>WYEB01000328.1_pt1 | contig 17203 bp, 17 predicted proteins | sample 6343061 | NCBI WGS metagenome assembly WYEB01 (sample SAMN13812332, study PRJNA600296) | hot springs metagenome | biome: ENVO:00000051; feature: ENVO:00002007; isolation source: sediment sample from Evening Primrose shelf | place: USA: Yellowstone National Park, Evening Primrose Hot Spring ... | reverse complement strand
CCGAGGGGTAGTAGACCCTCCTCCTAGCAGTATATATCACTATATGGAAGGGGCTTAGCAGAAGGCTGAGGAAAGTCGAGGCCGCGGCCGCCGCCGTCGACTCCAGAAGGCCGACCCCTATCGTGTGCAGCACGGTCGCCAGGCCGGCTGAATACGACGGCATCAACAACAACGCGAGCACGGCGTATATGGCCCCCATCACGCCTGTGAAGGGCGGCGAGAAGACTATTAGCGATCTGCCTCCTCGAGCCATCTCCCTATATCGTCTGCGAGCTCTGCGTAACGCATGAATTCCTCCAGATGCCCTTCGTAACATTCTATAATTATCCTATCGCCGATGCGGCGCATCCTCGGCTCCCTCCCCGTGAGGGCCTTCACGAGGGCGGAGAGCCTCTCGGCGTCCGCCTCCCGGCCGCCGGGGGCGTCGGCCCTCGCCGTGGCGAAGCCCTTGGTCTCGTTGTTTTTGCCGTATCTGCCGAACGCCATCGTGTAGTCGCTCTTGATGCCGTCCACCTCGGCGGTTATTTTGATCCTCAGGAGGGTCTTGCCGCTCCTGCCCTTCTCAAGCTCGGCCCCTCCGCCTATTACCTTCACGAGATGGCCATCGACCTCCTTCTCGAAGCCCGCAAGCCTCAGGGAGCCTACTGCCCTCCCCTTCTCCACGACCTCCTCGGCCTTTTCGTAGACGGCGCCGCCCTCCTCCCCAGCCCTTTGGAGTATGTAGCCTATAAACTCCGCCGCAAGCCTCTGCTGTTCGCCGGAGCCGTGTACGGAAAGCCAGGCGGCGCGCATCAGACCCTCCCTGAGGATCCTCACGTAGCCCGCCCCTCCGCCCTCCGGCATCTTGACGGCGAAATGGCGACCCTCCTCAAGGCCCATGGCCCTAAGCCGCCGGGCCTCCCTCACTATGCCCTCGGGGCTGGTGGAGTAATATCTGACCTCAAGCGAGCCGCTGTGGGTCAGTCTCACGTTGTACTTCGGCCATCCCTCCCTCAGCGTGAGGCCCCTCTCCAGCTTGTCGAGCCAGCGCTCCGCCTTGTCCGCATCGACCCAGCCCTTCGCGAGGGCCTCCCTAACGATCTCGGCGAGGGCGTCCCTAAGCTCCTCGCGCCCAGTTGCCAGCTTGTCGGTGGTGGCTTTGACGCGCCACTTGCCCTCGCCGCCTCTCCCCTTCACCTCCGCGCTGACGCCCGCAAGCCTCAAGAGACGAGCGGCAAGCTCCGCGCGGCTCCGGTCCGTCGATCCGAATTCGAGCACAATCGCATCGCCGCGCAGATATACGTTGAACTTGACCTCGACGTTGCCCTCCGATATGACCAAATCGGCGGCGACATAGCCGCTCTCGATCTTCCTCAGCCCCTCCCAGTCGACGTCGAGGGCCGCCTCTGTCCCCAGTTCCACGGCCCTCTTCAGCTTGTGGTTCATAAGCCTTCCCTCCCCCTCAAGCAGAGGAGGCCCGAAGAGGAAGTAGAGGCGGGCCAATCTGACGGCACTATCGTCAGACGCGATCACTTGGAACGCCCTCCCGGCGTCCCTCACCTCCGCCTCAATGCCGTATGCCGCAAAGGCGGCCCTCCAGAGCAAGGCGACGGCGCGCTCGCCGCTGATCAATACGACCTTTCCTTCGGCCACGGATACATGCCCATCTCCGCCTATGGCTCCAGAGATCACCATGGCGAAGTACCTCAGCGCATCCCCATACGCCTCCTCGTCTCCGCCAAGCCTCTCCGCCTGTATCAGCAGGAGGGCTGGCGCCAGAGCCTCCCTGGCGATCTTGTCGTCGTTCAGCTTATCCCTCAGCTCCTCTAGCTCTTTCTGCACATCTCCGCCTAAATGCCTCACCGCGGTCTCCACCACGTCGCGCCAGCGCTCTGCGACCCGTTGCTTGAGGTCGTCCCAGCTCCCCGCCTCGATGCCCAGCCTCTTGAGCCACCCGCCCTCCGCGCTCCTCCTAACGGCCTCGTCGAGCTTGCCGAGAGGGGTGTGGACGTAAAGCTGTAGCCTCGGCCCCTCTAGGGTCAAGCTCACGCGGAGCCGCACGGCGTCGGACCAGCCGAACAGAACCTTGGTCTCCGCAACCTGCCAGAAGTGGGAAGAGCCCATCTGTAGCATCTTCGTGTTTTTTGCTCTGTGTATCGACACGTCCGAGGCAAGCCAGCCCAGCATATACGGCAGAGGGTCCTCGATAGGCCAGCGCTCCCTAAGCTCCTTTACAGCTCCCTCCACAATCCCGAGCTCATGCTCGAAGAACTTACGCCACCTCGCGTTGAGCTCCAGGACGTAGGTCCTGCCCGCACCCTCCCCCCTCCCGACCTTTCTAATCTCAAGCTTTACGCCCTCAAGCTCGACGGCCTTATCGCCCCCCTCAAGCTTGAGGAGCTTAAACACAAGGGACATCTTAGTTTCCTCCTCCAGCTTCAGCGCCAGCCTGCCGCCCCCCAGAAGCTCGACGAAGCCGCGATAGTAATCGGCGCCGGGCTTCAGGAACAGGCGGCGGAGGGCCTCCGCGATCATACCCTCGACAGTCGCGGCGGCCTCGGCCTTCGCCTTCTCGGCCTTGACGTACGCCGTATTCGGCGAGTAGTAGAGGAGCCAAGCCGCCCCGCCCTCCTCAAGCCAGTACCTAGCCGCTGTGCCGTATGCGCCCCTCCTGCCCAGCGCATGCTCCCTATAGGCGATAAGGGCCGCGTATGCCTTAACGCCGAAGTTGGCGTCGCTGAACTCGGGGAGCTCCCGATGGTCCGCCTCCGCCAGCCTCCTCGCCGCGTCCTCCTTTACGTCCAGGAGATCGCCCAGCTGGTACTTGCGCGCAAATTCGTTGAGCCTCTCCCTGAGAGTATTCAAGGCGTCCTCGAAGGCTTTCCTCTCCTCCTCCCCCTCGGCCAGCCGTTTTATCTTTTCGAGGTCGACCACGTACATATCCCACTTGAGCGGAGGCTCGCCGACCTCCCTCTTCTGCACGGCCTCCTCAAGCCTCAATGCGGACCTATAGCGGCTGAACGCTTCCTCCAAGGCCAGCGTTGCGTAGAGTAGGGCCCTCTTCCTCCTCTCGTCCGCGGCGTATCTGCCGTAGAGCTCGGCGCCTCTTCCCGCCCTAAGTTCCCTCTCCTCGGACGGCCTCGGCGCTATCAGCCTCCTCAGCGACTCCCAGGGCTCCGCCAGCCCTATCCTACCGGCGTTGGCCGCCCTAGCCATCTCCAGGAACTTCTTGTAGGGATCCGGCGCCCCTTTAAGCAGTTTGAGCACGTCCTCCCTCGACTCCTCGACCCCGCCGAAGGCGGCGAAGGGCATCAGGGAGGCCGCGTGGGCCAGCCTGCCCAGCTCGATAAGGCCCCACAGATTCACGGCGGCTGACAGCGCGATAAGACCTGCCATTACCGCGGTCAGGAAGAGGTAGGCCTTATGGGCGTCTACCCAAGCCAGAACCCTCGTGATCGCATCGACGAACAGCTGGGCAAGCCTCTCCACGGCTCTTGGCCCGCTCGAAAAGCTCCTTCGCCGACCCCGCTCCCCGGAGGAATGCGCAGAGGCGACCCTGAGGGACTATAAACGCGAGGTAGAGAGGGCGGGGGAGCCGCCTCGGCCGCCTCCCGAGCCGGCGGACCCCGTGGAGCTCCTAAGGGAGCGGCCCGAGCCGGGCGCCTTCGGGGCGGATCGGCTGGGGGTGTGGGTGCCCTACGCGGGGGAGCGCATTGTGGAGGTCGCGCGTGTTGCGCAGATGCCCCTATGGCTAAGGCGGTGGAGCAGAGGCCCGTGGGCCTCATGGGCCCGTACGCCGTGGAGGCCTACGCGGCGGGGAGACGGCTCTGAGGCCTGCATATCTTTCGGCGGGATTCATTGCTCTGGAGACGGAGGCGTCAGGAGGCTGGGGCTGGAGTTCAAGCGCCTGGAGCCCCACGAGGGCAGGGTGAGGGAGGTCTACAGGCCAAAGGGACCGCCGGCATTCGCGAAGGCTAAGGAATACGTGCGGGTACTGTGGGGCGCGGTCACGAAGAAAGGCTGGCGTTTTAAGCTCCGCCGGGTAGACCGGTTTCCCTTGTTTCCCTCCGGCCGCAAGCCCTCGGGAGCCGAGCCTTAGCACGCTTTTCCATCAGTCTATTCTTCTCAACATCTTAAACTGCGTTATCTCCAGAGGATTTACATACTTTATAAATACAGCAAAGTTTATACCAAAAAATTTGACATATAAAATCTCTATTTAAATTATATCAAGAAAATCCTCTATGTTCTTTGCCGCACGTACTTCGAATAGGCGGCCTCCGCTATGTCCGCCGCTAGGGCTGTTATCAGCATCGCCTCGTGCATTATCGGTGCCACGCCTTCGCACGAGGAGAGCGCCAATAGCCGTTTAAAAAGGGACTCCCTCTCCAATATTACCTTCAAGGCGCCTTCGTGCCGGTTCTCCAGGAAGGACCTCGCGGCCTCCTCGGCGTATCTCTGCAGGTTCTCGAACTCGCTGACCAGCTCCTCGTGGCAGCCCACCCTGTTTTGTTTGAGGTAGTTTGTCGATCTGTCGAGGGCGTCGCCCATGTGCTCCAGGTTCTTGACCGCTATTGCGTAGTCCACAAAGCCCTGCGGGTTCTGGTAGATGTTCTTCTTTATGATCCTTAGGGACAGGAAGTAGAGGCGGTCCAGCTGGTCGTCCATGCGAAGCAGCTCTCTGGCGTCCTCCTCGTCATGTCCCTTGATGAAGTCCAGAAATAGGTGGAACATGGCCATGACGGTTGTGTACATGCTTCTGACCACCCCGTCGATGTCGACGTCCTCCTTGGTCACTATCCTCAGCTTCAGCTTGCCCCCCGCCTCGAGCGCCACGACGCCGGGCAGCCGGCCCTCGACCTTCCCTACCAAGGCCGATATGTTGCCGGACTCGATGCTTATCTCGTCTACGCCCTCGATATAATACGCTATCACATCGCGCAGAGCCTTCTCCACATCTTCCTCCTTCAACGATACGGCGACGGCTACGCCTTCGGCGGTGGCGGGAAGTATCAATATTTTATTCGCCTCGGTGAGTATTTTTATGGGGGAGCCTACCTTCAGCTGGTTAGACTCAACCCATTCTCGCGGAAGAGTGACCCCAAACGACCTCTCACCTATCCTTATCAACTTTCTAATTTCCATAAGTGCTGTATAACTATCGATTAATAAGCATAACCTAGGTCTACGTGTTGTACTTGTTCAACGCGCCGTGGATTATCCAGATATGATTATTCGCAATGCTTTTCCATTTATTGCGGGAGCCCATATAGGGCCGATGTTCCACGTCCAGAGGAGCATACCCTTTCCGCCTATCCGGCTGGACAGACTCGTGAGGTATCTACAGGCGGTGGTCCAGAGGGGGTCGGCCTCCCTTGAGGAGTTGAAAGAAGATGGCCTCGACTTCGGGAAGGGTAAGGGCGACATAACGCGGTTTCTCGAGAGGCTCGGGCTGGTGGCGGTGTCCGACAGAAACGTCGCGCCGACCAAGCTGGCCTACGAGCTGCTCTCCATATATCGGTCGATAGGCCCCGCGGCCTTCCACCCGCTCTTCAGCTCGGCCCTCGTCCAATATAGGCTGTTGGCCGAGCTCGTCGAGGCCATGGGCGCGGCCACGCTTGAGGAGCTCCACGACGCCTTGAACAAAAGGCTGGCGGAGATCACGCCGTCCGGCTGGATAAACAACGTGGCTTTTAAGTCGCTTCTGGCCATCGCCGTCGACGTGGGCCTCGTCAGGAAGGAGGGCAGGCGTGTGGAGTATCTGGGGGATCCCGTCGCGAGGGCCTTCGCCGGCAACGGCTCCGTCATAGGCGGCGTTGCCTATATGGAGGACGTGCCTGAGTGGCTGAGGGCCTGCTCCAAGCCGCAGAAACCTCTGGGTATCGTCCAGCTGGATCCCGAATGCGCGTCGCGCGCGCTGGAGAGGCGCTTCTCTGTTGAAATAAATATGGGTGATCGATCTCATGGCTAGGCGGCGGCAACAGGGCGAGAGGAAGGGGGGCGGCTTGCTCGACTATCTGGGCGTCGGCGAATCCGCCGAGGGGCGCGAGGCGCCGGCCCGGCCGGAGGATATAGGCGACTCCGTGTATAGCTATATAGCCGACAGAGGGGCTGTGTCCAAGGAGGATCTGTTCGAATGGGGGAAGTCGAAGGGGTATAAGGCCGCCGACATCATGAGGGCCGTGGACCTTCTGGCCAAGTCGGGAAAGATAAGACGCCGTCTGGACGACGAGGGGAGGCTCATCTACTCCGCCAGATAGAAAACTATATATTTAGATATTGAGGGCTTGTCCGTGGAGGTCTGCGAGATCTTGGGGAGATACCTTGCTAAGCTCGTGGAGGGCGCCAGGGGCAACGTAGTTAGCTTCACCGTGGGCGACGTCTCGCGGTGGTCCGAGGAGAAGTTCAGAACCACGCGGTCGGTCACCCTGAGGGTAGCCGCCGTATGCGAGGCGTTGCTGGCCCAAGGGCTCCTTGAGAAGATAGGCAAGAAGTACATCTTGAGGCGCGGCTCGCAGCTGTGGGAGGCCGCCGCGAGGAGCGACATAGAGGCCGTCTGCGATATAGTCAGGCGGGCCGTCATCATAGCCGAAAGAACTTAATTAATCCCTCTTTTAGCGATATATGAAACAGTACATAGGCGTATTGCTCACGGCGGTCGCCGTGCTGACGCTCTTGGCGTCGCACGTGTTGATATCCAACGTGATAGCCGTGGCGATATACATCATCGGGGCCGTGCTCATACTATTGCCCCAGGGGAGGCGGCCCGTAGAGGAGAAGCCCGCGGCGGCGCCTCGGCCCATGCCCACGCCCGAGGAGCTCAAGAGACGGCTGGCGCATCCCCCCGAGCTGGAATGAAGACGTTGGCGTTTATATCAGGCCTTAAGGGCGGCACCGGCAAGACCACTCTGGCGGTCAACACAGCCGTCGTGCTGGCATATACGTTGCGGAGCAAGGCCAAATATCCCGTGGTGCTGATAGACACGACGCCGGGAATCGGCACAGCGGCCATGTTGCTGGCCGGCTCCTACGGCCTGCAGAACATGGCGAGCCTATCGGAGTACTTCGAGGGCCGGATATCGAACCCCCTCCAGGCGCTTTACTTGAGGAAATGGCAGGTCCAGCAGGGCGAGTTCAACGTGGTCTTTTCCTTTATGAACAAGCCGGTCGCCGTCTCCAGGAGGCTTCTGGAGGCGTTGATAAGGCAAATCGGCGATATGCTGGGCCCGCTGGTCGCCATATTGGACTCGCCGCCGGCGGGCTACGACTGGGGCGCCGCCGGCCTTCTCGACTTCACCGTGCCCGTGGTGACTCCAGATATGTCCTCAATAATATCGACGGCCGGCGTCGTGAAGATCGTGGGCGGCAGAGTGTTGAGGCCGATTATAAATATGTATGTAAAGGACCACGACGTGGCCGGCGTGTACGGACGGAACTGGCCGGACATAGTGAGGGATATGTTCGGCGAAGAGCCCCACATAATACCGGCGGATCCCCTCTTCGAGGCCTCGAGACAGGCGCTGGAGATTGAGTCCCTCAAGCTGAGGCCCGAGGAGTCGCAGGGGCTTGCGGCTTTGCTTTCCTACATCCGCTATCTGGCCTCGCAGCTCTCTATCTGATGGGTTATGACGCCGAGCATCTTGAGGTCGCGGATTATGTACGCGCGGCACGGCACCGCCTCGTGGTACTCCTTCTTTATATATAGCCCTCCCCTATCCACCAGCACCGACCCGTAGTCGGCCATCAGCGCGCCCATGAAGTCCTCATAGAAGTCGTCGCCGACGTGTAGATATACGTCGGGCATCATGTCGCCCACCAACACGGTGAGCGCCATCTCGAATATACGCGGGCTCGGCTTCACGGACCCCACGTCGTCGGCGTATATTTGGGCGTCCAGCAGCCCGGCTACGTCCAGCTTGGAGAGGAGCTCCCTGGTGGCTCCAGACCTCCAGAGAAGTATGTTGGACACGACGCCCACCTTATATCCGTCGTCCTTGACGGCCTTCAGGGCGTCCAGGGCGTCTTGGAAAGGCCTCACGTCGAGGCTGCCGATGGCCTTATCTATCTCGTTCTGCGCCTCATAGACGTCGAAATCGGCCGCTATCCCCCGCTCCTTAAGCTTCCGCTTGATTCTGTAGAGGTTGTAGGTAGGAGGGACGAACTCCTGCCGCTCCCTACGGGCCAGCTTCAGGGAGCGCCTCTCCTCATGTACGAAGGAGTAGACGGAGCTCCACGGGACTCTGCCGCCGAGTGCTCTCGTCAACACGTCGGCGACAACCTTTATAGCGGGCTCCACAGGCAAGATCGTGCCCCAGACGTCGAAAGTAATGGCCTTGACGCTCATATCAGCAATCCTTCTACTCGGTATTAATATTTACGCGGATTTTCCGCCGTCATTCTTCGCGGAGCCGCAGCCCAGCTATACCATATCGCCGAAGGTGGTCAATAAAGCAACCTACACCAACCTCACGATAGTTTTTAAAAATAATATAAATATAAATAATACAGATATTAATATAATAAATGCAACTATACTATTTAAGAAAATATATAATAATATAATAAATATAGGAATCTATCCGACCGGAGATAAGGTAATTGTGCTGATAAACAATACGGAAAACATATTAAATGTAGCTAATATATGTACTATAAAATATACCAATTCTTATAATTTTACCACATCCATATTTATCAATGTCTCATCGACCTGCAGTAATCTACGCGAATATCTAAACGGCACATATGCCCCAATGGGCAGCGTCTATAGGCCGCCCTACTCAGGCCTATATAATATCTTGTTGACAAATGAATCATACTACATAAATTTAACCTATGTAGTATCTCCGGCGATTTCCACTAATACGGTGTATTATGGTCAAGCGCTTAATATTTCTTTAAATCCGCCGCTCCACAGCCCCGGCACCGCGTCCATAGGCGGAGTCAGCCTTCCGGTGACGTCCAGCATATCCCTGCCGCCGTACGCCCTGGCGGCCGGCAACTACACGTTGATGATAAGTCAAGACGGAGTTCAGCTACTTAGCGCGTCAGTTGAGGTGCTTCCGGCGGCTCCCAACATAACTATAGATTTAAACAATTCAATCACGTATGGAACCAATAATAAATATACAATAAATACATACTTGTTCAATAATTATTATAAATCTAATATCGGCATATTTATAAACGGCTCCCTTATAGCGACCGGCACAACCCCTCTCTCGCTGTACCTGCCTCTGCTGGACGTCGGGACGTACAACTTCACGGTGGTCGCCTACGCCACGGCCAACACGACCCAGTCGAGCGCGGCCAGGCTTATCAAGGTGTTGCCGGCGCCTGTGAGCCTTAAGGTGTATGTGAACGGATCGCCGCTGGGCCAGATCGTGCTGGCCTCGTACGGCCAGATCCTCGTCTTCAACGCGTCGGCCAGGTCCACGCTGAGGCCTACGGGCAAGATCGTCGTGTCGGTCGACGGGAGGAGCTTCGGCGACGTCGTGGATACGCTGACGCTGGGAGCCGGACTGCACAACGCCACTGTCACGTTTATCCCTTCGAGTAGGAACTTCATGGAGGCTAGCGTAAGCACCGCCATAGTGGTGGCCAAGTCGGTCCCAGAGCTGTCCGTCCCTAGGTACGTGACAGCAGTCTACGGCGAGATTCCGAACGTGACCCTGGGCCTCTACGTCTACGGGAGGCCCGTCTCGGGCGTCCTAGATATAGCCGTGGGCAACTACACAGGCGCCGTGCAGGTCTTCGGCAGTACCTCAGTCCGGCTTCCTGCACTGCCGGCGGGCTCCTATGTCGTGTACGTCTCGTTTCCGGGCAACGGCGATCTGTACCCCGCGAGCGCCACATTCCAGCTGGTCGTCAGGAGCGCCGGCGTCGTGCTGTCGGTGGCGGCGCCTCAGAGGGCCGTCTACGGAGCGTCGGTGCCCATATCCGCCTCGATAAGCCCCCAAGTCCCCGGCCGGATCTCTATCTACGTGAACAACACGCTTATATACAGCGGCCAGGGGCCCCAGATCAAGACCACGTGGCGCCCGCCCAGAAGCGGCGTTTTCAACATAACGGCGTATTTCCAGAGCTTCTCCGGGAACTACTCAAATGCGGTATCTACAACAATAATATATGTAGAAAAAGCTAGATGCACTATAAATATATCTCTAAATTCATCGGTTATATACGTTTTAAGGAAATATGAGATATTGATAAATTCATCGGTAGTGCCGGCGATATATCTCGACGGGAGGTATCTCGGCGAATCCCTCGCGCTCCCTCTATCCTTCAACTATACCGGCCTCCATACCATATTCGCCGTATTTAGAGGCGACGCGAGATATTACCAATGCAACTCGTCCGCGGCGGTCTACGTACTGAAGAACCCCTCCCAGGTGGCGATCGAGATACCGCGGAAGCTCGCCGTCCCCAATTCCCCCATAGATATATATTTGACGATATTAACTAAATCTAATATTGTTAACGGCACTATTTATATATATGTAACTAATTTAAATAATGGTAATAATTATACCTTTACTAAATATATAAATAGCGGCAGAGAGACCGTCGAGATATCTCTGCCGAATCCAGGCTCCTACGAGATCAAGGCGTACTACGGAGGAAATCCGTATGTGGCCGGCAACAGTTCCAACGCGATCGCCGTGTCGGTCGTCGAGAGCCTCTTCGGGATTCCCGTAATGATAGTCCTGGGGTACGGCGTAGCGGCGGCGTCGGCCTACGCGGCGGTAGTGGCGATAAAGTTAAAGAGGCGTAGATACGGTGCTTCATGATATCGGCTCCTCCGGCCGTGTTGATTCTGCCGCTTCCAAGCCGCGACCAGGTGGCGTCCACGGTCTCCGCGGTCTTGTCGAGGCTGAAGAAGATGGGGGTCCCCATGGAGTTGAGGAAGGTCGACGGGCCTGTGTTCATAGAGTGTAGGGTATCCGCCGACGGCTTGCTCCAACGGCTGGATATATACCTGGCGGCCAGCGGCGACGACTTCGCCACGGTGACGCCGGTGCAGGAGCGGATGGTGGGCAACTTCGTCGAGAGGACGGCATATGCCCACGTGGCTCAAGGCATCGCGGTGCAGATGAACTACGAGGTCAAAGAGGGCGTGGTTCTGAGGAACGTGGTGATATACGCCGTAGGCCCCGCATATAGGGATTTCAAAATCTGAAGTGCATAACGTTTATATATATTTTGCAACTCCCCTTCGTGAGCCTTATCGGCATCGACGACTTCAAGAAGGTGGAGCTGAAGGTGGGCAAGGTCCTAGAGGCGCAGAGGATCGAAGGCTCTCGGAAGCTCATACGACTTGTGGTGGATTTAGGGTCGGAGAAGAGGCAGATCGTGGCCGGCTTGGCCGAGCGCTACGCGCCCGAGACGTTGGTGGGGAAATACGTCGTCGTGGTGGCCAACCTGCAGCCGAGGAGGCTGATGGGCTATGAGAGCCAAGGCATGCTGCTGGCCACATGCGACAAGCCGACCTTACTCACCCTGTTGGAGCCGTCGGACGAGCACATAGGGGAGCATGTCTGCTGAGCTGCCTAGACACATAGCGGTGATACCCGACGGCAATAGGAGATACGCGAGGAAGTACGGGCTTTCGCTCGTCGAGGCCTATAGGCACGGCGTGGAGAAGGTCCGCAAGTTCGCCGCCTGGGTCCTCGAATACAGAGATATACGACATATGACGTTCTTCGCCCTCTCGACGGAAAATCTGCAGAGGAGCAAGATGGAGCTGGAGGTTCTGTTCAAGATCTTTAAGAACGAGATAAGGAGGACTCAGGAGGATCCCATAATACACGAGAATAGGATTAAGGTCAGATTTATCGGCGATCGCTCCCTGTTGCCCAGAGACCTCGTCGAGGAGATGGAAAGGCTTGAGGACATCACGTCGTCCTATGGCGACTACGACTTGACTCTGGCGTTGGGATACGGCGGAAGGGCCGAGATCGTGAGGTGCATCAAGAGGATAATGGGCGGCGAGGTGCAGCTGGAGACGATCGACGAGGGCTCCCTCTTCAAGTGCCTAGACACCTCGTACTTAAAACACCCCGAGCCCGACGTGCTGATAAGAACCGGCGGCGAGAAGCGCGTGAGCAACTTCCTGTTGTACCAGACGGCATACAGCGAGCTGTTCTTCCTCGACAAATACTGGCCCGAAATAGAGAGGGAGGACCTCAGGCTTGTCCTGGAGGAATACGCGGCGAGACAGAGGAGGTTCGGCCGGTAGCCTGCCCTTCTGCGCGTCTTGATAAAAGCCTTAAAAGAGCGGAGATAGCAGAGCCATGGCCAAATACGTGATAGGCAGCGCCTGGCCCTACGTGCAGTCTGTGCCTCATCTCGGCAACATGATAGGCTCGGTGCTGTCGGCCGACGTATATGCGCGCTACCTCAGGCTGAGGGGGCATGAGGTCGTCTTCGTGTCGGGCTCGGACATGCACGGCACGCCGATAGAGGTCGAGGCGATACAGCTTGGGGTGGATCCGCAGACGTACGCGTTGAGGATGCACGAGATCGTCTCGGAGCTGTTCAGACGGTGGAATATCTCCTTCGATCTATATACCCATACCCACAGCGCCGTCCATATAGAATTCACCAAGGAGTTCTTTAGAAAGATCTACGATAATGGATATATATTTATACAGGAGGACGAGCTGCCCTACTGCCCCAACGACAAGATATTCCTGCCCGACAGGTTCGTGATAGGGAGGTGTCCGTACTGCGGGTACGAGAGGGCCAGGGGGGATCAATGCGAGAGGTGTGGAAGGCTGCTGGAGCCGCGCCTGCTCGTAGAGCCTAGGTGCGCCATATGCGGCGCCAGGCCCGAGTGGCGCAGAACCAAGCATTGGTATCTCGACTTGAGGCGGCTGGAGGACGCCGTGAGGAAATACGTCGAGGGGAACTTCGAGCTGCCCCAGAACGCGAGGGAGATGGCTCTGGGCATACTCCGCGAGGGCTTGAGGCCCAGGGCGATAACCAGGGACAACAGATGGGGGATACCGGCCCCGTTCCCCGGCGCCGAGGGCAAGACCATCTACGTCTGGTTCGAGGCGGTTCTGGGCTACATCTCAGCCGTGAAGGAGCACTTCGAGAGGAAGGGCGAGCCCGATAGGTGGAGGGAGTTCTGGCTGGATCCCTCCACCAAGGCCGTGTTCTTCGTGGGGAAGGACAATATACCCTTCCACGTCATAATACTGCCGGCGCTCATCATGGCGAACGGCGGAGGCTACACCACGAGGCTCACCACCTCCTCGACGGAATATCTGAACTACGAGGGCGATAAGTTCTCCAAGAGCAGGAGGTGGGGCGTCTGGATAGACGAGGCGCTTAAGCTGATGCCGGTGGATTACTGGCGCTTCGTCTTGGTCTACATGAGGCCTGAGAATAGAGATGTGGACTTCACGTGGCAGACCGCCGTGGACGTGGTGAACAAGGTCCTGAACGACGACGTGGGCAACTTCGCCCATAGAGTCCTCTCGTTCATAAAGACCAGATTCGGCGGAGTTCTGCCCGGACCCGGCCCCTCGGCTCCCCCCGACGCCGAGTTCGCCGAGGCTGTAGCTAAATACGTCAAGTCGGCCGAGGCCCACTACGACAGGATCGAGCTGAAGGAGGCCTTGATGGACGCCGTGGAGATAGCCAGAGAGGGCAATAGGTACCTCAACCAACGCGCCCCGTGGCAGCTGGTCAAAGAGAGTCGCGAGGAGGCGGCGACGGCCCTCTACAATTCCTACAGAGCGCTGAAGGCGCTGACGGCTCTTCTGTATCCCGTGATTCCGTCCTCTGCAGAGAGGCTCTGGTCCATGATGGGGCTAGAGCCGCCCGTGAGGTGGCCCGACGCGGACCCCGCGCCCGGCGTAAAGCTCGGCGACGTGGAGCCGCTATTTAGAAAAATCGACAGAGGCGAGCTGGACGCGATGTTGGCGGAGCTGAAGAGGCTGAGAGAAGAGCGCTGGAGCAAGAAGTACCCGTGGGAGCAAGCGGTCCTCTAGACCCCCTTGGCCCAGAGATATACGGGCTCCGCGCGCCCCACCTCCACCTCGATGAAGGAGCCGAGGGGTCCTCCGCCACGGCCCACCACGACCTGCCGATAGTCGGGCGCCCTGCCCACCACAAGCCCGTGGTCGACCTCGTCGACGAGAACCCTCAGCCGCCTCCCCACAAGCCTGGAGTTCCTCGCGTGGGCTATCCTAAGCGCGAGCTCCGAGGCGAGCTTGCTGCGTTCTTTCTTCACAGCGTCGGGTATCTGGCCGGGCATCACGGAGGCCTCGGTGAAGGGCCTTCTGCTGTAGCGCGCCACGTGCACCTTGTCGAACTGCAGCTCCTCCATCAGCCTCAAGGTGTGTCCGAAGTCCTCCTCGGTCTCGCCGGGGAAGCCGACTATTATGTCCGTGGCTATAAACACGTCGTCGTTTAGCTCTCTCTTGATCTTGGAGATAAGGCCTCGGTACTCATCCGCCGTGTATCTCCTCCCCATTCTGCGCAGCACCGCATCGCTGCCCGACTGGACGGGCAGATGGAAATACCTGTAGATCCTCTCATCTCTCTTAACTATATCCAGAATCGCGTCCACGAACTTCCCGAACACCCACGGCTCCGACATGCCTATCCTTATCCTGTACTCGCCCTCGACGTCGGACAGAATCCTCTCCAGGAGGTCGGGGAGGTTCCAGCCCCTCCGCCATCTGGCGTCGAATCCGTACGTTACCACGTCTTGTCCGGTCAGGTAGATCTCCCTGGCGCCCCTCGCGACGGCTTTCCTCACGCGCTCCACGACCAAGTCGGGCGGAGCGCTCCTCACGTAGCCGGCCCCGCCTCTGGTGTATTTAGTTACGCAGAACGTGCAGTTGCCGAGGCACCCCACCTGTAGAGGCGCCGTGTAGATCAAGCCGCCGTCGGGCTCGGGCAGGTTGTGCATGGTCCGCTCGCGGCCTCCCTCGACCTGCTCGGGATATATCAGCTCGGCCCCTCCAGCTATCCGCTTTATGGTATAGGGCCTGGCCTTCGCCAGACAGCCGGCCACGACCAGCCTCCTCGCCTCGGCCGAGAGCTGTTCCAGCCTTCTCAGCTGCCTTACCTCGCCGTCCTCCCTAACGGCGCATGTGTAGACCAGGACCATATCTGCGTCGCGCGGGCTCTCGGCGACGACGCCGCCCAGCCTCTGCAGCAATATCTGGGCGTCGGCCTTGGCGAGCCAACAGCCGTAGGTCTCCACGTAGATCCTCACGGAGCTTGGAGAGAACCGGCTATTTATGTTGAGCGCAGGGGTCGTACCTGACGAACCTGTAGTATAGGGTATCGTGCTCGAAGTCCCTCACCTCGTCCAGCACCAAGAGGCAACCGCACGGCGGCCTGACGTAGATCCGCCTCACCTTGCCGCGGGCATCCTCCCTGATGACCTTGGTGGTGACCTCGCCAGCATCTATCGTGAAGACGGTGAGCGCTCCGCTGGAGGCCACGCGTCCCCACTGGGAAAGCCGCGCCACGATCTCCTCGCTTATAGGCGCCTCGAACACAAAAGTCTTGGTCTTGACAACACGTTGCATGGCATATCTATGCTATACAATTAAATTTTCTCCCTATGGAAACTATAGATAGGAGACAAGGCCTTGGGGGCCTCGACGGCCCGCCGGCCTCTCGGCGACGCCCGACATGGTTTAAAAGCCGGACTTTCCACCGGGCGTGCCCACGGCCTATTTGGGCAAACTGCCGATCGGCTCCGGCCACCCGGTGAGGATCATGGGCGTAATAAACGCATCGCCTGAGTCCTTCTACGCCGGCTCTATCGCCGATGTGCCTGAGAGGGCTGTGGAGCTGGCGGATAGCTGGAGGGGTTTCGTCGACTTGATAGACGTGGGCGGCATGTCGACGGCCCCCTACAAGGATACGTGGGTGCCGGCCGAGGAGGAGCTGAGGCGCGTGGTGCCCGTGGTTAAGGCCTTGGCCCGACACGTCGATATTCCCATCAGCGTCGATACGTACAGGCCCAAGGTGGCCGAGGAGGCGCTGAGGGCAGGCGCATCCATAGTGAACGACGTGACGGGCCTCAAGCTCTATCCGGAGATGTGCAAAGTCGTTAGGGACTACGGGGCGTCGCTGGTGTTGATGGCCCGGGAGAGGGAGCCGAGGCCCGGAGCCGACCCCGTGGATAGGCTGATCTCGGCGTTGCGGGAAAGCGTGGAGATCGCCTTGAGGTGCGGCGTAGATCCCGAGAGGATAGTCGTGGATCCAGGCATAGGGTTTCCGACGCTTCCCCCTGCCGACGCCCCCTATGTGATGGACGGCGAGTATAGGCACGGCGATCCCCAATGGCCTTGGTGGAAATGGGACCTCTACGTAATCAAGAACCTGGAGAAAATTAGGGAACTGGGGAGGCCCGTGCTCGTCGGCGTGTCGCGCAAGTCGTTCATAAGGCGGATACTCGGCGCGAGGACGCCCGACGAGGTCCTGTCAGGCTCGCTGGCCGCGGAGGCACTCGCTGTGGCCCACGGCGCCGACGCGATAAGGACGCATAACCCCAAGGAGTCGCGGCAGGCCGTTAAGATCGCCGAGGCGTTGAGAAAACTTATATAGCGCTATCAATATCGGATGACATGAAGGTTGTGATATCGGAAACCGGCGGACGCGTCGATGGGCTTGGCGAAGGCGAGGAGCTCGCGATATACGAGATAGCGGAGGGGCGGTACAAGCTCATCGAGAGGGTCGAAAACCCCGCGCGGTATGCGAGGATGGCGAGAGGCGCCGCGACGTTGGCCGAGGCGCGCCGCAGGGGGGCCCAGGCCCTTGTGGTCTCCGAGATAGGGCCCAGGGGTTTCGAGATAGCGAGGAGCTGGGGCCTGAAGATATACATCTACGACGGACCTGTGGAGGAGGCCCTCGCGAAGCTCATCAAGGGGGAGCTGAGGGAGCCGGAGGGCCCCACGCACCGCGAGGACCACCATCACGGCGGCCACTGGCGCGGCATCTCCGAGGACGAATACGCCTTGTTGCTTAAATATACTCCTAGAGGCGGCGTCGCCGCCGATCTGGGATGCGGCGTCGGCAGGCTGTGCGAGGCGCTGAAGGACATGGCCTCGAGGGTCTACTGCGTCGATATAGATGAGGAGGCCCTTAGGGAGGTGGAGAAGATCGGCGCTCCCAACCTGTCCATACTTAGGGAGGACGTGTTGCACACGTCGATACCCGGCGGCGTCGTCGACGTGGCGGTTATGTCGAA
>WYEB01000322.1_pt1 | contig 17347 bp, 19 predicted proteins | sample 6343061 | NCBI WGS metagenome assembly WYEB01 (sample SAMN13812332, study PRJNA600296) | hot springs metagenome | biome: ENVO:00000051; feature: ENVO:00002007; isolation source: sediment sample from Evening Primrose shelf | place: USA: Yellowstone National Park, Evening Primrose Hot Spring ... | reverse complement strand
TTTATGACATAGTGATGGTATACAAAGGCTTACTTGGTAAGCTCGTCACAGAGCTCTCGAAGTATGGTGAGGGTAAATACCCAATACTCAGGGGTTTAATCCTCGACATGGATGGTATAGGCATTGGTGTTGGCGACCTGGTGCTTTACGCAACCCTGGTCTCCTTAACAATGCTTGAGTATGAGAATTATGGTTTCACGTTTATCGAGGGATTGATGGCATCATTGGTATCCTTGTTGGGCATATTGATTGGGCTTTACGTGACATTTAAGTACATACTACCAATTAAGAGGTATGCACCAGCTTTACCAGTACCAATACTGCTTGGTTCAATACCACTGCTTTACTTGGTGACGATCTTATTATGAACATCATAGTTGGACATGTTCATTTCTCCTTAGTATTTCCCGTTCCTTCTGCGTCGGGTATTTCCTAAGTATTTGTATCCATGGGTTATCAATAACCTCGGTAAACGTTGATTCTACCACGTTGATGAGTTGGGCACGGCTAATAAATATTGAATGGATAAAATATAGCGTTATATAATCTCCATACCGAACACAGAGGGTACCCTTATTAGTGCGATATTGAGGTAGGTTCTGTGCGTAGGGTTGGGATTGTTGGTGTTGGTATGTCAGCTTTTGGTGTTAGAAATGACGTGGCTATACAAGAACTTGCCTGGGAAGCGGTTAAGGAGGCCCTCGCCGATGCCGGTCTAACGCAGAGGGATATTGAGATATCCGTGGTTGGTAGCGCCGGCACCAGAACCTATGAACTATATCCAGCGGTACCAATCAATGAGTATAGCGGTTTTAGTGAAAAGGGTCCTATAAGGGTTGAAGCAGCCTGTGCCACGGGTAGTGCCGCACTAACCGTTGCTTATAACATGGTTGCCTCTGGTTTCGTTGACATAGCCATGGCAATCGGTGTAGAGAAAATGAATGAGGTCGACACACCAACCTCGCTAGCTGTTGGTGGCAGAGGTGGCAATTATTTATGGGAGTATCATTTTTACGGAACGACGTTCCCTGCCTATTACGCATTATACGCCACAGCCCACATGGCTATGTATGGAACCACAGAGGAGCAGTTAGCATTGGTTAGGGTTAAGAACCAGAAATATGCAGCGAAAAATCCGAAGGCTCAGTTTCAATTTGAGGTTACCGTGGATGAAGTATTGAAATCAAGACCAATAGCCTGGCCCCTAAAACTCTACGATTGTAGTGCAATAACTGACGGTGCTGCGGCAGTCGTAATAGCAAGTGAAGATGCGATTAAGAAGCTTAAGGTGGATACCCCTGTCTGGATCGAGGCCATTGGTTATGCCTCCGATACCGCAAATATAACAAGGCGTGAGAATTACGTTGGATTGAAGGCCACAAGATTAGCCGCACAGATGGCATACAAAAAGGCTGGTATAGAACCCAAGGATGTCGAGGTTGCGGAGGTTCATGATTGCTTCACAATAGCCGAGATAATGGCTTATGAGGATCTGGGCTTTGTGGAGAAGGGTCTTGGTGGTAAGTTCATTGAGGAGGGGCAGAGTGACATTGGTGGTAAGGTCGCCGTAAACCTGAGCGGAGGTTTGCTTGGTAAGGGGCATCCATTGGGTGCAACAGGGCTTGCCATGATTTATGAACTAACTAAGCAGTTGAGGGAGGAGAGAGAGCGTGGTAGGCAGGCACCGTTGAAGAGGTACATAGGTCTTGCCCATAATATCGGTGGTACAGGTCATTATGGTTATGTTACGATACTGAGGAGGTGACCAACCATGGCGGAGAAAAAGACCAGTAGAAAGACCGTGAAAATGGAAGGCCCTACAATAGATTCTGTGCCCATAGTGTATAGGCATAAGATACCCATTGGTAGGGTTGTCAAGTACTTTGACGGACTTAGGGAGGGTAGGATCTACGCAACAAGGTGCAAAAACTGTGGTGCGGTTTATTACCCACCCCAAATCGATTGCCCATATTGTGGCTCAAGTGATGTGGAGTGGATAGAATTACCTAGGGAGGGTGTCCTGGAGACATTCACGAAGGTTTACGCTAGACCTCAGGGTTATGAGGATTTTGAGCCATACATAGTAGCTATAGCTAGGGTTGGTGATGTTAGGGTGATGGGTTGGCTCATGAATGTTAAGGATGAGAGGTGCGTCAGGGTAGGTGATGAGGTAGTACTTGGGACAACATACATAGATAAGCATAATAAGTACATAATAACGATGCAGTTGAAAAATAAGCAATGCTAACCTGGACTAAATGGTGTTTTAAACACTGTATTAACAATACGCCTAATTACGCAATCTTCATCAATAACCTTAAGATATGCCGATCTGGCATTAACGGGGTTTGGTGCCATTATTGGTTCGACACAGTCACCAATACCATTAATCAGTGAGGTATTGTCTAAGTTCCTAAACACCTGCCTAAGGCAGTTGCTTAAATCATCAAACCTCAGTATCCTTTGTCCACCTAAGATTACGATAGACCTCCTAATACACTCACTAACCGAGGCTACATACTTAATGCTCACCCTATTACCAACCACCTCAATCACATCCAAATCAGCAGCTAGGCCGATCAATGCCTTGTAGGCGACGTCATTAAGCCACGCCGTTGGTGATAGCTCCCTCATCCTTTGATTTATTTTTTCATGAAGCTCATCAACACTCACCGTACCATTCTCGCTTATTACGTCAATTAGTAACCTGTAATGGGGTAGTTCACTATATAGTATGAGGTGCATTAAGGTCTTTGCGAGGGCTAGATCATTATTTAAGGTCTTAAATAATGTGTTCCCAATATCCGTTAATTTAACATTGCATTCATTATCAACGGACACTATGCCAATCCTCTGAAAAAACCTCGTTATGTCGCCCCTACCCTTACCAATATCAAGCCCCCTATCCCTAATTGCCGAACAATTAATCCCGGGATTCTCACCAACAAAGACTATGTAATTTATGAGCTTATTAAGGCCGATCCTCGGTATTGGTATGCTCCTCTGTATTGTGAGCATTAGATTACTAGTTATTATGCATGATTTATTTACAGTGAGCCTTTAAAATAAGGCTAATACCTACATCGATATTAAGTTAAGATAGCAATTGAACATGACCATTTAATATTGATTAAAGCAATATACTGTAGTTAATGATTAACGACAGGTACTAAATTACCTGCTAATCATTTATAATTAACAGTACTATAACGTCAACATTTTATCCGATTATTAAATATTCGCCCATTTTCAGAACTTAAACAATGGAGTCGGAGGAATCGTCAAAGATGGAATTAAGCCTAAAATGCCCCATATGCGGCTCTAACCTCCAGTTAATTGAGAATTCAACATACGTAATGTTAGGATGCCCTAAATGTAAAAGGTACACCCGTATGACCAAGAAGCATATTTTCAAGACGTACATAGAGTATGAGAATAACTCGGTTCATCTAAAATGGACGGAATTAATTAAGGAACTATACACAAGAATAGCCACTAAATACTATCTAGAATCAGGTACACCCTAACATTATTCCTAACCAGGTATTCAAAAGTGGCATCAAAAAGTGAGACCGCATCATACGAATAACCTCTCCTTATATAGGGATTATATAGGTGCACATAAACTACGAGACCCCTCCTCACTAAATTAATTATTCTGTAAGCATCTGGATGTACAACAACCTCCCTCGTTAATACGCAATCATCACCTGTGAGGTAATTAATAACGATGAAACCAAGTCTTTCTAAGAAATTAATCCTCTCTGAATTAATACAGGGATATACGAATAGCCTAATTATTCCTTTATTAAGTAATAATTTTATGATCGATGGTCTCCGTAACAGTTCATTTACCTGCCCAGAATCAAGCATTAAACCATAAACGCCACAACCAATATTTCCTAGATGGCTCACATCTAAAACCCTGATTATGCAATCATCGCTACAACAATCAATTCCCAGCCTAAAGACCCTAATTACTAAGTCCCTGTACTTATTAATGAGGTCCCCGAGTTCGTTCATTGTTATTACGCACTTTACACATAATATCTTACTAATTAAGGTGCGCCTAGATGAAATAGGTGCAGTTACTTTGTGGTATTACCAACGATCCCTCACCCTCATAACCAATCAATTCCTCTGTGCAACCACGATCGTGCAATAGGCATGTGAAGGCGGCAACCAGGGCATCTAGTTCATGCTTATTACTAATGATTGGTCCATTGAACGTTGATGTAATCATTTTAAGAAAGCCTTGCCTCGTGATATTAAGTATTTTGAGTGTTGATGTTGGGTGGACTTCTAGGACAGCAATGCCCTGTTTCCTTAAAATACTGGCAATCTCCATACCGTACATTGTCAATGATTTCATGGAGCCCAGGAGTGGTGGGATCAATCTGAGCCCCCTCCTCCTGGCTTCAATCTCCACTAACCTGTTAATACCGTACCTAGGAAGACCCAGGGGTGCATCAATGCATACGAACTTAGGCATACTCTCTACAACGTGCTTTATTACTTCATGCCTTGAGGATAGGGTCTTAACATCATAGATATGTTTAATCTCATCCAATAAGCCAAAACCAGTCCTCCTTCTTCCGGGTAATGCTAAATCTAGACCAACATAATTCCCCATTTAAGTCCTTTTGATTAGTTTAACACCTAGTTTATTAAGTACTTCAGTGACCAGGGCCCTAGTTTTACTATCAATAGCTTTCCAACTGACATAGGCCTTCACGGGCTTATGGGTCATCATGGTTACGGCTTTGATAATCATATCCTCAGTTATTGGGCTCACGTACTTAGGTATTGCGTGGCCAATATCGGCCTCACCACTAAGCAGCCTATTACCCATGGTTAGATAATGAAGGTCGCCTATCGAGATTGCCGGCTCATAATTGCTAACCAACTTACCCTCGATAAACTCACTAACAATATTGTGAAGAAGCTCCCAACCCCTAGTTACGCCCCACTCCTTCTCGGAACTACCTTGCTCTATGAAGGTTACTGGTATTGTCATCACGGTTGGTCCATGGTGTGTAGCCTCGATGTAGCACTCGAACTGGTCTAAGCCATAATCAACCCTCAACCTGCATAGCTCCCTATAGAATGCAGTAATTGTGTGAGGATTCGCAAGCGATACGGTGTTTGGCTTTCCACCAAGTTCAGCAGCGCCCCAATTGCCGGTTACATGGGATGTGAACATGGGCCTTGGATTCTTCATTGCGTGTCTGCTCACGAATATCAACTCACTAGGCTTAGTGTCGAGTTTATTTATTACATCCTCAACATCGTCTAGGTAGACAATATCCCTATTAAGGGCTAAGAATGCAATATGCCCCTTTAAGTCGTAAATTTCGTAATCACCAACACTCGACCTATACCGTAATTCACCGTCTCTGTTAAACAAGTCCCAGACACCTCTTGAAACTACATCAACCTTACTAAATACGAAACCATACACATTAGTCTCTTAACCCAGGGATTTTTTAACTCATTCTTTTAACAATTCGTTTAGCCTTATCTCAGCAACAACGACAGGGTATTCAAGCTCGAATGAGACTATTACATCGGGTAATAGCTCCATCACAAACCCAACGTCCTTGCTATTCCGTACTACACATGCCGTCCTCTCAGGTAGCCCGGACGGTAACGTACACTGCCTTAGTGCATACTCAATACCCAGGTTAGTCATTAATGCCTTTAGGGTTGATAATCCATCAGTGAGGGTTATTTCAGGACCACTAATTACGTAACTGAGCACGAGATCCTCCTTAACGCCAACCTCACTGCCTTGATCTGGCGAAACAACGTAACCCACCTCAAATAACTTAAGTGTTCTGCTAATGAGTGGTTTATTTCTCTGGAGTATTTCCATTAGTTGTGGCCATATGTGGTCCCTAATTACCGTGTATAACTCTGACTTTGGATTATCAACTTCAACCAAGTCCCTCCTATACATCACCTTATTAATCATTACATCCTTACTACTCATCATGTAATTAAGAACCTCCTGGAACCCCAACCCAATCATCAAATCCCTAGTCAAATCTGCAAATAATCCTAAACCACTCCTCGAGCCCTTAACCGGCTGTCTTGGCACCTCCCTCGGTATATTCTCGTAACCATACGCTATGGCAACATCCTCCGTTATATCCACTGGATGCAGGACATTGAGCCTATACGGTGCAACCCTAACTAGCAATTCATCATTGCCAAGATCCACCACATCGTGCCTAGACATCAATAGGTAATTGATTATTTCATCCCTGCCCAGGTTAAGCCCTAAATAATCGTTTACGAAATTCACCGAGACCCTAAACTCCAGTGGGTCGAGGATTGGCGATATCGAGTTACCCCATGGGGCATCGATATTCACAAGCTCAACGACTTTCGACGTGCTTCTTTCAATTAAGTTATAAACGAGAACCGCAAGTATGGATCTTGCGAGTTTTAGGTCTGTAGCCGTAACATCAATAAGCACGTTCCTCGTCTTCTCCGTAACCTTAAAGTCCTCACTACCGAGTACAGGTATTATCACGAGTACCTTACCCTCAGAATCTACGAGTATGGGCGCCTTACCATCATAAACCGCGTACTTACCATACGCCTTACCCTTCTCGGTATTCTCAATAACATCGAAGCCGCTAACCTCCCTATCGCTCTCCAACGGCCTATACCTAATCCTACCTAACTCCTCAAGTTTATACGTGAGTGGTGGCTTTATCTTATCAGCGTCGTAAAAGCCGATTGCCATCTTACGCCTATCCCTACCATACGTTGCATGCAACTTCTCCTGCAACTGAATCATCTGCCTAATGGCCTCATCACTCAATCTTAAGTCATGAACAATACCCATGGCTATGAACGGCCTATTCGGAACATCCTCAACAACAAGCCTAAACCCATTATTAACAACGCTGTATTTGGGTAGGCCAAGTTCAACCTTCAATAAACCCCTGAGGGCCCTTGCCACGCCTTCCACAGAGAACAAATCAGGCCTGTCGTGGGTAACTTCGAAGGTAACCTCATCGCCAGAAACCCCCTCAACCTCACCCTTAAGCCTATTCAATAATGATACCAACTCATTGGAATCCCTAAAATACCTACCCAATAAACCCTCCAAATCACTTCGTTTAAAGTTTATAATGGGCACAATGAAGCACGAAACAACAACCTAATTAAGCATTTTCACCAAAATACAGGTGGGATTAGCATGAAAACCCCCTTGTTAATCATGACCATAATAGTGGCTGTGGTTATAATCGCATTAGCGATAATGCTCCTAACGTTTCATGCGAAGAGGACTGCCATAAACGTACAAAGGATAGGCTTAGTTACAATCCCCATGAATGTACCTAGGATATTTGTAAATTCAGCATTCACTAATGGATCGCAAATACCACCTATGTACACATGCGATGGCGCCAACATCTCAATCCCAATAACGCTAGGCAATATACCTAGTAATGCAAAATCAATAATGGTGATTATCGAGGATTTAAACGCACCTGGTGGCGTGTTTATACATTGGGTATTGTATGACATACCACCTAACGTAACGCAAATACAGGAGGGTTTACCCACCGAGTACTATATACCTGGAATTGGCTATCAGGGAGTTAATGACTTCGGTAAAATCGGCTACGGTGGTCCATGCCCACCACCTGGTCCTCCACATGAGTATGTGGTGGTAGTACTAGCTCTAAATATTACAATAAATCCAGCACCCAATTTGTATGATCGCGAAATAATTAATTCATTAGATGTACATGATGTCGTTGGCTACGGGATTTTAATAGGTTATTATGGTCATGGTTAACCCAATAATTGCCTTATCTCCTCAAGCTTCCTCTTAAGCTCCTCGTTCTCGCTCCTTAACCTATTGTTCTCGTTAGTCAAGGCATTTAACCTGCTTTCTAATTCATTAATTCTGTTCATTAATTCATCCCTCTCCCTCCTCAATCTATCAAGCTCTTCACCACCAGTTGGGGCAGCAGTCGCAATACCCAGCTCTCTGCACTTCTCAGCAACCCTATCGCTCCTCACCCAATAAATTACCTGCGTGCCCTCCCTATCCCACTTAAGCTCGCCCGTATTTATGTTTAGCTCGAGTGTTGTTGATATCACGAAGACATCGCCACGCTCTAGCTTGTACTTAGGGACTATCTCATCAAAGAACCACCTCTTCATTGAATTAAAGACCTCATCCAGGGAATCCTTGAAGCTTTGCGAGTTTCTAATGCTGTTAAATAGTTCATTAGCCTTATCCTCAGGGAACTGGGACCTCAAGCTACCACCAATTGCACCAAAGAGTAACCTAAAGAAGTCCGGTCTTCCCTCCCTACCGTACTTACCAAACAATCTTGCGGCTGAGGTCTTCCCAGTAACCCACTTAATCCTTAGGATACCACCCCTAACAAGCTCTGCAGATACTCCCCCTCTCTCAATCTCCTCCTCACCCTCCTCCCTCCTCTCCTCACTACTCATACATTAAGTAAATAATTATATTTCAATAAAAACCTTTCACCACGTAATCATTGGTAATACATTTACTCTACACTGATTAGTAGGAAATCGATGGGGAAATTAATGATTAAGTTTTTAAACAATTGATTAAATAATTAACGCAATGCGTGTGGGTAGGAGGTTGGCTAAGGTTGATGAGCAGTTGGAGGCTGTTGATTTAATAAATACTGTGAGGTCTATCTATGGGTTATCGTATAGGGAATTATCCCAGTTACTCGATATACCCGAGAGCCTACTCTGTAGGTATGCAAATGGTGATTTACTACCGTCATTAGAGACTGTTGGTTTAATAAAGGATAAATTGAAAACAATGCTAGACCTCACAGAGGTCTTGAGAAGGAATGTGACGATCAAGGATGGCTTCATAGACCTGAACAACGTGTTGTTCAACCCAAACATACTCAAGCTCTTCCAGAGGAGGGTTAAGGAGGTATTTTCCGACCTACCAATAAATAGGGTATTAACCGCAGCAACCGATGGAATACCCCTATCCGTAATGGCATCCTACGCACTAAACGCCAAACTAGCCATAGCCAAGCAATATAAGGACTTAGCTTCGGAGGAATTCTACGAGGTTAGTTACATTGTCGATTCACCACCACGCAGAGCATCGCTATACCTACCCAAGCATCTGCTTGAGAGGGGTGACGAGGTTTTGATAGTGGACGATATTGTAAGGACAGGGAGGACACTAAATGCCCTGATTGATATGATAAACAATGCCGGGGCAAAGCTTGCTGGAGTCTCCGTACTAATCTCTATGAATAATTCATGGATTGAGAAGGTGAGGAGTAAGGGTGCGCGTATAGACATTGTCCTAGACCTGAGCGCCAAGAATTCTAGGGAAGAATAAGTTATTAAGACCTGCCCGCTGATAGGTTCGATGCTCATAAATTATGGAACAATAATTGTACTAATCTATATCGTAATAATGATATCCTCGTTCTACCCAATGATTTATCAATTATTGTTGATATCAATTAAGGACCGAGACACCAATACAAAACCCAGGGAAGACTACACCAGCAGGGGCAAGGTTTTTCTAATAATTCCAGCCAAGGCTGAACCACTTGATTTGATAAAGAAATCCATGGGTCAATCATCATCGATTAAGTCACGCATTAATGAGATCGTGTACATCCTTGACGGATATAATGATGAATTGATTAGTATGATCAAAACCCTTAGTAATAAGTACGGTGTTAGGGTAATGCATAGGGAAAAGCCCCGTGGCTATAAGGGTGGTGCACTCAATTACGTCATAAAGAGGCTGGGTCTTGGCGATGGGGATTACATGGTAGTCCTCGACGTGGATTCATCAATAAATCCAGAGACACTTGAGAAGCTTATTGCCGAAATAAATTCAGCACATGCGATAGTTCCTAGGTGGATTGCTGATAATAAAGGCGATTCGTTATTGGCACGTGGTCAATGGGTTGGTTACCTACTATTCTTTAAGGTTTTAAAGTCTCTCAATGATTTAGTTGGTTGGGTTCCGATACTCGGTAGTGGTTCATTAGTTAGTATTAAGGCCCTCAGGGTAGTTGGTTACTGGCCTGAGGATGTCCTTGAGGATGTGGAATTGGGTGTTAGGTTCTTCATAAACGGCTTGAGGGTTAAGTATGTGGATGATGCTAGGGTTAATGTTGAGGTTCCCGTCAATTACTTCGGCTTTCTCAAGCAACAGCTCAGGTGGAGTTTTGGAACTGGGAGGGTAATGAGGAAGTACTTCTGGAGTGTTTTACGTGGGAGGCAGGGATTCACCGTGTTGCTCTACTTGAGTCAATACTTTGCTTATGTTCTCCAATTATTATCCATACTAATACTCACTGCAATAAGCATAATAGGTATCTCAATACCCCCATGGGCACTCTTACTGCTGGCTATAACGATAATCCCAACGCTAGGGTTGTATCTATACACGTTACTTAAGCTTGACATAGAGAATGGTGGAGATCCTGTGAGGGATATATTCGCAATAAACTCCGTGAACCTAGCCTTCATACTGGCATTACCGAGGATAGCAATTGCGAACCTAATGGGTTTGTTAGGTATTGGTGAGTTTAATTGGGTCCCAACACCCAAGGGTTCGCAGAGGTGGGTTAGGGGGCGAATAATAGATTTGCTGCCGGAGATCGTGATGACGCTTATGGTGGCTACAGCAGTAATCACGGCTATACTACACATGCTTTGGTTGAATCTACTTATAGCATTGCCGTACCTGGCAGGCTACGTAAGAGGGCTCTGGAGGGTCCTAAATGGAACATTGTAACGCCGCTAGATATAGTCAAGTATACCACCGCCGCTCCTACCCAGGTTGTTCAATAGCTCCTTAACCTTCCTTAAGTCGTCCTCGATTATGCTCCTCAACCTGGGGTTGTAAAGTGCCGCGGCAGGGTGGTAGGTAGGCAATACCTTGGCGTTGACATCGCCAATCTTCACATTAAACACCTTACCCCTAATACTGCTTATGCTAGATACAGACCTCTCGGGGTAACCAGCCATCATCAAGACCTCCCTGGCGCTATGCCTACCTAGGCACACTATGATTTGCGGCTTAATCATAAGTATCTGGGTTACGAGGTAGGGTTTACATGCCTCTATCTCATCGGGCTCTGGATCTCTATTGTTGGGTGGTCGGCATTTAACAACATTGGTTATGTACACATCCTCCCTCCTAATACCAACATTACTCAATAGCTTCGTTAATAATTGACCGGCCGCGCCAACAAACGGCCTACCCTCCTCATCCTCAGTTTCGCCTGGCGCCTCGCCAATCAACATTATCCTGGCATTAAGGGGTCCCTCTCCAGGGACTACGTGCTTTCTCGTCTCATGAAGTCTACATTTCGTGCAATTTAGCATTAAGTTAACTAACTCATTATAGTCATTGACGACAATCCTAACCCGAGTAATATCCATCCTATTACTTTATGCTCCCATAGATTTAAGCATTTATGTATTCACGATAGTAAATAGGGTTAGGTAATATCGAATAATGACATGCTCACTGTGTTTCCTCGGTCTTCTGCTCACCACCCTTTAATTTCTGTACTTCCTTATCACCAAGTGGTATCACGGGCCCCTCCTTCCAATCCTTAGGATATACGAGTACGGCATTTACCTGAACAATCTGATCACTAATTGTATTGCCCCTAACAAGCTTTCTCTTCCTCATGCCACGCTTATCCGGATGAAAACCAATACCCTCGCTTAATAACACGAACTTCTTAACGGCACCCTCAATGTTCGGTAGCATTGGTGCCCCATCAACGCCGCTGCCACCCGTAATCCTTACCCTGAAGCCAGGTGGTAACTCAATAACCTCCTTCAAAATACCTGCATCAACCTCATCACCAATCCTCAAACCCACGAACCTCTGGGCAACAGGGTCCTTAATCTCCAACTGCCTGGCCCTACCGCTCATTGGGTCGCTAAGGACAAGCTTAAACGTTGGCATTGAGTGAGCCGTAAAAGGGGAGTTTTAAAACACTTCCACATGAGGGACGTCATGGCCAAAGTCGCATTTTTTACATAATTGTCAAATTTTTGAATTAATAGGTTTTAAATATAGGCAGATTTGCATAATCAATGACTAAATATGGGTAGTTCCGTAAAGATTAGTGTAGGAACAACAAACTTAAGACCTATGTGGGTTGTGGCAACAATACTCCTGGTTGGCGCGTTGGTCATGCTGGTTGGCGGCATCTTAATGCAGTTGGTATACCACGTGTTTTTAGCGCCCCTATGGGTTGGTGTATTTGCTGGCATACTCTTATCAATACCACTAGAGATTTGGGACTTCTCGAATCCAGATGTCATAATTAGAGCTATAACTCTAAAGGATAGATTACTTATGGTATGCTTCGGTTTAGTTATTGGTGTTGGTGCAATACTACTATATGCGTTAAACCTATTTGTCCCTGTCCTTCATTGGGGTATTAAGAGCTTTTTCGTACCTGGTATTGTCGTTGGTGGGTTATTATTCGGTATTGGTACAGCAATCGCTGGTTACTTCCCAGGCACCATATGGATAGCGCTTGGGCAGGGTAGGAGGGATGCCGTTTACGCGGTAATAGGTGGTCTACTTGGTGCACTTACATGGTCATTGATTTTCGGCCGAGCCAGGTACTTCCTCTGGGATACGCTTAATTTTGGACCTATAACGTGGCCTACTGTTTTTGGCTTAACAAGTAAATTAGACGAGTTCCTGGTTGCCATAGTCTTCGGTGCGCTCATGATTAGTATGTGGTTATTTGTACCTAGAAGGCAGGGTGGAAGAGCATGTGTATTGCACCTAATAGGCAAGACGAAGGAGGTAACGCCTCTTGAGGATGAAATTAGCGAGTTTAAGGAGGATTATCCAAAAATACCCGATTACGTGATTGAGTCGGTCTCTGTTCAGCAGCCACGCTCGTCAAGGATAATATTTGCGCTGGCGTTTGACTTCGCCCTTGTGGCTGTTGCGGTAATAGTACTTAGGCAGATTTTTTGGTGAATCTACGACGTACGCGTGGATATGCTGGCCTCCTCCCTTTTTGGGAGGTTTCCTCGCCCTGCCTTCATCCGCCCGTCCGGCTGGGTTCATGGGTTTGCCCCGGGCCAGCACTGCGGGGCTTTGCTTTAGACTGGCCTTTGTGTTCTCCATGATGTGTTGTAGGAGGGTTACGATTCCGTATGGAACAAGTGAGTTTGATTTTTGTTCGTACTCCCTCCAGCCCATCTTTTTCCTCAAGTCCCACCACACACCTTTAATCCATGCCTCCGGTGTGATCTTCCAAGCCATATTCATGACTGAGGCATAATCCCTATCTACGTAATGCCCGAGTGGGCACTTTAGTACATGCCAATCATCTGTTCTCTCAAGCCTTGTGAAGTGTATTGGGCATACTCTGCTGTTTCTGTATGATGAGGCACGAAATATCTTGGAGCCGCGCTCCAAAGCTTTGTCTTCGACAACCCTTTCCAAAGCCTTGAATGGTGTCTGTTTTATGCGGTGTCTTGTTTCGTTCCTCCTGATTTCATTAATCATTGATTCCTGCGGGTTGTTCCCTAACTCTTCAGTTATGATTATTGCAGGTGCTTTTGTCAATTCATTAGCCACCTGCCTAACCCTACCAACCTTCCTATCCCCTTCTCTCAATCTCTTAACACGCTTCCTAAACTCCCTTGTGTTCGTTATGTTCACGTACTTACCGTTCGGTAATGTAAAGGATTGTTTGAGCCTCTCGATAATCGCGTTCCTAACCCTCTCATACCTCCTAGCCAACCTACCAAAATCAGTCCTTATTGCGTAGAGCTGTGGCATGAGATACCGCCTATTCCAATCAACCACCTTGCCCACGGTGGATGGTAGGTCAATCCTATTCACGGCTACCGTGTTCTCGTTAATATCGAAGGCAACAATTGACTGCGGCTTCGCCACCCTAGGCTTCAGCTCGAAGATGAATATGGCGTACCACTTGTTTACCTTCCTCTTAACAATCAACGTGCTAGCCAGCTCGGCTTCACCGTTTAGTACCCTCCACCAGTATTGCCAAAACCTCCTGTGTGGCCTAAGCCAAACCTCGAATCTGCCGCTTACACCTCTCCCGGTGCTGATGGGCGATATGGCAATCCTAACCGGCGCTATGGAGCCAACGAATTGTTCATAACTCCATGCCTTCTCCGTAAACCTAATCGAGACGCTCCTAACCTCTGGGTAGGGCTTGTTCACCAAGCCCTTTCTTTTTCTTCTAAGGAATGACTTCGCGATTTCGGATGCCTGCCTAATGGCTTGGATGATTAGGTGTGCGTGCAAGTCTTGGTACTCACTCCTATACTTGCTGTAGAACAACCCCTGGAGCTGTTTTGCACTCAAAACATTGTTCACAACGGCATATTCAGCAACTTCCCTAACAATGCTTAGGTATGCGGCCTCAACAGAGCAAAGCAACTTATTGAGCTCCTTAGTAACCTCCAACTCGACAGCAACAGCCCTACGTAGCATTCACAAGAAAGAGTAGCAACCAGACTTAAAAACCACCCACGACAAAAAGAGGCGAGGCTCGTTCCGTTGTCACAAATACTGTACTTCTTCAACCCACACTGGGCGGCTGGTCTGCCCTACTTCCAGTTATTTGGTGGGCTTAAGATCGTGAATGGCGTACCGATTGATAAGCCGTTTAGTGAGATTGGTTGGGAGCCGTTCTCAGACTTAGGCACGTTCCTAGGTGGGTTAATATCATCAGTCTTCATAACCAGGAGATTCATGGCATTTAAGCAGTGGACACCGCACATATGGAGGAGTAGGTTTGGAAACACGCCAGGTCTTAGGGCGTTGGCATCGTTCATAGGTGCATACCTAGTGCTCTTTGGTGCTAGGATGGCTAATGGGTGTGCGAGCGGGCACATACTGAGTGGTAACCTACAAATGGCTGTTAGCAGCTTTGTCTTCTTCATGGCTGTGTTGGTTGGTGCGATGATAACGGCATACATAGTCTACGGCCTAAAGCCCTGGACAGCCAAGTGATCATGAGTTTATGTGAATTTTTCCTTAAAAATCATTAAAAATCAAAATTTCCTGTTTTATATGGTAACGGTTAAGTTACGTAGAGAAGACGGTGAGTACGTCATTGATATTGATGGGAGGGTAGTTAGGATTGGTGATTTAAGGCCCATTGATTTTCTACTCATAGCACTTGCGTATGGGCTTGGTGTTAGATACCTTGATAAGTACGGCTTAAGCGAGTACGTTATTTCATGTGAAATTGAAAATAATAACCTAAGGTGCACCTCACCATGTAGCGGCAATGAAGATAGATGCCTTGTTTATAGGCTACTAGTTAAGGGTGGTATCTCGCTTAAGTGCCTATCTCGATCATGATTGGTACGTGATCCGAACCCTCAACGTTCACTAAAACCTCAGCCCTACCCACCCTACTCCTCATTTCCTCACTTACTAGGCAGTAATCAATCCTCATAGCCCTCCACCTCTCCCTATAACTACGCCATGTGTATGCCTTAACGCCTGGGTGCAACTCCCTGTAAATATCGACATATCCAAGGCTTAGGAATTGATTAAACCAAGCCCTCTCCTCAGGTGTTAACCCAGGGTGTTTCTCATCCCAGAATGATGAGTCAATCCTATCCCTAGCTATATTAAAGTCGCCACACACGATAACGGGCTTGTTGTTTCTTAACTTATTGAGGAATTTCTCAATAGTGTTGCAGAATGCTAACTTGAATTGTAACCGGCTTAGGTCATCACCAGCCCTTGGGAAGTAGGCATTAACCAGGTAAAAGTCGCTGAGCTCAACAGTTATCACCCTACCCTCAGAGTCAAAATCCCTAACGCCCAAACCCTTAATAACGGATATTGGGTGTGTTTTAATTAAGGTCATAACCCCAGCATAGCCCTTACGTTCAGCGGGAAATGGGTATGCTTCATACCCGAGACCCATTATTGTTAATGGCACATCGCCCTGACTCCTAATTTCCTGGAGTAGGACTGCATCGTATTGTCGAGAGCTTAATAACTTATCTAGCACGCCCTTTTTCATTATACTTCTCAATCCATTAACATTCCATGAGAGAATTAGCACGTATTTTAGATCACGACAGTATTTTTATTTTATTAAGTTTAGGTTAATTACTTTGATAATGCGTCCTTATACTGATCCCTGAGCACCTTCTTATCTATCTTCCCTGTACTGGTTAGCGGTAACTCCTTAACGAATATAACCTTATCCGGTATCCACCACTTAGGTATCTCCCCCTTCTCAACAAACTGCATTAGGTAGTTCTTAATATCATTCTCCGTTAACCTACCCTCATAACCAGGTTTGGGCACTATTATCGCCACAGGCCTTTCACCCCATTTCTCATGAGGAACACCAACAACAGCCACCAAATTAACCCCTGGATGTGTGCTTATGAGGTCCTCAAGCCTAAGGCTTGGTATCCATTCACCACCACTCTTAATGACATCCTTTAATCTGTCGGCAATCTTGACATAACCATCCGGGTACCAAACCGCAGCATCCCCAGTGTGGAACCAGCCATTACGCCAGGCGTTCCTTGTCTTCTCAGGATCGCCTATGTACTCCCTAAACAACCATGGCGACCTGACAACAATCTCGCCTATAGTCTTGCCATCCCTAGGAACATCCCTATCCTGCTCATCGACAACACGGAGTTGAACCAGTGGTATGTTTATGCCGGTCCTCAAGTAAATCTCATTCTTCCTTTCAGCTGGTAAGTCCCTGTGTTCAGGCCTTAGGTATGCTATTGTGAGGACAGGTGCTGTTTCGGTCAGCCCATAGCCAGAAATGACGGTCATACCCCTAGCCTGGGCTGCCTTTAATAATCCCTCAGGTAGTGCTGCGCCGCCGATTATGAACTTGAGCCTGCTTAGGTCGTACTTCGGCGAGTCAGGGTGCGTGAGTAGGTTATAAAGTATGGTTGGTACACCAGCACTGAATGTGACGCTCTCCTCATGAATAACCCTCAATATATGACCCCAATCAAAACGCCCAGGATAAACAATCTTCCTATGCCCACCTAGCATTGTTGACCACGGCCAACCCCATGCATGTACGTGATACATTGGGACTAGTACCATAGCAACATCATCCTGTGAAGCATTCACTGGCGGGTTCTTAACGGCTAATGCTGTCGAGAGTGTATGAAGCACGAGGCCTCTATGCGTGTGGTAACCACCCTTCGGTAACCCAGTTGTTCCTGATGTGAATAGTAGTGTTGCTGGTGTTCTCTCGTCTATTTCTGGGAATTCCCTGAGTGGTTCGTGTTTGAGGAGGTCCTCATAGGGTATCATCTTAAC
>WYEB01000319.1_pt1 | contig 17737 bp, 23 predicted proteins | sample 6343061 | NCBI WGS metagenome assembly WYEB01 (sample SAMN13812332, study PRJNA600296) | hot springs metagenome | biome: ENVO:00000051; feature: ENVO:00002007; isolation source: sediment sample from Evening Primrose shelf | place: USA: Yellowstone National Park, Evening Primrose Hot Spring ... | reverse complement strand
AAATATTGAATTTTTCTTCTACTATAAGTAAAGATTTCTTTTATGAAAAATATAGAGGATTGGCAAGTAAAAAAATAAAAGAAATAATTGGAGAATTTTTAGAAAGAAATTATGGAATAAAAGATAATATATTAGTATTTTTAGTTAAGAAAATTGTTGATTATGAATCTTCATTTAGATCAGGATTGCATGCAATAGAGCATAATATAATAAAAATATCTCCAGTTGTAACATTTGTAGATTCGCAAGAACTTGGCGGATATTCTTATCCAATTCATCCACAAACAAATAAACCAACAATATTTATATATGAAGGATATGAATCTGGTGTTGGTTTAGCAGAGATATTGTATAATAATATAGAAAAATTAATTAAAAAATCTATAATATCTCTAAATAAATGTAAATGTCTCGATGGATGTCCTAGGTGTGTATATTCTTCTAAATGTGGAAATTATAATGAATATTTAGATAAATATTCTGGAAGATTTATATATAAAATATTTTTAAATACTAAAAAATCTAATTGATTTTATGAAAGGTCAAACATTGACACATGGTAGTGCATTTGCAGCTGCATTGCTAATAGCAGTATTATTACTGGTTGGATACTCATATTTTATATATCATAATTTTATTGGGGGATTTTATGATTTTATAACAATATTCCAAAGTTATCCTATACAGGCAATTATAATATTTATTATAGGACTCTTGATTGGATATCTTCAGGGTAAGGCATACTAATATATATTTAAAATTTTTTTGGAATTATAATGAATGAAGGTAACCTTTCCACAAGCTAAAGAGATTAAAAATATATTACCAGCAATAGTAAGCTTTTTATCAGAAGGAACATTTAAAGCAAATAAGGATGGTATATTTTTATCATCATTGGATCCAGCAAATGTTGCGGTAATATTATTGGATATGTATCCAAATATGTTTACAGAATATGATGTACAGGATGAAGAAAAATTTACAATAAATTTAGAAGATTTAAAGAAAATAATGACAAAGGTTGCATTAAAGAATCAAATATCATGGGAAATAGATAAAGAAAAGAATAAATTTGTTTTAACTGTATATGGAAAAGCTAAAAAATTATTTACATTGCCATTAATAGAATCTGAGGGATCTTTTATGGATTTGCCAAACTTAGAATTGCCTGTAAAAGTTGAGATGGATTCAAAAGCATTCTATGATATAATAGACTCTGCAAAAGTAATTGCAGATGAAATAAAAGTTGTTGCAGATCCTGATGGTCCAAAGGTATCATTTATTGCTGAAGGTGAATTAAAAGATATGAGAATTGATCTAACTCCACAAGACGAAAGTGTATTATCTATGGAAGTTCCATCAAAAGCAATGGCAAGATATTCTATAGATTATTTATATAAATTATCTAAGGTAGCAAGAATATCTGATACATTAACATTTAAATTTGACTCTGGAAAGCCAATATGGATTGATTATAAGTCAACTGATAAATTTAGATTTGGATTTGTATTAGCTCCAAGAGAATAATCTATTTTTTTAATATTTACCCCAATTTTAAATTTGTTGGGTAAATGCTATATTTTGGATATATACCCATGGGGTATGTAATATTGTAAAATAAAAATGCGTGCGATTAAAATCTCAAAGTATTTTTATGATAAGATCTCGTTCTCATCAGTCAAAATATGAAAAATTTATAAGGGAGTTTAATAATATATATTTTATGGCAAGAGGAGAGAGGGGAATTCCAATGGCTGTAGTTGAAAGGATCCTAAAGCAAAAGGGTGAACAGGCAGGAGTAACAAGAGTATCAGATAAAGCAATTAGATACCTAAAACAAGAATTAGAAGATATAGCATTAGAAATTGCAAAAGAAGCAGTTTCATTGGCAAATCATGGAAAAAGGACAACTGTAAAGAGGGAAGATATACAATTAGCAACAAAACAAATATTCAAGAAGATGTAAAGGCTTTATAATAATTTTATTTTTCTTTATTCTATATTTTTAAATATAAATTGTTATAGTATTTTATGGAAACAATGAGCTTAGCTTCTTTAGAAGAAGAAATATATTTGAGAGGATTAACAGGATACATTGTAGCGAAGAGAATATTTGATGGATATAAGAATATAGCAATAATAACATATCCAGATAGAATATGTTCTTCTCTATCATCTTCTTTAGTGTCATCTTTAATATCAAAACAAGGATATAGGGATAAAATAGCAAGAATATATTTATATGATGAGAATAAGTTGAATGATATAGCAAAGGATATTGTAAAAAATAATTTTGATTCTGTATTTATTGTGTATGGTGGTGAACAAAAGGTATCATATGTATCTGAAATAACAAAGAAAACAATATTGGCATTAAAAAATGCTGGATATAAAAATTCATTATTAATTCATGTAAGAATTTGGATTGCAACAAAACAATTATCAGAAATATTGAATGATGAAATAAAAGAATATCTAAAATCATTAAAAGAAATAAGAGTATTTACAGCAGATTTACAAAATAAATTATTTATATTCCATAAAGTAAAGATTGATAATGAAATAAAATTAGAAAAATATGCAGAAGAAAAAATTACAGATGAGCATGTAGAATTATTAAAGAAATCTGTTCCTCCTAAATAATTTTTTAATATTTATAAATTATAATATATTTTTTAAATTAATGGAATATAAAATTGAAGGCAATAGTATACAACATATTATAATTAATCTAAATCCAGGAGAATCCGTATATGTTAATCCGGGGCATTTAATATGGAAATCTTCTACAGTAAATGTAAATGCAGTTGTTCAAGGAGGAATATTTTCTGGTATTAGTAGAAAGCTTACTGGTTCTTCTTTCTTTGTTTTGAAATTAACAGGTCCTGGAATGGTAGATTTAACTGGATATGTACCTGGTAAGGTTGTTGAAATAAATGTAAATAATTATGAAATATTTGTTGAATATAGAGGATTTTTAGCTGCAGAATCTAGCGTAAAATATGGTGCAACTTTAACAAGATTGGGATTTGGAATACTTGCAGGAGAAGGACTATTAATGGCAAAATTTTCAGGAATTGGTAAATTATTTTTACATGCTCCTGGAGATATTTTACAATTAAATTTAAATGAAGGAGAATCTATAGATGTTGAGGCAGGTCATGTTTTAGCTTATACTGCTGGTACTAAGGTATCATTTAAAAGAGTAGGAGGAATTAAAGCAATGTTTCTAGGTGGTGAAGGATTATTCTTTGCACATTTAGAAGGACCAGGTTTTGTATGGATTAGAACTTTGAGTAGATTACAATTAATAGAAGGATTAATGCCTGAATTATCTAGATTTAAATAAAGATTTATAATATTTACAATATTTATTTATTTTACATATATTACATTTTGGATTAATAGGTTTACATATATTTCTTCCAAATAAAACAAACAAAAAATTAATTTTATTATAATATTCTTTAGGTATAACCTTATATAATTCTATTTCAGTCTCTTCAGGATTTTTTGTTTTTACTAATCCAATTCTGTTTGATATTCTATGAACATGTGTATCTACTGCAATATAATTTTTATTACATACAATTATTAAATATACATTTGCAATCTTTCTTCCAACCCCGGGTAAAGATCTAATATATTCTTCATCACAATATTTATTATAATCCCATTTTTCAGCAATTTCTTTAATCCATTTTGCTTTATTATTATATAATCCAATATCCTTTATTGTATTCTTTATTTCTTCTAAAGATGCATTTCTAATATCTTCAACTTTATTATATTTATTAAATAATCTTTCAGAAACTTCCAATGTTTTTTCTTCCCTTACTCTTATAGATAATAATATTGTTATTAATACCTTAAATGGATCCTTATATTTTTCCCAAATATATGGGGATGCAAGTTTTTCGTTTATATTATTTTCCCTTAATGTTTCCTCAATTCCTTTAATTATTTCTTTTATCATAATCTTCAGGATAAATTATAACTTTTTTGCCTTTTTCAAATAAATCATATATATATTTATTATTTTCTTCAATAAAATCTCTATCTATATTTGATAATATATTATATACATTATTGAAATATTGATCATAATCCATATTTAATATTTTTATCAAATATGGATCTGTTTCTATCCTTTTTAATATGTTTTCCTTTCTAAGATTATAATTAAATTTATATATATTTGATCTTGCTTTTTTATATTTATCATCTATATTTTTTAAATTATCTAAAAATTCTTCAATTGCTTTATCTATTATTTTTTCTTTATCAATTTGAAATCCTGGTATTATCAATGAATATATAATTTCATCATCATAGAAATTCGATAAAGAAAGTGAAGGAGAGTATCCTATACCATATTTATTTCTAAATATTTCAAATATTTTTGAAGATGCGCCCAAATTATAAAATTCTGTTAATGCATCAATTAATATTATATTTTTAATATCACTATTTATATTAATACTATAATATATTTGTTGTATGTTTTTCATTTTTATTATTATATCTTTTCCTTCTCCCTTACTTGGATTTTTCAATTTTATATTATCTCCTTCCAATCTGGAAAAATATTTTTTGACAATTTCAATATCTTTATAACTTATATTCCCTTCTAAAAATATTGAAATATTTTTTGGAGAATAATATTTATATTTAAATTCCTCTAATGTATCCTTTGTTATATTATTAATTGTTTCAATATAACCTCCTATAGGATCTCCATAATCAGAATCCCCGTAAACAGATTTTGATAAATTATCATTCAAACTTACTGTTGGATCATCTTCTCTCATCATTATTTCTGTTTTTACGACATTTTTCTCATTTTCAAATTCATTATTATCATATTTATCATTCTCAAACATCCAATAAAATAAATCCACAATATTTTCAAATCCTTCTTTCATTACTGCAGCAAAATATAGAGTATAATTATAATAAGTCATTGCATTATGAATTGATCCATTTTCTTCAAATAATAGATGTATTTGATTTTTGTTATATTTTTTATTAGATTGAAACATCATATGTTCTAGTAAATGGGAAATTCCCCTAAATTCTTTATCTTCATATATTGAACCTATGTTTACCAATATTCCTATTGCAATATTCTCATTTCTGAATGGTATTTTATATAATTTTATTCCATTATCCAAAATTTCATGGTCAACCATTAATTATAATTTATTTTATTATGTTTATGTATTTTGAATAAAATATTCAATAGTAATATATATAAGTAATTCAAATTAATAATAATTTTATGCCAGAGATACAAGTTAAGAAGGTTATTGATTTAAAGAAAGGATCATATATATGGTATAATAATGAAGTATGGGAAGTATTAGAAATGGAAACTGCAAAGACAGGAAAGCATGGTTCTGCAAAGGCTAGAATTTTAATAAGATCTGTTGTATCTGGAAAGACTACTGAGCTAGTAAAACCAACACAGGATCCGATAGAAGTTCCTGTTATAAATAAAATAAAGGGACAGGTTATTGCAAAAGTATCAGATGATAAATATACAGTAATGGATTTAGATACATATGAAACATTTGATGCAAAGGTATTGGATGAAAATTTAAAAGGTAAGATACAGGAAGGACAGAAAGTTTTAGTTTGGGATGTTGGAGAAAGAATAATTGTACAGGCATTTAGAGAATAATGGCTTTATCCAATATCATAGATAAACTATATAAAATAAGAGAGAAAAGTATAGACATATTTTTTGATGATGAAAGCGGGAAATTAAAAATATCAAAGTTTATTGAAGATATTACTCCAGAAAGTTTAAGAAAATATATAAAATCATCTTTGAGATATTCATTTCCAGAAACAATAAAAGACCTTCATGGATCATATTTAGTAAATACAGGAACACTTTCTTTATTATTAGGATTATTAAGCAATAATTATATATTTGATCATTTATTATATTTGGCCTTAGGATATTCTTCTTCAATAATTATTTCTACACTTTATTATAAGGATGATAAATTTAGAAAAATAGCTAAAAGTGTTATTCCATATGTTTAATTTTTTTGCTAATTATATCTGCTAATCTTATTGGTTCTGGATATTTTCCTTCTATCCAATATTTTTCAGATAATTCCTTTGTTTTTTCTAATGATATTAAATTTCCTGGTGAAGAATATATTGTTTCTCCAAATTTTTCTATTTTATATCCCCTTACTTCATTATCTATTATAATCTTATTATCAATAACATTTCCTGATAATAATTTTTTTGTTATTCCAATGGTAGGTATATTTAATTTTACCCCAACATATGATGCTAAACCCATTTTAAATGGATGAGAAATTCCATGTCCATTTACAAATAGTATATCTATTTTTTCTTTTATTTTATTGAATGTTTTTATAATTGGTTCTCCTTCTCTAAAAGCTAAAAAGGATGGTATATATGGAAATTCAATTTTTTCTTTGAATATATATTTATTTATTAATTCTAAATTTTTATCTAATATTACATATACTATATAACCTATATCATCTTTATAACTTAAATCAACACCGCCAATTAAATTTATATCATTTATATTATCTTCTAAAATAATTTTTTTAGCCAATTCTTCCTGTATTTTTCTATATTTTAATAATATTTTTTCTTTTACATTAAAATTATCAAATAAATATTTTTCTAAATTTACTATTTTATTATTTACAATTTCTATTCCTTCATTTTTTAATAATTCTTCCTGTATTTTGTCATTTATTACCCCATCAGAATTTACAACCCTCCACCATGGTCCATTTAATTTTTTATAATAATTTATAATAAATTTTATTGAATATTTATCTCCCAAATATTCTGATAATGTCTTAAATGTTGTTACTTTACCATATGGAATACTATTAATTAATTTACTTAATTCTTCTATAATTTCATGCATAATATATAATTTAAAAAATTATTTATAACAAATATACAAAATGGATGATTGGATAAAAGAAAGTTTGTTAGGAATATTATTATTAATAGTAGGTGGATTTTTAGTATATTATTGGTTAGGAGAAACTATATTAGTAGTAAAGGGATTAATAGGATTGGTAATATTAATATTGGGTATACTAATATTGTGGATTGGATATGAAGATATAAAATTAAATAAAGAATTAAAGGAAGTACAAAAAGAATTTAGCGAAGAAAATAAGCAAGAGCAAAATCAAGATAATCAAAATAAGCAATGAAATCTGCATATAATTATATTTTTGAAACATGGAAAAAAAGATTTAAAGATGAGAATTTAAAGAAATTAATTAAAGAAAGATTGATTAAATGGAGAAGGGAACCTGAAATTGTTAGGATAGAAAGACCAACAAGATTAGATAAAGCTAGAAAATTGGGATGGAAGCCAATAAATGGAATTATATTAGTTAGAGTAAGGGTAAAGAAAGGATGGAGAAAAAGAAAAGACATGCCAAGACATGTTAAAACAAAAAATTATTATTATTATAGATCATTAAATATGAGTTTAAGGGCAATTGCTGAGCAAAGAGCACAAAGGAAATATCAAAATTTAGAAGTAATAAATTCATATTATGTTGGGGAAGATGGTAAATATAAATGGTATGAAGTTATATTAGCAGATCCAAATAATCCAAATGTATATAGTAGAGAAGAATATTCCTGGTTGCTTAATAGTAAAAACAGAAAAAGAGCTTTAAGGGGTTTGACCCCTGGATTTAAATCCTCTAGAAAAGTATAACATAGTTATCTTTATAAGGATTCATAATATATTTTTTAAATGCTAAAAATAGAAGGACTAAATGTTTATTCTGATAATAAAAAAATATTAGAAAATATAAATTTAGAATTTGAATATGGGAAATTATATTTAATATTTGGTCCAAATGGTTCTGGAAAAACAACATTGGCAAAAGCAATATTAAATGATGAAAGTTTAAAAAAAGAGGGAAAAATATTTTTAGATAATGTAGATATAACAAATGAAAAGACTGAAAATATAGCTAAATATATATTTTATTCTTTTCAGGATCCTGTTGAAATAGAAAATATTAGAACAAGGACATTATTAATGTATATTTTGGATAATTTTGATGAAAAAAATATATTAAGTTTAGGAAAAGATTTGGGATTACCTGAAGATTTTTTAGATAGAGGAGTTAATTATAATTTATCCGGAGGAGAAAAGAAGAGATTTTCATTATTATTATCAATATTATTAAATAGGAAGATTATTATATTAGATGAAATAGATTCTGGGGTAGATATAGAATTTTTAAATAAATTAAAATATTATTTAGATCAATTTAAAAAAGAAAATAAAATGGTAATATTAATTTCGCATAATTTTAAATTTGTAAAAGAATTGGATATTGACAAAGTAATAATATTAATTGATGGGAAGATAAAATATGTTGGAGATAAAGATATATTAAATAAGATTGAAGAAAATGGATTCAATATTTTTTAAAGATTTATTTAAAAAGTATTATGAAAAAATATTTGATAATTATAAAATAATTGAAAAAGAATTTAATATAAATAAAGATCAATATATTGAAATTAATTTGGATAAAAATATTTATTATAATGTTTTTAATATAAATAATTCTGAAATAAAAATAAAAATCAATAATAATGATATTTCAATGATATATAATGAATTTAATATAATTGGAAAAGTAAAGATAAATATTTTAATTAATAATTTTGGAAATTTAAGAATATATAATTTATATAAAATAAATAGTAATTCTTCTTCAGATTCAATAGAAAAGATATATAATAAAAATAATGTTGTTTTAATATCTAGAATATTTATTGATAAAAATTCTGAAAACTCTGAAGGAAAATTATCTCAATATCTATTTGAAGAAAATGGTATATCAATTCTATTACCAATATTGGATATAGAGAATAATAAATCAAAGGGATTTCATGGATCTAAAATATTAAAATTAACTGAAAAGGAGGAAAATTATCTAAGATATTTATCACTAAATAAAGAAGAAATAAAAAACATTTTAATGAGAGAATTTAACTTTATATAAAATTATAAACCTTAATTATATATTCTTTTAATGGAAGAGGAAGAAAAGAAACAAATTAAAGATTTGGAAGATTTACCTGGTGTAGGTCCAAAAACTGCACAGAAATTAAGAGAAGCTGGTATATTTTCATTAGAAGATCTTGCTGTATCTTCTGTTCATGAATTAGTAGAAAAAGCTGGACTTGGAGAAGAAACTGCTAAGAAATTATTAGAAATAGCTCAAGATATGGTAGGACAAGGATTTGTATCTGCATATGATTTCTATAGTTCAAGAAAAGCTGTTGAAAGAATAACCACAGGTTCAAAGGCTCTTGATGATTTACTTGGCGGGGGTGTTGAAACACAAGCATTAATAGAGGCTTTTGGCGAATTTGGTTCTGGAAAAACACAGTTGGGTCATCAATTATCAGTTAATGTTCAATTACCAAAGGAAAAAGGTGGATTAAGTGAACCTGATAAACCAGCTCAGGCAGTTTATATTGATACTGAAGGAACATTTAGACCGGAGAGAATTGTACAAATGGCAAAGGGTATGGAATTAGATCCGGATAATGTATTAAAGAATATAATATTTATAAGGGCATATAATTCAGATCATCAAATAAGTATTGTAAAGAGAATACCAAGTTTAATTCATGAAGGAAAAAATATAAGATTAATAATTATAGATTCAATTACTGCACATTTTAGGGCAGAATATGTTGGAAGAAGTAATTTAGCTGAAAGACAACAAAAACTAAATCAGCACTTAAGAGATTTACTAAAATTAGCTACAGTTTATAATTTAGCAGTATATGTAACAAACCAAGTTATGGCAAAACCTGAAGGATATTTTTCTTTAGATCAACAGGCAGTTGGAGGACATGTTTTAGCTCATGCAATTACATATAGAATATTCTTAAGAAAGGGTAAAGAGAGGACAAGGATTGCTAGGTTAATTGATGCACCTCATTTACCTGAAAGGGAAGTAGTATTTAGAATAAGTGAGGAAGGTATTAGGGATGTATAAACTTATATTTTGATATTTTCTATTTTATATATATGGAAAGATATGAAGCATCATCCTTATTAAACAAATCAGTTGTTACAGACAAAGGTAGAAAGTTAGGGGAAATTGCAGATCTACAATTTGAAGAAAAAACAGGTGAAGTATTGAATATTATATTAAAGAATCCTACTGAAAATGCTGAAAGATTGGGGTTAGAAAAAGTAAAAGATGGATTTTTAGTACCATTTATGGCAGTAAAGGCCATTGGTGATTATGTAGTTGTTTCTGAAGAAGATTTAGTATAGTTTTTTATATTTATAGTATTAATTAAAAATAAAACAATATTTGAAATTAATTTTATTTATGTTTTATGATTAAAAATAAAAAATATAGAGTTTATTCTAATTATTCTACAGGTTTTATGACAGATATATTATCACCTCTTAAGAATATCCAAGGTAATTTTTTATTAGTATCTAATTCTATTGCATCTTCTAATACCATATTTGGATGAACATCAGAAGCTACCAATTTGCCTCTATATTGTTTACCATTTTTCATTTCTACGATTATTTCTTTTCCTTTTGACTGTGTTATTACATCTAATGGTCTTACTATGTCCATAAACAAAATATACAAGAAGATTTTATAAATTTATTTTATAAATCAATTTAAAAATTATTCTTTTATTAATATTCCATTTATAATTCCATCTTGACCTGGTCTTGATGTTACTAAAACTTTTCCTATTTCAGTATTTAATATAGCATTTTTAGTTATTATTTTTTCTCTATCTAAATTTTTATCATTTGGATTTTTAATAACACCTAATATTTTTACTTTTTTAACTTCTTTTGTTTCTGGATTAAGGGCATTTACATATAAAGCACCTTTTAATTTTACTTTATAATTTCCACCCTTTGTTCTAAATATATATCTTATTTCTTCATTACTCTTTGATATTTTTGTTAGAATTGGATATCTTCCATAATTTGCTTTTCTTTTTTTACTATTAGGAGATTTTACTTTACCATTTTCCTTTCTTAAATCTCTACCTTGGTAAACAGATAATCCTCCTTTTTTGTATATATTTACCATTTTATTTTTATGATAAAAAAGATTTAAAAAATAAAATGCAATAAAAAATAAAATACGCGGCGGTGCCCGAGCGGTCAAAGGGGTCGGGCTTAAGACCCCAATTGGTAAGAAACCCGATGGGTTAGTCCCGTCAGGGGTTCAAATCCCCTCCGCCGCACTAAAAATTATGTTTTTATAATCCTAAATATTAGATTATTATTATATCTCTGTATATTTTATCTAATCTATTATTTACCCATAAAATATTTATTAATTAGGTTTCTCGGTATATGGAGGAACAGTTTATTCATATTTAATTGTTAATTCATCATATGCACAAAAGGATATTATTACTATAATTTTAATCAAGTATGGGTTCCATTAAAATTATTAGATACATATGCCTATAATGTATATAATACTACTAATATAAATAATGGAATCTCTGGATATACATATTCTAATTTGAATTATAATCCTTATCAATATCCTACATTAGAAATAGGTGCAGGAACTGGTGGAGCTTATTCGTACCAATATGTAGAATGGGTAATTGCTAGAGCATATCCTCCAAATGGTGTAATGCCTTCAATTATTATTAGTTAATTTTTTTATTTTTTCAATATAATATTACTTTCAGTTCATTAATGTTATCTATAATATTAAAACCTGGGGCGGGTGGGATTTGAACCCACGACCTTCCGGTCTTCAGCCGGACGCTCTCCCGGTCTGAGCTACCGCCCCTTTAATTATCAATATTTTTTATTATTTATTTTTTAAATTTTTCAAATTATAAAATATTCTTTATTTTATAATGATAGAAAAATACTATCCAATATTAAATAATAGACCATTTCAAATTGATGTTATAGAAAAAATATTGAACTATATTAATGAAAATAGAAAATTCATTTTATTAGATTCTCCTACAGGTTCAGGTAAAACAATTATTGCATTAGTAATCTCTGATTATTTAGCAAAGGAAGATTTTATAACTCATATTGCTGTAAGAACAACTGAAGAAATAAAAAGATATTTGGAAGATTCATTTAAAATAAATACAATATTAAGGGTATATCCAAATAAAAAGAAAACATGTCCAATATTTTTTAAATCAAATTTATCTGGAGAAGAAATAATATGTGCAGATTGTATATATAAAAAATCTTTATATGATCCAGAAGAATTATATAAAAGATTAAAGAAATATAATTATAATTTTATTAAATTGACAAAAATAGAATATAAGAAATATTTAAAAAAGAAGGATGTAAGATGTATATATCATTCTTTTAAGAAAATTGATTCAAATATTTATATTTCAACATATCCATATGTTTTTAATCAATATTTAAATGAAGTATTATCTTTAGAAGGAGAACCTGACTTTTTAATAATGGATGAGTCTCACAATTTATTAACATCAATTATAAATCCTATTTCAATATCATTTAGAAAATATATAGAAAAAGGTATTGGAAAAAGAAATGAAGAAAATTTATTATTCCAAGATTTAATAAAAGAATTAGAAATTATAAAAAATGCATTAAATATACCTGAACAAGATTTTGAATTAATAAGATATAATTTAATGAAATTCTCAGATGAATTATTATCATTTATAGAAAATATAATTGCAAAGAAATTTAATACAAGGGATATATATTTAATAAAAGAAAGGATGGAAAAATCTTCAAAAGAAATATATATGGATAGAGAAAAATTAAAGGAAATATTTGATTCTAATGAAAAATTATTTGATAATTTATCATTTTATTGGGAAACATATAAAAGATATGTTTCAAAGAATAATATTAAATTGCCAAAGAAAAGATGGAATATAAATAAAATATTAAAATTGTATTATTATATAAATTCTGAGGATATTTTCTGGATATTAAATTTATTTAAATTGGAAGGATATATAACAAAATTTGAAAAAATAATTAAAGTATTTGATAATTATAAATCAGTAATATTAATGTCTGGAAGTAATTTTACAAAAGAAAGTTTCCAAAAATTATATAAAATAAAGGATGTAGAATATATTAAAGTTGATATAAAATATGGGAAAAAGGATTATGAAGTATTATATAATTTTTCTTCAAGATATTCAAAAAGAAATGATAAAAATAATATAGAAAATTTAATAGGTGATATAAAATTTATTGCAAATAATTTAGAAAAATATCAATTATACATGTTCCCTTCATATTCTTTTATGATAGATATATATGAAAAATTGGATATAAAGGATAGGATATTTTTAGATGATGGAGAAAAACCATTGAATAGGATATTAAAAACCGATAAAGATATAATATTTACATATGCAAGATCAAGATTTATAGAAGGAATTCAATTAGTAAAAGATAACCAATCATTATTAAGGGTAATTGTAATTGTTGGAAAACCATATCCCCCTCCACCAAATGCATCAATATTAATATATAAAATGATTAAGGATAATAATTTGGATTATAATGAATTAGCGGAAGTATTAAAGGATATAAATATTAAACAGGTAATTGGAAGGGCAATAAGATTTCCAAATGATCATGTTAAAATATTTTTTATAGATGATAGATATAAAAAAGTGGAAATTAAAAAATATTTGCAATAATTATTCATATCTTAATGCAACCATTGGATTAATTCTAGAAGCCTTTATTGCAGGTAGTGTTCCAGATAAAACACCAATAAAGAATGGGAATATTAAAGAAAAAACTATTAATTGTACAGTAATATATGGTTGTAATCCTATAAATCCATAGAATTTTAATACTGAAGAAGCTATATATGATGTAAAGAATCCAAGCATTATTCCAAAAAAACCACCTATTAATCCAATAAATCCTGATTCTAATAAAAATAAAATTAATACTTCTATATTTTTCATTCCTAGTGCCTTTAATAATCCAATTTCTCTATATCTTTCCAAAATGGATGTATACATTGTATTTACAATATTTATTGCTGAAATTAATATTGATATTGATGCAATTATTAATGAAAACATAGATATTCCACCAATAACCTGATCTGCAATTTTTTCAATAGATTGTGCAGTTACTATTGTATATGTTTGACCCTTTAATGAATTTATATAATTCTTTATTGAATTATATGCTATATTATAATTATAAGTAATTACAATTAAATAATTATAATTTATATTTCCAAATAATTTTTCATATTCTCCTTCTGGAAATAAAATATTATAATCAGAAGTTCCTCCTGTTTGTTGTAATATTCCAACTACCTGGCATCTTTGTCCAAATATATTTATATAATCTCCAACACTTATTTTTTGATTATTTAATAAAGGAGAATTTGCAATTTGATATCCTAAATCAACCTGGCAATTATTATTGTTTGTTATAAAAGTTCCCTCAAAAATATTAAAATCTATATATGTTAAATAATTAATATCTTTTGTATTAATAACCAATATATTAGCAGGTATTTGATAATTATTATATTTAATTATTGTAGAAGTTGAATATGCTTTTATAACTTTTTCTACTCCAGGTAATGTTTGAATATTTTCAATAAAACTATTTGTAAAATATCCAGAAATAGAACTAACAAATCCAGCTCTTGCACCAGGAAAAATAAATATTGCCTTATTCCCAAATTTATTTAATTCACTTTGAACATAATATTGTAATCCTTGTGATAATGCAATTAATGTAAATATAGTAGCTATACCAATTGTAATTCCTAAAGATGTTAAAAAAGTCCTTAATTTTTTTGTTCTCAAATATTTTAATATTAAAAATAAATAATCATTTATTTTCATTTTTCTTTCTTCTTTTCATTATATAGTATATTATTCCCATAAATATTAGAGCTAATATTATTATACCAACCAAAATATTTCCAGATGATTTTGTATAATAAATATTATATCCAAGATTTTCTAGAGAAGTATTATAAAGTATTGTATATTTATTTCCAAAAATATCATTATAATATATTTGTATATATATTGTTGTATTTGGATAACAATTATTATTTAATGTAAATACAACAGAATTTGAATTTCCAGGATCCAATTCTCCAATATATCCTTGATTTGGTGAAATTATACATTTACTAGAACTATAAACATTCATATACATATTATATGCTGGTGCATTTCCATAATTGAATATATTAAATGTTAATGTTCCAGAACTATACGATCCAGATAAAGTTATATTTGGATATGCATTTATATTTTCAATAATATATCCATTTAAATTATATAATATTGAATTTGAATAATATTGAATATTAAATGGAATACTTGCAGTCCCATATAGATTATTATTTACAATTACTGTTATTGGAATATTTATTTCCTGTCCTGGCAATATATTATTGATATAAATATTATTATTTGCAATTGAAATATTTGTACCTAAAAATGTTAATGAAATATCAGATATATTTGAATTTGTTGGATTATATAATGTTAAATTAATTATATTTTCTCCAATATTTAGATATCCAACATTATATAAAACTTCTAATCTATTATTTGATGGTAAAATTGGTACGTTAATTGTTGTTGTGTAATTGTTAATATTTCCTAAAGGATCCTGGTAAATTATAAATAAAGGAATTGTACAATAATTATTTGCATAATTTGATGGAATTAATAATTGGAAATTAATTAATGTAGAACCAGATAAATTATTTAAATATATTGAAGATGGTTCTAAAGAACATGTAGAAAAATTAGATTGAATTAATACATTATATATTTCTTCTCCATAATTTGTTATATTTAATACTAAATTTGCAATGCTTCCATAATAATTATTTGAATAATAATAATTACTAATAATTATATATGGTAAGTTTTCTACAATTATTGGATATATTTGTGAAACTTCACCAGATCCATTATTGTTTGTATAACTTCCATTTATTATTATATTATAACTTCCAGGATTACAATTTTCATATAAATTTAATGAAGTACAATATGAATCTCCAGGATTTAAATATGGAATATAAATTGAGGATTGATTTGAATATATGCAGTTTGGATAATATATATTTAAATTAATTGTATTTGCTTCAGATAATCCATTATTTATTATGCAAACTTCTAAATTTATATTATTATTAGTACTTACTATTACTGGTGATATTTTTGTAATATTTATTTGTAAAGAATATATACTAAAAAGTAGAAAGGTTAGCAAAAATGTATAGATTAATTTTTTCATGAGATTATTATATTTGAAAAATATTTATAAAATTACTTTAATAATTCTAATGTTTCGTCTATTGTAGCATTATCTTTTAATATTTTTCCATTTCTTATTACTGCTATCCTATTAGTTCTTTCTGCTACTCTCAAATCATGTGTTACTATTACAATTGTTCTATTTTCTTCTTCATTTAATTTTTTTAATATATCTAATAATTCATTTGCTGATTTCTCATCAATATTTGCAGTAGGCTCATCTGCTAAAATTAATTTAGGATCATTTACCAATGCCCTAGCAATAACAACTCTTTGCTGTTGTCCTCCTGATAATTGATTTGGATAATTATATAATCTATCGCCTAATCCAACTTTATTTAATAATTCTTTTGCTTTTTCTAAATTTTTATTTCCAGAAATCCTTAAACCAATTTGTACATTTTCCAATGCATTTAGATAATTAAATAAATAATATTGTTGGAATATAAATCCAATATATTTTCTTCTTAATTCTGATAATTGATTATCATTTAATTTTGATATATCTTTATCAAATAAATATACTTTTCCTTTCGTTGGTCTATCTAAGCATCCCATTATTGCTAATAATGTGGATTTTCCAGATCCTGATGGTCCAACTATTGATAAAAATTCCCCTTCTTTAATTTTTAAACTTACATTTTCCAATGCTTTTATAGGATATCCTCCAACATAATATACTTTTTCAATATTTTCTAATTTAACTATCATAATTTAATATATTTTTCAATTTCAAAAATATTTATTATTTTCGGAACATCTATTTTTGGATAGTACCATGCCAGTTTTAATGGATATGGTGGATAATATATTCTTTTAAATAATTTTATATTTAATTTATTTTTTATTTGATATAAGTTTGTATTTTTGTCATCTATATATATTATATCTTTATCTATATCTATTAAATATTCAAATACATCAATAATTGTTTTAAATTCTTCAGTACCATATAATAATATATCTTTAAAATATTTATCCAAATTTGTTTTCTTAATTCTTTTTATTTTAATGTCTTTTGTATCATCTTTAGATGTTACTAAATATAAATTATTATTCTTATATTTCTCTAAAAATTCTATTGTTCCTGGTAATATCATTTGATTTTCCGTTCTGATTTTCCAATAATATTCTATTATTTCATCAGGATTATCTTTTATTAAGAATCTTATCCATTTTCCCCTTTCAAAAATTCCAAAATAATCTCCAAGATCTTCTACTGCAAGCATTGCTTCTGTAAATCCTTCATATAAATTTAATTCTTCTCTTATTTTTTCATAAATTAATGGTATAATTGAGTAGCTATCTACAAGTGTTCCGTCGTAATCTAAAGAAATTATCATTTAAAATACTTCTTGATCAAGTAATATTTTAT
>WYEB01000318.1_pt1 | contig 17784 bp, 11 predicted proteins | sample 6343061 | NCBI WGS metagenome assembly WYEB01 (sample SAMN13812332, study PRJNA600296) | hot springs metagenome | biome: ENVO:00000051; feature: ENVO:00002007; isolation source: sediment sample from Evening Primrose shelf | place: USA: Yellowstone National Park, Evening Primrose Hot Spring ... | reverse complement strand
CACCGCCCTGTCTGGCCGCACCGTGGCGAGCTCAGCCTCTGCGGCCGTCATGTACTCCTGGGGCCTTACGGGCCTGTTCAGGCTCTTCGCTATGGACTCGAGTCCCTTCCTGAGGTTCTCCTCCATCTGCCTGAGGGCTTGCTGGAGCTCAGCTGGGGCCACGGCGGGCTGGGCAGGCCTTGGCCTGTAGGTCCTCACTATATCGCTTGCGAACCTCATGATGTCGCTGAGCTTCTCCTCGTATGGCCTGTCGCTGACCCTCCTGTACTCGGCCTCAAAGTCCTCCCTGTGCTGGCTTGGGTCAATCCCTGCGGCGGCCAGGGTCGCGGAGAACAGCTCCCAGAGCCTCTGCCTCTCCTCCTCAGGGGCTGGCTGCGGCGCTGGCTGCGGGGCAGGCGGCTGTGGGGCCCTCCCCTCGGCTGGCCTGGCACTTGGCGCTGGGCGCGGCGCCTCTCTCGGCAGCCAGGCCGTAATCCTCCCTCTCTTAAGCCTCTCAAGCCGTCTCCTGAGCTCCTCAAGCTGCCCCTCAAGCTCGGCCTTCCGCCTCTTTGCGTCCTCTACCTGCTCTGGGGTGAGCCTGTTGCCGTGCTTGTCCTCGCCGTGCCTGATTTTGAAGTCAAGGTCAGCTATCTCGGACTCTAAGAAAGCTATCTGGAACCTGAGCATGCCCTCCTCTGTCCTGCCTGGCGACGTCGGCTCCCTCCTTCTCCTTCCGCTTACCTCCTCAGCCCTTATGCCGTACCGCTGCTCCAGGAGGCTGAGGTTCTTGGCCTGGGACAGGTCAGGGTCAAGCACGTGCTCCCAGTCTATGTTCTTGAGGGGGTCCTGTACGCCAGCCCTGTAGGCCGCCGCTATGACTCCTGCAAGGAAGTCTGCGAAGGACCTCTTGGAGGTCTTCCAGTTCCTTGGTTGCGGGTTATCTTTTTGCCCCTCCACTTCTCCCAGAGCCTGTCAACTAGCTCCTGGAACTCCGCGGACTGCCTTATCTCGTTGATATCAGAGGTACCACCCGATGCGCTCAAGGTCTACACCCAGCGCCCTGGCAAGGTTGCCGACGTCACGCGGCCAGACTGGGACCACGTAGTAGAGCACGACGCCCAGGGCCATGAAGAAGGCGTCCTCGTTTGTCACTGTCGTCCTCCCGTCGTAGTAGAGCTCCTCAACCCTCTCAACCGCCTCCGTTGCCTTCCTCCTCCTGTCCTCGTCCTGTATGACGGAGAGGGCATCCTTGAGCGTGTCAAGTATGACCCCCAAGCCAGCCCTCAGCATTAGAGGACAGGGAGCCTTAAAAGTCGCCTCAGGGCTGAGGCCAGCTGTCAAAGAAGGCCGACCATATGAGCAGGTGGTAGGCGGGGGGAAGGCCGGCCAGGAAGCGTTGACGATGAGGCGCTGGGCCTGGCGCTAAAGCTCAGGGAGAGCTTTGAGAGCCAGGACAATGAGGGCGCCAGCGTCGTCAGGGGCTGTGGGTCCTACATGGAATCTGAGGACGTTTTGTCCTAATCCCTGACCTGAAGTTCGCCCAGGACCCTATAGAGGTGAAGCTGACGCCTGGCCAGGTTAAGGTGATAAGGTCATGGCCTGTTGTAACTGCTGAATCTTCTCGTACTCATGCCTCACCATGTTGAGCTCCTCCCTCAGCCTTGAGACCTCATCTATCAGGGCCCTGTCTTGGCCTTCAATTGCCTTGACCACCCTCTCAAGGCTTGCTTCGAACTTTGACATCCTCTCCTCCAGGGCCGTCAGGTGGTCATCTAGGGCCATCAGGCGGTCAGTAAGCTCCTTAGGGACTACTGACGCGGGCTGCGGCACCTGGACCTCCTTCACCGCTGGTCCCTCAGCCGTTATCGCCTGGGGCTGTGAGGAAGGCGAAGGCGCCTACGTTGCATTACTGAACACCTCCCTTAACAGGTCCCTTACCAGGGCAAGCCGCTCCGGGCCGGCCTCTGAGGCCTGCCTCACGAAGTCAAGTAGCTCGGCGAAGGCCTGCCTCCTCTTCCTGACCCTCTCAACTAAGTCCTCAGCCGTGGGCTGGGCGACCGCTGGCCGCGGCGCAGTCGCTGGGGACGCGGGCGGAGGCCCCTCAGCCCCCTCCCATATCCTCTGGACCCCAGAGGCGAGGACCCTGTAGACGCCCTGCGCGTCGCTCGGGAGGTACGGGACTATCTGTCTCAGGAAGAACTCAAGCGTCTTCTTCGTCCTGGCGATCATGCTGTCAAACAGTCTCTCAAGCTCATCATAGGCCCCCTGAATTACCTTAAGCCTGCCCTCAAGCGCCTTGATCTTAGCCTCCTTTGCCCTCAGCTCCTCCTCGTACTTCCGCCTCAGGGCCTCAGCGTTCCGTGCGGCCGTCACCATCTCCATGTAGTGCCTCACCATCGCCTCGGCCGTCCTCTCAGGGTGCTCAAGGTCTACCTCGTTCACGTCAAGCCTTGAAAGGAGGTCTGGCAACAGCTTGACGATAGTGTCTTTGAGGACCTGATGCCACCACGCTACGTCTTCAGCCCACCTCTGAAGTATCGGGGCCCTTGGGTCAACCCTCTGCCTAATCAGGCTGACCATGTGCAAGTAGTCCTCCTCCCTCACCACCTCGTCAAGGTTTCCTGCCTTCTCCTTTGCCCTCTCGTACTTCTGCCTGGCGTAGAGAATGGCCGCCAGGTCCCTGAGCTCGACCGAGACCCTCTCCCACGAGTTAGTCCTGGGGTCCCAGACCTTGAAGCCCCTGGCGTCCCTGGCTAGACGAGCCCCAGCCCTCAGCCGCGCTATCAGCTCGTCCTCCGTCCCTACGACCATCCCCTTCGCCAACGTAGGCTAGGCGTCCTGAAGCTATATCTTTGTCTGTTACAGACAAGCACGCCTAACAAGGGCACAGGGGAAGGGGAGCAAAGCCCTCCCCTTACTCCCCCTGTCCGCCAGACGCTCAGGACCCCGCGCAGCTGGGTCCCGCTCCATCATATGGCCCAGCTTGCAGCGGCTCGCGGGGTGCCCCACAGGGGCTGGCGGTGTCTGAGGGACACGTTGCCAGCCGCAGCCCCAGCCAGTTCATGTAATCTAGCTGTCAATGTCTGAGGACTGCAGACACGGACACGCAGCCCTTCCAGGAGGGCCGCAACCGTGGACAACGTTTAATGTCCGCCTTAGAGCTTTAATGTCTGCTTAGAGCTTTTCAGTGTCCGCTTAACGCCTGAGCGTCCGACCTAAGGGCTTTGGACATGGCCTGTCACGTCCCCTGGGCCCCACGGCAGGGCGCCTAGGCCCCCTGAGCGTCAGGTCAAGTAGGGCTTATGAGGCCCAGCTGCACTTTTCCACGCAAGGTTGTGTAGAAAAGGGCCGAGGACGGCGTGAGCCTAGGAGACCTCTGTAGCCTGACCTCCTGAGGCCGCGCGCCCCCTCAGCCTCTCGTCAAGGCCGAGCTGCCTGGCCACCAGCCTGAACTTCTCATCGTTATAGGGCGCCAGGTACCTGAAGGCGTAGGCCGCCGGTATCGCCGTGCTTATGCCGTGAGGAGGTTTTCAGGTCAGCCTGTAAAAGGGCTCGGGCGACTCTCTGACGCGGCCCTATAGTGTCGGCGCGGCCAATGTACGTGCAGGTCATCACGACTAGTACGTCCACTACGGCAACGTCCACGAGAACCAGCCATCAGGCCCCTCAGACGGCTACTTCGGGCGTTTCCTCACTACTTACAGCGGCGCTGGCAGGTCTCATCTTGGTTACCCCTATATGGCCGGTGAGCGGGCTAGAAGCGGGAGGCATGGCGCCGATAAGCTTTAAGCTAAACAAACACGCATATCAATAGTATAGAGGAGGTGAACAGTGCCCACTAGTTGCGAAGAAGGGAGGTTATTCTCGGCCGCTGCAAGCGGTGATCTTGATGAGGTAAAACGATTGGTGTTAGATTGCGGCGTGGATCCAAAAATAAAAGACGTAGAAGGCGAAACGCCGTTACATTATGCGGCATCGGAGGGTCACCTTGATGTCGTAAAGCTGTTGCTTGAGCACGGCGCGGATCCGAACGTGCAAGGCGTAGAAGGCAATGCCCCCTCCGCTTCCGGCGCTGTTGCACTGCTTGCGTTGCAAAGCGGCTAGTAATTGCAAAGACGACGCGGCCTGCGCCGATTGTGCCGATGCGGCTGGGTTCTTCTTGACCATGGGGCTGACCACCATAAGGGATAATGAGGGAAGGACCCCTCGAAATCGGCAGCGAATGCGAAGAATTCATTGAGATGTTGAGGCGTGGAGGCAACGGAACAGCGGTGAACGAGTAGCCCTACGACTACCCTTAAATCCAATATCTAAAGAGCCCCATTGAGGTACCGAAAGAGGTAAAGCGTAGCAACGCAAAGAAACTAAACAGCCTTATGGGTCCCCTAAGGGCAGGCCAGGAACTTCGTCAGTGTCAGCGCGTCTGACTCATGGCTGTTAAGCCTACCCACGCAGCGACTTCACGTCACCGCGCCCTCGGCCCCAAGGTCCTACGACCTCGAGCTGCCGGAGGCCTAATTCATTGTAAACTGGGGAGTTAACGAGCCTAGGGTTCGCAGGATCTAACTGATGAGGCCTAGGCGCCCCTAGAGGCGGAGCCTATACAGGGCCTTAGCCAAGGAACTCCTCAAGGACCTTCCTGACCCTCCCCTTTGCCTTCTTCCAGGCCTCCTGGGCATCTTCCACCTCTGCCGGGTCAACCCTAATGAGGTAAAGGGCCTGGCCTGCGCCGTCTCTAAGGCTTAACTTAAGGAGCCCGTCCTCTCGAGTTATGAGACTCCAGAGGCTCCTGGTCCCCTCGTCCTCACCGTCATAGGGCCTCCCCTCGCTATTAAGCTCGGGGAAGACGAGGGCGCCCAGCTGGGCGCCGTACTCGTATAGGTAGGCCATGGCCTTGAACCTGCCCGCCGTTAGGTAGTTAGGGTCGTCCGAGAACTTGCACTCAATCACCAGCAGCCTCTTGTGGTTGTTGTCTTTCAGGCTTATGTCAGGCCTCCCCCTCGCCTTCTTGGCTATCTCCTTATCGCTGTCAACGCTAGCCAGCCTTGACCCCTCCATGTCGCTGTTGAGCAGGAGCTCACCAGCTTCATTATCGTCCCTCATAAGCACGAACCTGTTGTCGTCGACCTTCACACCGTAGCCCAGCTCCCTGAGGGCCTCAAGCACTATCCCGGCCACGTAAAGCTCGTAGAGCCTCCAGGCAAGCATCACCAGGAGGTACCTGCCGCCCTCAAGCGGCGGCTGGGCCACCCGTATGCCCTCCCTCAAGTACTTAAGCAGCCTGTAGGCGTTCCAGGCCTCTGAGAGCCAGCGGGGGGCGTAGGGGCTCAGCCTCTCCCACTCTGCCCTGAGCTCTTCATCGCTCAGCTGCACTGGGTACCCCTGGAGGCCCTCGGCCTCCGCCATCAGCCTGTCAACCGCTTCTTCAAGTCCCCTTATGGCGTCATTTAGCTCCCTCGGGAGGGGGTCCTCTCCTTCAGCCTGAGCCAGCCCCCTCAGCCCCTGCATCACTTCGTCAAGGGCCCCCAGGGACCTGCTGACTATCTCCCCGAGCAGGAGCAGGTCGGGCGAGCTGAAGGCCGGCACGTAAGTCATGGAGGCCTGGAGATCCCCTGGGTAAACTGCTATGGTCCTGGCCACATCAATGGGTCCCCAGGAGGTGCTGTCGTAGACCACCTGGAACTGCCTGTAGAGCAGCCTGTCCCTCCTGGCGTCCTCAACAGCACTCTTCAGGTCATCGGCCGCGACCCTGGCAAGCCACGCCGTGAGGTAGGCCCTCGTAAGCTCGTCCACCCCATATGTCTCGTCGGCCTGTTTAAGCAGCCTGTCAAGGACTGCCTCAGAGCTCGACAGACCTCTAAGGTAGCTTCTGGCCACCATCCTGGCCATGTACACTATTCTCTTCTCCAGATCCTCGTCCTTCATCTCTGTTGCCTGCCCTGCTTAAGGCAGTCATCTACGGCTTTCCCAAGCATATCCTTCCTCTTCTCACCCATCACTAAGCCCATGGAGAGCTGCAGGTAGTCAGCGAAGTCCTTTAGGACAAAGTCCAAGCCGACTCTTCCTGAGTTCATGCTGTAGTCCTTCGAGAGGAGCTTCAGGGCCGCCTTGACAGCGCTTGGCGGTATGCAGAGCCCCTTATCCTTAACCTTCCCGCGGGCGCAGGACACTAACGACTTTATTCTGTCCTTAAGGCCTGGCATGACTTTACCCAGCCCCCCTAGGCCATCACCCAACAGTTTGTCCAGGTCCTTATCGCCTTCTGGGCAGGGCACCTCTATCGCCGTGAACCTCCTGGTGAGGGCCTCGCCGACCATGAAGAGGTTCTTGACGTCGGCCAAGTTCATGGTTGCCACTATCCTTATGTGCCTGAGGGGCTCATCCCCGTGCTTTCCATAGTGGTTTAGGAAGTCCTCAGCCTCCTTGTCCCTGTGGCTGTACGTCCTTATCTCATTGACCAGCTCCTCAGGTACGTGCCACTCCTCAGGGTACGGTGATAGGAACATGGCGAAGAAGTCGCCGAAGGCCTTGTCCACGTCGGCCCTGTTGAGCTCGTCTATTACAAGGAACACCAGGAAGTCCCTGTTGCCCAGCCTCTCAAGGGCCTCCGCGGCCCTGTTGTAGGCCTCTATTATGAAGCCTGACTTCCACCCTACGTTGCCGTTCTCTAATGTCTCGCCGCCTATCACGTCCCTCCTGAACCAGAGGGCGTTGGCGACCTTAACCATGGGGTCGCAGCCCGTGAGCGCCTTGGCGAAGCGGATGGCCAGGCTGGTCTTGCCTGTGCCCGGAGGGCCGTAGAGGAGCACGTTGCCAAGCGAGGTGGCCGCGACGAACTTCTTGGCAGTATCATCGTTGAGGTAAAGCTCCTTCCTGACCTCATCCATGGCCCTGTTATATGAGCTGGCGTCCAGGGCCCTTGGGGTGCACCCCTCACTCTTAACAGCAGGCCCAGCGACCCGTACAATGGAGAGCTGCACTACCTCGCTGTAGAGGCTTATCATCCTCTTAACTTCATTGTCATTATTGATTATCTGCCTAAGGATGTCCCATGCCTGGCTAAGCAGGCTCTCGTCCTTAAAGCACTTGTTATTACGCAGGATGAGCTTGCCCTTAAGGCTTTCAAGGAGTCTAGTGAGCGTTAGAGCCCTGCCGGTTAGCCCCTCCTCAAAGTCCTTAGGGCCGCTGGCCTTAAGGAGCAGGTCCACTACGTCCCTGTCAAGCCAGAGGACCCTCATCCTCCACCTGAGGACCCAGGCGCCCTTGTCCTCCTTGTCCTCGCTCCAGCCCCTGAAGTTCCTGTAGGCGTCAAGCGTTATGTCGGTTACGAGGCCAAAGCCGAGGTACTGCTTGATATCCTTCGCAAAGAAGAGGCCTATCACAGGCTTCACCTGGCGTAGGTCCCCCTTTAGGACTATGTTGACGCCTTCCCCTATGTTGAGGTGACCTTCCTCGTACCTTTGAACAAGGTTCTTGAAGGGGAAGCCAAAAACGTCGTCTAGGCCCCCTTTGCTCGCCCCCTTAGTGTTGTCGCCCCACAGGGCGTAGCCGGGCTCCCCCTCAAGCGAGTACCTCAGGGACCAGTACCAGTGCTCAGGGGGCCCTGGGAAGACGCAGATGTGCGGCGTCCCCTCAAGGCCCTTAAGCCACTCCACGACCTTCCTGAGGTCATCGAAGCCGTTGAAGGGGGGCCTGTAGATGAACCAGCCTGAGGGTTGGCCTGAGGCCAAGGTCTTACCAAGAGTTATAAGCTTCCCACTATTTTAGCCCTTTCGCCATCAAGGGCTTAGCCTTGTCTAGTGATCTCTCAGACCGAGGAAGGAGCGCTTGTCAGTTGTCAAAGACCAGAACTAAGATGACCTGTCCCATGTGAAGGGCCTCTCTTACGCCCTGAGCCAGCGCTTAAGGGTTCGCTTAGGAGGCGAGCCCGCCCTTGGCGAGCACAGCAGGGCAATTGGCGACAGGATAGTTCCCTTGGGCTCGGTAATACTCTTTGCCCTATAGGGTAACAGGGAGTCAGCCTCCCTCGGGCGGCCCAACAAAGTCGGCCTGAGAGCTGACGCCACGCCTGTCGTTTTCCGTAAGCTTAGAAAGCGCGCTCAGCTCACGTGGCCCCTCGAGGGCCGCGACCTCGCTAAGGTCGTGTAGCGCGCTTACGCCCTGGAGGCCAGGGGGACTTAGGGGCTGCGGCCTCAGCAGGCCCTCCCAGCCCCTCGCCCTTTAGGGCGGGGAGGAGGTCAGCTGCTCAGGAGGGTGGCCGCGCTTAGCCGGTCAAGGCCTGTGCCAAGCCCCTCTGCGCCTTGAAGCTGAACGGCCTCACGCCTTCGCCTCCTGTCTGGCCCTCTCTAAGGCCTTCCTGAGCGCCTCTACGACCTCACCCCTTAGGTTTGCGGCGTACTGGTCCACGTCTGCGTGAAGAACTTCCTCCGCAAGGGTGTCTGGGTCTCCCTGGAGCACTGCGTCCCAAATCCTCATCAGGAAGTCCGTGGCGCCCCGTATCTTCCTGATGACGAAGTCCTCCTCTATGTATCGGCCGATCTCATCAATAGTCGACAGCTCGATGAGTAGCGTAACTATGTCGTAGAGCTCGCCGAGGGACACCAGCAGGGGGAACTTGTCGAAGTCTCTCAGCCTGTCCGTGCTCGCTATGAACTCCTCAAAATCCCTGTCGACGTCCCTGTATTCGTCGTAGGCCTCCTCCACCTTCTCTGCGTAGCCCACGCTCTCACCGCTCGCGCTCTCGCCTGCGCATTAAAAACAGGCCTTATCTTCATTTTCCATCACGTCGTAGAGCTCGGGCAGCTCTATAATCACCCTGATGACATGCCTCGCAGCGTCGTCCTGGCACGCCCTGGCATGCGCTGTGCTCCAGGCAACGCCATCATATGGCCCAGCTTGCGGCCTCCCGCAGGAGGCTGAGGCGACGCGTCGCTGGGCAGTGCCCAGGAGGACCCCGAGGACGCTGCCCAGCTCGACACCCAGCTGTACGGCTACCCACTAATGAAATCAGGGAACCTCTGCATGGAATGGTTGAGAACTGTGCCATCATGTGGTGCGGCTTGCAGCTACGCGGGGCCTGTGCAGCGGTCTGCCAGAGTCTGCAGGACGCTTGGAGCTGTCAGGGACCCAAGTCGTTGTAAACTGGGGAGTTAACGAGCTTAGGGTTCGCAGGATCTAACTGATGAGGCCTAGGCGCCCCTAGAGGCGTAGCCTATGCAGGGCCTTAGCCCGGGGAACTCCTCAAGGACCTTCCTGACCCTCCCCTTCGTGTCTGACGGCGAGACAGTCGTGCAGCTTCTCGAGCCCATCATATAGGTCTTGTGCAGCGCCTAAGCCTGTCCTCAGTCACGGTTAGCTACAATAAAGCTAATTAAACGCCTTGGACAGAGTTTAACTGTGGACACTAAAGAGGTCAGCGCTAAGAGGGCTGCTGTTGAGGCCTCCGGGGGTTGTAGCCACGCAAAGTTTAGCAAAGAGTTTAGCGACAAACTAAATGAAATAAGTAGCCTTCATGACAAGATAAAGGAGGAGATCAAGGGCCTGCTCGAGGGCCAGGGGCTCAGGTGCAATGAAGAGTTCCCCCTAGAGGCCGACTATGACGGCTCTAAGCTTAAGGGCAGAATAGACATAGCGTGCGAAGGGCCTGTTGACCTAATAGTTGAGGTCAAGTCTTCAAAGGTAGGTGATGGCAGGTTAGCCGATATCTACCAGGCGCTAATATATGGCGACATGTGGATAAGGGCTCGCGGTAAGAGGCCGCAAATCGTGCTCGTCTATCGGCGCGGCCTAGAGGGCGTTAAAGGGGCTGAGAAGGAGGTCGAGTTAGACCTGGGGCCTTTGAAGGTCCGTCTGCCCAGCAGGTACATTTACATTAAGCTAAACGTAGACCTTGATGTAAAGAGCCTTGCGAAGGAGCTTGGAACGCAGGGCTACGTGCTGAGCAGGGAGTGCGAGTTCTGCGTGAACGAGGAGTGCCCGCTGAGGAGGGCTAGGCCTACTCAGCTATGAACACTACGTATGTATTTCCGCCGCGGGGCCCAACCCTTCTATGTATATCAAGCGTGAACCTCTTCTCCTCAAACCGGCCCCAGACCTCACCTATCGCCTCCCTGATAGCGTTTAGCAGCCCGGCGTTCTCCTCATGAAATATCAGGACCTTCCTCCTGACGTGCTTAGTTCTCAGCAGGAACCTCCTGAACATATTTATGTAAACATTGACGTCAAGCCCCCTGTTCTCGTTTATAACCAGCTCGTCGGCAAACCTGAAGGCCGCCCTTCGGCCGACCAGGCTGGCCATCATCTTTGGCAGCGCGCTGACCCTGAGCCAAGCCCAGTAGAAGAACGAGAGCTCCATGTACTGAATTTCGTCAGTGAACGGCGGATCGGTGATCAGCGTGTAGTCCCTGTGGTACTCGACGCTTAGAGCGTTTGACAGGAGCAGCCTCGCGTCAGCGTCGCAGAGGTCAGTATAACATACGCTGTAAAACCTTCCCTTCCTCAGAAAGCCGTGAATCCTCTTTACGGACCTACTGAAGGCCTCGTAGGCGTCCACGGGACTGTTGTCCTGTGGGGCCCAATAACTTGGGACGCCCCATGACCCACTCCCCCTACGCTTCATCAAGGAGGAGGGGTAAAGCGAGGAGGCGAAGGCCAGGTATAGCGCGAGCTTGGTGTTTACCGACGCCGTTGTTTCATCAATAGCCCTTAGCAGCGCTAGCAGCTTGCGGAAGTTCTCCCTTGGGAAGAACTGGGAGACCCTGTCAAAGTTCCTCCTCTTGACAAACGGGGCGCCATCGCTGTACCGCAGCCAGTCGTTAGGTAATGTCCTACGCCTGATTAAGCCCTCGATGTCGCGAGCCCTCCTAACAGCGCGGCCTGCCGCAGCGTTGAACTCAGCGGGGTCAGCGCCAGCTATCTGCACATGTGCTATCAGCCAGGCATAGGGGTTAATGTCAGCGTATACGGCCCTCTTCCCTTTCCTAAGCGCCTCGAGCACCACTGAGCCGCTGCCGCCAAAGGGGTCAACTATTACATGATCGTCATCATTGATTAGGCCATTGATGACCTCTATGGGCTTTCTGCCCCAGTACCTGACCAGTTGCCTGCTGTACACTAATGAGCCTCCCAAAGTGACTAAGGCGGACAGCATGTTAAAATAAAGTTATGTGCTATGTTAACTTACAGTCAACCCACGGCTCATCGATCAGCCCGGCATACTTCAATAGGCACAACGCGGACCACTTACTGACCTTCAGCTCCTGCACCAGCGGCGATAGGTCACAGGTCCTAGAGGTGACCTTTCTCTCCATAAGTACGCAGCCGTAACATCCATCGATGCACTGTGGCAGATGATAGGGCCATATGTACTGAATATTAGTATCTATTTCTTTTACATTAACAGCAATATTCCCCTGCCGGATCTCATCCCTTATATGCAATGCGTAAAGATACCTAAATAATGATCTTGGAGGCTTAAAGCGAGCATTCAAATAACTTTCGACAACGTTGTCAACTTGGGAATACACGTTTTGGTTGCCTGACTTGAGAATATTTCTATACGGGGATAACAGGTCCTGCTCTAATTTCCACCTAACTTCACAGGCGTCCTTGCTCTCTTGAGATGTTTCGTAAGATATTAGTTTCCTGAGCACAGCCTTGATATCATCTGACTTCAGTTGGCCGTTGCTCCTGTCAACTAGCCTGTCGCGGTAAATAGCGTAAGAGTACGGCTCCCTGCTAATTACGTATACGTTCAAGTCAAAGTTATCGCCAGGGATTATCTCAAAGAGGTTCTCAAGATAAACATCCTTTTGGAAGCCGCTATTCACTAGAACCTCCTCAAGTTCTCTGTCTTGCCCCCCATGCGTCTCCACCTCAACCCTTATGAACTCTGTATAGTCTGTAATGCCTGTCAACGCTGTTAAAGCCTTCATGAGTAGATGCGATACCCCGTGAAGACCGTAGGCGATGGCGAAGACGGATAGTATTTTCTTAACATCGTCCTTATGCTCCTGCAACAGTCCTTCTACGGAGCCGCATTTCGATCCTGATGTAGAGTGAAATAGCTTATCCATCACCTGGGCTACTACACTAATAATATAATCTGACCCCGAACCATGGCTACCACTGCTTACTTCGATAGAATCGTATAACTCCGTTATTGCTCTGACTGATGGTGAATATATTATTATCTTGTTACCATACAGTTCGGTGTTGGTGAAAAATCCTATCCGTTTATGTCTACAATTCCTATAGTTTGCGTTTCCGAATCTTTTTATGAATTGCTCTATTGCTGTTATCACCTCCTCATTTAAAAGCAACTTGAAGAGGGCGTCACGCCTTTTAACCCATAGCCAATCAACAAGCTTAACTGCTTTATTCCATGTAAAGTCTTCTATTGAGAACTTCATGACACCTGTGTTAAATATTTTATCTTGAGGTAACGCAATGACTCCTTGTAAGGGGTTTTTGGGCATATCCATAGGATATGAGATTATGACAGGACTTATGAAATAATAGCGTGGCCTTCTAGCTGTTATCTGAGAACCGACGTGTATGTATTCTAAGTCACCTCTGCACAGCTCTAGCATACTGTTGGAACATTCGAGACTTTCAAGCCTGATTAAGGGGAACGACCTTAAGAACGCCCTAACGTCTCTAAGCGAGAATATATCTAGCTCTGCGGTATCCGAGTGAACGCTGTGAACGCTATCTCCAGAAGTAGTTTCAATTTCAACCTCATACCTAACTTTTTTCTGATCTTTCTGATCTTCGACAATGCCAGTAAGTCTGTCTCTGATGCATTTATCGATTATAATGAAGAAATATAACCAACACCTTCTCCATCTCTCTTCATTACCGTATTTACGTTTGTCGCTGCATTTAGTATCCTTCCACCCGGCTTCCGTCTTGAGTATAGGGGGAGAGCGCATTATCAATAGATACGTGTTTTCGGCCTCACTTCTTCCCTTGAGGTAATCGTCTTTGACGCAGGCTGCAACACCGCTAAGCACGGCTACTTTAATAATGTCTCTTACTTTAACATCTCTTCTCATACTAACAGGAGTTCCGTAGTTCTCATTAAAAGTAAAAAGTATAGGATAGCTGTCAATGCCCGAGGTATTCTCGCCTTTCGAATTTTCACTATTGCGGTTGCGGCTCCATTTAGCTAGAGCATCCCGAAGCGCGTCATATCTTGTTTTTACTGCATAAGTGCCAAGGCTTGAGATAGGTACTTCTAAACCTTTTTCTGTGCCATCACCAAAGATAACCTTAAATGTCGCGACTTCGTCGCTTTTAATGTAGAGCTTTACACCATTAGCTTCCTTGCTAATTACTAGTGTACCAAGATATGCCTTTTCGTAATGGAACGCCGGAAATGAGATACTTAAGCCCATGGTTTATGGCACCTCATAATGTTTAAATGGCACATTGCTAAGTACGTCAACCCTGTTTGCATTCCCTGGTATCTCGCCTTTTAACTCCGACTTTAACTTTATTTTGCCATGGCTGATCTCAACTTCGTTGAAAACGAGTGAGCACCCATTGCCTAGCCCGGAATAAAATACCGGATGGGGTATCGGCATACCCAGTAGTAGCGCCATTATGTCATCGTATGATGTCGTATGCCTATCTTTATGCAGCCGTGAGGATAAACATATCTCATCAGATGCTATTATGGTACTTAAAACCATTTGCTCAAATTCTTCAATAGCATTTATAGTTTCGTCTAATGAGCCTTTTAGATCACTTGATTTGTTGACATTAATTATTTTATTAATATTATCAGCTATTTTTCTGAAAGGTTTATCGACTTTCTCACGAAATTCGTCATAGATATAGGTTGCACATTCGTGAAGGTAAGTAGATATAGAAAGTCTTCCTCTTTTAGCACAAAGCTGCTGAATATCTTCTACCAAAGACAGGACCTTATGTTGTAAGTTACTTATTTCTTTTTCTATTTTCTCTATTTCCTTAGCGTATTTCTGCCCTCGTCCTCTTTTTTCCTTTCCCAAGTTAAGCGTTACACGTGCAAGTTTACCATGTAGAGCTTCTAATTTCTCAACTATCATATAATCACTACGAGATCCTCCCTTAACAAATAATGGCGTAGCCGGCATCATCCCTCTTAGCTTGTTTATCTCTCCACTACGGAGTATCTGCTCGAGTATCTGCTTGTACCTTTCGCTGTTCTCGACTATCTTTTTGAAAATATCTAACGTTTCACTAATTTTCGTTTCACTAATTTTCTTATCATCATCTAAATAATAAAGTTTTAGTAATGACTGGAATAATGCCTGGACAATAGGGTCGTCAATAGAGCGTTTCGCGCCTATCGTCTTGATGACCGCCCCATCAAAGTATATCAGAGCCATGTATCTCGCTAAGGTCTCAATATCAGGTTCAGGGCTATAATCTGGCCTGGTCAGATTATAGAGGCTCCTTATAGCCTCCATTTCATCTATTAGCATTATGTCCTTACCGACGTTTCTAGCGAACACGGCGCCAAACGCCGTCATGAAGGACCATTCGTCCCTGCCGCTCCTGCCTACCCTTTGGACGAAGCTCTCGCCAGAGGGCGGAGCGCCGTATTGCAGAACAACGGCAACCCCTGGTATGTTTACCCCCAGCTCAAGGGTCGACGTAGCTATTACCAGATTCCAATTATCTTTACTAAGGATCTTTTCAATTTTTTGTCTATCCTCCTTTTTGAGGTCGGCATGGTGTTGTAGTACGTAGTGTTCGTCGTTTTCACCACACTTACCACTACAGATAGAGTATCTGGACCCGTTGCTACTTGCGCTCCCATATCTCGAGGCGGCCTCGTATACATCGCGAGCAAAGCTTTCAGCTTTTTCAACGATGTTTTCAGCTTCTTTAACGATTTCTTTAATGACGTCAGGACTTTGTTGCCTTTGTTGCGGATCAAGCAGCTTTTGCATATAATGTATATACTTTTCTACGACATTCCACTTGTAGTAAAGCTGTAAATGAGAGTACCTGGCAAACAGCTGGTGCGATTCACCAGTGTCCTGCTCTGGATTTAGACTAGTCAATAGCCTCTCTACGTATTCGTGACCTATGTTACCCTGACACGCATTCTGCATATGAAGGAGAGGACTGACCAGCAACTTGTCTGCGTGGAAGCACTCCTCTGATAGACCTCTCCTGACGATGTCTCTAAAGATATCTTGTAGCGTATCCTTGCTATCCACGAAAGCTATCGCGTGTAACCTGCGCCCTAGACCTTCGCCAACCGCTGCTGTCCATATAGTTTTGGTGGCCAAGGCCTCAATGAACGGCGTCCAAGAGGCACCCATAGGTTCTGGGAAGTATACGGTTGTCACGTACAACCTCTTTCGTTTCGAGCTACCTATTTTATCATAATAAGATTCAAAAATTATATTCTTTTCGTCTTGGCTACTCCCTTCATAAGCCCTTTTGATCCAATCCCTGAGTAGCAACTCGTAAGGCGGAGCTGAAGAACCTGAGGAATCACCGGTGGCCTTCGTGACCTTAGCCAAGTCAATTCCTCCTAGCTGCCTTGTACTCATGCCCTGTTTGAGCACCTCCCTATCGCTCATGGTCGCACTTGACAATATGATGTCAAGCTTCCTCTCCTGTATTAACTCCTTGAAGCCTTCATATAAATCAACGTTACCTGAGAACCCTCCCCCTATTTTCTTCAATAACGCTATCAATAGTAGTCGCAGAAGCAGGAAGTGTACAAAGTCGCTCCTCTTCTTATCGTTCATGAACACGTGAGCCTCGTCAATAACTATTATTTTAAGTGAGGCTGCAAGATCGGTGACCCACTTCGACCCGTCATGGATATGTTTAGAAAGCATGGAGTCGTTCGTTATGACAATGGCGGGCCTCTCTAGTTCTACCTTTTCCTTACGTTCATGAACCCATTTAATCTCTTCTTCCCGTCCATCATCCCATTCAATAACTAGCTTTCCCTCGTTATTATATTTAAGGCTGCCCTTCCTGTTTTCATCGTGAAGCTTTATTTCAATGCCGCCTCTAAACCGTTGCCCCTTTACTTCTTCATCTTTACCTGGGCTGTCGCCGTCAAGTATGTAAACGTGAATAGTTTTATTGCTAATTTTTCTGTTTATATAATACATAAACTCTATAAAACGTTGCAACTGTTGCCTGGCAAGCGCCTTAGTCGGGTATATTATAACAGCTGCTCCGTCGTTGCTGACCAATAACTTGAACGCCAGGTATGTCATAAATATCTCGGTCTTGCCTGAGGCTGTTGGGGCCGAGATAACTACGATCTTTGGCCTATCAAATAGGCTGAACATCTTATCAAGCATAACAAACTGGTACTCACGAAGTTTCTCAATTCCAATACTTTTTAGCGCACCAATTATAACATCTATGGCGTTTGAGTAACGGTCGCCCAGCTTTTGTCTTATAGACTTCTTGAGGTTATTATCATCATTATCGTCATCTAGGCTCCTGTTAGGTTCAGGCAAAGGCTCCTCCAGGAACGGCAGGACATAAGCCTCTAGGACCCTCTGTAGCGACCCCTCAACGTCTTCAGTAACTGGCAACGGCGCCTCGTACCTTAGCAACTTAATTAGCTCGCCATGGGCTGTCTTGAAACAGGTCCCTTCTCTTTTCCAATTCTGTATTAAATTCTTTATTTTTTCTACATATTGGGGGTAAAGCTGCTCCTTTTGTACTACCTTGAAGCGATCGAACAGCTTATCACTAAGCGTGTTATCAAGCATATAAAAATACATGTATACGTTGTCAACACTATTTTTTAATTCTATTACTGACTTACCCGACAGAACGTCATCTAAACGCTCCAGCACCCTTTTGTCAGCGCAAGGCATGTCTATCAATAACCTCCCTTTAATGAGAATGTCGATGAGCTTGCTAATAATGTTCACAAGGCCCTCTACGTCATTGGGGCCAAACTTCTTTTCTTCAAACTTCTTTTCAAGCTTCTTTAGCAGCACATCACTCTCGACAAGCATAGCGTACAGGACGTCGACTATGGTCATCTGCGCGTCTACGTTATGCCTGGCAGAGAACCCATGCTTAGCTACATAGTAGCCGCCATCGCTTCCCGTTGTGCAGATGTCCCCCAACCTCATCAAGCAGATCTCGTGCTTCACTAGCGACTGATATATATCGATTATTATATCGATTATGTCGTCCTCTTCAAGTTCTTTAAGTCCTAGCTTCTTCAGCTCATCATCTAGCTCCTTCTTCGCCTTATCATAAAAACTTAACTGTGTTGACGTCTTTTGCCCCCCATTCTGCCACTTATTTCAATTTCCCCTGAGGTCACAAATAAAGCTTAACCACAGGGGCTTCGGTACAATCCTTGACGTAAGACCCTCGCGTCGAGGCATGCCAACAGAGTTCGCCCCCTACAACGTCTCGCCCTAGTGAAGGGGTGAGAGGGCCTCACGTGAAGACGCCAAGTGGCGTCCTGATACGCCTGTCGCTAAGGCCGTGTTAACTGGGGAGTTAACGAGCTTAGGGCTATAAGGGCCTAAACGATGAGGCCTGAGCGACCTAGAGCTGCTGGGCCTCGTAGGCCTGGCAGCTCTATCAGCGCCATAGCCCTCCCGCGTGCCTGTCACCGTCAGCCTTGTCAAAGATTTCCACGCAAACTTGCGTGGAAGACCTAGAGGCGTCGGCCGGGAGCCCAAAGGACTTTAAGGTGAGGGCTCATCACCTTCCCCAGCGCCTGAGCCCTAGGCGCCTGCAGAGGTCAGCCTCCTGGCCGCCTGGGCGCCTCCTATTACCTTCCTCAGCCCCCTGTAGACGTCGTCA
>WYEB01000317.1_pt1 | contig 17811 bp, 31 predicted proteins | sample 6343061 | NCBI WGS metagenome assembly WYEB01 (sample SAMN13812332, study PRJNA600296) | hot springs metagenome | biome: ENVO:00000051; feature: ENVO:00002007; isolation source: sediment sample from Evening Primrose shelf | place: USA: Yellowstone National Park, Evening Primrose Hot Spring ... | reverse complement strand
CCGCCGCGGCGCACCTCAGGGGGACGAAGTTGAGGAGGAGCTCCCTCGCGTTCATCTGCACTGCGAACCTCACGGCCGCCGCGTTGGGGAGGGCCATCCTGGCGTACTCCGGCCTGAAGGAGCGCCTCAGCGCCAGGTAGTCCTCGTAGGCCCTCCTGAGGACGTCCTCGGGGAAGCCCGCCGGCACCACGAACCGCAACTCCCTCTTGGAGTAGTCCACGTACCGTTGCGACTCGGACCAGTAGGACGCCAGCCTGTGCCTTATGAACTGGGTGTGGCAGGCCCTACTGCACTCCACCAGGAGCTGTGCCCCCATGAACTCGAAGACCGACCAGTGGCCCTGCCTGTAGAACCCCGACACCCTCCTCTCGACGACGCCCTGCGGCTGGGCCTTGAGGGCATCCTCGACGGGCGTCCCTCTATACAGGATGTCGGTCAAGGCCGACGCCAGGGCCTCCGAGCCCCAGGCGCCCAGGAGGCGGACGGACGGCTGTCTGTTCACTTTCATGGGAAGAATAAATACAATAATATTTAAGTTTTCAGTAGCCGGCCTCAGCCGGCGGGTCGCCAGCCGGCCTACCCTGTACTATGTGCTGATCCATATCGCGGCCTTGTTCGGTGGCGTACTTCTGCACATATTCGGCTAGGATCTTCCTTAACAAGGCGGACCTGGTGACGCCCTTCTCGCGCGCGATTATGTCCAGCGAGTCCAGCACGTGCTCGGGCAACTTGATCGTGACCGGCAGGAACCTCCTCCGGCTCCACCTGCGAGGAGGTTCGGGGAGAACGTCGCCGCACTTGAACGGCGCCTTCGGAGGCTTCTGGGCGAACTCCTTGAGCTTGTCCAAAGAGACGACGTATTTGTCCACGCCCTTGATGACCGCAATCGGGGCCAGCGCGGCCTCAAGGTAGCTACGCGCCAGCGCCGTAAGCTTGTCCATGCTCACGCCGCAGATGGCCGCAAGCGCCTTGGCCAGGCGGGCCGGCGTCACCGCGGCCGCGCTTCCGCGGCCGGTCTCGGCCATCAGCCGAAAGGCCTCACCCACCCGCGAGAAGCAAGGCATGGCTGAGCTGAAGACGTCCTCGACCTCCACGTCGCGCAGGCACCATATGGCGACGATCCTCTTGTTCACAGCGGTGCACAGCTGGCCTTCCTTCTTCATGCGGTGCAGGACTAGGCTGGCGTAGGACTTGCTGATCCCGAACCTGCGGGCCACGTCCACAGTAAGCGCACATCCGCCGCGCTCCTTCAAGTAGCCCTTTATCAGCTCCTTCAGCATACCCTTGCGCTGGCCGCGGCGCTCGGGCGTCCGGTTGGAGCTCTGAGCTCTGTTTTCATGGCTAGAACGAATTCAGATATATTTAAAATTTACCAGGCGGGTCTAGATGGAGCCGATCTGCACAACCCTACCGTACCTCACATGGCCCACGTTCGGATAGGCCACAGCGATCGTGCCCCAACCGTCACCCATCAGCTCCACGGTGTTTCCCGCTCCGTCGGTGGCTATGTTCTGCATCAAGAACTCCATGCCGGCGCCGGCAGAGCTGACCAACAACGAGTTCCTGAGCACGTATGCGCTGTCGCCGGCAAGCCGATCCTCCACGGCGATGCCTGCCAGTTCGCCCACATCGAGCTTGGCCTTGATGTAGTCGGCGTGCTCGCTCGTCTGCTTAAGCTCGTACTTGAACATGGAGATGACGGTGTTGGCGTGCAGGAAGAGGGATCGAGGAGTCCTCAGCGTGTTGATGTCGGCGAGCTCCAGCCATATCACGCGCACGCATGATAATCAGCTTGCGTTTAAATATTATGCTACGGCGGAGACCAGCCTAACCTTTTAAATGCTGTTTCCTAATCTGGCCGGTGAGGTACATGGAGATGGTCTTAAAGAAGGAGTGGAACAAGGAGCTGTACAGATTCATGGCATCAAAAGTTGGAGGATTTATCATCAGCTCTTTCTATTTATTGGAAGGTATACGGCCAACATCGCCGGAATACAAGGAGCTTTTTCTAATCTCATCGCCGCCTGAGGTTAGAGTTGTGCATATGAACTCCACGGAATCGTCTAAATCGGGTCTATCCATCACCATGAGGTACTACATAGACGATACGGGCATGACCGGGCCTTTATTCATGGTGATGTATAGCGTGAGCAGAGGTCCTCTGCGTGGGGAACATATAGGGCTGTTCCGCAGGGAGCAGAGGAGGCTGAATCTAGCAACCGAACACTACAGCAATGTCATAACCGCGATGCGGGTCATCAAGACAAACACGACGCAGGATGGAAGGTGGCTTGGCAGGTCAATATATGAGGTGACCGATAGGGTAGTGGAGTTCGCGTCGCTGAAGCTGGTTCCCCTGCTCTGAGCGCTTCCCCCAGCGCATCTGCCGGCCGAACTGTTTAAATCCCGGCTTCAGCCCCACATGTGAGATCCTTCTGGTTATCCATAAGGCGGAGCGCTAGGGAGCACAGCGCGATGTACTACCTCTGGGCGATGCCGACTGCGTCCTTGAACGTGTCTTCGTTTTCGCTGGAATTCGATAGGAGGGTGCTCCTACTCGGATCCTCCATGCCAGGGCTGGGAGTGATAGGCCTGTCGTCGGGCGAGATCTTGAAGAGGGGCGGCAAGGTGCTGAACATCTACCAGGAGTTCATGGTGTCCGGCGTGAGCGCAAGCGTAGGCTTGATCTACATGGTGTTCGAGCGCGAGATGTACCAGCCGCAACAAGGCCCGCCAAGCGGGTCGGCGAGCGGCGCCAAGCCGTTCCGCTATGAGCAGGAGACGCTGTACCTATCCGCCGACATATACGGAAACACGGCGCTCGTGAAGCAAAAGGTCGAGTCCAACGCGGTGCACGGGCGGATCGGCCTGGTAGCGTTCGAGGACACCAAGGGCGAAATAACGCTCCACTCGATAAAGCTGGTTCCACTGCTATGATTCTAGGGGAGGAGTCCAGCTTAACTCCCCCGCACCGGAGCTCGGGGGAATGTAGGAGAACAGCACCGGCGACAGTGAGAGAATGGTTTTAAAGTGGGGCTGGGTCGTCACCATGAGGGTGATCGAGCCGCTTGTTTATTTTTCAAAGGATTCCTTCGATCTAGGATCCATAGAGACTATGCGATTCGAGCTTGTCGAGGCTAGGTTCATCATCTACGCATCGTCGGAAATGGTCTACGACTTCTCCGATTCAAGCTCCTATCTTTCTTATGTGCTTTCTGCGTACAAGGACTTCATCCTCAGAAGCAGAACAGACGCCGCCAGCACCATCGAACTGAAGCTCTACGACGCGCTCAGCGGCGTGGACAGAATGGTCGAGGCCTCACACATCCTGAAGACCGGCAACGGCATAGATAGGAACGATAGGAGAAGAGAGGTCCTGTTCGCCCTGCCGAACATCGCCGTCCCGCAAGGCGAAGACATATTAGCTGGCTTCCATCAGCTGGTGGTCGAAGGCGAGGGGCCGACGTCGACCGGCGCGGTGAACCTCGTTGAGCAGATGCCTATGCCTCTGGTTTGATGCAGGGGGAGACATCGGCGCCGCCCTAAAGCAGGGGAACTATCTTGGCCGCCTTGACGGATATGACGCCGCGGACGTCATCCCTCACCGTCTGGTTGGCTTGGACGGCGTTGGTCTCGACCTCGCGCTTCACGCCTGCCTCGCTCTTGAAGAGATCGTTGGCGACATAATACGCCGTCCGCTCATAGCGGAATGGCTCGGTCGGGAGGTTCTGGCGCCAAGAGTACTCTTTATAGCTATACTCAACGTAGAACAAATCACTGCGCTCTGACCCCTCGACTACGGCGAAATCGAGATAGACTTCCAGCTCACCCACTTCCTTAACGCCTCTTCTCCTCTCCAAGTGCTCCTTCTTGTGCATGAGGACCGCAATTGTCGGAGTCATGCCGATGCTGGACGCCAGCAATACAAGCATGTAGTTCAGGAGAAATATATTGTTCACAAAGAGAGTTATCAAGAAGTGCGTGCCGAAATAGCAGTTAGCATAGCTCTCGCTCTGGGAATACCCTTGGCCCCTGCCAAACAGAAACTCCAGCTCAAAGAACCTCACGTACGGCTGGCGGCGCCATTTTTAAACAGTTCGGCCGGCTTGATCCCGCTCATGGAGCACAACAGTTAAAAATATGTGCTTTTCTCGATACCATGAAGATCCACATCACGGGCGTGGCCGGCGCGGTAGGAAGCGCGCTGGCCAAGATCCTGACGGAAAAGGGCTACGACGTGCAGGGAAACGACGTGGCGAGGATAGAGGAGGCGTGGAGGCTCCGCGGCGTCGAGCTCAAGTACATATGGCGCGCCACGGAGGATCTCTCCGCAGAGGACTTAGGCGGTGTAGATCTGATCATAGATGCCGGCTTGGCCGTCCCGGACAGGCCGCTCGGCACGGCATCCCCAATGCACACTATGATGGGGAACCTCATCCCTCCGCTGAGGTTGCTGGAGCTGGCCAGGCGCTTGGATAGGCGGCCGATGCTCATCTACTTGTCATCGTTCAACTCGCTGTATGGATGGGGCAACAAGAAGTACTTCGAGGGTCTGCCTCCCAACCCAAGCACGGTGTACGGGTGGACTAAGGCGTCGGTTGAGCTGTTGTATATGACGTACAAGAGGAGCTTCGGGGTTCAGGTGGTTATAACGAGGGTCGGCTCGGCGTATGGCCCCGGCGGAAGAGCCGACGAGCTACCCCATAAGCTTATACTCTACGGTCTGATGGACAAGACGTTCCGTCTGCGCAGTCCCAGGGCGGTTAGGGCTTGGACGTATATTGAGGACGTCCTCAACTTTTACAAGGCGCTTGTGGACTTCATCGACGGAGGAAATAGGTGCGAGGTGTCAGGGAACGTGTTCCACGTAGCAGGCGCCAAGGACAGGAAGACCGTGACGAACATGGAGTTGGCGGAGACGGTCGCGCGCATAGTTCCACTGCGTTATGTCTTCTCGGAGGATGAGTACGAACCCGGCGAGGGGAACAAGGGCAACCCGATTAAGTTCGACTACAGCACCGAGCTGGCCGAGAAGATGTTCGGGTGGAGGCCGGAGCACACCCTGGAGGAGGGGCTGAGGAAGACCGCCGACTGGTTCAAGGAGCACCTGCACCTGTACACGTAGCCCCAACGCTTTTTATGTGAGGATAGCCGTATGTTGCCCTGCTTCCCGGCGGCCCTCGATGGCGAAGGGTTCAGACCACGAAGCCGGTTGCCGCGTTCTCCTGGGATATGTTGAACATAGACGCAAAGAAGCCGACCTCATTCATCGGGCTGAGATCCATGCTTTCCACTTCCACATAGGTGTCGCGCCCTGCGACCGGCACTTCGTTGTACCATGTAGGCGCCGGAAAGCAAGCATACATATGTATGTATCTGCTGGCGCCGCGAACGGGCATAGTCCGCTGATCCTCTGTCTTGAAGGCCAGCTTGCCACATGTGACCTTCTTCCTGTAGTCGTCCATGCTGTACTTGATCTTTACAAGCTTGGCGCCGTACATTTTCGTGAACGGCTCGAACTCGCCGAATGTATATGTCCATATGGGCACGCCGACCAAGGCGAACGCCCCATCCCTCAGGTCGAGCTCAATGAAGCGCACAGAGGCACCCAAAGAGATTAAAAATATGTTCAGATCTGCACGTGAGGGCCCTTGAGCTGAGCTACGCGGGGACAAGCACAAGGGGCTACGGCTACCTGGAGGCTCCGCCCGCCTCCTTCGAGGGCCCCTCATTCCGCCTCTCCGATGGAACGCTTGGGCTGAGATCCTCCTGCAGGATGGGGAGGATGGCCGTGGACCTCAGATATGAGGCGGCGCACAACGAGGGGGAGGGCGTCGAAGAGGTGGTGTTCTATCCGCGGTTCTCGATGATCGACGCAGTCGAAGACAGCCTGCTGAACATAGAGTTCAAGCAGGAGAGATACTTCACATATCCGATCTCCCCAAGGGGGCCGTCCTTCTGCTATGAGCGGGCGGCGTATAACCTATCCGCCGATCCGTACGGAAACGCGGCGGCGATCCGGCGCTTGATCGAGTCCGGCGCGGCGGGAGGTACGTCGGAGAACGACGAGAAGATCTATTTGCTATCTGTTAGAACGCTCAAGGTCGTAGCCCTCATATGATCTCAAGGGGAGCCTAAGGATGTAGAGACAAGCATTGCGGCCCACGCTTTTAAATGGGTCGGCTAGGCCTTATGTGCGTTTGGTGGAGCCGACTTTATGGGTGAACATCTCCAAAGGATTCAAGGTTTCCCGGTATGAGGTTCGGTTAGAACAGTTCGATCCGACGTTCTTCAGCAGATTTACGGAGGAATTCCTATTGCCGCATTATTCGTTGTCGAGATATCAGTGGGGCGTGACGTCCTTGAAGCCGAAAATCCTTATCAAGATGGCGGATGACTATAAAAGGCTGGATGAAGACGTGCAAACAGAAAAATACAGAAGCTTCGAGCTTTTTCCTCTCGGCTTGGAGAAGAGCGATCGGTCTGAGACGACAGCGCAGTCGTATGAAGTGGAATACTCGGCTCTGGAGCACTACCTCATAGGTTACGTCCAGATCAGCGTCGGGCGGCGTATAGACCGATACAGCTACATCACCCCCTCCGAGGTACAGCCCCTTCTGCTGGTCTAAAATTAATGGCCCTCATCCTAAATGGGGACAAGTCAACACATTAAAAGCCGCACCATCTGTAGCTTGTGAGGATCATAGAGCTGGCGTATTGGAGGAGAGGGTTGGCGGGCCACGCGGAGGTCTTCATAGAAGCGCCTAAAGCGTCCTTCGGCGGATCCTCGTTCCGGCTTAACGACGGCACGCTCAGCTTGAGGTCGTCCCGAGCAGAAATAAGGGAAATGTATGTGAGCCTGCCGCAGGAAGAAACACACACCAAGACCGCTGGAGGCGTTAAGAAGACAAAGAAAGTTGAAAACAGAACGGCGCTGGTAACAGAGTGGGAGGAAAGCGACCTTTTGTTCCTGGTGAAGTTCGAGCACGAGGAGTACTTCCCGGCGTTCCTGCCGAGCGAGCCCTACATCTATGAGGAGATAGTATATGATAAAACTTTCGATTTATACACAAATTCTCTTTATATTAAACGTAGGTTTGAATCCAATAAAGCTAAAAGGGGGCGAGCCAGCTCGCCGCCATTCAGCGTCACAGATGGCGAGATAACTACTAGAATGCTCAAGGTGGTTCCCCTCCTCTGAGCCGAACGCCAAACGCTCATACGAGATGCATCCGTTGCCGCTGGCTTGAAGTCTTTAAAAAGCTCGGCCGCCGTCCATACGTGAGGGCGGTGGAGCTTGACTGGTGGATGAAAAAGGATCGCTCTAGTACTGTGAGCAAGTTCGAAGTAATGGAACCGTCATTGTCGTCCTTCTACTTGGCCTCGTTCGACTTCATGGGGAGCATTTTCTTGGCGACCTCAAAGCCAAATATTGTCGCTATGTCGGTGGATAGCCGCTATGAGAGGTCCGCGAGCGCCAAGGCCGGCAGAAACGTAGAGGAGACCGTAACTGCTGAGGGCTTTCTGGAGTACACGACAAAAGATTTTCCCGTAAGAGCCGAGCTAATTTTCGCGATGTACATCGGGGTTAACCTAGAGAAGTATCCCGACCAAAGCCTCCCTAAAGGGCCGTTCCGCAGAAAGTACGCAGTGCATTCCTATTATGTCGATCTCTACAAAAACTCGATCGAGATATACCGTGAGTTTGAGACGAACATGACGGACAAGGGGTGGCGAAGCGACGCGATTATGCACAGCGACTTCACCGGCTATATACGTGCAGTAGAGCCCAAGCTGGCTCCTCTGTTCTAACCCCAAGGGAGGAACAAACCTACAGCAGAAGCGGTGGGATGGCGACCAGCGGATGCCCCAGCCCGGAGGCTTCGCGGAAGCCCCCCTTGTCGTACCAACTGTATGAGAAGCCCAGATAACTGCTAGTCGGAGTGATGGACACCAGGAGGAGGGAAGTCGATCCGCGGGCGGCCTCTAAGTGGAGGCTCTCGATGACCTCAACCTTGCGTTCGGCGGCATGCACAACGAACCTGCTCTCCCTGCTCGCAACCCTCTGCTTGCCAATGCGCAAACCCCTGGGAACCAGCATGTCGTCGTATAGAAACATATCCTCTAGGTACATTCCAGCGGAGAAAAGGAGCTTCATGTACACCCAGTGCCCATACATCATGACTGAGGACATATTCGAGATAAGCACGTCCTTCTCGGCTAAGGATGCATACCCCTTCCCATCCTGAGCCTCCGAGGACGCGAACATCTCCACGAACCTCGCGGAGGAGGCCATGTGGCGATCCCGCGCCAAGCTTTTAAGCCTTCCAAGGTGCAATACCGCCGGTCTAGGACGGAGCGCCCCATCTCGGCTGGCTCAGATGAGGAGCGGCGAAAGCGCGATCATCGGATGCACGAACCCCGAGAAGGAGGTGATCCCTCGCCTCGCCTTCTCCCACTTGTAGCCGAACCCGGATGTACTCAACTCATCAGTCATGGACGTGAAGACCAGATCCGCCGTCCTGCGCTGGCCTACAGCGTGCAGGATTGTATATACGTTGGTAGTAAGCAACATGCTAAAGTTATTCTTCATCGATAAAATTCTAAGATGGTTTAAAAACAGCCACACAGAAGCCAGATCCACCTCGTCGGAAAGCTTGAAGGCCGGATTCCAATAGAAGCGCCCATAAAGGTTGATATAATTTCTTGCTTTCTGTACAGATAACAAAAAAATATGTGGAATAAATATTAGATCTTTATTGAATATAATTGAATATAGTCTCCCCACCTCTGCCACGCAGATCTTGAAATATATCCATATCGACGAACCTTAAGGTGCCCCAGAGCTCGCTGGCCATATGCTCCTCCCCCCAAGACTTTTTAAGTCTGAGGATCCGACAATAGGCGCCGCATATCCAAACCGCAGAGGCCGCCCGCTATACTTTTAAGCCAGCGGCAATCTCCCTCCGTGGTCAGCTGTGACGGAGGTTATGCATCAGTCAACTGTACTAACGAGAATTCCAAATTGTTCTACTTCTTTAGGCTGAGGGAGGTGGTTCCTAGGGAGGCCTATCTGACCGCCCTTAAGGCAGTCTCTCCAAGAAGCGACGAGGCGATCTTCGGCGGCTTCGGGGTCTACCTCTTGGGACTCAAGGAGATAGGAGTACACGACATAGACATCGCCACGGACTCCCCCAGGTGCATAGGCAGGTGCGTCGAGCAGGAAGACGGCATAGCGGTCTCAGAGGTGGACAAGGTGGCGGTGAAGATGTACTCCTGGAGCCGCACGCTCCTTGAGAAGGAGGACTCTGTGCCGGTGGAGTTGCCCTTCGGCCGGGTCCGGGTCGCATCAATAGAGAGCGCGATCGCTTGGTGGATACAGCGCGTCCTCAACTTCCTCAACAGCCCGAACAAGGGGGAGGAGCTGAGGGCGTACAAGTCCCTGGCCGAGCTCGCGTACATGTGGCTGGCGAGCTCCAAGGACGTGAGCAAGGTGGCCAAGTACATACATAAGTACTCCACAACGGTCGAGGGGTACTCGCGGTTCCCCCAAGCTATCCAAGGGATCCTCGACGGCGCCTGCTTCCTCTTCTACGACCACTTCGGCTCGTCGGTAGGCGCCTGCAAGGACGCCATAAGGGAGATTGCGGGCCTCTTCTGAGGAACGTTTAAATCCTGCCCTTTTTCCTACCTCCGTGAGGGTGCAGTTCGTGGTGCCGGACGTCTACTGCCGCTCACTCAGCCCGGAGCTCGGGATCGTACTAATAACAAGCGACGTCTATATGGCGGAGCACCAAGTGCAGGGCAGGGCCGTGGCTTGCGGCGCCAACCCGCTGGCCAAATGCGTGGAGATGGCCGTAGCGATGCTGAAGCTCAACGACCCCGACGTGATTCCCGTGGTGGTTCATCCGTCGTGCCAGGAGCTCAAGGAGAGGATCCCGTTCAAGCACGTCTGCGTCCAGCCGGAGGCCTTCCCCTGCCCCCTCAATGCTTAGGCTCTTCGGCTTGGAGGTAGCCGCGGATCGGAAATGCGCGGAGAGGTATGAGGCCGAGACCGGCGGGAAGTGCTTCGAGTCGTCCTTCCCATTGATGAGGTGGGAAGGGAGGAAGGCGGACTACGTGCCGGGCTACACATGCATAAGCGGCAGGTCGGCCGAGCCGATGGAGCCGGTGAGGCTGTTCAGGGAGGCCTTGAGGCTGGGCTTCAAGGCCATACCTATTGAGTCGCTTGTCGCCGTGGCCGAGAAGCTCACCCCCTTGGAGAGGCTCGCAGAAATAGCTGGAGGCTACACCCTCCTAGACGTAGATACGGGAGACGTGGCGGTGATCCTCGCAGATGGGGAGGTAAGGTGCAGAGCCGAGGTCAAGGCAGACAAGGGTCTCTTGAACGCGCTGTATATGCTGTACGTACAGCTCTACGCATCGATGAGGCGCGGGGAGTTGCTCGCAAGCCGTCAAGCCTTTTAAAATTAGTGCTGAGATCCGTCAGTGCGGGTTGTTTGGCTGGAGCTACTCAAGGAGGTCATCAGAAGGGGGCTCTATACAAGGATCGGCTTACCTTCTTAGAGAAGCTCTGGACTCGCCGGTATTCTCCCTTCACCCAAGTTCCGCCGAGTACGTCAGCCCTAGTGTAGAGTTGTTCATACCATATGGGGAGAAGCCGATGGTCCTATATTCTTCGGCGAACAGCGTAGGAAGGCCAGCAAAACTCATAATCATCGAAGACGGCGGCTACCTCAAAGGATTCAGCTTCATCAGACGGTGGACTGATGAGGGGTTCCAGAACAAGGTCGTAATCCTCAAGCCGGGCGTTGGCCTTGAGCGGCGCTTGCTTGAGAACACCTGCAAGGTGGAAAATAAATCGTATGGCTGGATAAATATAGGCCTCGTCAGCGAGGTGGACGAATCCCGCGGAAGGGATGTGGTCGAAAGATCTTTGGATTTGCAACCCCTCTCGCCTACCCTATTGGTCTAGGGCTGAGCGGCGCCTAAAACCTTTAATTAGCTCCCATATCCTCTCGTGCGGATTGACGAGCGGATCGTCGAGTTCCTCAAAGAGGGAGAAGGCAGGAGGATCAGAATATCTCTGAGCCGTGCCCAAGGCTCCCCGCTATTCTTTCAGAACATCCGCTACTACGGCTCTGCGGTGGAGCTGTACATACTAAGTTATACGCTGATGTATCTCCGCACCTCGATGCTAAGGACTGAGCTGACGGAGCTCCCCTCGGAGATAGAGGACGGCGGGCTCGTCAAGGATCTCTCCTACGATAGGGATTGGTACAACCTATTCCAGTTCTCGAACGAGTTCTCGTCCCTCTCGTCCAAGCCGGGGATCTACAGCCACCGCCGCTTGGTCAAGACCGCCTATAATCTGTCCGACCCGAGGTATGGCGATATGAGTGTGTACTTCTCCAGAGAGGAGCAGGTGGGTGAATACGTCGAAGGGGAAATGGTGGAGGGAAGCCTGGAGCCGCCGTTCCTCATGCTCCCTCACATCCCCTAGAGCAGGAGGAAGGGCGATAGGAACCCAAGATCCAGCTCTGAGCTCACCGAGCGCCTTTCGTCCACCGAGATGACGCTTAAGTTGACGGATATGTAGTCCGCGCTCTTGATGGTTATGAACTGCTCATATAGGCCCTTCGTGATGCGCCGGTAGGGGCCGAAGCCTCCTGCGCCGGCCGCCATTGGGCGCCTCCTCACCCTGTTCAGCACCTCGCCCGCCGACTTGGCCATCTCCCTGTCTATCCGGAGGTCGCCGAGCGAGCCCAGGTCGGATAAACTCTCCTTCGGCCGCCGGAGCTTGCTCGTGCCGCAGAAGAGGAGTTTTGCGGGGCGGTGGAGGAGGGCCGCACGATGGAAGACGTGCAGGACTGCAGACAGCTCCTCCTCAAGGACGTTGTAGAAGGACAGCCCATATACGCCGCCGCCCCAGCTGAGCACTAAGAGCCTATCCTTGATTCCGCCCGACCTATTGACGTATTCGTTCAAGTGGAGCTCAAGAACCCGCACGACGCACCGCTTGAGCGTATTTAAAAGCCGGCTTAGCTAAGGCCATGAGGTTCACCGCAGTGGGCCCGCAGGTCTCGGAGCTGAAGCCGGCGGCTGGGCTGAGGAAGACGTCGCTGTTTATCTCGGCGCTTGATGCCGCATTCACCGAAAGCATATATGAAGGAGTGCACCAGCTCTTGCTCGCAGATAGGGATATGCCCTCATCGAAGTTCTTGATCACAGCCGCGGCGGCGTCTTCGCACATCAGCACAGCCCTGCGCGACCTGCTCCGCGTCCCGGGCAGGACTAAGGAGGAGCTGAACCGCAGTATAACCATGGGCATGCTGACGTACCTAACGAACGATTCCAAGGACGCCGATGCCTTGCGCACCGTAGTGGACGCCGGTACCTTCGCAGGGTGGCCGTCGGTTTTGATCCAGCAGGAGATCCGCGGCGCGGTCGGCAGGATATATTATTCTGACGTCTTCATCTACGCCCCTGAGTTCGCGTCCCTGCTCTAGCGTTAGAGCAACAGCAAAGGCCAAGCGTTAGGTATGAAGAACCTGCCCTCATTCTTGTCGATATCCCCGCCGGTGCGCGGCACGGATCTGGCGGAGACGAGCTTGGTGGTGATCGCCGCCACGGAGAACGCCGTCTCGGTGAACTCCACCACGCTGGAGGCTTTGGGCACCTCGACATCCTCGTACGCCCTATAGCCGTACGCTATGGATCTGCGCACGGCCTTGCCCGGCCCGCCGCTGATGTTCTCGATTATAATCATATTATTGCTGAAATGGACGCCCACCGCTATCCGCACGTAGGGGGCCGCTCCAGCAAGCACAACCCCCTTGCGCTGGCCGCCTAGTAGCGTCATGTTGAGCAAGCTCCCATCCCATCTGAAGTCGGCGCCGCCGAACTCCAAAAAACGCCTGACGGTCCTCCTTCCATAAATGTCCTCCATCCGCTCCTTCACTATGACTATGATCAGCCCCAACGTGAGGAGGCGCATAGCGGTCTGGGCGGCCAATTTAAATACTTAGCTTGAGGGGCGGTGCTTGTCGCTCATTTTTGTCGATCGTTCAAATGAGAAGCGGTGAAAGCACAACCGTCGGGCGCACATATCCCGATGAGGCGGTCTTTATCTTTGCCCTCTTCCGTCTATAGCCGAGCTCGTATCTCGCCCTCGGCTCCGCCATGAACTCAAAGACTATGTCGGCCGATTTGAGCAGACCTGCGGCGTGAAGGGCTGTACGTGCGGCCATAAACCGCTCAATACTAATCTTATCTTTTCTTGACACAACTCTAAGACGGTTCAAGGTCAGCCGCATCTTGGTCAAGCCCGACTCGTCGATAAACCGGCAGTTTACGTCATGTCTAAACTGGCCCTCAAGAATATTATGACCAGATTTTTGTTCTAAGAACCAGAAAGGATCTGGAAAAAATAGAAAGTCAATATCTAATACCATTGCCTTGCCATTGTGCCACAGGACTTGAAATATATACATTCTGGCGAGCCTTAATTGGTTGTAGAGCTGGTTGGCCACATGACCCTACTGCCAACTCCTTTTAAGCGTTTACAGATGGCGGAAAGCCTCGCCCTTTAGGGCGGAGAGGAAGCCAGTTAAAAGCTTGCACAGATATCGGCACCCCTTAGGTTAAGATGCTTAGATGCCGCACGCCGTACCCCCTGTCCTTAGCGCCGGCGGCCTTATGGAGTTTCCTCACCCTATTTCTGACTTTATAGATCGTGCTCCTTCTTTCTACCCGAAGCCCACCCGCCGAGACCAAATCCGATAGATTTTCCTCTAGCCGAACTTCGGTCGCGCTGATCATGTGAAGAAGGAGCCTAGTACCGGTGAGATAGAAAGATGAGATCAGGTTGAAGATCAGCGAATCCACCGCAGATCCGCTGAAGGAGAGGGCCATATATACGTCGCCGTTCACGCCGAGCGTCAAAAAACTCCCATTAATCCCGTCGATAATCCCGGCCTCTCTTTTCAGCTCGAACTCAAGAAGCCTCATGCCGTACCGCTTGGGTGCATTTAAAAAGATCGGTGTAGCTATCGCCATGAGGTTCGTCGCTGTGGGCCCGCATCGGGGCTGAGATCCGCGGCCGCACAGAGGAAGACGTCGCTGTTCGCCTCCACTCCGGACGCCGCATACGCCGAAAACATGTTCTAGGCGGTGCTCCGGATAGTGCTCGTAGCCAAGTAGGCGCCACCGTCGAAGCTCATGTTTGCCGCCACTGCTACCCCTGCATCCGCAAAGAGCTGGCAATCCTGCTCTAGCGCTCAACTCAGCAACAGCGGTTGTACCTCGGAAGGGAACAGCTGGCCTGACCGCTCTTCAGGCCGCCTTCCATCTTTGGAGGAATAGCGCACCAGGAATGGCGACCCATAGCTGAGGCCGATGACGCGCGTGTGCAGGTACCCGCCGCCGCGGGGCTGTGCCTCGGACACATCCATAGTATATGGGCCTTCAGCGCGTACCTCGTTTTTCTTTGCGGCTCCGGATGATCCCCCGGCGCTCCTAGCGTCGTCTTCAGCAACGATGGCGGCATCTCCGCGGACCGATGCGTTGCAGAAGAGGTAATTTGTTAACAATCCTGCACCGGTCATAAGGATGCCGTCGTAATAACCTAAGAACTTCCCCTTGTTCATGGCCAGCTCGACGAAAACCTTGTTAAGCCCAAAGTTCCTCAGCATCTCCACGCTCAGCAAAGCGAAGCGCATGCCCTATCTGCGGGACCGGTTTTAAACGGTTCCCGACGAACCCCACGCCCCACGACCGAGCAGTCCGGCCTAGACCAGCAGAAGGGGTTGCACCCCGTAGACGATGAAGCTTCGCTTTTTCGCTTCAGAATAGTACTCTATGCCGAACGAATAGAGATATGAAGACTCCACGAAGAGCACATGGCTGAGCGTCCTAAGCATCTCCGAAGAACGAGAGCCCCTTTTAGCCAGCTCGATGAACCTGCTGGTTATGGGCGATGAACCGCCCTTTGGCTTGTGAGCGTCGTCTTCTATTTTGAGCGCCCCACCTCCGTCAGCCTCCGCTCTGCAAAGCAACTGGAGATGCGCGCTAAATTCCGTATACGCATAGACCTCCCTATAATTACCGCCAACCCTTCCCTCCCTCACATCAAACTCGACGTAGAAGCCCCGATTAGGGCTACCCTTTTCCGTGCCCGGCACAGCAAAGCGCACGTCCTGCTTGAGAGGATTGTTTAAAAGGATAGGCCTAGGGTACTCCAGACTAGCCTTTAAATAGAGGGCGACGGGCAAGCATGAGGTTCATGAACGGCGGGGCGGACATCCTGCGCCGCAAAGCAGGGCGCATCTGGAGCAACGAGATCTCCCTTACGCCGGACGCATTCGAGATGGACTACGACCACATGTTCGACCGCTTGGACATCAAATTAGGGGATGCGGAGGCATTGCAGAAGTGCTCGCTTGACGCGGTGGCCAGCATAATCCAAGATTTCGAAGACGAACTCTCCGGCAATGCTCCGTTTATTCTATTTCAATTATTCTACTTCTTTTACGAGAGCAGGTCAGCTCCAATATACCGCAGAGAAAGAAGGGGGTTTGTGCTCTCAAGCGGCGGTCAACCGCCCCAGCAAGGAATTACGACATGGAAGGATCTCATGCCAAGCCCCTCCAGGTTCGAGATGGTTCTGTATGAGGGCGATGAAAGTGGCGGGGCGGGAACGATAGCGGTATACACCTCCGCGTCTGCAGTGTTGCTCTGATTTTTGGCCCCCAATTAGAGGAGGTAGCCTTGGACCTTTCGTCCACGCTAGATATTTATGGAGCAGGCGGATACCTAGGGCTTTTCATCGCCATAGAGGACGAGGACTTGCTGTTGAAGAGCGCGTCCGACCTGTACGGCGCCTTGGGTTTTAAGTACGAGGTCGGGCCCCTCGGCTCGCTGGTCTGATTTTGAAAAAATTTTCGGCCCTTAATGCTTTCAACCATCATTCTGTGGCGCACCCCAAGCCGATGCCGGCCGATCCGCCGTGCGAGGGGCCCCCCTCGCACCGCATACCCCATAATAGTTGAAAGCTTTTTTAAAAGAAAAGAATTGAAAGTTTTTTTCAAAAATTTTTTGAAAAAAAAAAGCTGAAAGCCGTAGCGAAACATTTAAATATTAGCGAGCTTCTTATTCTCATGAATGGCCAGCAAAACCAAACCGAGGAGGAAAAGAAGACGATGACGCTCGACCGCTATGGCGCGCAGGATATAGCTGACGCCGTAGAGAGCCTAGTGATGACGGAGATATGCTTGAAGAACGACATGCCGGCTTGCGAGAAGTTCAAGAGCGCGAGGATAACGCTGGGAAGGAACTACGTCAAGTTCTACAGCCACAGCAAAAGATCTATGATAACGGTGGTCGGTGACGTTCTGCTGATTATTAGCAAAAAGCACAAGCTTATAATCTACGGCGACGGTGACGGCTTCTTCAGGCTCTTCGAAGGCGACAAGCTCGTAGCGAAGAGTAAGAAGCTTACGTGGGACGGCACTGAGGAGATCTATACGGCGCAGGAGTTCTTCAGCTTCATCAAGAGGTCTATTCGCTCGATCTTGGACGTCGGCTGGCCTTAAACCCCTTTTCCCCGCCCTTCAATGGGCAGAAAATTTAAATATAAGTTGTTTACTTACTATTGTGGAAACGAGGCGCAAGCCCGGACCGCTGGTGCCCGTCAGCGACCTAGAAAACGCCGTGCTAGGCGTTGTACGTAGCGGCGCGGTTGAGCAGAAAGAGATCGTAATCCTCGATGACATACTCCTCTGCGACGAAGTTGCCGAGGCCGTCCAGAGGCTACTTAGCAGGGCTCAGAACGAGGCCGTGACGCTGATCGTAGCGGAGCACAGCATCGCGGTGCGCGTGGGTCATGATACTATTTCATACAAGCGCAACAGGATAAAGGTGAAGACTGGGAACTGCGTGCTCATAGCGGACTCGGAGTTGGGGAAGTTCATCCTGCTGAGATATTACAACGACCTGGGCTGGCTTGAGGTCTTGATGGAGTCCACAAAGCTTAGCTGGAAGGGATCGGAGAAGACATACGATGTGGCCGACCTCCGCGGACTGATCTCGGACAGACTGCGCGCCATACTGCGCCGCGCAGAGGAGGCGCTATGAGCCCCTTCTTCAAGGATAAATATCCGGCCGTCCGATATCTTATGACCAGCGTAAGCGTGAACAAGTACTGCTTCAAGGAGCGCGGCAAGCTTGTGGAGAGCTTGAGGCTGTTGGCCGTCGGTCGGTTCTACATAGTTGCCGACATCGAGGCGGATACGTACACAGCGTTCACCTCGTTCGACGAGGCGCTTGAGTACGTCCGCGAGGAGTACGGCAGGGAGCTCAAGCTCGCCGAGTGCAAAAAGCTTTAAATATAACATCTTTTTTACCTTCCATGGAAGTGGCGGTCAAGGACGTCAGCGGTTGCGTGGAGTTGCTCAGGGAAGCGGGCGCGCTGAGGCGGGTGGACGGCTCATGGGTCCTCGATTCCTTCGCGCCCAAATCGCTGAGGGATGCGGACAGCCCGATATACAGATGCTACGCCGAGCTCGTGATCTACCACAGGCAGTGCGTGAGGCGGGCCGGCGGCTCCAACAAATATCCCTCGTACAGGGTGGACCTCGACTGCCTGCTGTCGAGAGGCAATAGGGAGCATGACGACGGAAAGGCCGGAGGGATGCCCCAGACGCCCCCAGCGACGCTGGAGGAGGTGGTCGGGCTGGCCAGGGAGAGGTTCGGCGCTTCGCCTTTCGCAAGGCTTCAGTCGCTGTCGGACGCCTTCTCCTCGATCTCGGACCT
>WYEB01000316.1_pt1 | contig 17936 bp, 32 predicted proteins | sample 6343061 | NCBI WGS metagenome assembly WYEB01 (sample SAMN13812332, study PRJNA600296) | hot springs metagenome | biome: ENVO:00000051; feature: ENVO:00002007; isolation source: sediment sample from Evening Primrose shelf | place: USA: Yellowstone National Park, Evening Primrose Hot Spring ... | reverse complement strand
CAGGCTAAGGTTGAGAAACATGTCTTTCTGGAGGATACTCTATTACAAGAAGTATCCAGACATCCCGAGGATTGCACACGAATACGTAATAGTCATGAAGAAGCAGTCAAGCGGATAAGACCAGGTTTACATTGTATGTTATTTTTGGGTGGGATAATGGATCTAGTGGACGTGGTCAAACAGATCTATGACATAAGAGATGCCGTTCAAAAAATATACTCTGGCCTTGGAGACAATATTTTAGAGATTGGGGAGATGCTCAACGTTTTTGTCGAGTTGCCAGGTTTAGATGTTGACCTTGTAGGCAACCTAGTGATCGAGAAGAATATCGGGGAGGAGCGATACATACCGTTCTGGCTCAGGCTTTTTTTGTATCCATTCATGGATATAGGTGAAGACAAGGTGGTGGTCGACTCTTTAGCTCTGCACATTAACGGGGAAAGGGGGTTCTCCATTGATTTGAAGGTGTGCTACATTCTGCCGGCCACATCGAGTTATTCACATACACCGGAGAGGGTGCATTGGTGTAGCATGTTATCGCTTACATTGCTCAGGGGCAAGAAGAACGTGGCCCAACTGAAGACTCTGGTTGCATTCGCATACCTCACGACCGATGAGGACTGGAGATATATAGTGGACGAGCTCAACAAGCTCGCTACCAAGAAGTCTGAACTGGAGAAGGCCGTAACACAGCTCAAGACGGCCATAGCGGCGCTAAGGCTTATCTCTTAGTTTTTCGTTGAGGTGGGCATGAATGGGAAAAACCAAAAAGGTATCGGAAAAGAGGAAAGATGTTGTACGTAAAGACATGGAAGAATGTCTGATACAATGTGAGCAAAGATGTATCGACTCGGATGACAATATAGAGGAATGTATAAGGATGTGCAGAGAAAAGTGCAGAGAAGAGGCAATAGAACACGACATGTTGATTGATGACTATTAGGCCTGTGTCCCATAAACGAGCCAAAACATTTAACTGATAGATATTTGTTTCATGTTTTATGGTGGGAGAAATGGAAAAAGAAAAAGAGAACGGGAACCCATTAGAAAAACTGGTTATAAAGGCCAAGACCATTGAGGATCTGGCACAAGAATACCTCCAGATATACGCGGAAATCCTCAGAGACCCCGTTCTATACATCGAGGAATGTAGCGCCAATGGACGCGCCAACTGTGACAAGGTCGTCTATGCCGCGATCTATTACGCCATGCACAGCGACGAGTTGGTAAAGAAGCTTAAAGAGTTGGCAAACTACTCTGGGTGTCTTAGCTGTGCATATAGCAAGCCATGCGATGTGAACCCCATGCCGGAGTGTAGGTTCTGTGAAGCCGGTCTGAGGCAAGATGGATGCAAGTATTACGAGAGGATACGGTCTGACAATAGTGATCAGTGATACCAACACGTCTTCCTCTTTTTTGTTTGGGTGGTAAGATGGAAAAACATATGATCAGATAGATGCGCGTTTATATATATACGCTTCTAGGGATGTGTTCTTAGCTATGTTGTTGTTTATTTCGAGGAACCTTTCAAGCCATGCATCGAAGAACTTTATTCTTTCTTCTCTTGTCTTGCAACTATAGTTTGCGTTGAGTGTTCTACTGACTGGCCTTGTCCACGCTGTAGAGTCGAAGGAATCAATTAAATAATATACTTTCTTTAGTGCGTTTAGCCTTAATCCAAAAACATGGAGTTTTTTATCTGGTAACGCTTCTCTCACTAGCCTCAACGTTTGATACATTATTTCAACATCTGACTCGACGCATAGGTTTGCCACGGCAAAGTAATTGAACCTATCAATGATGCCGTGTTCTTTGTATAAATTAATTGTTCTCAAGACCGATTTAGGGTTCCTATTCCACCCTTGTATTGGGATCAGCCAAGGAATCGATCTATATTGCTCCGTGTATTTCAAGACGTTTTCGACTGTCCTTTCTATGTTGGTGTATTCTTCGCTGAGCCAGAGGTTTCGCGGATGGTAGTCGTCTGGGTAGTCTGGCACCGTTACCCACACTTTTTTATCTCGGACAATCTGCCTAGTTTTCGCATATACCCTGAGCAACCTAAAGATGTGGCCTCTTGGATAGTCCTTTAAGTTCTGGTCGCGGAAAATCTCGACGCCAGAGTCTATGATTACCTCTTCAGCGTATCTAAGCGGAGAAAACTTTGGATGCATGACGTTTATTAGAACGTAGGGATACGGCCGTGGAGGCGTGGTAAACATTTTCACCCTATGCATATGTTAGCCGTAGCTAGTTACGTAAATCCACCATAAAAATGTAACAGTGAAAACGAAATAAACTAGGCGTCGTGGATGAGTTTTTTGTTTGGGTGGGCACAATGGAAAAAGACAAAGAAATTGATAATAAAAACATGGATCAAGAAGTTCTTAGACTCGTGAGCAAGAACAAATGGCTTAACGGCTTCTATGACTTCATGGACGGCGACCCGCTTGAGGCTCTCGAGGACTCCGCGGACTTTGAGACCGTGATCCCAGTGAATAGCGAGCATGAATTGTGGCAGAAGCTGAGGAACTATCAAGGCCTCTACAAGTTTGGCAACTTGTATTTCGCCAACCACATGAGCTACGGGTGCTTCGTCTATATTGCGAAGGACAGGGCAGAGGAGTTCGAGCACATTACGTTTAGTGACGAGAAAAGGTTCTACGAGTGGCTGGAGAGGGTCAGACAGATAGACGGGGAGACTAAGACGGTCGACGAGTTCCTGAAGGTATACTTTGATAATTAGTTTTTCTATTTTTCGAGGGGTGGGAGCGTGAAAATAGAGGAAAAAGAGGATTGGCGTATAGCTGGCAACTTGTCGGAGGAGCTTGAATCGTTGCTTGAGAAAATGGTTTTGCTGGATGTTGGTGATACGGTTCAGAGGGTCGTCGAGAGGAGCCGCAAAATAATTGATGAGAAGAGCCGTTTCGAGAGGGTTGTCAAAGCTGGCATCTATAAGACCTTCAGCATCGTTCCAAGACATGACGGCTACGTGTTGTTCCTCGACATCACGTATAAGATAGTGTTCGACAGCCCCGAACATCCACTCACTGTCGACTCGACCAGTTTTAGAGAGTTTCACTACTATATCTCTGAAAAATACAGCGATGAGAGGAACGCTCTTGGAAAAGAATTTAAAGAGAAATATGACAGGTGGTTTGACAGACATGCGGGCAGAGAACATCGTTAAGCCCGTAAAGATATCACGGTACGACATTGACGGCGCCCGTAGCATCTATGAGTCGTTATTAAAGGAGTTCGAGGCTCTGGGCTCATTTTTATCGATAGTCCACAGTGACTTTTCGTTTGAGAACTACAGGTGGGAGTTCAGGTTCACGATTACGCATGGCGAGGCCGGCCTGTCCAAGAAGCATATAAGGGCGGTTGAGAGGATCGCGAAGAAGTATTGGCTGAAACACGACTACCTAATCACTGCCGACGAGAATGGGTACGTATACATGTACATAACATTTATACCGCGTAGATGATGCATAGAAGCCAGCGTTACATGGACAAGTTTTTTCTTGGGTGGGAGGCATGGATACAAGTATGAAAATAACAGTGAAGACCAACTACCTCCTTGCTACCAAGGTAGATGTCGTGGCTTATGACCCAGAATCCAAATATGAGTTCGTTGTCAAGTTTGATCTCTACCACTACCCAGTCGAGCCCCAGAAGGCCCGTCTCTTTAACAGGACTTATGGGTCTGTCGATGTAAACTCGAAAGACGACATTGTCAAGACAATAGAGACTCTTGTAGGTAGGAAGTTTATCATCAAGGAGATAATCATCAAATAGGTGGGCTACATGAATGTTAAGAGGGATGTTGACTTTGTAAAGAAGTGTCCATACAAGGGGACGGCTGACTGCGAGGTTTATCCGAAGGAGTGCCCGTTCCCAAACATATTTGACGCCTTCCAGAGGTGCAGGACGTTTAGGAGCCACATATTGTCCAATCCTCATTACTATGTGCCGTTCCTCGTGTTGTTCCTCAGCAAGGTGACTGGACGAGAAATAGACGTTAGTTATGGCCCCGTGGCAAGGTACATGTATTCGCTAGTCTTCACTACAAAGACTTCTGACGGCAAGACATACAGCTTCGGCGACACACATAGCAAAGCCACTATACGTAAATACACGACTGTTCTATACGACTTGCTGCAGGCACTTCTGCCGCCAGAGTTTTAAGCGTCTCTTTTTTTTCTATTTTTGGGGTGGGACGTGTGTCTTCGGTTCCAGAAATGGTGAGTAGGGGGCTTTCAACAATAATCTATAATGAGGACGCCCTAGAGGATTTCCTCTACAACGCTGATATATACAGCTACGAGAGGTTTGACGGGGAAAAATGGAGGGCCTATAAGTATAGGGTGTATTACGATGACGGGGCATTTACAATAAACATGGAATGCGACGAGAAAACCGGGTCGTATGAGGTCATATATCACAGGGACGGGGGCGGCAATAATAGGAGCGTCGGCGTGTTGAGCCAGGAAGATGCATACACGTTGTTCAGAAACATTGGGGCATTCATCAAGGGGGGCAAGCTGGCGGTCATATGGGAGGCCTCTGGGGTGCCAGACTTCTTGAGTGTTGCAGTGCAAGAGGTCGCGGACATGATAAAGAACGACCCAAAGAGGCTGATAAACAACGCGAAGGACATCTATGCGGTCAATGTCTACAACGTTGTCACCGGAAAATGGGAGTTCGACGAGCTGGTCTTGGAGCTTAGGTTTGGCCTGGCAAACATAGATGTGAGGATAGACAGGTTCATGGTCGCAATGATTACCGCGTGGGTGCCTAGGTCGAAAAATAGTAGAGAGGTGAGCCAGGTAACCTATTCCACTTCTGAGGGCACAGAAAAAATCTTCGAGTTGCTTAATCTGGAGATGCCTAGGCCTTACGACGGCGATTAAAGTCTTGTAGACAGTTCTGGAACGCCTCTTCCCGCATCCTAATGATGTGGTTCAACGTGTTCCTGATTTTTGGGCTGTCCAGTAGATCTGAAGACTTGAGCTGGTCTATTATATAGTCCCATTCTTGCATCTTCTCTGAACAGTATTCATATGCATCGCGTTCTGCCTCTGGCTGGTATCCCTCACTCATCCTTAACACGTATTTTTCCCAGTCCTCCTCCGCGTTTTCCGGGGTGATCAGCTCTAGGTCGATGTTGGATGGCTCGACATGTGCACGTTTTGCACGCTCCACCAGTTTTGATGCCACTTCTTCTGGGTTCTTGTATCCAGCCCTCTCAAGCCTCTTTACCAGACTGTTATAGATTCTGTCCCACATGTCCATGCTAGAACCCCTCTGGTTTTCTCGGCTTGAACAACTGTATCGTCTCCTTACATGCTTGTTCCAGCTCGTCTGCCAGTCTCTCGGACATCGCTGGATATTTCCGTAGCCACAGCTCCTTGTTGCAGTCGACAAACTCTATGTGTGGTATGCCGATGTTCCTTTTCTGGCTCCGCGACGTGCTACGTCTCCTGCGTCTCTTGAACGGGTTGTCTGGCTCCCTCTGTTTTTCTTTACACGAGACGGTTATCAAGTAGTTCAGCTTTTCGTGCGGAGTTATGTATATCGTGCAGAACTCTCGATTGGTCTCGACATATCTCACGAAATTTTTGCCTACACTCTCATACTTTGAAAGCAAGCTAGACATCCAAATCATTTTTGTATAGCGATAGAAACATTTATTTTTTTCTGCGTTGGGGTGGGAATATGAGTCAAGAAGAAAATGGAGAGGACGCGATCCTCTCTTTTATTAAACAGTTGCAAGAAGAGGGGTGCGGCACAAGGATTGTAGAGGTAAAAGTCTCCGACAAGGAATTTGCAGAATACATCAAAAAGAACATGTCTTGGTGCAAGTCCGTCATGGTGCGCCACGCAAAGTTGCCAGAACTGGTCACGGTACAATTCAACAATGTGGCGTTCCACGGCCACCCAGACGGAAACGAGCTCCTAGCACTGTTCGGCTCGATCTGGGACGCCACACAAGACGCCAACCTCGCAGAGTCCGTCGTGAGCTATGCGTCTGCCGCTGGCTACGAGGTCGCCTTGCCGACGCTTGTCAAATGTAGCAGTGACAAATGTATCGACTTGACAAGTTTCCCGGACAAGGTTGCAGTCCTAACCACCTCTACTTGTGGATACTGTCCCTACGCCGTGATGGCCTTGGCTTCGCTGTCTAGGCTGGGAGGCTTTGTGTTAGAAGTATATAACGTGAGCACATCCAGAGAGATGGCGGAAGAGGCGGAAAAAGTCTACCGTGCCTTTGTATCGCTCGCTGGGGAAGAGTACACTTCTACGCCTACAACAGTCATAGTCTGGGGAGACAAAAAAGATGTAGTTGTTGGTTCTCCGGCGAATCTGCTTTCATCTATCATGTTTTTTATGAGCAAGCTCGGCGCAGTCAAAGACTACAAGAGGCTCGCTGCCGACATCCTAAACGTGCTCAACTCCCAGGCGCCTACACGGGGCGAATAGATTTTATGGTAGATTCATAGCTGGCGGGAGGGGTGCTTAGCAGTTTGTGTGCACGGTCTAGGAGCGACTTTGTCCGGGTGATATATGTATTAGTGAGTACGTACGCCGGCTTGTTTTTGACGTTATCTATCGGCTGTTTAGAGAGCTTACTCATCAGTTCATCTGCAACAACGTCTGCGGCCTCGCGGAAGTCTTGGACATAGTTTTTGGTGAGCTCCGTTAGTCCATAGATGCTCCTTATAAGGGACATTGCCCCGTATGGGCTAGAGATAGACTCTGCGTGTGAACGCATGGCTTTGGCCGTTTCTCCATCCACACAGTTTGCGTTTTCAAGCCTCGTTATGTCCTCTTTTATCATTGACGTTACATGTGACAATGCATTCAAGTGTAGCGTTGTTCTGTCATAGAGATGCCTCACTATTGGGTCATCTGATCTAATCGGCTTGTCTATGTTTTCCCTGTGGAACTTTACCAATGGCCGTAACGCGTCACGCAGCTCGGATGTTGCCACATTGATGTGTATCGCTGTCCTGTCAAACAATATGGCACAATAGTTCAGCTTGAACGCCAACAAGTCGTCGTAGTCTAGCCGCTGTAGCTCCTCTTTTGTTACTTGCGGATGCATGTTCCTGATGTATCCCAGCATTTGTTTCTGCGGCACGTTTTTTATCAGATCTGCCATTCTCTGTAGTTTCTTTGATTTCTTTGTCTCCAATTTGTTCTGCTCGCCCATTTTACACCACCTTGCTCTTTATAGCCCTTACAAGCTCGCTCAAGTCCTCCTTTAGCCCTAGCCATTTGTCAATGAACTCTTTCTGCATCCTAATGTTTTTGAGCGTAATCGTGGCGGCAGCCTCTATTGCTCCCCTAATCCTAATGTCTCTGGGGTCTATGTCCTGTGGATCCATAGGTATTTTTCTAATGTTTTCTTCCACGAGGCGGGGCATCGTGCCCAAGCCCTTGCTTGGAAACAACGTGACCGCACAGTTCTTCTTGTATATCTCGAACACGCCCCGCTTCAGCTTCAGTATCTTGTCTCTCGCATGTGCTATCTCTGTCGGCGTCCAGTGCTCCGCGTTCGGCCTATTCTCCATGAATGCCTTGTAGCTCTCAAATGTGTGTCTGAAGTCGTTTGTATATGTTACACAGTACCTATAGCTGTCTACCAGATCTACGAGTAGTGCAAACGGGGAAGACACTGGATTTCCGTTGCGGTCTCTGTATTTTGACAGTGCAGTGCCCCTCCTAGCCCCGCTCTCCTCGGCTTCTGCCTCTATAATTAGCTTGACATCGCGTGGGTTGTTCTCCTTGTATTCCTGGTCTAGAACCTCAAGAAGCCTAGTAACTATAATACTCTGGTTACCCTCAGACATACAAAATAATAGTTTTTCGGCGTTATTTATTTTTTGCTAGGGTGGGACAATGAAAAATACGGGAAACCCCAAGATAGAGTTCTTGAAATCGAAAGATGGTAGCGAAGAGATTTTTGTCTATGGTAAAGATGGTGAGAGGGACTTCATTGTAACATACAAGCTCGTCAGGCCGTACAAACAGCTAAAACAATATGAAGAGTTTAGGCTACTTACCCTCGGCGGAGACCATGCCATAAGCATAGTCAAGAGCGTTGATGAGGCTCTGCAAGTGATACTTGACTTGTTCTCGCATGGAAACGTTAATCTTCACCAGATCAAGGTTTACACGTCAGAATGGATAGGTGAACAGTAATGAGCAACAGGGACATACTGATAGAGTTGATGACTAGGAACTTTAGGGGCAGGATATACGGCACGGATGGAAACTTTGTCCTCGAAATATCCACGTTTGAGAATGTAGACTATAGGAAGAGCGTCACGGTTGTCTTCGGCATAGAGTCACGTAAAGAGGTGTTTGACGAGCTTAGATCATTGATCAACACTCTCGAGTCGAAGTTTTCCGAGGAGCTTAGAAACAGGGAACTCTACGAGGTGATGCGGTGAACACAGAACAATATGTCTGGGACTTCCTAAACATGATTGGCGCGGCCGATGTTAAGAGGTTAATAAAGGAGGGCAGACTCAGTGTTGAGAGGGTTGCCTACATATCTGCAAGCGAGTTGGGCAAGGTCGGATACAAGATAGACTATAAGGGGGAACACGAAATACACATAGACACGGATAAAGGAGAAATAGTTGTCGACGGCGAATCTATCCGTGACTACGACTTGATAGATGAGGTAAACGACTTTCTGGACAAATTATTCGGAGAGCCAGGTGTCCATCCACGCTCCAAAGCGGAGAGGGCTAGGCGTTTGAACCTTGCGTAACATATATTTGACGTGGAAAGTGTTTTTGCTATGGACATAATAACCGTCGGCCTACTTAGCGCGCTGGCCTTCATTTTTATGCTCGGCGCGTCGCATAGATTGTCAAATGATGGGGCAGTCTCCGGCTTTTTTGCAATGGTTTTTGCGCCCGGCGTGGTCTTTGCTACGATTGGGCTGTTCGCTTTCTTCTTGTTTCTGGGCGGTGTGTTTAGGCCGCCCGTCTATAATCTGAATCTCAACGTAAACAGTGTTGACTACACTGCTGGCAGCGCCCACATCACCACGCCTGACACCGTTGTAGATATAGACATCAAGGGCAAGCAGATCACCGGTATAACTGGCACAATGACTCCAACGCCACAAGCTTCGTCGTCGCTGTCCAGCTATGAGATTGGTCTACGAGACCTTGCCCCGCTGTCTTTTGTTCTACTGATTCCGATTTCATACATGGGCGGCTACTATCTGACAGATATACTCATGGGAGGGACGGCCCTTCTATCTTTGTTTAAACGTACATCGGTCAAGACGCGTATGAATACTTCTACCCACAGATCTAGACCCTCAGTAACGTCCAGGAGCCTCGGCAAGATCAGGCTGGAAGTCACTCCAGACATGAAGCTTAGGCTTGTGACAGACCCGTAAGTTTTTTTGGTTGTTTTTTTATCTTTTAGGGTGGGAGGCATGGCTGAAAAAATAAACGTGGTTTGGGCTGGCACGAGGCCACCGCTCCAGGCACAGAAAAAAACACTTGATGAACTGTTAGGCAAGGGTGCATATAGTTTCACAATGTATCCATTTTCCAAAGTCGACCTTCAAGACATAGACAATACTGTATCCGTCTTCAAAGAGGATTTGGGTGCCGACATAGTCATCGTCTTCGGCAACATTAACAAGGTCGCGCCTTTGATAGATGCCCTTCTCAGAAACAACATAGAGGTGTGGTTCAGCAAGACAGACTTGATCCATGTCGAGGAAAACTATGGCAAGAGTTGCCCATTCTTTGATAAGGAAAGAGATGTCTTTGTTCAAGAGGGACACAAGTTTGCCCATAAGAGGTTCTCTGGATACTTCCTAGTCACTAAAATCATTACGCTGAATGGCCTTTCACGTTTAGCTCTCACCGAGATAGAGAATAGCAGATATGTGAAAAAGGGTGTTAACAATGCAACAGCAAATAAATGACAGATGGAAAAGGGTCGAAGCCACCCTAGACGAATTCTATAGACACGTCCTAGATATTCTTGTCTCTTCTAGGCTTGAACAGAAAGACAGCAACATCTTCTACCAAGCGGTCGTAGGCAAGAGGGTAGCTTTTTATTCCAGGATTGAGAGGGTCATAGTAACCGAGCTGGGCACATATGCGCCCATGTTTTTCAAGCCGTTCTTTGACAGTGTTTCGGAGCTGAATCCGCCGTTCGATTTCAAGGGATACCTCAATGGTAAACTATATTACGTCAAGGTGGTTGCAGGGGACAGAGCTTTCAACTCTTCGGTAAAGAGGACTGTCGAGGACGCCAGTAGGGACTTTAGAGGTGGCTCGGGCAACATCGTGATATTAACCCTACAGGGCAAGAGGTTTGACCCGGTTAAGGTTGGCTTTGCGACATGGTTCGATGCCGAGGCAAGCTGGAGGATTGTCGCCGGGCCCAACAGCTACAACGTGTTTAGAAACATGGTCTACGACGTTGCCAACAGATACAGAGAAAAAATCTGGAACGTTATCCAGAAGAAAAAAGACACCTATGCCAGTCAACGTGTCTATTCTTCTTCCTCTTCCCACTCTTCCTCTTCGTCGGGGAATTCTTCTTCTAGTTCTTCAAACTCTTCTTCGTCTTCTGGAAAATATTCTTCTTCGAACTCTTCCTCCTCAAACTCTTCTTCCATGTTTGGTCGATAATACTGCCGTCTAGGAAAATATAAACTTAACGTTTTTTTCTCTTGGGTGGATTAGTTTGTTTTCACTTTCGGTGTTGGACGATATGTATATATTTATGGTATTATGTAAGTATTATGCCGAAGGGTGGTGTTTGTGGAGGCAGGAGAAACACAGAAAGACACGTACTCAGTAATAGTAGTAATGGTCGGCGTCAGGAAGGTACAAGTTAACAAGCGTGGACATGCATTCGTATACCTTGGCAAGGATTACGCCAAGCTCAAGGGCAAAAAAGTCCTCGTCACGATCAGCGTGCTGGATTAATACATCATTGCATTTGCTCAGGGGGATACCTGAGGTATAGCCCATGGTGAATAATACATACTCCCATAAAAACCTTTCGGATGATAAGCCACAGCCCATCAAGATAGAGACAGTCAGCCTCACTAGTTGGCTCGAAGAGATGGAGGAGTGGCGCTACCTCAGAGACGTAGAGCTACAGCTAGAGATACTTAAGAAAGAATATGACAAGTTCAGCAAGGGCGTCTTTGTCGAAGACTTTCTTGCCTGGCTCGAGAGCAAGGGGATACTCTTGGGGGGCGACGAGGACAAGATCAAGAAGTGGAACGGTCTTAGGAACTCTGAAAAAGCCAACCTAGTCGCACAATACATTAAGGAAAAGAGGTGGATATATGTCTTCACGGTTAAGAGGGAGCGTGGAGAAGAGATATTTATATCGCTTGGCTATAACGACGTGGTCTTGCCAGCCTACAGCGGACACAAGGGCGAGATCGATTATGGAGACAAGATACTCATGTTGATGTTTACGCCGCTCTTGTCGGCTGAGTCCCGAGTCGAGGTGCTACGCCACTTGGCAAGCCTCATTGGAAAAACCATCGATCCAAAGAGGATAGACCCCGTCGACAAGATAAGGTTCCAGGACGCGATATTCGACATGGAGCTGTTTGAATTCATAAAACCAGTCAGCCGTGAAAACGTCGAGCCTGACTACTACTTCATGAACTATTCGCCATTGTTCACGGCGTCCGACAAGAGCCAAGACGGCAGAACTCTCCAAGCAATACTGGAGGACATAAAGAATGATCGCTACGACATCACGACCAACAAGTTTTACCAGTTCTATCGGAAACAGTTCAGCGACGAGGACTGGCACTACTTTGTCGACCTGGTCGGCGCCATACTTAAGCCGACAAACTCGAAGCTGATCGGATACCTCGACGGGCCTACCGACGCCGGCAAAAGCACGATGATCAGCTTGCTCACGAGGCCGATAGAAAAGATCGTTGGCACAATAAACTCTAACAGCATCAAGCAGAACTATATCTTTGCGCTTGAGGGCCTAGTTGGGAAACAGATCTTAATAGTGTCCGAGAAGGTTGACAAGCTCCCCGCAGAGCTACTCAACATGTTGGTCGGCAAGCGCGACAAGATACGTGTAGAGCGAAAGGGCAAGTCCGCAGTGACTATCGAGAGCCTGAAGCTCGCCATCTTCGCTGGAAACGGCCCGCCACGCATAGAATACATGGAGCCCGACACGCTTGACGCGTTCCTCAACCGTCTATCCTACATCAAGGTCTTGCCAATCATGGGTGAAAAAATAGAAGACATAGACAAGATGATCAGCGACGTCGACATACTGGCATTCATCATGTGGTGCGGCTGGCAGCTCAGAAAAAAGAACTGGAAAATCAGCAAGAGGGGCCCCGACGAGGTCTGGAAAGCCGTACAGGAGGAGGGCAAGACCGTTAAAAGGTTCTTGCAGAGCGACTGGGTAACCTTCGACTCCAACGCCCGCGTCAAGGGCACGGTTGCATATAACGTGTACCGCCGATTCGTGGTCGAGGTCTTGAAGCAGAGACCCATAAGCATGGGTTCCTTCTATTCAGAGATAGACGAGATAGGGTCAAAATACGGCGTGGACGTATATGTCCGTGAAGGCGTAAAATGGATACGCGGCCTAAAGTTCACGGAAAACGCAAAAAACAATGACGATGATGAGCCACGCACAGACAATATTGTGAGCGAGCTTAGCCGCTTCGACGAATAGCTCACATAAGATTAAAGCGTCTTTTTTTTCTTTCTTTTTCTTCCTAATAGCTAACTTAAGAGAAAAATTTTCCCAGTAGGTCTTCCCAGTAGGTTTTTCCTAGTAGGCCGTGGGGGGATTGTGGCGAGGGGATATGGGGGGTTACGCTTGTTCTCGGTGAAAATGTTGCGGGGGCGTGCCAAATTATACCCCACCCCCTACTGGGAAAAAACCTACTGGGAGGGCATAACTTATTTGTTATTATTTTTGTCTTGGGTGGGGACTATGGCTAAATACATGTATGCATGGTTTAGGGGCATGAGTATGTCTTGGGACAAAAACGCTAGACCAAGCGACGTTTTAAACGACCTCTACGGCGTCATCAGTGAATATAACTTGCCATACGTAGAGTTGGTCTTTAGGAGGCTGGATGGGCTTAAAGCCACAGACCTAGCCGTGGCGGACTACGTTGTCCTCATAATCACTGACTTGAGCCCATTCGGGACAAAGATAGTTGCGTCATATTTCGACGGATACAGAGTCGCCAAGATTAGTGACGTGATTTACCTCGCTGAGAAGAACAATGTCAAGGAAAAGTATAGTGGCATATACGTGGTCTACCACAAGGAAAAGATATTCTATGACACGTTAGACCCGCTTTACGTCTTGAACGATGTGAAAAACAAGCTTGGAAACGAGCACACAATACTTATCAGGGTCGCATATTTGGGTACGAGTATGGACATCTTGCACAACAAAAGAAGGTATAAGAAGATAGTAATAATCACACCGATAAAGTTCATGATAAACGAGGACATGGTTAGACAAGTGTTTGGACAAGAATACGATGTTATAAAGCTGTCCAAGAGCAGGGGCTATCTTTTGACCAGGAAGGAAAACGTTGGGTCTTTGTGGGTGAAGCCGGTTGCCGTCGAGCCAGGCTTTTAAGGGTAAAAACAACATGGAAAAGAAATACAGCATTGTGAAGCTGAAGAGCGAGGTAAAGAAGATCCTTAGGGGGCTTGATGGCTATGGCATATTCTTCGTCTCTGTTGATTCACATAGCAAAAGCGTGCCAAAGATACATTTCATAGCTTTCAATGTCCATGGAAAAATGGTCTTCATCAGGGTTTCTTATGATAACAGCATGTATCATAGGAAGAGATACAGTCTAAGGTGGAGAGAAAACATGTTGCCGGGCAAATACGTGGTGGTTGACAAAAACACGGTCGATGAGTTGGAGCCGTTTTTGGTGTCAGAACTTGGCCAGCATGGACAACAGTAACATATATTTTGGCTCTTTTTCTGTATAGGGTGGTACAGATGCCACGTAAAAAAGATATTCATGAAGAAGACATTGTTTCGGACGTAGGTCTCGTATCAAAGGAACAAGTAGACGACATATTCATAAACACTAGCTACGACGATACGTTCAACGCGCTCCGTTCACTTGCCCTCGGCCTTAAATTCATAGTGATAGGCAACTTGCCCTGCCTAGAAAACTTTGTAGCTGTAACAAACGCGCTGACTGGGAAACAAAGGAGTTGGACTATGACCATGATACTTAGGAAGATTCCGCCCTATTTCTTGCCCATACTGATCACGGACAGGACAGACGAATTGGTAAACATAGTCAACAAATTAAGTGGAGGGTCGCTGAAAAAGAGTGATATTGACAAAATGTTCGGCGTTATCTTTGTCCAGACAGACTCCGACTGTAAAAACCCGACGACATATTACTTCTTCAACAACGGCGTCATAGACGAGGCAATTGATGAGCTTATCCGAGGCGTTCTAGCAAAGCCCCTCGCCATATACAAGGCGCACACGACAAAGAGTTTCGTAGCGGAGCGAGTATAAAAACAACTTTAGGCGTAACACATAATTTGTTTTTTCTTGTTTTTTATTTAAGGGTGGGACTGATATGGGTAAACTGTTCAATATAAGGGGCAACATTCTAGACGAATACAAGATGTCGTTCAAGTTCTATGTTTCATTTACAGCGGTATTGGTGCTGATTTACGTGGCATATCAATACATGTTTGGCAGTAATGCAGTGTTGGTTCTAGTATCGGCGCCGTTACTCGCTGTCTCCTTTTTGCCGTTTGCTCTGCTCATAGAAGAGATGCGCAGGGTAAAGGTATTCAACATGGTCTCGATAATAATGCTGTCCAGGTATCTGGACGTATTGACGACATACTATGCTATTATGGACTGCGGAGCTACAGTTCTCGTGCCAGCGTCCAGGACAATTATAAGTTTTCCAGCTGTCTTTGTTATCTTCCAGACGCTTGTCGGCTTGCTGTTTGGCTATCTGGTGGCTGTCTTGTATAGCTATAAGGTGTCATATGGCGAACGGAACCCTCTTTTAAAAATAACGGTAAATATCGGCATGATAACGGTAATATTGCTCTCGTGGTATCCGCCAGTCAACAACGTCTTCTTGATTCTTGTTCACTACCTATCTACAAAACTGTAACCTGGCCACGTACCCCAAATATTTTTATAACTGTTTCACGTAGCAAAAAATATGGCAACATACACCGCTGTATATTACGAGGCGAGAAAGTCAGAGATAGTAACAATCAGCGCTAAAAACGAGGAAGAGGCACTAGAAAAGCTTGGACAGGAACTAGCGAAACGCATCAAGAACTTAGAAAACGAGGGCTGGAAGTGTAAACAAGAAGAGCCAACCATTTATACATGTGTATTTGAAAAGGGCGGGGTCAGGCACGAATTAACCGTCGGCATAGAGCTTGTAGAGTAGCAACACATATATCTAGCCTTTGCCTCTATATTCTAGGGGCATATGAGCCAATACACTGTCGCCAAGTTCAGCATCAAGGAGGCAGACCCAGATGTTGCTAGACAAGCATTAGAAAAACTTGCGGAGCGACACGGTTTTAGGCCCGTCATAATAGAAAAGGTAAGCATAATGGGCAACCGCGTAGACTATTATCTGGAGCCCCTAGACATTGGCGTAAGTATGAGGGACGGTCTGGAGGTTGTCGGCAGAGACTTTGCAGAGGAGCTCAAGGGCGAATACTATCAGCTATATGTAGCGTTCATCTTGAAGAAAGTTGCCGAAGCTGCCGGCTTCAAGACTGTCGGTGCATACGAAGACGCAGAGAACAAGGTCATAGAAGTGGTAATGGTGAGGTAGGTGCCAGAGACAAGGGTTACAATCAGGAGGGACGGGACAATAGAGATAGAGGGCTTTGGATATGAGGGGGACATATGCCTAGAAGACTTGATGAAGCTGTTAAGGGAGATGGAGAAACGGGGCATAAAGGTAACCCAGAGAAAGACCGCGAAAAAACTAGAGGCACGGACAGCAACCGTCTAAAAGAGGCCAGAGTAGTCGTTCTGGACGGCGGAGTAGTCCTGATATTCGCAGACCTAGCAGAACAGAACATTCTTATAGACGCCCTAAAAAAGGCAGGGATAAGGCCAGAAAAAGTCGTATTCAACCCGTTCTGTGGATAATTTCTCTGCTGATGACCAGTTATCTTCTCTTGTAAAGATATTTTATCTAATTTCAAAGCTTTGTATAAATTAAGGGATATGATGCGATTTCTGTTTTTGTGTTTTTCCCTACATCGGAGGAACAATTGTCGAAAATTGGAAGAATATTGAAAAATTATTCCTTGTTTTCTAAGGAAAGACGTTTATGGATATGTATCTTTCCTCTTTATTTTTGCATAAAAATGGTAAAACATTTATCTGGCGTCGCATCATTATGATAATATGACGCAATTACAGCATCCTGTTAGGGAAAAACAGTCAGTGCTGGTTTTGTCGCCACAAGTCGGTATAGATGAGATTGATAGACAAAAAGTGGCAGAGGTGGCCCGTTTAGCGTCAATGATAGACAGTGTCCCATCATTTGTCAAGTTACACAATAAAAAATACCGAACCGTTCCGAAGGACTCTACTATGGCACTGATAAAAATGCCTAGCGGTAACTACTATATTATTACGGACGGTATACTTAGAAGGCCGCGTAACTTTGAACTTACGTTTGGTTATAAGGACGTTAAACGTGGCTTGATGAAGTGGGCATTAGAGAAGAGGGATAAAACTCTTTACAATTTCTTTTCAAATACGCCGCTGGAAAGGATAACTATAGAACATGCTACAAACTTTAATCCTAGGATAAGTTCTATACTTGGCCTCATTGTTTTTGACTACTTCAAGATTGTAGACCAGCTTGAGATATACAAGAAGATGGAGAGCCAGCTCGAGTTGCTGACCAAGAAGGCTACAAATATCGACTCGAATACCCAGGATATACTGCGCGGCATAGACGACTTGAAGACCAGCATGGAGATGTTGTTGACGACTGTCCAGACGATGCGGGACATGATGCTTAGGCTGTCCGATAGGCTCATGATGGTTCAGAACCTGCTTGAAAAGATGAATACCCCCGAGGCCAAGGTCGCCAAAGAAATAATAAATACGACTATACAAGACATCAACAAGACACAAGAGGAGGCCAAGACCACGGTGGACAATTTGCCGAGTTTTGCGAGGGACAACCCGTGGTTAAACATCTTGTCGAGGGGCAAGATGCAGTGACGCATAAAGCCGTAAAGAACAGGAGGAGGGGCTTCGCCACGGAGCGTAAGCTAGTCAAGATGCTTGAGGCCAAGGGGTGGAGGGCGTTTAGGGTGCCAACTAGTGGGACGGGATACAGCTTGCCCGACGTCTTCGCTGTGAAGAACAAGGAGAAGAGGATTGCGGCTTTCGAGGTGAAGAGCACGGTTGAAGACCACATCTCGGTGGACGGCTTCCAGATAAGGAAACTGCTGTCTTTTCTGGACGCGTTTAGGCTCTACCGTGGGGAGGCCGTGATCGCTGTGTGGTTCATCGACAATGGCTGGGTGTTTAGAGTTGTCAATGGGTTTCCGTTGCAGGAAAGATACGTGGTGTATGTTCACGACTCTTCTGACTGGTCTCCTTGACTCCTGTCTTGCTCATCCGCAATGAACTCATTCTTCAGCTTGTCTATCCTGATTATCTTCCCCAACACTTTCTTCCGTGAAGCTATTGAGTAGAGCCTGGAGCGTGTCTTTGAAGCCAATGATGTATCCAACTTTTCCATCCTCGGTCTTGATAATATAGTGTTTAACAACCCTATTTATTTCTTCGCCCCGCTTTTGTCTACGCTTGATCGCGCTCTTGATGCCTTTCTTGGTCTTGATTATTTCTTTATGTATGCGTTCCCTATA
>WYEB01000315.1_pt1 | contig 17947 bp, 27 predicted proteins | sample 6343061 | NCBI WGS metagenome assembly WYEB01 (sample SAMN13812332, study PRJNA600296) | hot springs metagenome | biome: ENVO:00000051; feature: ENVO:00002007; isolation source: sediment sample from Evening Primrose shelf | place: USA: Yellowstone National Park, Evening Primrose Hot Spring ... | reverse complement strand
ATCACCTCATAGCTCATTTACGTCACCCTTTACCTTACCAGAGCAGGTTGGCGAAGAAGTTGTACTCGTACAGCAGCACTCCTACGAGCCTTACCTCCTCGCCATTCGGGTTGGTCCTGTAGGGCATTGCGAGCAGCTTGACGCCAACGTCGTAGGGCACTATGAGGGCGCCAGGCGTCGGGTAGACGTAAACGCTCTTGCCCTTCTCCACCTCTAGGTCAACGAGAGGCTCAACTCCCATTGGCCCGTAGCTCTCGTTGACCTGGGTAAGTACCTGTATCTGCCTGAACGATGGCGTCGTCCCTACCTCAACAAGGCCGTTCTGGAATATCACCATCATAGCCCTCTGTCCAGTGGTGCTGCTGGTAGTGTAGAAGGCGTTTGCGCTCCCAAGTATGTAGGCAGGCGTTCCAGCAGTTGTGGGCAGCTGCCAGGTGTCCTTGTTTGCGTACCCTGTTGGGGCAGCTGACTGGTTATAGTTGACCATCTGCGGGACGAGGAATGACACGCCGAGCTGTCCAGGCTGGGCTGGGTACGTGAACGTTCCGTTGCCCTGGAGCTTGCCCTTGAATATGCCAGCGGCTATCTTTACTAGGCCAGCGTCTACCTGGCTCTTGACTATCCTGTAGAGGACTGGGCTCTGGTCCTGCATTATGTCAAGCTGTATGCCGAGGTAGTTGTCTATGGCCGCCTCCTCACTCGGGTCAAGCTCAACGTAGGGTATTGTGGTCTTTGAGGGGCTGAAGACGAATATCCCCTTTGAAAGCAGGGGCTGGAAGAGCTGGGTCACGGACTTGCTCAGGGTCGTACCACCACTCACGCTCACATATCTCACCCTGGTCATCTGAACATATGAGGGGCAAGACTTATAAGGATTCTACACAAGTTGTGTAACTTGTGGTGTTACTTGGGTAGGAAAAGGCTAGAGCCTCTTGACGAGAAGAAGGACGAGAGGATTGACATGGTGGTCACAAGGACGACTATGGAGATGTTTGAGAGGTTCAAGCATGAGCACTGCTACCCGTCAGGAGGTGATGCCCTATACGCGCTGCTGGTCTACTACTATTATGGTAAAAAGCCAGAAAGCTTATGTCCTGGTATTAAGGTTAGGGGAGGAGTCCTTTAGGTCACAGTATCTGTGCCTTTATCGGGAGCCCAGCCGTGGTGGGCTGCGTCGGTGTTACAGGGGGAGCTGGCGTAACAGGCGCTGTCGGGGGCACTACAACTTGTGGCGTGTACGGCCTAACAGAGGCCATTCCTATTGCCCCTACAAGGGAGGCCTTCTGGCTAACGTAGGTGTACGGGTTAGAGCCGACTAGGGCCTCTATGAGCTTATAGATGCCAAGTATAACTATGGCAGCTGAAGATATGACCGCAAACTCAGCGTAGCCAAGCGAGTAGAACAGGCCGTAGTACAGCCAGCCGAACAGCAGGTCTATGATGCCCTGGAGAGTATTCGAGGCCCTTCCAGGCTGTATGATTCCCTTATTTACAAGAGCGGAGGAGGCTGCTATGGCGACCCACTCGCCGAAGAGCGTGGTAACAGCGCCTACAAAGACGCCCTCCCAGTACCCCTTGTCCTTAAACCAGGCCATAGCAGAGCTCTTAAAGTCGGGCATCCTAATTCCCTAATAGTGTAGCAGTAAACCAGGTCTTTTAAATCTATACGGTTTTAAACTAATTAGCCGTATGGCTATGACAGGAAGGACGACATGAAGTTATTGACAAAGGCCATGAACGCAACAACTACCTTAACCCAGGCGTCCCTGTACTGAGGCCTTGCCATGAATGGGTACGTCAGCGCGCCATCGTATGCGGCTGGCCCAGTGTCTATGGTAAGCCACTTAAGGAAGAACATGAGCCCGTCCATTGGGTTCCTCTCAGCGTACTCTACGGTCTTCTGGAGGGCTGTCTTAAGGTACTCTACCCTTGTCTCGTAGTCAAGGCTGTAAACCCTCTTAGCCTTCTCTATTGCAATCGGCTTCTTCTCTGGAGGTATCTCATTGTTGTTGTTAAAGAACTCTATCACCTGCTTCAGCGTAGCCTCAAGCTCCTCCTTTGACTGCCTGCACTCTGGGCACTCCCTTGGCCTGGGGAGCTTGTCGGCCTGAACCAGGCCGAACCTGTCCATCGCCTGTACAACGAACTCGTATATGTTAGGGTCAAGCGCCTCAGCGAAGGCATTTATTAGCTTATCCCTGTTCTTATTTATCTCGTTAATGGCGGCAATAACCCTGGCCCTGTTCTTAGATGCCCACAGCAACAGCTTAGCGAGGGCGTCAAGCTCCTTTACGACCTCCTCATTGGGCTTAGGTACCTCTACCTTTACCTCCTTGACCTCTACCTTAGCCTCTTCCTTAACCTCCTTTGCCTCCTGGGGCTGTACCTGCGTTACCTGTTGGGCTTCCTGAGCGGCCTCTTCCTGAGCGAGCTGAGCCTCCTGTGCTTGCTGGGGAGCCTGCGCTGCCTCGGCCTTTGTCTCCTGCTGCTGTGCCTGGGTTCCTTCCGTCTTTACTTCCTCAGCCTTAGCCTCACTCACCTACCTCACCCCTCACAGGTGAGGCATCTCCTCCCCAACTTCAACAGTTGGCTGCGGAGCCTTACCAAGAGCTGCCATCATTGCCCTTATCTTCTGCGGGTCGCTTATGTACCCGAGCAGGCTCTCAACTAGCTTAGCTACCAGCGGGTTATCTAAGGGGCTCTTGTTCTCCTCCTTAGGCTTTACCTCGTACCCGCTGCTCTCAAGTATCTTCCTTGAGCTCTCCTTTAGGTTATCAAGGAACTTAAGGAGCTCGTCGACGCTTGCAGCCCCTACCTTGTTGCTCTGTAGCAGCTCACTGACCTGTTTCTTTATGCTCTCAGCGGTCTCCTTGCTCTCAGCAAGCTTCTCTATTGCTGTCTTTATTGTCTCCATCCACATCTTGTCCCTCTCCTCCTTCTCCTTGTTAAGCCTGTCTATCAGCTGCTGGTACTGGTCGTGCATCTTATCTATGAGCTCAGCTATCTTCTCCGTGTCCTTGCTCTCCTCCTTCGGCTTATTGCTGCTCTTCATTAGCTCCATCAGGAGCTGGAACTGCTGCTGTTGCATCTGCAGTATCATCTTCATAATGTCATCATTGCTGCTCTGCTGCGGCGGCGTTAGGAGCTTTATCAGAGTAACAAGCTCAGATAAGTTCAAGCCCCCTCCCTCTCCCTTTTCTCCTTTATCCTCTAGTGAGGATAAAAACTTTAGGGCAAGCACGTAGTCTATGATGTCCTGCGGGCTCATTCTATTGTAGTTCCTGTTTAGGTTCTCTATAAGCCTCCTGACTATCTGGGAGGTAGCTATATCGGTTGACTTGTTGGTTACCTCGCCTCCTACCCTCTTGAGGTTAGCAAGCGTGTTTATCACTTCATTTATGCTATTGTCCTTGCTTGCGAGGCTCTGCAGCCTCTGGAGCATTATCTGGGTGGCCACCTCATCTATGTCAAGTGACTTGCTTATGGCCTTCACGGTCTTGTCCTCCTCCTTAGGCTGCTCCTGGGGCTGCGCCTTCTCCTCCTTTACCTCAGAAATGGAGGGTATCTCCTCTGTGGGCAACTCTAGCTTAGCCTCCTTTTTCTCCTCGGCTTTAGCAGCAGTCTCGGCTGGCTTATTAGCCTCCTCCTTTAGCTTATTAAACTCCTCATCGCTTATAATAATGTCCTTGTACTTGTCTGGCACCTTTCCCTTGAACACCTTATCAGCTATAGACTGTGATATCTTACCAGTGTCAAGGTAGACATGTATGTCCTCGTCAGGTACGCCAGCAGCTGCCATAAGGCTTACAATATCTTCCTCTTCCTCTGTCACAGCCCTTCCCATAATATTGGTGCAACCCAGTAGTTTTATCTTTTTCAGGCTAATTAGCCGTTTGCCTCAGACAAGCGGACTTTACTTAGCCAAGTTAACCATGGTACAAAATCCATCAGCAAAATTCGCCTCCTGTATAGGGGTTTTTAGGAGCTTAACCTAACAAAAATAGGCTTAACGACAGCTTGCATCAGCCGATGAAAAACTAGGAGCCGCTCTCTGGCCTAGCCTCCTCCATTGGCATGTTCTCAAGCTCCTCGTAGATCTCCCCAGTAACGATCTTCTCAATGAGCTCAAGGTCCTGAACCCTCTTTGCGTACTCGGCTAGCTTTAGCAGAAGCTTGGCACTAGCTTCAGCTAACTTGTCAAACTGTTCCTTAAGGTACTCGTACTCTGGCATCTTGTTGAAAAGGGCATCCATTGCCTCATCCATGCAGTCCTCAAGGTTCTCGTAGCCAGACTGTATGCACTGATTCCCGTAGTTCTCATAGAACCTCTTGCCAAGCCCTACGATCATATCTGCGTGGGCTGTTGACATTGGCTCGACATTCTGTACGAGCCACCTCCTTACCCTCTTCAGGATCTCTGCCCTGGTGGCGCTCTCAAGGGCCCTCTGCTCCTGCGGCACTTCAGCAGCTGCTTCCTTAGCCTCCTCCTTAGGGGCCCCTCCCTCTTTCCCCTCCTCCCCTTCCTTTGTCATTGGTTTACTTACCTCTACCTTTGGCTGCTCCCTCCCCTGTTCACTGCCCTCTATCATTCTCTGGTAGGCCTTGTAGTACTTTGTGAACGAGCTATAGCTGACCCCTAGCTCGTCAGCTATGTCCTTAAGGCCGTAGGGAAGGTTCATCGACTTTATTGCCTTTACGAGCGCGTCTATCTCCTCCCATATCTCCCTATCAATACTGGGAGAGGAGAGGCCTCCCTTCTCCTTTATGTGGGCCTTTATCATTTCAAGCAGCTTAGCGAGGTCCTCAGGCAGCTCCACCTGTCTCACCCCTTCTCTTTGCTATCCTAATTTGTACTTCCTTTAGCCTGCAGGCCCTTAAAGGTTCCATTATTGCAGATCGTCCTGCCTGGCCCGCCTTGTACTGCTCTACGCCCTCAACTAGCGAGTTAATGAAGCTATTTACAAGCACGAAGTACCTCGAGAACCCTCTAAATAATATAGCGAGGTTATCTACCGTTGCGTGCTTTGAGAGGTACTCGCAGAAGTCGCTGTACTTATTAATGTCCTCTAGGGGGAACACGACTAGCACGTCATCCCAGCCGTACTCTGCGCCCCTTGTTAGGGCACTCATAAGGCTCTCCTCTTCTCTGGTTCTCTCACCTTCCTCCCAGGAAAATAGCCTCTCCTTAGCCTGACTCTTTCCTAGGCAGCATTCAACCGTCTTATCAAATACCCACTGCAGGTAGGTGGCCATACTGTATAGTCTGCTTACGGCTCCTGACAGCACGCAGTCCTGAAACAGGTAGGCAAGCTCTCGGCCCCTTTCCACGCTGCTATCAAAGGCAGAGTTGTATAGGACATCGTAAAGCTCGTCGCTCTTCTCAACTATATGGCTTAACTCCGCTACGCCGCCTCTGAAAAGGCCCCTGTTAGCCTCATAGACCTCAGCGAAGTCCTTACAGCTAATACCCCTACGGTATGTCTCTACGTTTTCAGCGAACGTCTTAAAGTAGTCCCTGGCACGGGATAGGTGAGTGCTAACCTCATTAAAGACGCTTGACACAACGTTTGCTGACGTAATGTCGTAGCTGAATATGCTTGACATTCAATCCCCAAGAAAAAGGTATGGATTGGAAGTTAAAAAAGCCAATGCCTGTTTAGAACTCTATCCCCTTTATCTCTGAGGTGGCAGCAGCTCCGCCTCTCCTGGCCTCAGGCGGACGGCCAGCAGCTACCTCCTTTAGCACGTCCCTCAGGAACAGCCTCAGCACTGACATCTTGCACCTCTTGTTCTTAACGTCGCTGTAGTACCTCTCAGGCGCCTCTACAGCCTTCTCCATGCACCTCCTCTTTGCTTCCTTCGCTATAGCGCCTTTGTGTGCCTGCTCAGCGAAGTACGCCTGCCAGTTCTTTAGTGTCTTGCTCCTCTGCATTGAGTGGGATGTCCTAACGACCATCCTCTTGCCCTTGCCTGTGTCCTTGTCGTAGACGTGCCAGATGCCTCCCGCTCCCTCCTTTAAGATGGTCATGCTCTCTACCCGACCTACCTATACCTGCCAAAGCTTATAAATAATGTATAACAGAGTTGCCCATGAAAGCAGGCCTTCATGTGAACATTTTACCTTCCATTTGTACACGACTCGCTATGGTAGGCTGGATATGTCTGATGTGTCTGAGGACTTACTGAGCCAGCTCCTGAGCACGACTCCAGAGGGCATCATAGCCCTCCTTGTTGTCATACTTGACAGGCAGGGAGCGATAAACATAGACGATGTCAAGTACGCCCTCGACCTCTTTGACAAGAAGATACCGTACCCGTTCATATGCGTTGAGGGTGGCGTCAACAGGTACAAGGAGATCATAGACCTCCTAAGGAAGGGGGAGAGCGTGGCGATAAAGGGCTGCGGGCTACGTAACATAAAGAGGGCCCTTAGGAGGGCTGGCGTAGATGCTGAGATTATTAAGGTAGGTAATAGACACTACCTGTTGAGGCCAAAGGTGGCCAGTAATGAGCAGTGAGGAAAGCAGGATACTGGAGGAGCTTGAAAGGTTCAGGGACTGGGCAAGCGGCGCCTACAGCAAGACAACGGTAGCAGAGTACATTTCAGCACTAAAGCAGTACTTCTCTTTCTATGGTGGCGTGCCAACCCTCGAGGACCCAGAGGTAGAGGCGGATATAGCTAAGGAGTTCATAAAGGAGGGGACTGAGGCGCAGAAGCCGATAAGGGCCTTTGCCCTAAAGGTCTACTATCAATTTAGAGGCAGGCCTGACATAGCTGCCATGATACCCAAGTTCAGGTACGCCTACTCCTTTGCTAGGGCGATATTTCCATCCTACAGGAGGCTTTGGAACGCAATACTTAGGATGGGCTTCCCAGATGCTGCAGTCATTGGTGTTTCATATGCAGCAGCGCTTAGGCTAGGCGAGGTGCCGCTTCTTAGGCTGAGCGACTTCAGGAAAAAGGACTGCGCGCTTCTCGTACACAGGGAGAAGGGGCCTGGAGGCATACTGAGGGACTACCTTTTGCCCCTCTCCCCTTGCGCCTGTGATCTCCTTAGCGAGTACGTAGGCAGCAGGAGCGGAGGGAACCAGCCGTTATTCTACAATTCAAGGGGAGATCCCCTTAACAGGTGGAACGTGCAGAGGATGTGGAACAGGTTCACAAAGATTACAGGACTTGAGGGCTCTTTCCACACGCTCAGGCACACAAGGGCCACGGAGCTAGCAGAGAGGTTCGGTGACGCCGTTGCTCTAGCACACTTCCTGGGCCAAAGAAATATTAACTCAGCAATGAAGTACATTCACCTGGCAGGGTCAATAGAGCATGAGGAGGCCAATTATTGGCATTGCGATACAGACGTACCTCTTAGAACATGGAAGTGGATCCCCATATGATGTTTACGAGGTATTAAGGAAGAGGTACCCAAAGATACGCTACACCTCCGTCTGGTACGTCTTCAAGGTAGCCGAGCAGCTCGGCCTCATAGAGTTCGACAGGCAGGAGTGCATCGATGCAAAATGTGCTCGTAAGAAGGTCTACTACAGGATAAAGAAGGGGAGGGAGAACGACCCATGCTGGAAGAAAATAACAAGGGCCTCAAGGTGTTAGCGGTACGCAGCAGCTCAGCGGACTTAGGCAGACCTGCCTAAGCAATATCTCTTTGGACGCTTGGCGTGACGGTTACGCTCTTAACGTCCCTACAGAATAATTAGCGTAGAGGGAGGAAGGCGTGTCGTCAATAAGGAGCATACCAAAGGACAAGCTGCCAGACGCGCTGAAGTCAATTATCAGGGGAGTCGTTGCCAATAACCCAGAGGCCCTGTCAATTCTGGTGCAGCTCGCAAGGGACGGAAAGAAGGAGTGGTGGAAGCTGACCACAGACTACAGGCTCCTTAAGAGCCTAAAGGAGCTAGGCCTCATAGTTACGAAGAACAACACAGAGTACGAGCTGTTTGACCACGACCTCGTTAAGTCAGTCCTCGAGGAGCTCGGGTACATAAAGTACAGGCCTGGTCCAGAGGAGCCCACCTTCCCAATAACAGTGGAGGACCTGAACCAGATAGTGGGGTACGATGACGTTAAGAGGATCATAGTTATGGCGTTAAGGAGCAGGAAGCCCGTTCACATCCTCCTTGTAGGGCCGCCTGGCATAGGCAAGTCCCTATTCCTAGACTCAATAAGGAGGGCGCTCAAGAGGAAGAACGCCTGCGTTGAGCACGTTGAGGCCGTGAGAGGCCTCTCAACAAGCGTAGGCATAGCTGAGCTACTCCTCTCTATGGACCCAGAGGTGCCGTGTGCTATGCTGATTGACGAGGTAGACAAGCTTAGCCAGGAGGACCTCGCCCTCCTGCTGAGGCTTATGGAGACTGGAGAGGTAATCGTGACGAAGCATGGCAAGAGGATAACGGAGGAAAGGAAGGTGTGGGTCATAGCAGCGACTAACGACGAGAGGAAGCTGCTGCCAGCGATGCTTGACAGGTTCCTCATATTCAGGTTCAGGGGGCTTACAAAGGACGAGTACAGGAGGCTCGTGCCAAGCATCCTTACAGTGAACGAAGGGATAGACCTGGACCTTGCGAGGTACATAGCTGACAGGCTAGCTGATATAACAACGGACATAAGGGAGGCTGTCAGGATAGCTAGGCTGGCTAGGACAAAGGAGGAAGTTGACTTCCTTGTAAAGCAGGTAGCGCAGAGTAAGAAGGGCTTCCTAAGTCCCTAAAGATATAAGCCCCAGCTTACTATAGGATTGCTGGGGAAGTATATGAGCGAGAAGCGCGAGAAGCTTTTCGTATGGGATGAGACTAGTGACGTCTTTGACCTGTCAGAGGCCGACCTCTTTATCCTAGCTGAGGAGATACTGGGGCTTCCGCCTCAGGACATAGTGGCCAGGTCTGAGGCCTGCAGGGACATACTCAGGAACGGGGTCAGGTGCGACGACTTCCTGGGGGTAAGGAGGTTTGTCCTCTGCTATGCATGGATGGAGCTATTGAAGAAAAAGGCGACGTCGTTTAAGCAGGCAGTTAACGACGCCTGGTCGTACGTGAGGAGGTTCTGCCCAAACATATAAGGCGAACAACATTGAGCGACATAGTTTATATTTTTATGAGTAAGTGCAACAGACATGAGGTCTGTAAGAGGTTCATACGTGTTGTAATCAGGCTATACCTCCTTTGGGCCCTAGGGTTATGGACGTAGCAGCGGCAGCAGCGTGCAGCAGCGTATAATAGTTATCTCTATGCTATGCAGGTGCGTTATCTCATTGCAACTCCATTGCAACTCTATTGCAGCGCGTCAATAAATTAGCAATAGCGTAGTATTGGAGTAGCATTGGAGTTGCAATGGAAAAGCATTGGCGTAGCATTGGAGTAGCATCATTGCCACTCCAATGCAACGCTATATAGTATAGAGGCGAACCGCCCGCAGCTACAGAATATATTTTATTTTTAGGGCGAAAAAATTAGAAAAAAGCCGAAGAGCTTTGAACAAAGCCGAACAGCTTTTTAAAAATATAAAAAATACAAAAGTGAGGCGAATGAGGACGAACAGTCTCGAGCAGTCTTAAGGTAGCTCGAGCTGAGCCGAATAAGGCCGAAGAATACTTAACGCTCTTAAAGGGCCTTTAACGGTCTTATTTAGGCCTTAGGATAATGATCTTTGACGTTCTCTTAATAGAGAAAAGAAATATATTTCTTAAATCTCATGATAAAGGCCCTTATTTCATGATCATAAGAAATATATTTCTAATCCGCATTAAAAGATTATTTTAGAGCGTTTATAACGCCCCATGATCCCCTATATATAAAATTTGAAATAAGATAAAAGGATTTTAGCAAAAACCCTTAAAAGGGCCCTTTACCTATTCCTTAAGTGGCCCCTAGCGGGGCCAGAGTGTGTGAGAAAATGGGCGAGGCGAGTAAAGTGGAAGTAGGTAAGGTAGTAGGCGAGGGCGCGCCCGAGGCCCCATTTTTTGAATACCTTGGGGCCCACTTGGGCGCCGCCGATTTGCTTTTTGGGAAAATGATAAATGATCTGGCGACAGAGATAATGTCCGAGAATAAGCTTTCAGCGTACGCTAAGGCCGAGGCCTCGACAATATTGGGAGAAATTGCTAACGCCTTCGAGGTAGTGTTGTTCTTTACACAACGCGCTAAGTCTTTCGGCCTTGAGGACTTTAAGCCCGAGGACTATATTGCTGATCTACTTAGGACTATAAGAGACCTCGCTGAGGTATATCGTAATCTCAAAAACGGGTTTGATATCTCGGATATCATTTATTCCTTAAGGGGCGCTAAAATGCGACTCGAAGGGGCTTATGACGCTATTTTAGACAGTCTTATTCAAAAGGTCCGTATAATGAAAGTCGCAAGTGAAAATAAGCCCTAACCCTTTTTCTTTGCTTTTTGTCAATCCTTATGTCATAAGCCTAGAATATATATTCGAGGGGCTTATGATATAGGGGCCTCGAATATATATTCGGGATCCTAATGAGATAAGCTTAGCTATAATATATTCGGGGCCCCTAAGTCATAAGCTTAAGCATAATATATTCGGGATCCTTATGACATAGCCTTAGCGTATAATGTATAGCTTAGGGTTATGACATAAGCCTTAGCTATATATTATCCTAGGGCTTATGACAATAGGATCAGGAAAAGAAAAGAAAAAGAGGTTAGGGCTTAAAGTTTATCCTTGCGCCTTAGACTCTTCGAGTTCCGTAAGCCTTTCAACTCTTGAAAAAATGACAGTTAAAATTATTTCAAAGAACCTATTAGGATTTTCCTTAACAAATTTTTTGAGATCCTCAAAGGTATTAACACCATAAACGTTGAAATATCCGAGCTTTATGTCCTTAACCTCTCCGTATAGCATCGTTATGACTCCGCCGCCCTTAACCGCATAATGTCTTGCAGCAAAGATCCTTACCTTTCCGTCGTCATTTTCCTGAGGCGCCACCAGTAGAGATAAAGGTATTTCCTCTAAAAAGATCTGAAAAGCCCGACCGCCATTATCCTCTATTATCATTTTCTCACACACCTCGGGCCCTCTCGGGCCCATTTTAGGAAATAGGCCCTAGGAGTTTATAAAGATTATTGCTTAGGCTTATGACATAAAGCCTTGAACAAAAAAGGATAGAGAAAAGGAAAAAGGCCTCACCATTTTATATACTTCTCAATTTCTTTAATTCCTTGTTCAGGATCTTCCAACGCTTTTTGTAACAACTCATCGAAATCATAATTCACTCTAAATGTTGAATCCCACACTGGTGGGAACGTCGTATAGTCGTTATAGTCTATCTCTTTCACATTTCTGAATACACTATAGCATTCTGATAGCTCCGTTAATGCGTCTTCTTCATTTTCTTCTTCAACTTTGCAGATCTCAAATTTATACTCATCTATATTGATTAAATAATCAAATTTAATTTTTTCTCCTATTAACATTTCATAATATTTTATTGGATAGTCAATAAGTTTTAAATATAAGTCCCTGATATTTTTCGCCCCAACACTTTCAAAGACATCCTCGACGATATCCGTCATTTCTCTATTCCTTTCAATAACAAGGACAAACCATCCTTTTTTGTCATCGTCCTCTTTAATATAAAAACTTTCTGAGCTTCCCTTAACAAAAAACCTTATTCCATAGGGGTTTCTTTCAACAATAAGAACCTTTCCCTTTACCTTGCTCTCGCTCATTTTTGGTCGGCCCCTTTAGGGGCCGTTTAGGAAATAGGTATAGGGCCCTTATAAGGATTTTGCTTAAATTAGAAAAAAGAAATATGCTTAGAAAAACAAAGAAAAAGGGTTAGTCCTTCTGATTTATGTACATCAAAACGCTCGCTAAGGCCTCTGTGAGGTTCATTAACAGGACCTCAAAATTGCTGTGTACCAGGAACTTGTCCCTTATATTCGAAAGATTCCGAATAGCATATAGTAGTCCATCAAGGGCCTTATCATAGGAGAGCGCTATCTCTTTAGGGCCATATGTCCATTTAAATGTGTCATCAATATCAATATCGGCCCAGTAAAATGCGTTATCCTTATAGACCTTGATGTTGATGGTGATGGTTGATATCGGTGTTATCTTTTGAACCTGTTGAACCTGTGCCTCGGACACCTCTATCACCTCTCGGCCCGCTAGGGCCAATTTTAGAAATAGGAGCTAGGAGTTAATAAAGGTTTTTGCTAAAACCTTATAATTTTGTAAACTTTGTTTCATTAGCAACTAATAATAGCTTCTAGCTGAAACAGGCTCGAGCCTGAAAACAAGACCAAAGACGCAAAAGTAACAGAAACACGTTCTAGTTGTAACGCTGCTCGAGCTGCGAGAGCGTTACATAAGGATCTAAACTTTAATAGAAAGTTTACAAAAATACAAAGTAGCGAATAAAATTTTAATAACAAGATTTTGAGCAAAAAGAATATTAACCCCTAAGCCCTAATACTTAATGGGCCCAGGGCCCAGGTGGTATAGGTGGCGCAGGTAACCGAGGAGGAGGAAAAGAGGGCTCAGGAAACGGTCGATGAGATAGTAAGGGAACTCGAGGAGCATCACGTCAATGGTGATTGGGATAAGTTCTTCGATGACGAAGTCCTCGACGTCCTCCTTATGGTAACGCCCGATAAGGAGGATGTTCTCGGGTTCAGCATCTTGTTAGGTTATGGAGGACCGACCATCGAATTCCTCTGTGATAGGGGAGACGGTAAGATTATCTACAGCTATGGAGACGTAGAGGTCAAAAAGGACGTAGACCCTGACATATGCGACGACATCATAAATTACCTAGACTCCTAAAGGCCAAAATCTTTTTTCTTTCTTTTTTATTACGCTGCGTTAAAAAAACAAAAAATAAAAAGAAAGTTTAGGCCTTACAATATTGCTTGGCGAAGTCCCTTAGGGGGCCGTTAAAGAAATCTATGAGCTCTTTCTTATTCCAGTCCCCCTTCTGCATGTCAAAGTCCGATCTCCTAAATTCCTTAGCGATAACCTTAATGACGTCCACGGCCTTCCTACCATAGGAAGTTAGCTTTTCCTCGTCCACCATGGGGTAAAGCTGATAGAGATATTCAATATCCGAGTCCATTATATCAGCGTTAAAGGGATAGAGGTAGACCTCCCCTGCCGCAAGGGCATCCCTCCCCACCTTGACCTCAGGCTGCCAGTGCTTAGCGTAACGCCTTATTATCTTTGTGTGCCAGTGTATGAGGTGCGCTGTTACTAGCGCTGCTAAATTGTCCATCCCGTTCACGACATCAAAATATCCATCAGGAGAGATCCCATTAACGAGGTCTCTTTTGCTTAAAAATCGGGCCACTTCACACATCAACCCGTTCTCTGGGTACATGTCAGAGGCGACGTAAATCCTTGTTAGCAGCTCGTTCTTAGAATTGAAGACCTCTAGTAGACCTCTAGTAGTCATGCCTTTCACCTCTCGGGCCCCTAAGGCCCAATTTTAGAAATAGGGGCTAGGGGTTAATAAGCCTTTTACTGGCTTTTTATGACCGAAACCCTTTTATATCCTAGGACTCATTTCTAAAATTGGCCCATAAGGGCCGAGGTGAGGGATATGGCCGTGCCGTCTTCCGACCTCAGGAGGTCGCTCATGGAGGTTAATTTGGCCAACTACGAGCTCGTCATGTACTTGGACAAGAGGCTAGGCGCCGACAATGGCTGGCTGCTGACGCACGCTGCAGCGCTCTACGGCGCCGCTAGGATGGCCTACTTCCTGTTAGGCTCCGTGCCAAAGTGCAGGCAAACGGCGGAGAAGGCCCTCATAGTCGCCAAGATAGAGATTAATGACGTGGCCAACTACCTCAACAGCGGCAACATGGACAAGGACAAGGAGAGAGCGCTTAACGAGGGGCTTACAGGCGTTGAGGGCCGTATCTATGAGGCTGTGGCCCACTGCCTAGGCCTGCGACTGTTCTATGAGTCCCCCATAACGAGCGGTTGAGGACATTAAGGCCTTTTCTTTTTCTTTTTTGTAACGTTGCGTTACAAAATTAGGCCAGGTACCTTATGACGTCCTGCTCGCTCCCAATGAGGACGAACTTTTTCATGGTTGCCTTGAGCCTGCTGATAGTAGTGTTTTTATACTTTCATGCTGATAGTACTAATTGGCCTGACGGCCGAGGCGCGAGGATTGAGCGGGCAGGGGCCGAGCACAAATATCGTGAACGAGGGAGATAGAAGGATGGTTCTCGACACCGTCAAGGAGCTGATAGACCTGTTCAGGAAAGGAATATATGACCGCATAGTCTTATCGTTCAAAAACTACATCACAGTTAATGAGGACGAACTCAATGAGCTGGTTAAGGGGTATAGCAGCACCGAGAGGTTTGGGGGCAGGATCAGCGTGCTCCTTACGCAGCGGTTCATCTATGAGGTCGGCGGGGAGGGAGCGGCCCCTGGCGGGGCCAGCGTAACTAAAGCCCTCGACTTCAAGTTCACCGCCAGCGAAGGAAATGGCACAAGGACGTACAAGGTGTATGACATTATGGGCTACACGAAGCCCGAGGGGACGGGCGCCTCGGAGAATATAGACCTGAGGACGAGAACGATACTCGTCGGGAACCTTAACGCCCTGGTAACCCAGTTCATGAAGGACTTCTACGGCCTCTTTGACCTCAGGTTTAACCGTTACTTTAAGGCCTATGAGGCCGAATACAAGGGGCTAGTCAGGGAGTACAGGGACGTGCACTCGCTCTCCTTTAGGGTCGACGACAAGGAAGTTAATGTCGTTGAGTATTATTATAATATTATGCTAATGAAAGCGCCTGACAAGTACACCTTAACGTTTAAGACGCTTACTTTCGCATACCATAAGGAGAAAGAGAGCCCGAGTAACCCACTCTATGACATCTATTACATAGGAGGACGTAGCAGGAAGTTTGAGAAGGAGGCCAGCTAGTTGTGAGCGCGCTGAGGCCGTAAAGCGTCGGACAGCTCTCGGCCTGGAGATTCATAATTTATGTATCTTTTTTATGACCGAAAGCCTTATATATTCCTAGTCCCTACTCTAAAATGGGCCTAAGGCCCGAGGTGATAAGGTGGTGCGTAAGGTGGTGCAATCAAAAAAGTACAACTTTGTTGTTGTCCTTATGCCAGACGATGAGATGGCTAAACTAATGATGGCGATCCAGTACCTCAGGGCGACGAGGAGGGGGCGAATGTCGATGAGCTCGCTAATGAGGGAGGCCTTTAAGGAGTGGCTGGAGAACCACAAAGAGGTCAAGGAGTACGTTGAAGCTAACAGGCCGCTCCTTGAGAAGATGAGGTCGCAGCAGGCCCAGGAGGCTGAGAAGGCGTGAGCGAGGGGAAGGGGAGCAAGGTCTCCTTGCTCTCTGAGGACAGGATAAACGTGCTGACGTATGCCGATACAAACCATAATACGACACGGTACTTTGCTGAAATAGAGGTCAATGATAGGAAGACAACAAGCGAAAAGCACGAGTCCCTTGACGTCTTTAAGGACTTCGAGAGAACCGTGGAGAACCTCTACAGGAAGGCCGAGGTCCTTAAGGAGCTAAGCAGCCCCAGGGCTGCCGATGCCCTGGCCGAGGACATGCTTAACGACATAGCCGAGCTCGTTTTGCTCACGAGGGCCCTTTTGGACAAGACCAAGTCGTGGAGGCTGTGGAAGTCCCAGGAGCCCTAACCTTTAACCCTGACTTTTTTATTTTCATAATAGTTTTTGGCCAATAGGCTTTTATACCCCTTGGCCCAATGTATTATATGGGCCTGTGGGGCCCAGGGTGATAGAGCATGAGTGGGGAGGTAGGTGTTGAGGGGCCTTCTAGGCCCCAGAGGTCTTTTAGAGGTGTCAAGGTCTACGTATCACCTGACGTATATGCCGAGATGGTGCTCGCCACCCAGTACGGCATGGTAACAGGAAAAGGGCCAAAAAACTATAGCCAGTTATTGGTTGAGGCCTTCAAGGTATGGCTTGACCACAACCCTGACGTCAAGCAGTACGTCGAGACTAACAAGCCAGTTCTTGAAAGGGCCATGAAGGGACAGGAGGTGGGAGCGTGAGCCATGTGGAGAAGGTCAGTGAGGCCTATCGCAACTATGAGGACGCTGCCAACGAGCTGTGGAGGTTCCTGCTAAGCGCGCTTAAAGCGGGCAGGCTGACTGACGAAGAGAGGTACCTCCTACCGACTGCCCTGAGCAGGCTTGACAACACGATTAACCTCATCAAGGAGCTACCGTCGGTCGACTGGAGCGGCAAGCACATAGACAGGGGCTTTGTAATAGAGCGCATACAGAAGGCCATGGGCCTCCTGAGGGAGGCCCTGGACATCCTGCAACATGAAGACCCAAGCAGCCACAGAAGAAAGGAGCTTGCCATGAACATAAGTAGCTACGCTATGCAGGCAATGAACGACACCATAGAAATGCTCAGGAAGGCCTTAGAGACGACAGGGCAGGAGGGCGAGAAGGCGTGAGCAGCGGGAAGAAAAAGTGTAAGGACGACTGCGGCACGTACTACTACCTAAACAAGTGGGGCCTCTGGCTTTTGCATGACCGCTTAGACCCCTGTAAGACCGACGAGGAGGTGGAGGAGGGATGAGCGAGGGAAAGGCGCCCCTGCACGTCATGATACCCATTGACTGGAAGGAGGAGCTTGAGCGGATGGCCAAGGAGAAGAACGTGAGCATAGCCGATATAGCGCGGGAGCTCATAGGCCAGGGCCTTCACGATAAGGCGCAGGCTGTGAAGTGCCAGGACGACGTTGCCAGGCAGGTCATAAGAATGATCATAGACCTGCTGCAGCTCTATGACATAATGGAGAGGGAAAATAAGGCCTAATTTTTTATGCGCAGTTAGCGGGGTGGGAGCGTGAGCATAAGGAAGATGCTTCTGGCGGCCCTTGTGCCTCACCTGCCATTTCTGTTGGCTATTTTTGGAGCTATAATTGGCGTTACGCTCATGGTGATGTCTGTATGCTTTGACAACGCCGCCATATTTTTCCCGTCTATTGTGATTACCGCGGTTTTGCCGCCCATTCTCGAAGCTGTCGGGAACTCGCTCAAGGAGAAGTATGAGACGATACAAAATGAGGTAGATATAATAGCGATGATCCCAGAGTGGTTGCTCGGCTTAGAAATGCTGTCAAGCATAGCAATTATTGTCGTGTCTGCTGTCCTCAAGGACTTCGTTATTTGGGGCCTAGGCGCTTGGCTTCTAGCTCTAGGCTGTAGCCTCAGTATGGCCAAAGAGATAAATGATCTGAAGGAAGACCTGCGGAGCCCTGACTTAGAGAAGAGGCGCACCGCTATGGAGGAGGTGGAATTTGATGAGTGGGCTGGAGCTATGATTGCTCTTGCTCTCCTTCTTTGTGATCTTGTCATCTTTTCATTTAGTCATGCTAGTTTTACTCCAGTTGAATTTGCCATAATGGTGGCACTACTATTTACATTTCCTCTTCCAGCCCTTATAGTGTTCGAGCAATCCTATAAGGTGATGCCGCCAGAGCCTGAGAAGGCCACAGAGCAACCTCATGAGGTGGGAGCATGAACTACGTAGAGGAAGTTGATAAGGCCCACGACGAGTTTCTAGATGTCTACTGGGACCTTGAGAGGCTCGTAAGGACTACCGACAGGCTCAGGGAACCTGACAGGCATCTCCTGCTTATAGCCCTCGGCGAGCTCAGGAGCATAGTGGAGCTCCTGAGCGAGCTGCCGACAGTTGATGGCAGCGGCAGGTACATAGAGGAGGACTTCGTGGTCGGGAGGATTCGGGACGCCATGGGCCTCCTGAGGGAGGTTAAGGGCGCAATCCTTGAGGGGAACCCTGACGGCCTCGCTGAGGAGGAGCTTGACTTGGACGTGCACGGCTACGCTGTGTACATAAGGGAGGGGCTCTTGGACATACTTAAGAGGGCCCTAGAAAAGGTCATGAGGTGAAAGCGTGAACATAAAGGAGAGGCTGATAGAAGAG
>WYEB01000313.1_pt1 | contig 18128 bp, 16 predicted proteins | sample 6343061 | NCBI WGS metagenome assembly WYEB01 (sample SAMN13812332, study PRJNA600296) | hot springs metagenome | biome: ENVO:00000051; feature: ENVO:00002007; isolation source: sediment sample from Evening Primrose shelf | place: USA: Yellowstone National Park, Evening Primrose Hot Spring ... | reverse complement strand
CCGTCCGGCTGCGGACGCTTTACGCCCAGTGAATTCGCGCAACGCTCGGGACCTACGTATTACCGCGGCTGCTGGCACGTAGTTAGCCGTCCCTTCCTCTGGGGGTACCGTCATGCCCTGGGATTATTCACCCCAGGACACATCGTCCCCCCCGACAGGGGTTTACACCCCGAAGGGCTTCATCCCCCACGCGGCGTCGCGGGGTCAGGCTTTCGCCCATTGCCCACGATTCCCCACTGCTGCCCCCCGTAGGGGTGTGGGCCGTGTCTCAGTCCCACTGTGGCCGGCCACCCTCTCAGGCCGGCTACCCGTCATAGGCTTGGTAGGCCGTTACCCCACCAACTACCTGATGGGCCGCGAGCCCCTCCCTGGGCGGTAGCATACCCATGAAGGGCAGAGGCCACCTTTCACCGGGTGACCTTAGTGGTCCCCGGCAATATAGGGTATTAGCCCCCCTTTCGGAGGGTTATCCCCTTCCCAGGGGCAGGTTACTCACGTGTTACTCACCCGTTTGCCGCTGAGGGGCTCATCACCCCTCCGCACGACTTGCATGTGTTAGGCACGCCGCCAGCGTTCGCGCTGAGCCAGGATCAAACTCTTCAGGAAAACCTCGGGTTCTTCCTCCCTATTCAGTTGCCAAGTTGACAAGGGGCTTTAAACTTTTGCCCCTCAATTCCCCTTACGGGGATTTTGATTTTAATTATAACTTAACAACTCAAACTCGTCAAGCGCTTTTCAACAAGGGGCTTTTACACCCCTCAGAGATGTTATTAATTATACATCACTTTACAGCGGTTGTCAAGTCCTTTTACAAGGAACCCTCCACTTGGGTTCCTCAAACAACCTTATTATTATAACCTAACAACCTAATTTTGTCAAGTCCTTTTCAACAAGGGGCTTTTTACACCCCTCAGTTTTTCTTACAGGATAGTTAATTATAACTCAACCACCAAACTTCGTCAAGTACTTTTTAACAAGGGGCTTTGAACTTTCGCCCCTCAACCTTGCTTAAGATGCTATTAATTATACACCCTTCTGCAAAGGATGTCAAGGGGTCAAGAAATTTTTACATAAAAACCCTTTGGTTTGCTTGGTTTATAATACTAGTTATGATAAGGCATTTTGTTGATCTGTGGGACATTACAGTAGAGGAAGGGTGGCTAGTATTAGATGATTCCCTTAAGATAAAGGAAGGAGCACCCCAAGAGAAAATTTTGGAAGGTAAATACTTTGCCCTTATATTTACAAAACCGTCCACCCGCACAAGGGTATCCTTTGAGGTTGGCATAAGAAAGTTAGGTGGTGAGGTTATGTTCCTTCAAGAAAACAACCTTCAGTTGGTGAGGGGAGAGGACTTAAAGGACACCGCACGGACCCTTTCAAGGTATTTGCACGGAGTAGTGATACGCACCGATTCTCACGAAAAGCTCAAAGAGTTTGCCGGTTACTCATCCATTCCGGTCATAAACGCCCTGACGGATATATCCCATCCTTGTCAGGTCCTCAGTGATGTCTTTACTCTTTATGAACGCTTTGGGGAGGGTATAAAGGATCTCAAGATTGCTTATGTGGGAGATGGTAATAACCTTTGCAACACCTGGCTTGTGGCTGCTGGGCTATTTGGCCTAAAACTTTTCGTTTCTACTCCGGAGGGTTATGAGCCTTCCTCTTACTACTATCAGGCGGGAGAGGACCTTTGCAAAATCACGGGCGGTAGCATCTATCTTACTCCCAACCCAGTGGAGGCGGTAAAGGATGCGGATGTGGTATATACGGACGTTTGGGTGAGCATGAACCAAGATAGGGATGAAGAGAAGTTGCAAGCTCTAAAAAACTATCAAGTAAACAGTGAGCTTTTGAAGCACGCAAAGGATACAGTACTGGTGATGCACTGCCTGCCTGCCAAAAAGGGAGAAGAGATCACTGAGGATGTGTTTGAAAAGTTTGCAGACTTTATCTTCACACAGGCGGAGAACAGGGTATATGCACAGATGGGGCTCTTAAAGCTTTTATTCACTCAACAGTGACGGTCTTTGCCAAGTTTCTTGGTTGATCCACATCCAAGCCCAAGTAGTCTGCAATATAGTAGGCAAAGAGCTGTAAGGGAAGCACTGTCAAGAAGGGGGTCAGTTCCTCTGCCACCTGGGGAATTTCAATAAAGTCCTTTGAGAGCTTTTTGAGGTTTTCATCGCCCTCAAAGCCAACGGATATAACGATACCTTTTCTTGCGAGAACCTCCTCTATGTTAGAGAGGATCTTCTCATAAACCCTATCCCTTGGGGCTACCACCACAACGGGCATGTGCTGGTCTATAAGGGCTATGGGACCGTGTTTCATCTCACCCGCAGGATAACCCTCCGCGTGTATGTAAGAAATTTCCTTCAGCTTTAGGGCGCCCTCTAAGGCAACTGGGTAGCTTAGATACCTTCCCAAGTAGAGAAGGTTCTTCCTTTGGGAATAGTTAAGCGCCACCTCCTTTATACCCTCAGCCTTTGACAGAACTTCCTCCATAAGGTTGGGAACCTTCAAAAGCTGGTTTATAAGATTTTCCCTCTCTGGATGGGCACTTATAGCTAAGGAAAAGAGAACTGCCAGTTGGCAGGTAAAAGTTTTGGTTGCTGCAACACCTATCTCGGGTCCTGCGTGGGTGTATAGGGTGTAATCAGACTCTCTGCTCAGGGCACTGCCCATTACATTCACGATAGACAACAAAACTGCACCCTTTTCCTTGGCAGATAGAGCAGAAAAGCGTGTGTCTGCGGTTTCGCCCGATTGGGATATGGCAATCACCAGGTCTCCCTCTCCTATGGGAGTGTCTGAATACCTGAGCTCTGAGGCGTACGATACCTCCACAGGAATGCCCACAAACCTTTCAAGCCAGTATTTGCCTATGAGTCCTGCATGATAGGATGTTCCGCAGGCGGTTATAACGATCCTTCTAAAGTCCTTTAGGGAGAAGGGTAGTTCGTAATCTCGGGAAATGTAGCCCTTTATTGTGTCTGCTACTACCCGAGGTTGTTCAAAGATCTCTTTTAGCATAAAGTGTTTGAAACCTCCCTTCTCGGCGGATAGCAGGTCCCACTGAACAGTTATAGATTCCTTTACCTTTAGATTACCCTCAAAGTCATAAATGCTAACACCATCCGGAGTAATGTCTGCTATTTCTCCATCCTCCAAAGGTATAACCTTCTTGGTAAAGGGAAGCAAAGCTGGAATGTCCGAAGCCAGAAAGTTTTCACCCTCTCCAAGTCCCACCACCAGAGGACTTCCATACCTTACACCTACTATGCGGTTAGGTTCCATAGAACTGATTACCGCAAAGGCATACGCCCCCTTTAGCATAGGTAAGACCTTCAGCACAGCCTTTAGGAGGTCTCCCTCGTAGTTAAGGGAAATCAAATGTACTATGGCTTCTGTGTCCGTCTCGGAAACGTACTTTACACCCCTTGAGATGAGATATTCCTTTAGCTCTCGGTAGTTTTCTATAATGCCGTTATGTACCAAGGCAAAACGCCCTTCACCGTCGGTGTGAGGGTGGGCGTTTAGCTCACATACGCCCCCATGGGTAGCCCATCGGGTATGCCCTATGCCAGTGGTGGCGTTGAGTTCTTTTCCCCAAAGGCTCTTTATTAGTTCCCTTATCTTACCTACCTTCTTATCCACGAAGATCTGACCACCTTCCAGAAGGGCAACGCCAGAGGAGTCGTAGCCTCTGTATTCAAGGCGTTCCAGGGCTTCCAAAAGTATAAAGACCGCCCTCCTTTTGCCTGTGTATCCAACTATACCGCACATTTGGGATGTATTTTAACACCGTATGGTTTAAATTATTCACACTATGGCTGTAAGGAAGATTGTCCGATTTCCAGACCCTATTTTGAAAACCCCCACCCTAAAGGTGGATGTCATAGACAGAGATATAGTAAAGCTCGTGGAGGACATGTTTGAAACCATGTATCATGCAGAGGGTGTGGGTTTGGCAGCAAATCAGATAGGAGAACCCCTCCGCATAATGGTCATAGATACCTCCCCAAAAAAGGAGTCTCCTCCTGTAAAGTTGGTGCTCATAAATCCCGAGCTCTTAGAAGGACAGGGTAGCATAAGATACAGAGAAGGTTGCCTATCTTTCCCCGGTCTTACGGTGGAGGTGGAGAGATACCAAAAGGTAAGGTTCAGGGCAATGGACCTAAATGGAGAGATAAAGGAGTATGAGTTGGAGGGATTTCCTGCCATAGTATTCCAGCACGAACTGGACCATCTGGACGGCATCACCTTTATAGACAGGGTGAACGGTCTTAGGAGGAGGTTAGCCCTTGAAAGATACGCCAAACTCCAACGGCAGGGTACCGGAGGTTGAGCTTCTGAAGTTTTACCCCTTTGAAGTAAGCGCCAAAAGGCCCCGCCTTTTGGGATATGCGGATGTTAAGGTAGACGAGATAATAATAAGGGGTATAAAGCTCTTTGAGGCAAAAAACGGCGGACTCTTCATCCAACTGCCGGCCATAAATCAAGGTGGAAAGGACTACCCGGTGGTGGAGATAAAATCTAAGACCCTTCTTGACAGGATAAGGAGGGAGGTAGTAGATTACTATAAGGCTCTTGAAAATGCTTAAAGGCTACGCCTTTTTGATCCTCTCCTCAGTACTTTTCATCGGAGTAGTTATTGCAGGGCTATTTCATCTCAAGCAGGTTGGAATTTATTATTTTGCCCTTTTGTTTGTCTCGGGCTTTCTCTTTGCAGGAGCCTTTTTGAAGTTCCTCTGGGATAGCCTGAGGGCGCTCTACCGAGACTACAAAAAATTCAACAGCCTTCCGGTCTTTCTCTTTGAGTTTTTTGCCAGTCTAAAGCTTGCCATATTCTTGATGATCGCCATAGGCATCCTCTCCATGCTAGGTTCCACCTACATAGAACAGAACAGACCCTTTGAATTTTATGTGAATAAGTACGGTCCGGAAAAGGCAGAGTGGTTCTGGAAGCTCTGGCTAAACGATGTTTTCCACTCTTGGTATTACATCCTGTTTGTTGCTTTGCTTGCCCTAAATCTGATCTTCTGCTCTTACAAGAGACTTCCCAGTGTGTGGAAGCATACCTTTTCAAAAGAGAGGTTTCAAAAATTGGACGAGCACTTAGAAAAACACCTAAAACCCATAGAGGTCAAGATAAACCCGGACAAGGAAAAGGTCATAAGATTCCTCCAGTCAAAGGGTTTTAAGGTCTATGCGGAGGAGGAAGGAAACAGGATTTACCTTTACGGAGAAAAGGGTAAATACTCCCGGCTGGGGGTTTATGTGGTCCATATAGCCCTCCTTGTGATAATGGCAGGGGGACTAATAGACGGACTCTTTGGAAAGAGGGGCATGGTCATTGTGCCAGAAGGTGCAAAAGAAGACAGAATGACAAGCCTTAGCCAGGATAAGGTCTATAAGCTTCCCTTTCAAATTAAGGTGAACGCCTTTCACATAGTTTCCTACGAAGAGGAGGCAAAGAGAAAGGGTAAAGAGTTTAGAGGAGACCCAAAGGTAAAGGATGCCATCGCAAGCTTTGAAAGTGAAATAGAGATCATAGAGAACGGCAGAGTGGTCGCCAAAGGAACAGTGGCTGTAAACAACCCCTTTGAGTACGGAACCTACAGAATATTTCAGGCTAGCTATGGGCTAACTGGCAGTGCGGGCTATGTTAAGCTCTCTGTCTTTGACAGAAGGACCCTTCCGGAGGACCCCCAAAGGGCGCTTTTGGGAACGGTGGAGCTCAGGGCTGGACAGGTGGCAGAGTTCAAAGACATGCTCCTTTCCATTGACAGGTCTGTGTTGAACTTAGAGAATCCAAAGGACACACAGCATCTAAAGCCTGCCCTGGTGATAAAGGTGCTAAAGGATGGAAAGTCTTACGATGTACCAGTTATTTACTCTCCTGAGCTTACTGTCTTTGCCTTCTTTCAACTTAAGGAGCTCGCTGACTTTCCTTACATATTCTTCTTAGAGGACTTTAGACCTCAATTTTTTAGTGGCCTGCAGGTTTCCTACAGCCCGGGTACCCCTTTGATCTGGGGAGGTTCCATACTTTTGGTCTTGGGACTGATTTTAGCCTTTTACACCATCCACCGTAAAGTTTGGGCAAGGATAGAAGGAAACAGCCTTAAAATATCCTTTTGGTCCCACAAGCTACGGGAAGAGTTCAGAAGGAGCTTTATAAAGGACCTGGAGGAGCTTGGTTATGTGGAAAAGAATCTTGGAGAGCGGTAAGGCAATAGCCCTCTTACCGTCCCTTAGTTTGTTTGTGGGCGCGGTCTTTTTGAGTTTTTACGGCATTTATATCTTGCTTGAGAGCCTATACAAGGCATTTACTGACGAAATAGCCAGAGACAGCACCATCCTTGCCACCAAGTTCATATCGGTGATGGACATTCACCTCCTTTCTGTGGTTCTGTACATCTTTGCGGTAGGGCTCTATGAACTTTTTGTGGGAAAGCTTCAAGTGCCCGAGTGGCTAAAGATAGAAAACATAGACCAGTTAAAGTCCAAGCTTGCAAGCGTGATTGTGCTTATCCTTGCCATCACCTTTACAAAGAAATTTGTAGAGTGGAAAAACCCGGTGGATACTCTCCTCTTTGGTTTGGCAGTATCTGCGGTTATCGCAGTGCTTATCTTTTACTACAAAATCAAATCGGAACACTGAGTCATGGAGCTTTTGTCCCCTGCCAAGCTGAATTTGGGACTTTGGCTTTTAGGAAAACGCAAAGATAACTACCACGAGATTTTTACCATCTTTCAGGCTATAAACCTCTTTGACAGAATAGAGATTTTAGAAAAAGGTCCCCTGCGGGTTGAAACCTCCAAAGGCATACCCCAAGAGGAAAATTTGGTTTATAAGGCTCTAAGGCTCATGGAAAGAGCCCTAGGCACCGACTTAGAGGTACAGGTTTACATAGAAAAGGTTATCCCGATAGGCGGAGGCTTGGGTGGCGGTTCATCTAATGTGGCAACCGTTTTAATGGGTGTCAACAAACTCTTGGGTGAACCCCTGAGCTTTGAAGAGTTAAAAGCTATAGCTTCTGCGGTCTCATCCGATGCAGTATTCTTTTTGTACGGTGGTTCTGCTGTGGGTACTGGTAGAGGGGAAAAGATCCAGCCTATTGACCTTCCCAAGTTTAAGTTTGTGGTGATCTATCCGGGGGTAGCGGTCTCCACTAAGAGAATCTACTCCCTGGTGGGTGAAAAACAATTGACACCTAACTTGGACCGTGATAAAATAATAAATTGCTTAGTAAGGGGTGAGCTCAAGGTTCTGGAGAACAGGTTGGGTGAGCTGTGTGCGGAAGAGGTGCCCCAAGTGGGCGAAGTGGTTAGGTTCTTGAGGAGTGTGGGTAAGAGACCTCTGGTTAGTGGAAGTGGTTCCTGTGTATTCTTTGTGGGAGAGCTGGAAGAGGATCTAAGAAGGGCTTGTCAGCTGAGAGGTTGGCAAGTCTATGAGGTGGAAAGCTTGGGGTGTAGCTCAACTGGCAGAGCACCGGACTTTGGATCCGGGGGCTCCTGGTTCGAATCCAGGCACCCCAGCTTTCCCATCCCATAAAAACTAAGAGGTTGGATTATGATAGGTTCTATTAAACTTTTGACTGGTACCAGCAATCAAAATCTGGCAAAGGAAGTTTCTGAGTATTTAAACATCCCCCTCTCTGATGCGATCGTCTCACGTTTTAGCGACGGAGAGGTAAGGGTTCAGATAAACGAGTCTATGAGGGGCGAGGATGTTTTTGTGATCCAGTCCCTCTGCCCTCCCATAAACGAGAGCATAATGGAACTCCTTCTCATCTTGGATGCCATAAAGAGGGCTTCCGCTGGTAGGATTACCGCGGTGATACCTTATTATGCCTACGCAAGGCAGGACAGAAAGGACAAGCCGAGGGTTCCCATAAGCGCAAGACTTTTGGCAGACCTTATAACGGTTGCTGGTGCCCAAAGGGTGGTGGTGGTAGATTTGCACTCTCCTCAAATTCAGGGGTTTTTTAACATACCCGTTGATAATTTACACGCATTGGGCGTTCTTTATGATTACCTCAAGGATAAGGTGGATGGTGATACGGTGGTGGTTTCTCCCGACGCGGGAGGTGTAGAAAGGGCAAGGCTACTTGCCAACAAAATAGGTTGCCCCATAGCCATAATCTACAAAAGAAGACCCGAACCCAATGTGGCGGAGGTTCTTGACATAATAGGGGATGTAAAGGGTAAAAGGGCTATAATCGTTGATGACATAATAGACACCGCGGGTACCGTGTGTGCTGCCAGTGAGCTATTGCTTTCAAAGGGTGCCAGTAGGGTGGATGTGGTTGCTACCCATGGGCTGTTGTCCGGTCCTGCGGTGGAAAGGCTGAGGAAATCGCCCATAGAAGAAGTGGTTGTAACCAACACCATACCAGTAGAACACAAAAATCTTGAAAAGCTCAGGGTTGTATCCATAGCTCCCCTCATAGGGGAAGCCATAAGAAGGATCCACGAAGGAGAATCTGTTAGCATGCTATTTACATAAAGGAGGAAAGCATGAAAAGGATAGAAGTTAAGCTAATTCCCAGAACACTCGGACGCAAAAGTGAGAGAAAGCGAATGAGAAGAGAGGGTTATATCCCTGTAGAGATCTATGGCAAGGGAGTAGAAAACGCCCACGCATACATGAGCCTGAAGGACTTTTTGGCTTTGCCTCACGGTGAGACTTTTCTGATTGTGGCGGATTTGAACGGCGACAAAAGGGTGTGCTTTTTGAAGGAGGTTCAATACGGTTGGCTCGGAGATAATCCCATCCACATAGACCTTTACGATATTTCTAAGGTCAAGGAGATAGACATAGAGGTGCCCATAGAGTTCGTGGGCGTACCGGAGGGTGTAGCCTTGGGTGGAACCTTTGAGGTGGTTCTCTCTACTCTTACCGTAAGGGCAAGCGTGGAAAACATACCCGACAAGATCGTAGTGGATGTTAGCAAGTTGGGGCTTGGAGACTCTTTGCACGTTAGGGATATACAACCTCCGCCTAACTGTATCATACTAGACAACCCCGAGGAGGTGGTGGCGGTAGTCTTAGAGCCAGAAGCGGAAGAGACAACCACTGAAGAAACTACCACCACCTAATGATAAGGCTTTTGGTAGGTCTTGGAAACCCGGGGAAAAAGTACGAAAGAACCCGGCATAATGTGGGCTTTATGGTGGTGGATGAGTTCTTAAAAAAACTGAGGGTGAAGGACTACAGGGAAGAGTGTCTTTCTCATCTTTATAGGGTTAAGGTTTTTGATAGGGAGGTTTTGGTGGCAAAGCCACAAACCTACATGAACAACTCGGGGCTTGCGGTTTTAAACATCCTTGAAGAATACGAAATCCATCCAGAGGAGATGATGGTAATTTACGACGACTTGGACCTACCCTTGGGTAGGATACGCCTACGTCTCGAGGGCAGTAGTGGAGGTCATCATGGCGTTGAGTCTATAATAAAGGAAATAAAGTCCGAAAACTTTGTAAGGCTTAGAATAGGCATAGGAAGACCCAAGGATAAAAACAAGGTGGTGGAGTATGTGCTCTCTCCCTTTTCTCCCGAGGAGGAGCCCTTGCTGTATGCGGTTTTAAGCAGGGCTTGTGAGTGTATCCTCAGATGCCTTGAAACCTCTCCCCAGGACTCCATGTCCTTTTGCAACGCACCGCTGGAATAAATCATTTTTAATAAAGCCCGCCCTCCCCTCCCCAGTAAATTTATTCAGAAGGTGTAAGACGCATTTATGTAGAAAGTTCTCCCAGGCTCTGGCACCTTAACACCAGTTGCGAAAGGATCTCTCTGGTAGGACAGATATTCATAGTACTTTTTGTCAAATACGTTGTCAATGCCCGCGTTAATAGTAAATCCTTTGAAATTCCCGCCCACTTTAACATTTACCACACCATAACCGGAAGTTCTTTGCTCATTTAGGTCCGTATCTACCCTGTACTGAGTTGCAGACAGGATCGTTTCCACCTCTCCAAAATACATGCCTTTGTCGTACCGAAGGGCGAGCCTTGTTTTAAGAGGTGGAATTTCTGCAACTCTGGAGCTTCTTATGTTTTTCTCGGGTTTAGTTTCCTTCCTTGCCTGCACATAGGACATTCCACCAAAGAGAAAGAGTTCTTGAGTTAGAGAGAGCCTTAAATCCACCTCACCACCGAAGAATTGGGCGTCTACGTTTTCATAAGAGCGTGCTCTATTGTTCCCAGTACCCGAAGTATTTCTAATTATGTCTTGGTCATGAACTGTTATGTAGTCCTGCACATAGCTGTAAAAGGCTGTTGCTTTTATGAGGGCCTTGTCGGTGGAGTGTTTTATGCCCAGGTCAAGCTCCGTATTTTTGGATGGCTTGAGTTCCGGATTTCCTACCCAGTCCCGCATCGGGCGTCTTAATGCAAAGTATCTTTCCTGCGCGTCTGGCACTCTTACCGAGTGGCCCAAACCTACAAACAGTTCAGTGTCCTTTTGAAGTTCGTAAAAGAGCTGTACGTTTCCAGAGGGATATGTGTCTGTTTTTGATGTGCTTCTGGTGTTTTGATAAGCATAGTACAAGTTTGTGTTTGCTTTTGAGCTGTCTGCTTTGGTTTTTGTGGTGTCAAGCCTTAGCCCTGCTACCAATCTCAACCTGTCCGAAAGGTTCTTTTTGTATTCACCGTAAAGACCAAAGCTTTCAGTATCCACATCGGGTATTGAGGACTGAGAAATCCCCAGCGCCTGTAGGAAGGTGACAGCATCCCAGTTTCTCTTGTAAGCCTCAAAACCTAATGTGAGATCACCAAGGTTAGCTTCAAGCCTGCCTCCGTATGCTTTTGATTCGGCATCCGTTCGCATATACATACCAGTTCTGAATCTACTATCCATTAAGTGGTCTACTTTTGTATAGTAGAAGTGAAACTTTAGGCTTTTTAGCATGTCTGATATTCCATCTATTTGGTAGTTCATGTTAAACCTATCTGTCTTATCGTAGATGGCGTCCATATGAAGGTAAGGGTAAAGGACGTGTCTTGCGTCCTGTTTTGTATAAGAAAACTCTACGCTGTGGTTTTCAATGGGTTTAAAGCCAAGTTTAGTCCAGTATGTGTTTATCTCAAAGGCTTTTGAGTTTATAAACTGGGGCATGTATGGGCGCGGTGAGTTGTTGGCAGATTCGGTAACCCTTCTTCCATCTCCATCTTTGTAAGGTTTAGAATACCTGTAAGAGTAGCCCACAAGGATGCCAAGCCTGTCATCTGCATAAGAAACCACCGGAGAGAGGTTGATAAAGTTAAAGGAACCGGCAGATGCGTTGAGTTTTAAGTGAAAGCCTTTTTCAGGCTTCTTGGTGATTATGCTTACAAGCCCTGCCATAGACCCTTGATGTCTTACGTCAAAAGGTCCTTTAATAATCTCTATCCTCTCCACTTGTGAAAAATCCACATGAAATGCGGGCGGGTCCATTCGGTTGGGACATGCAGCGTACACTCTATCATCGTCTATTAGCACGTTTATGTTGTCCCTGTAAAATCCTCTGAGGACCACATCGTTTGCTATTCCGCCCTTCCTTACTTTCCAGATACCTTCCAGTTTTGTAAGGGCTTCTCCCACATCCTTTGCAGAGCTTTCCCTTATCTCTCTTATTTCCAAGCTGTCTTTGAACGTCTCCTTCTTAGCCTTTAGCTCCACCTCTTTTAGCAAAATCTCCTAGGCGTAGCCAAAAGATACTATGGCGGTCAGCAAAAATGCCTTCTTTACGTCTTGCCTCCTTTGTTAATACTGTCATTATTTTACGTTAATTTCAGTTTAAAGTCAAGTTTAATTAACACACAGAAGTCTTGGCGGATTTTTATGGAAGGGAAGTTGCATATAAAATTTTTCTCTGTGAGGGAGAAGGACTTTTCCCACTTAGAGCTATGGAAGGTCTTTGAGAGGCTCAAGGGATACTTCAATTCAAAGGCAACGGAGAAATTCTTGCAAACTCTAAAACCTTACACAGATGTGGAAGGGCTAAGGCAAGAAATTCAGCTGGTGGAGGACTTTCTTGCGGTGGAGGAATCTTTGACTCTTTATCCCTTTGGAGACATAGAGCCCTATGTAAAAAAATCCGTCCTGCAGGATGCAACCCTCAGCTTGGAGGAAATATTAGAGATATACAAAGTTATAAAACTCATAAGGGATGCAAGAAAAGCCCTTGGTGCCCATGTGCCCCTTAGGAAGGGTTTGGGAAACCTTCTAAAAACCCTCTATCACTTTCCGCAGATAGAAGGCATCATAGAGAGCACCATAGACCAGAGGGGCTTTGTTAAAGACAGTGCCAGCCAAGAGTTAGCAACCATCAGAAAGAAGATCAGGGATTTAGAAAAGGAGGTCACCAAAAGGTTGGAAAACATCCTCAACCGTCCCGATGCAGACAGGCTTCTCTCAGATAGGATCATAACCATAAGGAACAACCGCTATGTTTTGCCCGTAAAGACTACGGAGATCAACAAGATCGTAGGCATAGTGCATGGCACTTCGTCTTCCGGATACACCACCTACTTGGAACCTCACAGTGTGGTGGAATTAAACAACCGCCTTGTAGTATTGAAGGAAGAGGAGGAAGAGGAGGTCAAAAAGGTTCTAAAGCGGATCACCTCCTACATAGGAGAGTTCAGCTCAAAACTTATGTCTGCCTACTACACCCTGCTAAAGCTGGATTACCTAAAGGCGGTAGCCCGCTTTAGCAAGGAGATAGGGGGCAAGTTTCCAAAGCTTTCGAATGCTAAGATTTTTTTAAAGTCCGTCAGGCATCCCCTTTTGGTATTCACCAAGGACTATGTGGTGCCTATAGACATAAAGATTGAGGGTAAGAAAGGGCTCGTCCTTACTGGTCCCAACACGGGGGGAAAGACGGTAGCCCTAAAGACCCTTGGGCTGTGTGCCCTCATGTTCCAGCTTGCATTGCCCATCCCTATAGAGGAGGGAGAGTTGCCGGTTTTTGAAGGCATATACACAGACATAGGAGATGAACAGAGCATAGAGCAGAACCTTTCTACCTTTTCTGCTCATGTCTCAAACTTGGCAGAGTTTTTACCACTGGTTAATGAAAAAAGCTTGGTGCTTTTGGACGAGCTGGGTGCAGGCACGGACCCCATGGAGGGTTCTGCCCTGAGCATAGGTGTCCTCGAGTATTTAAAGGACAAAAATGCCTATGTCTTTGCCACAACACACCATACACCCGTCAAGCTTTACGCTTTGGAATCTGATTACTACACACCCGCCAGCGTGTCCTTTGACAAAGAAACCTTAGAGCCCACATACCATATTCTTTACGACGCAGTAGGTAGCAGTATGGCCTTTGAGATCGCCAAAAGGTTTGGTATGCCAGAAGAGGTTTTGGAATATGCCCGCAAGAAGATGCCCGCAGAGTTTGAAAGATTCTCAAAGGCTAAGGAAGACTTAGAAGAGCTAATAAAGGAATATCAGAAAAAGCTAAAAGAAGTGGAGCAGGCAAAGGAAGAGTTGGAAAGAATGAAGGCGGAATATTCGTCCTTGCTTGCCCTTTCGGAGGAGGTCAAGGAAAAGGCTTACAGGGAGGGAATGTCTCGGGCTTTGCAGTATTTACAGGAGATAGAAAGAGAGGCGGAGGAGCTTTTAAAAAGCGCAAGGGAAAGGCAAAAGATAAAGCAGTTTGTTAAGGAAAAAAAGCAAGAGGTCATGAAAGAACTGAAGGAGGAACCGGTAAAGGTGGGCGATTGGGTGGAGTTTATGGGCTCAAAGGGAAGGGTTCTGGAGGTAAGGGAGGACAAAGTGCAAGTGTCCTTTGGTGGTGTAAAGGCTTGGGTGGAAAAACAAAAGCTAAAGAAAGCACCTCCACCCGTAGTAGAGCAGGAGGAATACTCCATTGAAGTTAACAAAAGATTTCCCACAGAGATAAATCTAATAGGACTTAGCACGGAGGAAGCCCTTTATAAACTTGAGGCCTTCTTGAAGGAGGCCAAGGCACTTGGGATAAAGAGCGTAAAGGTTATCCACGGCACTGGAGTTTTGAAAAGGGTGGTGGAGGACTTTTTGGAAGGTTCAGATTTAGTAGTTTTTCGTAGGGAGGGATACCCAAGGGAAGGGGGAGCGGGTGTCTCGGTGGTCTTTTTGGAAAAGCCATGAAGCCAAAGCTTAGAAATAGGACTTTATCTACCAAGCTTTTTCTTTGCTATCTCCGCTTCCTCCGAAAGAGGGAATTCCCTCAGGATTGCCTCGTAATATTCCTTTGCCTTCTCGTTGTTTCCCTGTGCTTCGTAGAGCCTTGCCAACTGTAAGTAAACAGAGGGCAGTTTGTTGCAATCCACCATTTCTCCCCTTTTGCACCTTTCTTCCAAGGTGCGCCACACCGCCTCCGCTCTAGCATTATCTCCCAAATCTCTATAAATAATACCTAGCCAAAGGTATGCGTTATCCGTAAGAGGAGTCTTTGGATTTTTTCTTATGAACTCAATAAACTTCTCCTTTGCCTGATTTAGCTGTCTTAGGTTGTACAGGTCAAGGGCGGACTTGTATTCCTTTTCGTAGTCGGAAGAAGTAGCCTCTACACCTCTTTGTCCTTCTTGGGGTTGCGTTCTAGGCTGTCCTTCTACCTTTGCAGGTTGGGATTTGGGTGCACTTTCTGGCTTTGATGGGGTATACTGTGGTGAACTGGTTCTCCCCTCTACCCTCAATCTTTCCATCTCAAGCCTTAAGCTTGCCAAATTCTGTGATAGGGCATCCACTCTCTCTTCAGTCTTTATCTGCTGGGCTCTAATGGTTTTCTGCTCTTCCTCCAGTTTTTCTATACGTCTGTTGATCTGGGCTAATCTGGCGTTTAACTCCTCTTGGGTAACTGCACCGCAGGAAGAAAGTAAAAAGCAAAGGAAAAGAATATTCTTTCTCATAGAACTTTATTTTAAACTATTTGCTATGTTTGAAGAGTTTTTAGCCTTCAGGTTCAAAGATGGTAAACTCCAGCCTATAGCACATCCGCACCTGCCAAGCTTTGAAAGCCTTCTCTTTATAGATAGGCAAAAGGAGGAGCTTAAAAGAAATACCCTACAGTTTGTAAAAGGCTATCCTGCCAACGATGCCCTCCTTTGGGGAGACAGGGGAACAGGAAAGTCCTCCCTTGTGAAATCTATGCTAACACTCTTTGGCAAAGAAGGATTGAGGCTCATCCAAGTTTATAAGGCTCAGGTGGAAGACCTATCACAGCTCTACGAACTGCTCAGAGACAGTAAAAAACGCTTTATTCTCTTCTTTGATGACCTTTCCTTTGAACCTGAGGAAGACCAATACAGGCTTTTAAAGTCCATGCTGGATGGGGACGTAGAAGAAAGGCCGGAAAACATACTGGTGTATGCTACATCCAACCGCAGGAACATTGTAGCAAACAGGGAAAGGGATGGAAAGTTCCCAGAGGAAGACCACAGAGAGATGATATCGTTGGTGGAAAGGTTTGGGCTTAGGCTTGGCTTTTTCTCCTTTGACAAAGCACAATATCTAGAGATCGTGAAGGCTTACGCAAGGGAGAGGGGAATATCTATTCCTCAGCAGGAGTTGGAAGAAAGGGCGCTCCTTTGGGCTACCGAAAGGGGCAGTTTTTCCGGAAGGACCGCTTACCAGTTTATAAAAGATCTGGAGGGAAGGCTAAGGCTTAGCCAAACCTTCCCGTCACATAGTCCTCCGTGAGCTTTTCGTCGGGCTTGGTGAATATCTTTTCTGTGGGGTTGAACTCTATGAGCTCACCTAAATACATAAAGCCCGTATAGTCGGATATTCTCGCAGCCTGTTGCATGTTGTGGGTGACGATCACTATGGTGATCTTCTTTTTGAGTTCCACTATGAGCTCCTCTATTTTGGCGGTGGATATGGGGTCCAAGGCGGAGGTGGGCTCGTCAAAAAGTAAAACTTCTGGCTCCACTGCAATAGCCCTGGCTATACATAGCCTCTGCTGTTGTCCTCCCGAGAGGGAGAAGGCACTGTCTTTGAGCCTGTCTTTGACTTCGTCCCAGAGGGCAGCGTCTTTTAAGGCCTTTTCCACTCTGTCCTTTAGCTCGGTACCCTTTATACCCTTCAGTCTTAGACCAAAGGCTACATTGTCAAAAATGGACATGGGGAATGGTGTGGGCTTTTGGAAGACCATACCCACTCTACTTCTGAGTTCTATGACATCCATGTTGAATATGCTTTCGCCGTCAAGGAGGATATCTCCCTCGTATCTGTTGCCAGGATACAGGTCATGCATACGGTTAAGACATCTCAGAAGGGTGGTCTTTCCACAGCCGGAGGGTCCAATGAGGGCGGTTACCTTCCTGTCGTATATGGGCATGTTTATGTTTTTGAGGGCTTGGTTGAAACCGTAATAGAAGTTGAGGTTTTTAACTTCCATGCGGGTCTTTAAAGCGGTCTGAGTCTCTATCATAGTTTATCCTCCTTTCTTACCTGCTATGGAGCGCACTATATAAAAAAGAGGTTCAAGTAGGTTTCTGTGGAGTAAAACCTTTGCCCATATGGAAAGCAGCAGGACTCCCATGGTTAGTATAAATGCCGCAGCCCAAGCTTGTTGGTGCCAGTAGTGGTAAGGCCCCATTACGTAGTTGAACATGGTTACAGTCAAGGATGCCATCGGGTCCCTAAGGTCAAAGGTCAAAACGTTGTTGTTGAAGGAGGTAAAGAGCAAGGGTGCAGTTTCTCCTGCAATACGGGCAACGCCAAGGATCACACCCGTCATTATTCCCACCTTTGCCGCCCTCATGACCACATCCTTTATAACTTGCCATTTGTAAGCTCCCAGAGCGTATGCCGCTTCTCTCATTTCTTTTGGGACCAACTTTAGCATCTCGTCGGTGGTGATGGCAATAACGGGTAGCATCAAGAGTGCCAAGGCAACCGCACCAGAAAAGCCGTTAAAGTGTCCTACGGGTTTTACCAGTACCGCATAAACCACCGCACCCATCAAGATTGAAGGGGTGCTAACCATTATGTCTGTGATCTGTCTGATGGTCATGAAGAACTTGCTGTTCCTTCCGTATTCCGCAAAGTATATACCAGCCATTATGCCCATGGGAACCCCTATTACGGTGGCAAGGGAGGTGATGATCAGGTGTCCCACAAAGGCAGGTCTTAGACCTCCACCCTCCTGACCTGGTGGTGTGGGGTCCAAATAGATAAGCTCTGGACGAAGATACTTAAAGCCATTTATAAAAAGACTGCCAAGGATCCAAAAGAGCCAAAAAATTCCATAGACGGCGGTAAGGAAGGATACAAAAAGCATAAAGTTGCTAAAGAGCTTTCTGCGGGTTTTCCTGCTCATGTCTTCCACCTCTTTTCAAGCCTTAGCACCATAAACTTGGCAATACCGAGCATGGTAAAGGAGACCAAGTAGAGCAACAGCCCCACATAGTAGAGGGCGGAAAGATAAATATCCGTGTCTGCTTCTGTGAATTGGTTTGCCAGGGCAACGGTTATGGTGGTGAAAGAGTCTAAAAGAGACTTGGGGATCTGTGGGTTATTTCCTGCCAAAAAGGTCACCGCCATAGTCTCTCCCAGAGCCCTTCCTGCGGACAGAATTAAACCGCCCGCTATGCCCGATGCGGTGTAGGGAATTACCACCTGCCTTATAACCTCCCACTTGGTAGCCCCAAGCCCGTAGGCGGACTCCTTCATTATGGGAGGGACCATGTTAAAGGCATCCCTCACAACAGAAGCCATAAAGGGTATGATCATTATGGAGAGCACAAGACTGGTGGTCAATACATCAACGCCGGTGGGCGCACCCTGAAAGAGCTTTCCTATGAGGGGCACATCTCCCAGATTGTCTTGGAGCCAAGGCTCCACTTTGGTTGCCATTATGGGAGTAAGGATAAAAAAGCCCCAAAGTCCGTATATGATGCTTGGAATGGCTGCCAAGAGTTCCACCGCAGTGGAGACTATGGGTTTAAACCATTTGGGTGCCAGCTCGGTGATGAATATGGCTATACCTATGGCAACGGGTGCGGCGATGAGCATAGAGAGAATGGTGCTAACCACCGTACCAAAGATCATGGTGGCGGCGCCAAAGTCCTCTTGCACAGGGTCCCAGTTGGTGTAGGTCAAAAAGTGTATAAAGCCAAACTTCTCTATGGCGAGCCTTGCT
>WYEB01000312.1_pt1 | contig 18196 bp, 17 predicted proteins | sample 6343061 | NCBI WGS metagenome assembly WYEB01 (sample SAMN13812332, study PRJNA600296) | hot springs metagenome | biome: ENVO:00000051; feature: ENVO:00002007; isolation source: sediment sample from Evening Primrose shelf | place: USA: Yellowstone National Park, Evening Primrose Hot Spring ... | reverse complement strand
TAATCTTAAGGAAATTTTCAGGAGGCAAAATTAAAATGAGAGAGTTCACCGTTGTAATTCAAAAAGATGAAGAAGGTTATTATGTGGCTGAAGTGCCGGGGCTTAAAGGATGTCATACCCAGGCAAGGTCTCTTGATGAACTTATGGAAAGAGTAAAAGAAGCAATTGAACTCTGGTTAGAAGTATATGGAGAGGAGGCATTTGAAGGTTTAGAGTTAGTAGGTGTTCAAAAAAATTGCTGTATAACCAAACTTCCTTCGTTAACTGGTAAAGACATTATTTCTATTTAAAAAAATTAGGCTTTGAAATAAAAAGACCAAAGGGGAGTCATGTTTTTCTTCAACATCCTGATGGAAGAGCTACAGTTGTTCCTATTCATTCTGGTGAAACAATAGGTCCCGGTCTAATGGCAAAAATTTTAAGAGATGTAAACATGACCAAAGAAGAATTTTACCAACTTTTAAAGGAAAAATAAACCTAATTTCTAAAGAAGCATCTCCCCATCAAGCTTTCTCCTCTTCTATCGGTTTCAATACGAAAAGGAGCTGACCTTCTTCTACCATCTGGTTTAGCTTAACGCATATCTCTACGATCTGGGCATCAAAGGGGGCAACGATGGGGTTTTCCATCTTCATGGATTCAAGGTTGGCAATCTCTTCGCCCTTATGCACGATGTCTCCTACTTTGAGTGCCCCTCTCTTGGGGTTGCCTATACGCCAGACTGTTCCGCTGATAGGAGCTCCGATTTCGTTCGGTTTGGTAGCCTTTCGGACCTCTGCCTTCTTTGCTCGAGGAGTTGCTACTTCAAACACGCGGGTTTTATTGTTTACCTTTAGCACAACATGGATGATGCCATCTGTTTCGGAGCCGATGGAGACAAGCTCGATGGTGTAAGGCTTGCCATCAAGCTCAAAGTCAACCCTATCGCCCGGTTTTTTTAGCCCCTCTCTCCAAACCTTCGTAGGCAAGACAAGGGGGGCAACTCCGTATTTTTCGCGGAACTTTATAAAGTCTATCGCATCTTTGGGATGCATAAGGTAAAGAATAAACTCCTCCTCAGTGGCTGGACGCCCGATCTCCTCTTCAAGCTGTCTTCTTAAAGCCTCAAGGTCTTCATCAGGGATGCTTTCAAGGGGAGAGTCGTCCCTCCTTTCTTTCATCTTTTCCTGCCAGGCATCGCCAAAGGCGCTCTTATAAACCCACTCATCAGGCCAGCCAACAGGAAGCCTTCCATAATGTCCCAGGATAAGGTTTTTAAAATCGCCGGGAGCATTCCTAAAAAGCTGTAAAAGCTCTTCCTGCTCCTCTGGGCTCATGGCAGAAAAATCTTGCTTTTTCTCTTCCACAAACTTTTCAAGAAGGCTTATAACCCGCTTTACTCCTTCTTCGCCAAACTCCTTATAATACCTGTTGACGATACCGCTACAGGTGACCCAGGTTATCTGAGAGCCAGGGGTGACATCAAAGTATTTAACTATTTGATTGTAGAGGCTCATAACCTTGAGGATTGCCGGCATGAGATGGAGAAAACCACCTTTTTCTGCCTGTTCAAAGGAGCTTGGGAAGGCTCCGCCGGGCATCTTATGCTTTGTCACCATGTGGTCAAAGCCCTTGAAGGGAGACTCTGCCCATTCGTAGTCTCGGATCCAATCCCTTACCTTTTCAACCGCAAGCTCAGCAAGCCTTCTATCAAGGTTTACGGGTATGCCTTCCTCTCTTAGCGCAGCCTCTACCGCAAGGATGGGAGAATGCCCGTAGAACCTGCAGAGGGTATCCTCCTGAACATCTATAAGCTTTGCTCCAGCCTTTACCGCAGCAATCAAGACCGGAAGAGCTAACCCATCGGTGATGTGCCGATGATAGTTGATCACGAGGTCAGGATACTTATCTTTTATGGCGGAGATAAGCTCAGAAACAGATTTGACGGTGCCAACTCCAGCCATGTCTTTGATGCAAAGGATTATCTCGTCAACACCACCGCAAAGGTCGACGATGTCGTCAACCACCTTGAGATAGTATTTTGTGTCAAACCAAGGGGCAACGGTGTAGGAGATGGCTGGCTCAAAGAGCTTCCCCCGTTTCATGACCACTTCAGCCACGGTGCGCATGTTCCGCACATCGTTTAAGAAGGAAAAGCATCTCCAAACATCGATGTCTACCCGCTCCACTACATACTCGATAATGTTTTTTGGATAGGGGCGGTAGCCCCACATGTTCGTTTCCCTGATTAGCGTCTGCAGAAGCACATTTGGCATAAGCTCACGAAGGATGGCTATTTCTTCAAAGGGGCTCTCCCTGCGGTTCATGATGCCAACATGCCACCTTGCCCCGCCATGACACTCAGCGGCAAAAAGACCCATTTCGTTGTAGTAGGGGGCAAGGGTTTTTAGGTCGTATATCCTCAGGCGGTTCTTGTAATCCGATTGGCCAGCATCCCTCATCCCAACGGACACAAAGGCTACACCCGGTAGCTCCCGAACTGCCTTTACTATCTCAGCAGGGCTCATCCCTGGTCTGACGAAGACATACCCCATCGGCTTCCTCCTTTTTAAAATCTTTTAACTTCTAACTACATCCAAGGCTGTGGTCCAAGCGCAGAGACCTCGGCGATGTATTGAGCGATCTTCAAGGCTTCGTCATCGGTAGTTTTTTCCCGAAAGGCTCTCACCAACTCTTCATACTTCTCTTCGATAAACCTTGTGGAAAAGTTTCCGCTTATGAAATCAGGATGCCTTATGATGCTTAGAAGAAGAGGTGCGATAGTCTTTACCCCTTCAACCCTCAAGCCCCTTGATAGGGCTCTATCCATCACCCGAATAGCCTCATACCTATCAGCGCCTGCGGACATAACAAGCATTATCAAAGAATCGTAATATGGTGGAACCTCCGCCCCCTCGTAAACCCCAGAAGCCACCCTAATACCCGGTCCCTGAGGGATTTCTAAGCGGGTAATAGTCCCAAAGGAGGGGTTGAAGGTGCGCGGGTCTTCGGCATTAATTCGAACCTCGATGGCATGACGATTAGGATAGATGTCATCTTGGGTGAAGGGTAGGCGTTTGCCCTCGGCGATATCAAACATCAAGCTTACGATGTCAAGTCCGGTTATAAGTTCGGTAACGCCATGCTCAACCTGAAGACGGGTGTTTACCTCAAGGAAGTAGAACCTTTTCGTCTTAGGGTCAAGCAAAAACTCTATGGTTCCTGCGGAGTAGTAGCCAAGCTCCCTTGCCAAGCGGACGGCAGTAAAGCAGATCTCAGTGCGCAGGTCATCATCGATGCTTGGAGAGGGAGCTTCTTCTAAAATCTTCTGATTTCGGCGCTGGATGGTGCATTCCCTCTCGAAAAGATGGACGACATTTCCGTGTTTATCGGCAAGGATTTGCACCTCGATGTGCCTTCCTCTTTCTATGTATTTTTCAACAAGAAGAGTATCATCTCCGAAGGCTTTTCTTGCTTCGCTTGCTGCCTTTTCTATAGCAAGAGGAAGCTCCTCTGGAGAATCAACCCTAACCATTCCCTTTCCGCCGCCTCCTGCTGCCGCCTTGATCATGATTGGAAATTCCACCTCATCTTCTTCCATCCACCTTAAAATGTCCTGAGGAGTCTTTATGTTTTCTTTGCCTGGAATTGTCGGGACATTAGCCCTCTGGGCAATCCTTTTAGCTCGGATCTTATCACCCATAAGCCTTATAACATTTGGGGGCGGACCAACCCAGATTAAACCCTCCCTTTCCACTCGTTCAGCAAAATCGGCGTTCTCAGCCAAAAACCCCCATCCCGGATGGATAGCTTGACAATCTCTTTCTTTGGCTACGCGGATGATTTTATCCATGTTGAGGTAAGAGTCATGAGGTGGAGCCTCTCCGATGTGGACAGCCTCATCAGCTAAGAAGACATGATAGGCTAACCTGTCTGGCGTGCTGTAGATGGCTACAGTCTTGATCATCTTATCCCGACAGGTGTTCATGATCCTTACCGCTGGGACACCACGGTTGGCCACAAGAACCTTCTTTATCTTTTGCTCAGGCATACTCTACCCCCTTTGTGCCTTTTAAGGTTAAAATTTTAACGGAGAAAGTTGTTTAAGTCAAAAGTATTAAATGGCATCCCTTATTTCGTTCTGGACGGCATCCGGGATGTCATCCCGAGGCGCGCAAGCGCCGAGGGACCCCTTCCTTCGGTCGGGGCGACAACAAGGAGGAACAGGAGCGAGTTATCCCAAGGGCAAAAGACTAGCCCTCTCAAGGTGATGAAAAAACTCATAATGTTGATATAAGGGCACACGGTATTTGTCCATTAAAAATCGGAAGGACAACGAGCTTTACGCCAAATGTTTTTGGAAGGCGAGCAGCCGCTCGCCCTACTTTTGTTAATGTAAAAATTTACGGGCAAACAAGTTTTTTCTCTTCTTTCACAAGTTTACCATACTCATAATACTGAACGGTTACCCATTCGCATTTCCCTTGGGAACCAACAGGCTTGGCGTAGACTCTTTGAACCTTGTCTTCGCTAACATACTCTACGGGTTTTTTGGTTGTTGCTGCCTCTTTGCTTGCTCTATCCATAATGGTTGCTGCTGTGCCACCGATTAGCGCTCCAAGAGCTGCCCCAACAACAGCCCCACGCCAACGGTTATTTTTGTCAAGCAAAACTCCTAACACTCCTCCGGCTACCGCTCCAACTGTTGCCCCTTCTTTAGTCTTTTGCTCGAGCTCAACGCAAGAGCTAAGCCCAGTAAGCAAAAGAACAAACACCAGAAAGCTTGCCAGCCACTTTGCCCCTCTTTTCATGGTCAAACCTCCTTTAGTTTATTTTAGCATCCTTAGGCGGAGTAAACTTAAATATTTTATCCGGCATGTTTACATTGTATTCAAGCTTGCGAAAACTGACAAGCACCTTTTCTCCAGTCTTATGCCAGACTACGAACCTTTTTACCTCGCCGGTTGAAAGGTCAACAAAGAGTGTAAGCCTTTCTACCTGATTTTCCTGAGATAGGGGTAGAAAATTTAGCTCCCAGAGGTTCTCTGACAAGCTCTTGTAGCTTTCAATCCGAAGGTCTTTTCTTATGTCGCCTCTTCCGCTCATGAAACCAAGGGCAAGCTGGGAAGATATTGCCTTACCCGTAGGATAAACAAACACCCGCTTCTCTTCAGGATAATAGACATAAAGGTTTGTCCCGTCAGAGATAACGATGAACTTTTCGGGAGTTAGGTATTCCCAGCGGAAAAGCCCGGGCTTTTTGATCCAAACTCGTCCAGTTCGAACCTCCTTTTGCCCGTTTGGATGGATGGTTTCCTGCTCAAACTCAGCCCTTATGCTTTTGGTGTTTTCATAGAAGGCTTGAATGGTATCCAAAACTTGGTTTATGCTTTGAGGGTGGCCCTTATAAGGGTTTACGAGGAGGAGCAATAACAGGACGAGGACGAACACCGTCGCTTGGACCGATGATGCCTTCCTTCTCCATCCTTTCCACAAGCCTTGCTGCGCGGTTGTAGCCAATGCGGAGCCTCCTTTGAAGCATCGATGTAGAAATTTTACCGTATTGGTAGGCTATCTTCAACGCCTCTTGATAAAGCTCATCTTCCTCATCACCTGGGTTAAGAATGGCCTCTGCCTCTTCTTCATCCTCTGCTAAGCTCAGGTCGGCAAGATAGGTAGGCTTCTCAACTTTTTTCAAGTATTCAACCACTCTTTTAACTTCAGCTTCAGAAACATAGGGACCGTGGATCCTTTGTAGATGGGAAGACCCAGGCGGCAAGAAGAGCATGTCCCCAGCCCCAAGAAGCCTTTCTGCCCCTTGAACATCAAGTATAGTTCGGGAATCTACTTTAGATGTCACCTGAAAAGAGATCCTTGCCGGAAAGTTAGCCTTGATAAGCCCGGTTATCACATCAACCGATGGTCTCTGAGTAGCAACGAGTAGGTGGATCCCTGCGGCGCGAGCCATCTGGGCAAGCCTTGTAAGAAGCGTCTCCACCTCTTTGGAAGAGACTACCATGAGGTCGGCAAGCTCATCGATGATGACCACGATGTAAGGGAGCTTCTCTTCAAACTGCTCATTAAAGGATTCTAAGTTTCTCACCGAGTATTCTTCAAATAGGGCATACCGTCTTTCCATCTCATGCACAGCCCACCTCAAAGCTTTGGTCGCAAGCTTTGGTTCAAGCACGACCGGATGTATTAGGTAAGGGATATCCTCGTAGACCGAAAGCTCAATCCTTTTTGGGTCAATCATTAGAAACCTTATGTTGTCCGGAGTGGATTTGTAGATGAGGCTCAAGATCACGCAATGGAGGAAGATGCTTTTTCCAGAGCCTGTGCTTCCTGCGATCAATAGGTGGGGCATCTTCCGAAGGTCGGCGCAGACAGGGTTACCAGATATGTCTTTACCCAAAGCAATGGTTAAAGGGGAGGCAGATTCTTGAAAGGATTTACTTTGAAGAATGTCTTTGAGATAGACCCATTCCCTTTGGGGGTTTGAGATCTCGATGCCTATGACATTCTTCCCAGGAATTGGGGCAACGATGCGCACGCTTTTTGCTGAAAGTCCAAGAGCAAGGTCGTCAACGAGGCTTAGGATTTTGCTTAGCTTTATCCCGGGTGCAGGCTTAAACTCAAACACAGTGATCACTGGACCGGGGTTGATGTGCACAACCTCGCCCTCGATCCCAAACTCCCGTAGCTTTGCCATAAGGAGTAAAGCTCTCTCCTTTAGCTCCTCAGCTCTGATTTTAGAGCTTGTGGTCTTTGGGTCTTCAAGAAGACTTAAAGGTGGAGGAAGCTCAAGTTTTTCAGGCTCTTCAAACTCCTTCGGTCCTTCGAGACTGTCATGCTTTTTGGGCTTGGTTTTTTTCTTATTTTCTTCTTTGGGTTTAACAGTATTCTCAATCTCAGTCACCTCAGCTTCGCCTTGGGTATGCTGCAGGGTTTCAATTTGAAGGTCTTCTTTTTCTTTCTTATTTGAAAAGACCCCTGCAAGTTTAGGTAGGATTTTAATTTCTTTGAGCCCTAAATAGGTGGCTACTAAAAACATAGTGAAGATTAGGAGAAAAAGCCCTGGCGTTCCGATTACTGAGGTTAAAAGAAATGGGACCTCGCCAATGACTCCACAGTTCATAGGGAACCTGTTAAGAAAATACATGCCCTCAAGGGAGGAAATTCTAAAAAGATAGGAAAGCAAAAAAATTAAGGAAATAAAGAAGAGAAGGAGAATAGTCCAGATTTTAGCTGGAGAAATTCCGGTGAATCTTAAGATGAACCCCAAAACTAAAAAGGGAGGGATGAAAAGGGAGGCAAAACCAAACAAGGTAAAAAATAAAGAGGCTACATAGGCCCCAAGAATCCCCGCTATATTTCGCACCCCTTCAGCACCCACTACCCCAACCCCTGGGTCTAAAGGATGATAAGAATATATAGATAGGGAGAGAAAAGGGATTAGAAGCAAAAAAAACAGCCCTATGAACCTTAATGGAGTGCTTTGCTCCTGCATATGGTATTTATAATATTAATACGTTTTGTGGTAATTAAACAGTGATTTTCCATAATTAAGAACCACCCAAATTTGTCGGGTTTTTTCGACATTTTTGTCGCTTAAGGTTTTCGAAAGCCTAAAAACCAAACATTTATTTATTGGCATGAGTTATGCATATATTTAAGCAAAAATTAAAACGAGGAGGAGGTGTAGTTATGAAGAAGGTGTTAGGTTTACTCATTGCTCTTGGTTTAATGGTTAGCCCAGTATTTGCCGCTGGCGAGCAGGCTGCCGGTGATAAGGCTGCTGCCCCTGCAGCTGGTGAGGAGAAGAAGCCAGCCAAGAAGGCTACGAAGGCTAAGAAGGCTAAGAAGGCAGTAAAGAAGGAAGAAAAGAAAGAAGAAATGAAACAGGAACAAAAGCAGCAGTAATTTAGCATTTTCTTGACCCATCTGAGCAAAGGGACCTTCCTGATAAAGGAAGGTCCCTTTTTTTTATTTTTTTTTACAAATGGGTTGTTAAATAGATAAGCTTTTCTATTACCCTGATTGCTCTATCCGAAAAGGCTTCTTATGAGACGCAGCTTTAAACAAGGCGAAGATTGCCTCGGCTTATGTTCGGTCTGACAATGAAGTTACTCAGAATTGCAGTTTGTGAATGACCTTATATAATGACAAAGATAGTTCGGGTTAACATAAATTAGATAGAGCCTCTTGGTTTCAATTTTTAGCCCATCTTTGCCTCTTTCACTTTTATTTTAAATCTCAATGCAGTCGGTCCGGTTTATCCTGTCTATTCCGTCTTGAAAATTGGTAAGTGTTATAATAAAAACTATTTAATAGGTGTGAAAGGAAATTCTATTGAAGGGATTGGGTCTGCTTTGAATGCTTGGATGGGATCATTAAAATTTTTATACATATCTACCTTGTAAAGTGTTGACTTTTTGTTTTTTAATGTTATGTTTTTATTAAAACAAAAACGATAGGAGGTAATAGCCATGAGAAAGAGGAGCAGACCTGCTACTCTTGATGATGTTAAGTTTGTTTATGAGAATTATTCTAAGATGAGCGCTTCTGAGATTGCTGAGAAGCTTGGTATTAGCAAGTTTCAGGTTACAAAAATAGTCAATGAGTTGAGAAAGAGAGGAGTTCCTATCCCTAAAAAAGTGGTTAAAAGAGGAAACATTTACGATCAATTTGTTGAAGAATTAAAGAGTAAAGGCTTACTGAAATAAGCCTTGTTTTACCCTGATAGGACCTCTTTTACTACTTGACAATCCTTTTTGATTTGTTCTACAAGTTTCTCAACAGAGGGGAACTTTTGTTCCCCTCTAATGTATTTAATAAGTTCAACTTTTATTGTTTTGTTATAAAGGTCTTCGGAAAAATCAAGAATATGCACCTCGATTGACAGTTTTTTATCTTCAAAGGTAGGATTTTTACCGATGTTTAAAGCCCCCATAAACCTTTTATTTTCTATGTTTACCCAAGCTGCGTAAACCCCTTCTTTAGGGATTAATTTTTTGTTTGGTATTTCTAAGTTTGCGGTGGGGAAACCAAGCATCCTTCCTCTGCCCTTTCCTGTGATTACCCTTCCTTTAAGACTGTAAGGTCTGCCAAGCAATCTATTTGCCCTTTCAACTTCGCCCTTTAAAAGGAGTTCTCTAATTAGACTGCTTGATATCTTGATGCCGTCAATTTCTACTGGTTCTACCACTCTTACCATAAAATCATACTTTTTCCCCATCTTTAACAAAAATTCTGCATCACCGCTTTTTCCTCTACCAAAACGAAAGTTATACCCAACGACGATAGCTTTTACTTTTAAATAGTCTACTAAATACTGCTCTACAAATATATCAGGAGTTAGCTCAGCTAACGACCTGGTAAAGGGCAAAACAACCAAACAAGGAAAGCTAAGAGCGGATAGGATTTCTATTTTTTCATTAAGAAGAGTAAGGTAGTAGAAAGGAACCTGAGGTCGCAGGACCTCGCGAGGATGTGGGGAGAAGGTTAGCATAACCGGTGTGGCAAGAAGTTCTTCGCCAATTTTTTTTGTCTCTTCAAGGAGCCTTAAATGTCCAATATGTAGACCGTCAAAGGCTCCGATAGCGATAACGGTAGAAAAGGGTAAAGGGAGGTCGCTAAGAGAATAGATTTTCATCTTCACCGCGCATGAGCTTGAAGAAGCTATCAAACAGATAGAGGGAATCCCAAGGACCGGGTGCGTTTTCTGGATGGTATTGAACGGAGAAGGCTTTGAGGTCGGGAGCGTAAATACCTTCAAGAGTGTTGTCATTAAGGTTTATGTGGGTGATTATTACATCTTTTGGCAACTCTTCTGCCCTTACGCAAAATCCATGATTCTGGGAAGTTATCTCAACCCTTCCGTTTAGCAGATTTAAGACTGGATGGTTTATCCCACGATGTCCGAAGCGAAGCTTATAGGTGGTAGCGGATAAAGCTTGACCAAGGATCTGATGCCCAAGGCAGATGCCAAAGATTGGGCGTTTGCCCAAAAGGTTTTTAGCCGTTTCCACCACATAGGGTAGGGCGCTTGGGTCGCCTGGACCGTTTGAAAGAAAGATGCCATGAGGGTCTTCGGCTAAGATTTTTTCAGCCGGTGTATCCGCAGGAAAAACCAAACACTCAGCCCCTCTTTGGACCATAAGCCTAAGCTGATTGTATTTTAATCCACAGTCTAAAACGGCTACTCTGTATTGAGCTTTGTTCTTAAAGGATTGACAATTAAAGTCAAAACCCTCTGGTCCGTAGTAATATGGTTTTGGAGAGGTGACAAACTTTACAAGGTCACGCCCCACATAATCAGGGCTTTCCTTTACCTTTTCTAAAAACTTTTTTGGGTCTAAGGTTTCGGTTGTCATACCTCCCTTCATAGCTCCGTAGTTTCTGATATGCCTGGTAAGAGCCCGGGTATCTACCCCCTCAATCCCAAGTATGCCTTGTTCTTTAAGCCAGTCCCCAAGGGATCTTCTAGCCCGGTAGTTGCTAAAATATGGTTGATACTCCCTGACGATAAAGCCGGCAACCTGAATGCGAGCGCTTTCCATGTCCTCGTCGTTTACTCCATAGGTGCCGATCAAAGGATAGGTCATGGTGACAATTTGTCCGTAGTAAGATGGGTCAGTGAGTATTTCTTGATAGCCTGTCATCCCAGTGTTGAAGACTATTTCTCCGAAGGTTTCTCCGGGTCCGGTAAAGGAGTAGCCCCAAAAATGGGTCCCGTCCTCAAGCATGATCAGAGCTTTAAGCCTTTCTTTTTTCATGGTTTGGCTCCCTTTTGTTTGCTTCGCAGCTCCAAAGGAGGTATTCGCGAATAAAATCGTCTATCTCCCCATCTAACACCTCATCAACCTTAAAGGCTTCAAACTGAGTGCGATGGTCCTTTACCACTTTGTAAGGATGAAGGATGTATGACCTTATTTGGTTCCCCCAGGATATATCCCTTTTTTCTCCGATTAACTCCTCTTTTTTCTCTTCAAGCTTTTGCTTCTGTAGTTGATAAAGCTTGGATTTAAGGATCTTTAAAGCGGTCATCTTGTTTAAATACTGGCTTCTTTCATTCTGGCATGCGACGACTATTCCGGTAGGGAGATGGGTAATTCGGACAGCTGTTTCGGTTTTGTTCACATGCTGACCACCATGACCGCTTGCCCTCATGGTTTCTATCCTTAAATCCTCGGGTCTTATTTCTACTTCTACCTCTTCCTCAATCTCTGGAATTACGGTGACTGAAGCAAAGGAGGTATGGCGTCTTGCGTTAGCATCAAAGGGAGAAATTCTGATAAGCCGATGAACCCCTTTTTCACCCTTTAATTTTCCGTAAGCCCAGGGTCCTTCAACAAGGATGGTTGCGCTCTTTATGCCCGCTTCTTCGCCTGGGAGGGCATCAACTACTTTAACATTATAACCCCTTTTTTCAGCCCACCGCACATACATCCGAAGAAGCATGTAGGCAAAGTCTTGGGCATCGGTTCCACCAGTTCCAGCATGGATAGAAAGGATGGCCGAGGATTGGTCGTATTCCCCAGAGAGAAGGATGGTGGTTTCTTTTTCTAAAAATTCTTGTTCAAAATCCTTTAGCTCCTCTAAGAAACCCTTTAAAATTTCGAGCTCCGGCTCAGCCTTGTAAAGCTCAAACCACTCTTTGAGCTCAGAAAATTTATGTTGAAGCTCCTCAAAAAGCTTTAACCTTTCCTCTAACTGAGCCTTTTCTTTGATGAGGCGTTTTGTTTCCGGTGAAGACCAGTCAACATTCTGGGAGAAGGATTTTTCTATAGCCTGTAATCTTTCCTTGAGGCTATCTAAGTCAAAGACACCTCCTTAAATCTTCTATTTTTTGAGCATAAGAATTAAGAAGTTTTTCAAAATCTACATTTTTATAAACGAGAAGTAGGTCTTCTTTTGCTGGTTTTACCCTCATTCTTCTTTGCACACCCCTTATGTTTGGGCATAAATATAACACAAAAAAATTTTATTTACAGGGTGGGTAAATGAAGGGGCGACTGGTCAAAAGTATGATTTTCCAAGCGTAGGAAAAATGTGGAACCTTCCCCTTAGTAATAATAACAGGTTAAAATCCCTCTTGATTTTTGGTTGATTATTTTTAATAATACTTTTAAAAAACTTAGGGAGGTTTGCCATGCCCATCTACATCGTCCTTTCAAAGCTTACTGAAAAAGGGAGGGAAACGATCAAAGAAAAGCCCCACAGGATATTTGAGGTAAACAAAGAGCTAGAGGAGATGGGGGTAAAGGTTCTTCAGCAGTATGCAGTTCTAGGTCCTTATGATTTTGTAAACATCATTGAAGCCCCAGATAACGAGACGGTGATGAAGATGTCAATCGACCTTGGCTCAAGGGGGACGGTTGAGCTAATGTCTTTACCAGCCCTAAGGGTTGATGAGTTTTTGAAGATAATCAAGAGATAAAAATTTAGGGAGGGGTATCCCTCCCGCTTGACAAGCGCACCTTACTTATTGATAACGATGTTTTCTCCTGTTCTTTGAAGGATAGTTCTGAGATATCTTTTATCCTGAGGAGTGGCTAAGGTGATAGCCTTTCCTGTTTTTCCGGCTCGTCCCGTCCTTCCTATGCGATGGATGTAAGAATCGGCATCCCTTGGAACAGTATAGTTTATCACCAGCTCTACTCCTTTGATGTCAAGCCCTCTTGCAGCAACATCAGTAGCCACAAGGATGTTAAAGTCCCCCTGCCTAAAGCCCCTAAGCACAGCTTCCCTTTTCTTCTGAGAGTGGTCCCCGTGCAAAGCCTGAGCTAAAAAGCCTTCTTTCCTTAAGAGACCAGCAAGGCTATCAGCTTCAGCCTTAGTTGGGGTAAAAATGATCGTCTTCCCTGAGTGTTGCCTTAAGATCTCTTTCAATCTTTCAAACCTATTCTCTGTTTTTACTTGATAAACAACCTGGGAAATGGTGGATAGGGTTGGTTCTTCTGGCTTTATCCTTATGATTTCATAGTCTGGTGCTAAGAAGCGTTCTGCTAAACTGAGCACGGCTTTGGGAATGGTTGCAGAAAAGAGCATGGTTTGTCTTTCTTCCGGACAATGAGAAATGATTTCCTCAATATCTTCGATGAAACCCATCTCGAGCATCCTATCAGCCTCATCTAAAACTAGGATTTTAACATCCCCCAATTTGAGATGCCCGCGTTTTAGCAGGTCCTTCACTCTTCCTGGGGTGCCAACGACAATGTCGCAGAGCCCTTTTTGAAGAAATTCTATCTGACGCCCTAAGGGCTTTCCGCCATAAAGGGTGAGGACAAAGAACTTCTTAAACTTCCCTAAGGCTCTAAGCTCATCACTAACTTGCAGGGCAAGCTCCCTTGTTGGAACAAGAATAAGGCATTGAGGGATTTTGCTACCTGCCTTCAGCCTCTCTACGATGGGTATCCCAAAAGCGGAAGTTTTTCCTGTCCCAGTCTGGGCTTGAGTAACTAAGTCCTTTTGGCTCAAGGCAAGAGGAATAGCCATCCTTTGCACTTCTGTGGGGGTCTCGTATTTGAGAAACTTAATTCCCCGTAAGGTAGCAGTTGATAAACCAAAGTCGTTAAAGTTTGAATACATAAAACCTCCAATAAAATTGATTTTTTTTCGGAAGATCCTTCCAAGAATTATCTTAGGATTAGTTTGACTTGGATGGATGTTCCGTAAAAATATAATAATACATTTTAATTTTTATGCAAGTCTAAGGGACTGTTTTAATTAAGACCTTCACCATGTCCTGCTGAGGAGAGAGAGGATGCCTCTTCTCCTCAGCTATCATTCTGAGTGAAGCGAAGAATCTTCTATTACCAAGGAAAGGCAAAAGGATACCCCTCGGCTTGCGCTCGGGACGGTCAAGGGGGCGGAGCCCCCTTTGGTTGGTCTGATAAAATTGGGGGAAAATTCACCATTGACATTTATTAGAAACACTATTAAAAGTCTCTTTAAAAGAAGGTCTAATGGTGAAAAATATACCAAAAAGCTATAAGGAGGGTTTTATGAGCGCATGGAGCCTTGACCGAAGGGAGTTTTTGAAGGTTTTAACAGCAGCGGTTGCGACGATGGGGGTTCCCTGCAAGCTTTGTTGATAAGGTAGAGGCGGCAGTTGCTACAAAGAAAAAGCCAACCGTCATTTGGCTCAACTTTATGGAGTGCACAGGTTGCACCGAAACCCTTTTAAGGGCTTCTCATCCACCTTTGGGAAGGTTTTTGCTCGAAATAGTAAACCTTGAATACCATGAAACCATAATGGCTGGGGCGGGGGCTCAAGCCGAGGAGGCTTTAAATAAGGCCGTGAAAAATTACAAAGGCGAATACATTCTGGTGGTGGAAGGTGCTGTCTCAACGAAGGATGGTGGCATCTACTGTCAGATAGGGGGGCAAACCTGCCATACAAATTTTGAAAGATGTATGCAAGGATGCTAAGCTTATCATTGCCTATGGAACCTGTGCTTGCTTCGGTGGAGTGCAAGCTGCCTATCCTAATCCTACGGGGGCGGTGGGGATAGGTGAGGTTATCGGTAAAGATAAGCTTATCAACATTCCAGGCTGTCCACCCAACCCATACAACATCCTCTCAACCGTTCTTTATTTGCTAACCTTTGGTAAGCCACCGGAGATGGATGAGCTTAAGAGACCAACCTTTGCTTACGGAAGAAGGATCCATGACCATTGTGAAAGGAGACCACATTTTGATGAAGGAAGGTTTGCCGAAAGCTTCGGAGATGAAGGGCATAGGAAAGGTTACTGTCTTTATAAGCTTGGCTGTAAAGGTCCAGTTACTTACGCTAACTGTTCAGTTCTTAAGTTCTGTGATGTGGGGGCCTGGCCTATCGGGGCAGGTCATCCCTGCATGGGTTGCACTGAGCCAGGGTTCTGGGACACCATGACCCCCTTCTATGAACATTTACCCAAGGTTACCATACCTGTTAGTGAAGGGATAATAACCGATGCAGAAAAAATAGGGAAAATGGCAATTACAGGAGCTGGTGCCGTCATTGCTCTTCACGCTGGAGCTGGAGTGATTAAAAGTAGGCTTAAGAAGAAAAAAGGAGAACCCCAGATTTTGTCATCAAGCAACGAAAAATCTGAGAAGGAGGAGGGCTAAGTTATGGGGAAGAGGATTACTATAGACCCTATCACTAGGATAGAAGGGCATCTCAGGATTGATGTAGAAGTAGATGGGGGAAAGGTTCGCGATGCCTGGGCTTCAGCCCAGATGTGGAGAGGTATTGAAGTGATTTTAAAAGGTAGAGACCCAAGGGATGCTTGGGCTTTTACTCAAAGGTTCTGCGGAGTTTGCACAACTGTCCATGCCATTGCCTCTGTAAGAGCGGTTGAGGATGCTTTGGCTTTAGAGATCCCTCTTAACGCTCAGTATGTGAGAAACATAATCCTCTGCGCCCATGGTCTTCATGACCATATAGTCCATTTCTACCATCTCTCAGCCCTTGATTGGGTTGATGTAGTTTCAGCCCTTAAGGCTGACCCAAAAAAGACCGCAGAGCTTGCCCAGACAATTTCTGATTGGGATGGGAACAGTGAAACCTACTTCAAGAGCGTGAAAGAAACTTTGGCAAACTTTGTTGCTTCAGGACAGCTTGGTCCCTTTGGTTCTGGCTACTGGGGACATCCAGCGATGAAGCTCCCTCCAGAGGTTAACCTTTTGGCGGTAGCTCATTATCTATCTGCTCTTGATTATCAACGGTATGCCAACCAAGTAGTGGCGATATTCGGGGCAAAAACTCCGCACATTCAGACTGTGGTTGTGGGAGGGGTTGCTTTAGCCATCAATCCTGACAATGAAGCAGCTCTAAACATGGAAAGGCTTGCCTATGCTCGGGAGCTTCTTCTAAAGGTAAAAACCTTTACGCAAAAGGTCTACTTAAACGACGCCATAGCTTTAGCGGCTCTTTACAGTGATTGGTTAAAGATTGGACGGGGTGTGGATAATTACCTTGCCGTTCCGGATTTACCTCTTGACACCAAAGGAACAAAGTTTGACTTGCCTGGTGGGACCATATTCAACGGCGACCTTTCTACCTATAAACCCATTTCAAGCTTTGGCGACCCCTACTTTAGAGACAATGTTACCGAGGCGGTTATCCATTCCTGGTATAAGAACATCGGAGCAAAGCATCCATGGGAGGGCGACACAATACCAGAATACACAAAGTTTGACCCTAACGGCAAATACAGCTGGGCTAAAGCTCCGAGGTTTAAAGGGGAGCCGATGCAGGTTGGACCATTAGCCCAGGTCTTGATGGGGATTGCCTCAAAGAATGAACTATTCTTAAAATGGACAAACTATGCCCTTGAGAAATGTTCAGCCCTTGCCAAAACCCAGATCACCGTAGACAATCTAAGGTCAACAATGGGTAGACACTTAGCAAGGGCTATAAGAGCAGCTGTTCTTGCTGATTTAGCCTTGAAGCATCTTGACCTCCTTGAACAGAATATCGCTAAGGGTGACCTTGAAATCTATCCTTACAGGAAGGGTGTCAAGTTCCCTGAGAGGGAGATCAAAGGCTTTGGTTTCCATGAAGCCCCAAGAGGAACCCTTTCTCATTGGGTAGTAATCGAGAAGGGAAAGATCAAAAACTACCAGGCAGTGGTCCCATCAACCTGGAATGTTAGCCCAAGGGATGAAAAGGGTAAGCGGGGTCCTTATGAGGAATCTTTGATAGACAATCCGGTTGCTGTTCCTGAAAAGCCTTTAGAGGTATTAAGGACTATTCACTCCTTTGACCCCTGCATTGCTTGCGCAGTCCATCTTATCGATGGTAGGGGGAGGGAAATAACCAGAGTAAAAGTTTTGTAAAGGGGGTTAAAAATGAAGATAGAACCAAGATCGTATAAAAGGGTTTTTGTCTGGAGCGGTCCTTTAAGATTATTCCATTGGGTTTTTGCTATTTCCATAGCAGTTTTAATTTTAACCGGTCTTTACATCCACAATCCAATTACTACAACTTCGTCTGAATTCAGGCCATCCTTTTTGATGGCCATGCTTAGATACTTTCATTTTGTCGCCGCTTACTTCTTTATATCGGCATTCATTTTAAGAGTATATTTGCTATTTTTTGGTAATAAATACGAAAGAATAACTAATTTTCTTCCAATTAACCGCGAAAATGCCCTTTCTTTTTGGCAAACCTTAAAGTTTTATCTTTACCTAACAGATGAACATGAATTGAGAGTGGGTCATACAGTTCTTGCAGGTGTGATTTATACTTTGCTATTTTTAGCAAGCTTGGTTATGATTTTAACAGGGTTATATTTACTCTATCCTGAGGTTGGAATCATTAAAAAATTAGGAGTAATGCTTTTTGGTACACAACAAACAGCAAGGTTTATCCATTATTTTCTTCACTGGGCTTTTACCTTTTTTATATTAATCCATCTTTATATAGCTATTTGGAACGAATTTCGTACTCCAGAAGCCATTATCTCTGGGATGTTTTCAGGGACTAAGTTTTTACCAGCTGAGGCAGTAGAAAAGGAAACCAAACCTAAGGAGTAATCCTATACTTAAAGTAGGCAAGGCAGGCTCCTTCGTTAGAAACCATACAGGGTCCGACAGGGGTCTTTGGGGTGCAGGCTCTACCAAAGAGCTTGCACTCCCAGGGCTTTGCTTTCCCTTGTAAAATAACCCCGCAAAGACAACCTTTCGGGGTGTTTTCTTCATACTTGCAAGGATAGAAGGCTTCAGCATCTAAAAAAGAGAAGTCTTCTTTAAACTTATAGGCGCTTCTTGGGACATATCCAAAGCCACGCCAGGGAAAGGTATCTCTCACTTCGAAGACTTCCTTCATAAGCCTTTGGGCAGCAACATTTCCCTCAGGTTTTACAACCCTTTTATACTGAACCTCAACCTTAGGATTTTCCTCTTTGATTAAATCAACAAGATGGTCCAAAGCATGCAATATGTCAAAGGGTTCAAAGCCTGCGACCACCATAGGGGTCTGATGTTTTAAGCTAAGCTCTTCCCAGGGGATTGCTCCTATGATCGCTGAGACATTCCCTGGGGCGATGATCCCGTCAACCTTTAGTCCGTTGATTAAGAGATAATCAAGGATTTCTGTAGATATAACATGATTTGAGACGATTAGGAGGTTTTTTAAGCCCTCTTCTTTAATTCTTTTAGCCAAGAAGGCGGTGTGAGGAGTCGTAGTTTCAAACCCTATGGCAAAGAAGATAACCTTCTTTG
>WYEB01000311.1_pt1 | contig 18224 bp, 19 predicted proteins | sample 6343061 | NCBI WGS metagenome assembly WYEB01 (sample SAMN13812332, study PRJNA600296) | hot springs metagenome | biome: ENVO:00000051; feature: ENVO:00002007; isolation source: sediment sample from Evening Primrose shelf | place: USA: Yellowstone National Park, Evening Primrose Hot Spring ... | reverse complement strand
AGGCGAGATTTATTTACTAAAAAACATTTGTAGATGTGGAGGTCTTCAACACGCCAAGGGTCTTGCTGGTGGGTAGCTGGGGTTCCGAGGGCTTGGTGTCGGCTTTTACGGATGCGCTGTATAGAGGCGTGCCCTGGGAGGAGGCCTTGGGCGCGCAGACGCAGGAGCTCGTAGAGAGGCGGATAGGCGCCTTCTACCGCCAGGGGCACTGGTCCGTCTTCGAGTTCATGGGGGCGCAGTTCATCGTGGAGTGCTCCCGGGCGTGTCATACGCAGTTCATCCGGCATAGGCTGGCTTCCTACTGGTCGGAGTCTCAACGCTACGTGGACTACACGAAGCGAAAGATCAGATTCGTGGTGCCGGTGGGCTTCCCCGAGGAGCCCCTTAGAAGGGCCTACGAGGACTACGTAAAGCTTAGGGAGGGCTTTAGGCCTGAGTACGCCAGGATGGCGTTGCCAAACGCCGCCGCTGTTTTGTTCGCCGTGCAGATGAACGCCCGAGAGCTGTTGCTGAACTTCGCCCCCCTGCGGTGCGCCTACGCGGCGCAGGCGGAGATTAGACACGTCTGCTGGCAGATGTTCGCCCACGCCTGGCGCCTCTGGCCCGCCTTAGCCAAGCTGGTGTGGGCGGACCTCCCGGCGTTGCACCGCGACTTCTGCACCAAAGTCCCACGGGGCGAGGACTGCCGCCTCTACGCCATAAAAGACGCAGAGGAGAAACACGGGCCTCTGCCGGAGAAGCCATGGCTCTAAACATCCCCGTTTTTTCCTTTAGACGCGGCGTTTTTCTGTCTCCCAGCTCGGCAAGGTTTCGTATGTAGCGTGCCTATCACATCCTTATAGAAATTGGTTCAACTTGCTTTAGCTCTCCCATTTTTTCATTAAGACTCCACGTGCTAAGGCCCGGTCTAGTCTTGGCAGTATCTGCGGCATGTTTTTGCTGTTCTATATGAGACGTAGAGGCTTTTACGTATGCCGCCAACCAGTGCACCTACAGGGATGACCTAACAGGGATAATTATCCCTGTCAAGTAATCCCTGTGGCGTGTTGGTTCAACGTTGTCGTGGTTGTCGTGAGTTGTATGGGAAAATCCTCAGGGTGTGTTTCCGCCGAAACCCCGGAGGGGGTGGTACGGGGTCTTCGAGATGATGCCGGCGAAGACCAGGGCGTCGTTTTTCAGGTTCTGGGATGTAGATGCGTCGGCGTTTAGGGATGTGCTGGTTTGTCCGATGTCTATATACACGGTTCGGTTGCGGTCTAAGCCGCGTGTGCTTCTAGGCGCATATGTGCCCAGGAGCGGGAGGATTTACTGCAATGTGCGCAACGTCGAAGTGTTTCTGCACGAGGCTTCTCACCACATTATTTCACTGCATATGCCGCGCCTCTACAAGACCGCACGTGGCCGTGCGGTGGAGGAGGCAGTGGCGGACATCGCCGCCGCAGTTTCGGCGATGAGGTTAGAAGTGCCCAGAGGCGCCGGTTGGCAACTTATCGAAATGGGGCTGCGTCTAAAGCCGTGTAGTAAGTTGCGCCTTGACAGAGACGGCGATCCGCATCTATCAAGCAGGTGCATCTTGACCGCCCTCAAGGCAAAGCCTAAGCTCATTCTCAATCTCTTCCCATAGCCTCCTTTTTCCCAAAACTTATTTAAATACCGATACATTTCTGCCGAATATGGAGATAGTTGTGACGAAGGTTGGCAAAGACTACGGCGTCGTCATGACGGAGTTGCGGATTGTTGGCCTGAGGAAGTTTAGAGGTTGCTACCTTCTGAAGTTTCCAACTAAAGAAATGGACGAAATCTCGCAACATCTGAAAGGACTGCCTGTAGATCTCTGCTTGGTGGACTACGAGGGATACATCCACTTCGCGAGGTTCATCTTCTCAAGTAACAAGGTTGAGTACGTCATCCTAATGACAAAGATAAGGCAAACCGCCAACCTCAAGAAATTTGTAGTTCGCCTCCAACAACACAGATGGCGCCTCATGTTGCGCATACGGCCCCTCCGCCGCCGCGCCCACACCTAACCCCCTCCTTTTAACAACAAACATCCATCAACATTGTGTTTTCTTGAGGTTTGAGTGCGGTGGGGATTTGAAATGCATTATTTTTGGTGGTTGTGTTTGTAGCGTTGTTGTTTTTGAGTGGGTTTGATTTTGCGTTATTTTGGGGAAGTGAAAAAGGGGATTATTTATAGTAGGATAGGTCAGGCGCCACGTGTATCCCCTCGGCGGTGATGCACCTCCTCTTGGCGAGCTCGTATTCAAACAGCGTTTTGGCGCGCCTGTGTACAATCCTGTGTACCATGCCGTTCATTTCAACTGCCTTCTTCAACATATCTGTAGGGTCGAAGTCGGCGCATATGGCGTAGGGGCCGTACTGCGTGCAGAGCCACCCCTCGGTGGGCCTCCCGGTCTTTATGATGCCGATGTTTTTTCTGCAGATTTTTGCTGGTAGGCCGTCGAAGATGCAAATCTCAGCTTTGTCGGCGTAGAGCCTGGCCATCTCCAGCTCTAGGTCGCGGGTGTCTGGCGACGTGGTGTGGTACTCCAGCAGGTCTACGGCGCCGCTGTCTGTGATGATGCCGGTGACGGCCACACCCACCTTTTCTATCCTCTTGGAGGCGTAGCTGTAGCAGTTGGCCATCCGGACGCCGGAGTCCACAGCGATTATCACGGCATCACGCGTATGGGGACTACATCGTCGTCTACATATATGAACTCGCCGCGGCGCAGTTGCGGCAGGAGGCGCGCCACGTCGGTGGGCATCTGCGGTGCAATCGACGCCAGCTCCCTGGCCCACGCCGAGTTCCTCACGCGGCCCGCGATTATGCGGGTATTAGCCACGTATTCGCCAGGGCGTTGCGACACTAAAACCATGTTGAGGCCGAACTTCCGCGTCTGCGCCAAGGCCAGGTATATGATCCTGGACAGCGCCTCGTCGGCCATCAGCTTGGCTGCCTCCTCCACCACCACAACCGCCTTCTGCTTCCTCTCCACCAGATACCTAATTATGTAACTCATAAGCCCAACGGTAACGTCGGAGGTCATGAAGAGCTCTTTGCTTTCAAATAAATTCACAACGTATAGGGGCGGCAAGTCGCCGCCCCGAAGCGCTATGCGGGAGGCGGAAGCGGCCCACATGAGGTACATCATGGCAGCGGCGATCCTCTCCTCATCCTTCCTCACTATTTCCTTCAGGGCGTTGTAGACAACGCCGCCGGCTGTTTCTTTCAGCGAGTTTGCGAATTCGGCCAGGAGGCTGTCGCGGCCGTCCAGCGTCTTGACGTTGGGGTTGATGGAGTCAAGCATCATCATAGCTTCGGCAGCCTTCTGCAGGGCCGCGTGGACATCTTTTACATCGATCTTATCAGCCATTGCACAGAACGCCTTGACGAAGAAGCGCAGGTACCGCATCATCCTAATAGGCGACTGGACTCTGAGGAGACCCGTAACGGCAAGGAGCTCTTGGTCGCTGAGCTCACAGAGCGGCAGAATGGGCGGCCCCGCGTAGCCGCCGAGCTTCTGCGCCAGCTCGCCATACTCCCCATGTATGTCGAAGATAATCACATTGAGACCTTTTTTCACAGCATCTTCTACAAGCAACTTAACTAAAGTCGTCTTTCCTGCACCTGTCATGCCAATAACCGATAAGTGTGGACTTACTGAATACTGCAACAAATCCACCTTGCCCTCTGGCGAAAATACACCGCGGCCGGCAGTGGGCCATTCAAACGGCTCCACAGTCTCTCCCGGCTTAGGCGTCTCTCCGCCGACTAACAACGCCTTGGACACAGAAACTGATCTGACGTCTTCCAGCGTTTCAGCCAACCTAAGCACCTCCACATATTCTGGCAAAAGCTCTTGCCGTCTTGAAACAGCAAGGAGCTTCGCGCCTGAGTTACTCACAAGCAGAGCGCCAGGGGCGAAGTCGCCCATTATATACACCGATTTGTTTACAATTTTGATAACAATCCCTTCCATATCCATACTCCTGTCTAGATACACGTTGAATTAACCAGTCGAAATACAGAGAAGTTGAAAGCTTTTTCAGCATTATTTTGAACCGAAACGTCACAGGGATTGACTGACAGGGATAATTATCCCTGTTAAGAAATCCCTGTAAGTTATCCCTGTAGGCGAGGGGCAGTTATCCATGGACGTGTAAGGAGGATTTTGAATCTCTGGTATGCGCTGTTTGCTTCAGAGGTAGAGAGCTGAGCGGATTTAACAGCAGAAGCCGCATGACTGGCGGGTTTTTGGGATGTGCGCTATGGGTCGGTTCAACATGTGGGATAACGGCTGAGTGAAATATGGTGTTAGCAAAGCCATGTTTAATGCTGTTCTCCTGCCCCGGCGACGGCGGCGACACGGTGGTGTATTGGAAGGGAGCCGCCAGGCAGGCCAAGAAGGACGATGCAGTTGTCAAGCTGTTCGGCGCCTTAGACACGGCGGTTGCCTACGCCCACAAAGCCGCCAACGTTCTGCCGAGGCCGCAGGGGCGGATAATGCGCCTCATTGCCTTCTCGCTTATGGAGCTGGGCTTCTACCTGGCGACGGGGAGGGCGGAGTACCTCGACACAGCACACGCCCTCTACCGCAGAGCGCTTAAGCTGGCCTACGCAACCGCGCCCGAGGAGCCCCTCCGTAGCTGGGTGGCCTGCGCCTCCCCGGAGTGTTCCGCCGTAGACGAAGCCAGGGTATGGATCAGGTGGGCTGAGAGGCGCATGGTGACGCTGGAGGAGGCCGCGGCCGCCAGGCTCCTCAACCAGCTCTCCAACCTAGCCTTCGAGGTCATGAGGACGCTTCCCCACATAAAATACCGCCACAGAGAGGTAAAATAATTCCCCCTTTTTCAGTACATGCAGATATGTAACGCCTTCCTGCGCCTCGAAGCCACCCCGCCCTCCTGGGCGCTTACAACCCCTCTGGTGTTCGGCCACGGGCCGTAATGTCTCCGACAAGAGTCCTAGGAAGGGTGTTCATCCCGGGCCCGTAAAAGCAGAAAATGATGTATTTCACACATATACGCCTTCTGTTTCTCATCTCTCATCATTTTTATACCCCCACACAGATGAGACTATGGATTCGAAAGTAGTAGGCGTAGTGGCAACGCTCCTCCTCGCGGCCGTTGCTCAAGCTGTGTCGGTCAACGCGGGCGGAGACTTCCTCCTGTGGCTTAAGTGCGAGGTCGTAGAGCTACGTGTAAACACGACCGGCGCCAACTTCATCAACTTCACCACGTTGCCTCAATACAAAGACCTCCTGGCCCAGCTCAACAAGACGTTTATCGTGGGCCGCGGCGGCGTGGCGCCGTTACCTATGATCGGCGTGGAGGAGCTAAAGATGTTAAAAGTATCTGACCCAAAGTTTAAGGTAAGAATCTGCTTTAAGATCCGCCTCGTCGCAGTAAAGAACAACGCAGAATGACGTTGAATTAGATTTCAAATCTCTTTTTTTACCTTTTCTTGATTTTGGAGGTAACTGCCTGAAGCTGTAGTAGCTTATATCGTTTCTGGGCAAAAATAAGTCTTTAACCGCTGAAAACCTCTTACACTTAATACCTCAATGTCTATGACGTAAATACAATGTTGTAGTTTAAGGTTTTTTGGTGTTTTCAACGCCGGATATTCTGCTCCGCTTGCTGTTCAACAAGTGTTTATTTGCAGGTCTGAAAGCCGTCTAGAAAAAGAAGTTTCTGTCTTCTACAAGCAATTGGTTGCGCAGAAAAAATTTCTCGTGTTTTAGATGGTTTAGGTAGTCTGAATTGTTTTTGTTTTTTGTGTTTTTTGCACCGTGTTTTTTTCTTCATACCACTTGAGGGCTACGTAGGCGTTTACCTGGGCCCGGTATTTGTAGGTCTTCAGCCTTTCTGCGAAGTTTCCGACGTCGAAGCCGCGTGCGGCGAGCCACTGGCGGAGGGCTTCGGCTTCCTCCGGGGCGAGGGTGGGGTACTTTTTGTGTAGCTTTACGCCTGTGACGTGCCTCTCCCCTCCGCCGCCTATCTCCGGCGGCAGTATGACTTTGCCGTATGAAGCCTTGAGCGTCCACCCTGCCCAGTCCGCAGAGGCGCCGGGCGGCAGGGAGAGGCGCGTCAGCGTCGTGGGTGAGCCTGCGCCGAATAGGTGCACGCGGCCGGCGGCTTGGAGGGCCTCAAGGACGCGGCTCCGCACCAAGGCGTATCTGTGCGCCGTTAGGTGCGGCACGGCTCCCCCCACGCCGATCAGCGGCGCGCCTAGCTCCCGCGCAGCCGCAAGTCCAAGCCTCAGGGCCGCCGCGTAGGCTCTGGGAGATGTGTGGATGTGCACCACGGGAGCCAGGGGGCAGGGGGCCGTTGTGGAGATGTTCTTGGCCTCAAGCCGGAAGTAGGTCAGGGAGTCGGCGTCGGGCGGGGGCGGGACGTCTGGAGCGAAGCAGACCTCTGCTCCCACCTCCTCACAAAGCCTGCACAGCTCCCTTGGGGCGGGGAGCCGGGCGCCCCTCTTGAGGGCGAGGTAGCCGCCGGAGTCCAGCCACCTGGGCTCCGCGTAAGGCGGGAGGTACTTGGCGTAAAATGGCGACGCCATGGCGGGGTGGGGGAACTGAAGCGAGGCGGAGTTGGTGTACGTGAGGAGGAGCATTAAGTCGACCTCCTGTGCCAGGAGGGCTTGCCTGGGCCGCTCCTCACTACCGCCAGCCACTGGCCTGGGCCCAGCGACGACACCACGGCGGGGTCTACGTTGAGCACGGCGGCGGCGAGCTTGGCCGCTTCGCCGTGGAGCTGGAAGTATATATGCGTGGGGACTATGGAGAGGACGGCGGTCTTCAGCTCAAGAGGCGACTGGGTAGATATTATCATGTGCCAGTTGCCGTGTCTCCCCATCCTTATCACCTTTTCCGGCGGGTCTTCTATGTTCTCCACCTTGGCCGCCACGCGGTGGTATTCGTCTATCACTACGAAGGTGGGCTCCGGCTGGGGGGTCTTCAGGAGGCGCATCAAGATGCCGTGAACTATGACGGCCTGCAGGAAGGGATCCTCCACCGCCACCCTCACCACCACTGGAGGCTTCACGTCTACATGTTTGACGAGGAGCGGGTGGGGCGTGCAGTTGTACTCCGTATCTACGTGTGCGCAGAGAGACGCCAGCTTCTCAATCATGACTTGCTTGCTCAGCTGGGGGAGGTCTGGCGCAGCCGCGATGGTGGTTAGGAGGTTGCGCAACGGCACTGCGCCGAAGCGCCGAAGCGCGCCGAACTGAACCGGGGAGAAGCTGGCGTCCTCCTTGCCCAGCGTCGCGGCGAAGGCCAGGGTGAGGAGCTGGACGCGCTCCTCCACCGTGAAGGCGGAGAAGTTGATGCCTCCCTCGACTGTGGGCCCCAGAGACGCCGCGTACTCACCCTTGGGCGTTATGTCGATGACGAGGTAGCGCTGTCCGCTTATTATGCTCTTCACCAAGGTGGTCTTCCCGGCGGCTGACGCCCCTGCCACAAATATGTGCATCAGCTCATCTGCAGACGCCGCCGACCGTATGTCCGCGATCAAGACGTCTTCATCCACCACCTTGAAGCCGTCGCCGCTCCTCTCCACGCCTTTTAGTACATGCTTCAGACTGCCCCTCCTCTTCGCCAAAAGCCCAGTGCCCTCTGCCCACAGTTGCGAGCCGCGGGGATCCACCCGGATCCCCCTGGGCCAGAAGATCCAGTACCAGTAGGACATGCGCTTCAGCACCTCAGCCACAGCGTCTACGGTCACCCGCTCCCACCCCACCAGCGGCGGCTTGGTCTTGCAACTAGTCGCCACCCGCCACTCCCGCCCCTTGTGGAATATGCCAATGGGGTCGAACCATATGACGCCCCTAGGCGCGGTGGAGGCCCCCACCCTCGGGCCGCCCCTGCCCTGGGCCGGGTAGTGGGCTACAACCGGAAGGGGAGGCCTCCCCACGCACAGCTCCACCGCCTCCTTCTCCCTGCCCTCCGCCAGAAACGGCGGAGCCAGCGGCTCCTCAGACAGGATGAAGCCCCGGGACATGTCCAAGCCGATCCTCCTCCCTGGCGTCAGTACGAGTTGCTGGAACTCCTCCTCCGACGCCGCAGGCACGGAGTATAGATACATGACACCTCCACAGGCGCGGAAAATATAGAACCAATTCAACAATAAAGCCTAAGCCGACATGTAGCATGAAAACGAAAAAAATGCTAGAAATGGTTGTAACGCAGTTCCCCCGGTGGGCCGGGGTAAGCCTACCCGGGCCCAGTCGCAGGCCCGCCGGGGACTGGCAAAACTACGTTTATTCAGGCGCTTATTAAAATTGCCCAAAGGTTGGGTATTAAGATCATCTTCATACAGTCGAAGGATTGTACTGAAGATGTAATAGAAATACCTGGCGCTGATATAATCATCAAAAGGATAAGTAGCATACTGCAGTTTACTGCGTCAGATGGTTTTAGGGCATCCTTTGACATATTAAGCGCGGCTGAATGCACTGACCTTCGATGCTTATTCGAGTTTGTAAACAAGACGTATAGGACAGATATCAGCATGTGGATTGAAACAAGATTAAGGATATTAACACGTTTCATTAATGGTGATAAAGTCGCGATTCCACTGTGTCTTCGAAATGAAGACGAGATAATAAAAAGGATTCTGATTGGAATTTTGTATGTGTTGAGAAGCAGAATCAAAGCACCAGTAGTAGTAGATGATTTACTGTCTTTCATAACAAACGAGCTGTATTCAGAAGCATTTGTTGCTATGATGCGGCCTTACCTATTTAGTATAAATAGAAACCTCAATAACCATGAAATGCTGATGTACAATCCAATAATAATCGCCCCTGGCGGGCAGGGCGGCTACTACCGCCTTGCCGAACCGCACAAATACGTGATATTATTCGATAGCAATAAGTGGTCTATTCCGCGCAAGGATATCGAAAAAATTGCACGTTCCTAGTTTTTTCTTCAGAGGAGGGGCTCTATCTGCACTTCTCTGTAGGCGCCGGTGTATTTCGAGACGCGGTGCCACACCACCTTGAGGATCCTTTTGCCCTCTGCGCCTACTGTGAGCCTGGCCACCGCTTGTACGTTATGCTGAGCCCTCATGGCGAATGACGGCGCGGCTGGCTCCCCGTGGTAGGTCTGGCCTATTGCTGGTCTTTCCTGCGCCACGTAGTATACGCTTATGGCTTTGCTGGCTATGTTGTTGGCGATGAGCTGGGTCATGGAGTTGGCGAAGCTACCCATAGTTCTCACTATGGGTAGGACGTCCAGCTTCCCCGTGGAGGCGAGGTAGCGGCCCTGCTCGTGAAGCGCCACGGCTGTTATGGAGTCCACCGCCAAGACGGCCTCTCCGCAGTGGCCCGTTACTTCAACCGCCTTGTGGAGGAGGGGCAGGTAGGAGTCCACGTACTCCGCCGCGGCTATCTCCCGGTACCCGCATTTAAACACGCGGGGTAGCTTTTCCCTTATCTTCTCCAGCTGGCCGTATAGCTTTAGGTTCGGCTCAGTCCCTATGTAGAAGGTGGGGGTGCCTAAGTCGGCCAGCTCCCAGAGGAACCTGGCCATGAGGGTGGTCTTGCCCACGGCGGGGGCTCCGTATATGATGTAGATGCCCGGCGAGCTTCGGCTGTAGAGGCCCAGCTCCTCTAGCAGAGCAACCACCTTCGGCTTCTGAGATTTACTCATAAGGTTAGCCTCAAAAGCGGGAGTATCATCTGTATAGGCACCATATGTGCCACCATGCCGAGGGCCGCGGTGGCGGCTGTGCTGAACTGCCCCTTGTCTGCACCCTCCTCCGCGAGTTTGGCTAGGTCGCAGAGTTGTAGATGGTCGCGCTTCTTAACCGTCTCTTCTATCTGGCTCCAGATGTCGCCTGGGACTGCGTCTGGGTTCAGCGTCCATAAGCCTGCCATGAAGCCGAGCCGCCTCGCCTCCTTGGAGCGGTCGTAGACGAGGCGCATCAGCAATTGAAGCTTCTCCGGATTGCTCAATATGTCCAAGCCGGCGCGGGCGAAGGTTTGCTCGTAGTTGGAGGAGGTAAATATGGTGTTTTTGCAGTCGATGTAGTTGCAGATCGGCAACCATCTGCCGAATTGGATGTTTTCGCGTTGAGGCACGTAGATCGCCCTTGCAATGGCGGCGGCGTACTGCGGATACTGGAGCGGGTCGGCGAGGGCGAAGAGCGGCGAGAGGTCGCACTCCGGCTGTAGGCACAAGATGTAGAGCCTGTGAGCCATGTGCGCCAGAGGCGCCGCGGCGATGGAGTCCGGCCACAGAAGCACGATGTACCTCCGGGAGCCGAGCCTCAGCTCTATGTGCTTGTGCTGTCTGTAGCGCTTTCCGCCGTAGTACGTCATACATACAGTCGTGGCCGCGGCAGACAGCGTCTTGCTGTGTGGCCCCATGTCCATGGCACGGTACTGCGGCAGAGCCACAGCAGGCATGAGCATCAAGCAGATAAACATGGGCAACTCGGCGACATGCGGCGCGGACTTAGGGGCAGTGGGCCCCATGGGGAGTATGGTGATGCCACTCGCATCGCCAAATATCTCATCGCCAATGGGGGCGAGGAACTTCACGTTTAACCAGCCAAGCGGCCCCAAGACGTGGCCCATGGTTTTGGCAATCATGTGGTTGGCGTTAAACAGGGAATAAATGTAATTAAACAAAAAATAAAAACCTTCCATCTATATACATAACGACGACAGGGATTGGCTAACAGGGATAATTATCCCTGTAGGGTTATCCCTGTTATCGTGTTGTGAGCAGGCGTATAGTCTCTTTGATGTCTTCTTCCGAGCTGGCGAAGATAACTGCCTTATACACGTTGCTATCTGTCTTTGGGAATATTCTGATCGTCGTTTTGCCGCGGTACGCCAATATTGCATTTACCTTCTCCCTATCTCCTATGGCAAAGCCCCTCTTCTCCAGCAACTGCAAGAGCTCTTCAAGCGGCATCGCCGGGATCTCCGCTACAGCTACCATGTTATCAATTTTGCAGTCTGTGAAGTATGGGAGATTGGGTAGCGGGTACCACTTCGAGAAGATCTTGGCTTTGCCGGTGTCGAAGACAACAACAACAATGCGTTCCCGCGGAAACTCGTGAACCCCGGGAAAGAGGAGATCCAGCGGGAAGTAGTACTTCTTGCCGTTCTTCACCTCTTCGTAGGGCACATCCTCTGGTATTTTGGTTGTTATTCTACAAGTAGCCACAACATTGACAATCCGCATATTAAAGATGGAACTAGGGTAAAAGAAAAAGATTCACATGATGCACCTGGTGCGGCCATCTGTGATGTATCCCTGCCGCACGAAGTACCGCTTACCGAACACCCGCCACTTGCCGTTGGCGTAGCGTCTGGAGGGCCCCACGTAATAGCCTCCTCCGTGGCGGCGGAAGTAGAAGTAAGCAATCGGCTGGCCCTGCGCCCAGACCTCGGCCTGTATGAAATCGGGGAGGAAGCCCGCCCGCTTGAGGATCATACACAAAACGTAGAGGTCTAGGTCGGGGGGCACGCGGTCCAGCAGAACAAGGTACCTGAACCCATCCACCAAGACGTGTTCCATATGGTAAATAGGAACGTCTATTTATAAACTTGACGTGGAAAAAAGCTTAGTTTAGAGCTTGGTGTAGAAGTCTCTCTTCTCCTCCGGCGCGCATCCGCCCTTCGACTCGCAGTACCGCTGTATCTGAGACAGCTTCCAGTTCACCTCGTCAAATTTGCCCTTGGCCAGGTCGTCGGCGACTAAGTCGCGGAGCTCCTTCGGCGCCTTCTCTGCGGCTTCCTCCGCCAGCTCCTTGATGACGCTGTCGGCGTCTACTACAATCCGGTCTAAGTTCTGCTCTATGTACTGGCGGCGGAACTCGTCGTCGGCGCCCGCCTTGGCGAGCCAGTCATCTACGCGCTTGACCTCCTCAGCTACGTCTTTGGCATACGTGCCGAAGTCCTCCGCCAGCTTTGCCGCGACTTCGTGCGGCAGGCCGTAGGCGCGGGAGATCTCATATGCAATGGACTCCTCCTCTGCCTTCGCCACGTCTATGCCCAAGATGCGCCTCACGGCCTCTGCGTGGTCTTCGTCTTTGATCTTGCCCACCTCGGCATCCACCCGTTCCTCGGCCTCTCCCACCGGCTCATATCTGTCTTCGGCGGGGGCGTACTGCTTGTCCACAGGCGTGTACTGCTCCGGCGCCGGCTGTGGAGCCTCCCCGAGCCGCTCCGCCTCCTCAGCCCCTCCGGCGGAGACGTACCTGCCTGCGGCTTCTATCATGTTGAGGAGCGCCATGTAGGCGTCGGGGCCGTCCTCATGCAGGGCGAAGTCCAGAAGCTTGTCTCTGAAGTCGGCGTACTCCGACGACGTCAGCATCTTGAGCCACCGCTCCGCGGCGGCTTCTGCTTCAGTCTCGCTCAAGCCGGCGGCCAGCGCTGTATCTTTTATCTCCTGCAACTGGCTCTCCAAGAACTCCCTCAGCTTTTTCGCCCTCTCCTCCTCGTCCTTCCCCTCTATCCTCAGCGGCATGTAGTCCCTCCCCTCGTCGTAGTACTTCTCCGACGCGTTTGCAAACGTGGCGGTCTCCGCCAGCATCCGCCTCACCTCCGTCGGCGTGCCAAACGCCGCCAAATCCTCCGGCTTGATCTGCCTCTCCACCACCTGGCCTCCCTCCACCGCCTCGTAGCTCTTTACGCTGAACATCTCCATTGTTTTGGCGTACTGCGAATAGTCCACAGCCGCGGCTGCGGGAGGCGCAGTTTGTTGTTGCAGAGGCGGCGTCTCCAGCGCCGCGAGCCTCTGCGCCACTACGGCGTCTCTGACTGAGGCCGGCAGGTAGTCAAGCACTCTGTGCTCCACCACCTGGCCGTGGGGCGTGATCTCGCGCCACGTTATGTCTGCTATCTCTGCGGCATATTTGACGCTGTAGGCGTAAGACCAATCGCCGTAGGGGAGCTTCCCCAGCGCCTGCGCCTGGACGTGCTCCGGCATGGGCTCGAACCACTGGGGCTTGTCCTCCTTCACCAGCTCGTAGATAGCCTTTAGCGTCTCCCCCTGCATGATGCCCGGCAAGCCCTTTTCGATTACGTCTTTCGGCAATATGTCTGAAACGGCCTGCCTCAGCGCGTCTTCAAACCTCTTGTAGTCGTCTTCCAGCTTAAGCATCTTGCGCATCTGGGGATCTTCAAGCATCTTCCAGACGCCAGCCGCGGCGGTGTCTCTGTCCACTCCAGTAGCATGGGCTACCTTGCCGACGATGCGCTCCATGGTGCCTTTCAGCTTGTTGAAGCTTTCGGCTTTTAGCTCAAGAGGTTCGCTGAACTCTACCTTTTTGCCCATGGGGCCTGGGCCGAGCCTCAGCGCCATCTCTATGTCGCCCCTCTCTGCGGCTTTGGCGCCGCCCTTCAGCCACATGTTCCACACAGGCGCGGTCTTGCCCTCTGGGGTGATTTCCACCCCCATGTGCTCCCTCGCCAGCTTGCGGAACTCCGGAATCGGCGAGAAGTACAACGCATTTGGATCTCCCTCTCTGTACTTCGTAAAGGCAAAGTCGGCAAGCATCAGGCGTAGGGAGAAGTCCGCCGGCAGGTAGGTGAAGAGCTCCGGCTGGGAAACGGTGAAGCTGAGCTGGACGTAGTACTTCTCCCAGGCCTGCTTGAGCCGCTGGTAGTCGTAGCCGAAATGCGCCAAGTACCGGGCAGCGGCTTGCTCCTGCGTGTATTTGTACCCAAGGCGCTCGAAGCCTTCTGCCAAGTGCTTTGGGTGAACCAGAAACGGCCTTTTCATGTCCAACTCTACAGCAAAGGCGGCTAGGTCGCCTACGTGCCGCGGCGGCCTGAACATCAAGACAGTCCACAGCGCGGCCAGCTTCGCGTCGCCGCCGCTGAGGTGGTAGGCTGTGTGGAAGATGTGGGCTACAGCTTTGGCCACGAACCAGTCTATGCGCAGATGTGTAGCAGCCCACAGCCAGTCCAGCGCCTTTGCCGAGGCCTTGGCGGCTTGGGCCTCCGGAGTCAGAGGAGAGCCGTGGTGCGCCAGCAGGTGCATGCCCCTCAACTGCCTAGCCATGAACTCAATAAGCTTGGCAGTAGCGCTTGCGGCGGGCTGGAGGCGGGGATGAGGTGCCTTTATGATTATCTTCAAATCCAGCTTAGAGCCGATGTATGCCGACAGCCCCAGCGCGGCCGCGAAGCGGATGGGGTCGAACTTCCAGAGCCATGTTGTCCACTTGAGCGCAGAGGAGGCGTAGAGCGCCCACATCTGCGCATAGCGGATCCAAGAAGCCGTTACGTTTTTAGCCGCCTCTGCGGTGGCGGCGGCGGTTGCGCCGCCCGCCACGGCCGCTCCGCCCTTGCCAGCCGCGGCAAGGCCTTTAGAAGCCAGCTGTAATACAGTGGTCTCCACCGGGCCTGCCCGCAGTTTCAGCTGGAAGAACTGCGAAAGGCCGAGGATCTTCAGCACCGGCGCCCCGGCGCCGACGATTATCAACACGCCTGCCGCCCCTGCGGTGACGGCGATGAGCGTGTAGACCAGCCGCAACGCCCAGGGGATCAACGACGTCCAGATCCAGGTAAACGGCTCTACGAACTTCGCGGCGAGTGGCGCAAACCCGAACCCTAGCGGGAAGACCGACGACAGCGCGTAGAAGGCGTAGCCAAATATTGTATCCACTACGTCTCCAGTGCTGTGCCTTCCGCGCTGGAACCCCGCCGCGGCTGGCGTCGGGGCTGGGACGTACAGCAGTGAGACTGCGACTGTGGCTCTGTGCCAAGTCTCCACCTCTTCGCAACGGGTCTCGTTCCCCACAGTTCTGCACTCAATTTGCGGCTGGCTACTTACGTCGATCGAGGTGCTCCACTGCTTCGTCGGGTGCCAGCCGCTACAGCTGGCGCCAAAGGCAGAAAGAACAGCGCTTTCAGTGGCGTTGCATATCTTCTTCCAGTCTTTCTCGCCCATGGCCGCCGTGGTTGCTGACTTGGAGTAGCTCACATCGGCATATTCCGTGCCCAGCACCTTCACTGTATGGTCGCGGTATTCCGCGGCTAGGCCGTCTAAGTCCCACCGCGTTCCTGGGCACTGGCTTACGGTGCCGTAGCACTCGTACTTAAACACCCACGTTGCGTTCATCTTTGCCCCGCTTACGCCTATTGAATCCGGCTTGAGCGACGCCGCCGCAGACCACTCGTCGCGCCACTTGTAGGGGACGTAGATGGTGAGGGTTCTGTTTGGCAGTGGGTAGAAGTAGGTGGCGTTTACAGAGGTGACGTTGGCCGTGCCCCACGCAAACGTCCCGTTTTGAAGGGTGAAGGTCGCTCCCACTGGGTACTCCACCCACATGTATATGTAGCGGGTCAGCGTCCACGTGCCGTTTGTCAACGTTACGTTGCCTCCTGGCGGCAACACGGTGTACCACCACCACTGGCTGGAGTTGACCCAGTGTGTGCCGTTGAAGTAGATATACGGCGCCTTGAACTCGACGACGATGAGGGCGTTGGTGCGTATCTGCACAGCTACAGGCTGGACGAACTTCTCCTCCTCAACCGGTTGCAGGCCAGACATAGGGGCCAAGCCTGGCGCGGTGGCCACCGCCACGGAGAGGAGGAGAGGCATGGCGGCAACGTAAGCCGCCACCGCGATCATCTTCTTGTTTGGCACCGCCGCGGCGGCGGCAGGCACGAAGACTGCAGGGAAGATCTCCACCGCGCGCACCAAAGGCGCCAGCACGGAGACGATTGCATAGGCAAGGCCGAGGTACGAAGCCACCATTGACATGAACTCGTTGATGACGTCTATGGCTAGGTCTATGAGCGCCAGCAAGACGGCGACCGAAAACCCAAGGGTGAAGGGTGCTAATATGACTGCAACTGTGACTACAGACGAAACAGCCACTGAAGTATGCGCCGCAGTTTGGGCGAAGTACTTCTCATATGTCTGCCTGGCGCTTTCCAGCGTTTCTAAATCCTTCTCAATCTGGACGGAGGCAGGCCTGGCGTAGATGTTGACGTAGGTCAGATACACAGCCATAATCGCCAATATCATGACTGCGCCTAGGATGTTGGCGCGCCAAACTGGCTCTCTCTTGAAAATTCTGTACAACACAGTAGCTAAAATCCACACAGCCGCCGCGGTGTACAAGACGTCGTGCCACTGGCTGTAGGCACCGCTGGGAATCAGCGGCGAGACAGCGGCAAATAAGAGCGCAATGCCCAACGCCGCTACTAACGCGTGTTCGATACGCATAGGGAAAAATGTGTAGGAAAAAACGTTGAATTGATTTACGAGGGGCAGTAGAGGAACGGACAGCGGCCCTCAACGATTTTGTCGTATACCGACTTGATTTCTGGAGAGAACTGCGCAACAATGTACAGTATTATCGGCACCATGATGATCATAAACGGCACCCAGAACCACCCACTGCCGAACAGCTCAGGCAAGCCGCGACGCCGAACAAACAGCGTATACACCACATCGCCTAGCAGTATCCCCACCGAGGCGAGAGATACAGCCCAAACTGCAGTCTTCACATTATCGAGGAAATTAGATGCCGCTTCTTCTGCCTTCCCGACGTCTGCGGCCGCTACCACTGCTGTCAGCACCAGCAACGCTATTGTTATTGTTTTGTAGTTCATTGACCCCCTGTGAAGAAAAGAAAATATTGAATTAGAGGCCTAGGAGGTAGCCTACTGCGCCGCCAATTGTAGTAGCTGCAATGAGGAACAGCGAGGCGTATGCGAGGGCTAGTTGCCACTGCTCGTAGTCGTCTGTATACGTCTGGAGGGCGTTCACAATGTCGTCGTCGCATCCAACGTCCCAAATGGGGTGGAAGTCCTCACCCCACACCCCGACCTTGTTGACGGCGGCTGGAATTATGTTCACTGCCCCGACCAAAAGCGCAAGCCCAACCCAAAGCCCGGTGAATATGCCGATGATTACTCCGCCCACCTTTCTCAGCCACGCGGCGTATATCAACATCCCGGTGGCCAAGATAGTAGGGCCGTACTCGGCGAGGTACCGCGCGAGGCCGGTCAGCTGGCTGTACATCCATACGGCCTCCTCATACAGCGGCTTGTATTTCGAAAACTTGGCCTCGGCGTATCCAGCATAGGCGCCCGCGGGACCGGACAAGCGGATGTTGGCCACGCACTGCTCCATTTTGACAGTTCTGCTGTAGGCCTCGTTGACTACCAGCTGAAGCTTGTTGATCACCTCCTGCGGCGACGCGACTTTTACCGGGACGAACTGCCAGAGGTTCATGATGAAAAACACGACGGTAAACAAGATGGCGATCTCCTTCAAAACATCAGCAAGCGCGGCTTCCAATCTCTGGACGCGGCCGAGGAGCTTGAGGGTCTCCACCAGTGCAACGATGGCGAGTATTATGATAGTAACAGCGCTGTTCCAGGTAAAGGCTAAGCCGCCCGGAAGGACGATGCCTTGGTAGTCCGCCCCCGGTATCGGTGTGATGTAAGTTGACGTGGTGGTTGTTGTTGCGGTCGGCTCTAGGAGTAGTCCGAGAAGCATGCCAAACTCTCGGCTGTTGCAGAAATTGAATTAAATGGGCTAAAATTTTCTAAACAGCCCCGTATTGTGTGAAGTATTTGGCCTATAAGAAGCAGTGGAGATGGAGGAAGGCTTGTGGACTTATCGGCGTTCTGGCGGCTTCAGACGCACGTATAGCGGCGCTCTGCCTTCGACGCGGATGATGCCGACGCGCTCCTCAGGGAGGGACTCATATGCCACGCGCTCCACAACGGTGCGGTCTATGTGGAGGCGTTGCTCAATATGCGGCACCGCCTCCGGCTCTACTGCCAGAACCACCTTGACGCCGCTGTTTTCTATCAAGTCCTGGGGGATTTCAATTATCGACTGCGTGAAGACGGCCGCCTCGACGCCGAACTTCCTGTGCTCGCGCCATGTCCTGGAGAGGACCAGCGTGTTTTTCATGAGGATGTGGCCTTCGTCTACCACCAAAAACAGGCGCATCTTACACGGCGGGTTGGGGCAGGTGGCTTTGGCCTCTGTGACGAGCCAAATTATCCACGCCACCAGCTTCATGGTGGAAGACGGCGAGGTGTCGCCGCTGGTGTGGACGACCAGCGGCTTCGTCAAGTCAACCTTGGCCATCCGCATCTGCGCCAGCATCGCCAGCCTGCCGTAGATGGAGTCTATCGCGAAGGCAAACGCCGGGTCTCTTCTGAGGGCCTCCAGTTGCTTTAGGATGTTTCTGAAGGATGTATCGCCCTCCTGGGCGGCGCGGCGTAG
>WYEB01000308.1_pt1 | contig 18313 bp, 19 predicted proteins | sample 6343061 | NCBI WGS metagenome assembly WYEB01 (sample SAMN13812332, study PRJNA600296) | hot springs metagenome | biome: ENVO:00000051; feature: ENVO:00002007; isolation source: sediment sample from Evening Primrose shelf | place: USA: Yellowstone National Park, Evening Primrose Hot Spring ... | reverse complement strand
GAGCGAAAGAGGCTTAGTCACAATAGATGGTGATGGCTATGTTAGATTAACTAAGGAGGGGGCTAAGGCTTACGATGAGTTGGTCCAGTGGATAATAAGGTACGTCGGCAGCCTGAGACTAAGCAGGCATTAACATTCACGCCCAACCTAAACTACGCATTAAGCTTAACTTACTATGCTTATAAGCTTCTGTGGAGTCTAAGTAAACAAACTTTATAAGTTCCTGTGGAGTGTCAGTACACAGTGATTGAGGATTACAATCCATGGTGGATCTCGAGGGATAGAATAAGTGAATTGGAGATTTACAGGAGGTTTGATGAGGCTGAGGTTAAGTGGATCCCCGACGCCATTGATAAGATCAGTTTCACACCCTTCTCCCTAAACTTCCTCTTCGGGCCCAGGCAGGTGGGTAAGTCCACGGCATTACTCTTAACCATTAAGAGGCTGCTGGATGAGGGAGTTAACCCAAAGGCAATATTCTACTACTCATGCGATATGTTGGCCGATTACAGGGAGCTTGATGAGGTCCTCGGTGACTTCATTAAGGTTAAGAGGATGAATAATGTACGAAGCGCCTACATCTTCCTCGACGAGATCACGTACCCAAGGGAGTGGTACAGGGCATTGAAGAGTAGGATTGACCGTGGTGACTTCAGAAACGACGTCCTGGTAGTGACTGGGTCGTTGTCAATATCAGCTAAGAGGGAGGTTGAGACCTTCCCTGGGAGGAGGGGTGGTGGTAAAATGCTGCTAATGTTACCCCTACCCTTCCCCCAGGTATGTGGAGCTCTTCAACATTCACTTACCTAGGGGTGACTTAGGCTTCGTACTGTCGAACTACCAAGCATACCACCAATTCACTCCAACCCTAAATGATCTTCTGGAGAGGTATGAGGTGACCGGTGGATTTCCAAATGCCATTAGGGACTTCCTAAGGACTGGTGGTATTTCCAATGATGTACTCAGCGACTTCATATCAAGCATTGTGAGCGATGTGAATAGGCTCAGGAGGAGCGAGACCTTCCTCAAGCTTACCGTTAGAGGAATAATAGAGAAGACCGCCAGTGAATTCAGCTACCACACGCTATCTAGGTCATTTGGGGTGGGTACGGTTAAGACCGCGATAAGCTACGTAGAGCTGTTGGAGAGACTACACCTGCTTAAGGTTGTGGAGCAGGTAGACCTTGAGGGTAATGCGATGCCCAGAAAGGAGAAGAAGTTCTACTTCATCGACCCCTTCATCTACAGAGCCTTTGCCTTCTGGACCTCGGTCAGGTTACCTGACGAGAGCGGGTTAGTGGAGAGCATAGTCCTAACCCACCTATCCAGGATCTACGACGTCCACTACACTAAGGCTATGGGCGAGGTCGACGCAGTGGTTAAGAATGGGGAGCCCATTGGGTTTGAGGTTAGGTTCGGAAGGGTTAGGCATGAGAGAAGGATCCTGGGCAGGATGAAGAAGATCTACATCCTAAGCAAAGACACGTTAGGAGATAATGTGATACCAGTAAGCCTATTCCTCGCCATGCTGAATATCCCACAAACCATTGAATTAAAAATCCTAGAATAATGATTATACCGCCTCAACTAAATCCATCTACCCAATCTAAGCACCCTGAGGCAAATTTATGATTATGCAAATTCTCAGATAATGCGTTATAGTACCATAAGCGCAATAGGTATATTTATTTGATGAGTAAGCCTATTAATTCGAGTCAGGTGTTGCACGGTTGTGGGTTTCTGGCTCGCCGTGTTTGCCGTAGTGCTTGGCGTACCGCTAATAATGGCACTTGCCCTAGCCAGGCGCAGTGAGAGGACGGCAGCAGTTGCAGTTGTGAGGTATTAAGTATATAATTGAATAATTTTTCTCCACAAAAGATGAGAAATCGACTTCACATTACTTATTGATTAATCATCTTTTAGGTTCAATTAAGAATAAGCTTAGCAATAGCGCTATTACGTTGAGCATCAGGATGAAAATTATTGATAAAAACCATGGATCTATTAAGAAGTAGGAAATCCTTAACGTCTTACCCAAGAACATCGAGTAATAGTATAAATCACTCATGGCAATTATTATAACGAACGCACCAACCTGCGATAATAACCAGAGCAGACCTGCCGCCGTACCTGCCAACTCACCACCTACGGTTTCAAGTGATAATTGAAGACCAACGGGTGCTAACGAGACTAACAGGAAGCCTATACCTATGCCTACTAATAGGTATATCAGGTATGTGGCGTTTAGTGAGAAGATTACTAAGAGCAGCGTTAATATTGATGTATTTATTAAAATTATTCGTTTCCTTACATGGTACTTATCAGAAATGTATGATAAGATGACCATACCAAGTATACCACTTATCAACATTGACATTCCAACGATATCCCCATACAGCGGCGCTATACCTCTGGAATAGAGTATTGACTCCATCCACTGAGCCAATGCACTAAATACACCAACCCCTATGAAGAATAGTATCATTAGTATTACAATGTTCCTCTGCCTAATAACATCCCTTAATTGCCCAGCAGGACCTTGTGATGATGAAACCTCTCTTATAACATGCCTTGTTGGTGATTCACGGGCAGTTAAAACGAAGAATAGCAGTGAAATGGTTGATACCAGGGAGAAGACTATAATGTTTAGTACCAAGTCGTGGTATGAAGGTACTGGGACCATCACCGGAGTTATTATTAATGCCAACACCATACCAATTATTTGACCCATTGTACCCACACCATTAGCCAGCGTTTGCTCGTTTGGAGGAAACCAATTGTTGGCTAACTTAGTTATGCTATTGAATATGAAGGGTTGGCTCGTACTAGCAAGGCTTTGGAATATTAATAATAGGTAGAAGTTACGACCAGCAATTATCCTAAGCCATGAAAATAATGCTAATAATACACCACCAATAGTCACCGTTAATTTAAATCCCACCTTATCGACTAAAATACCGACAGGTATTGCCAATGGTATAAATATTAATGGCCAGAGGGCAGCCATAAGCCCTATCATGACTAAATTCGTATGATAAATAGTAGTGACCTGGGGAGTGGCGATTCCTGCAAAATTAAGCCATATCATTTGAGAGGACATGGCAATCAACGTGTAGCCTAAAAGTACGACCCACCGCCAACGCAATTCAGCAACTGATTTCATACGTAATATTCACCTTAACATAAAATTATTAAAAATATTTATTCTATATAGGATATATACAAAAAGAATATTATCGAACTAATATATTATTAATTTATACTTTAGTATAATAATTCATGGATACATTAATTACCGAAGTCATAAATATTAATTTAAAATGGTTACAGCGTCTTCATAAAATAATTTTTCGATAAGACCTCGAAACTTGTAATATGTAAAATGATCATTACTTGAATAATTATACCTATACGCTTTATTTTTGTAATATATACTTTATAGAATTTTAATACTTTTTAAATTAATACTTACAGGGTACCTAATATGCTAGATCTGTTTAAGGGGTTAGAGAAGTTATTTAAACCATACAAGGGTTCCCTTATTGAGGTAAAGTCATTACCTTATCATGGATTAAGTAAAGACGAGATATTATCGGTTCTCAAAAAGATGGCTACTCTGGAGGATAAGTCGTGGATTGATGGAAAGGTTTCAGGCGCTGTCTATCATGGCGGTGGTGAATTGTTATCACTATATAATGATGTGTTTTCAATATTTCCAGTTGCTAATCCTCTACATCCTGATGTTTGGCCAAGCCTTGTTAAGTTAGAGAATGAGGTTGTGGCTATGGTTGCCGGTTTATTACATGGAGATTCTAATGTTAGGGGTTCAATTACTATGGGTGGTACAGAGAGTATCTTGCTTGCAATGAAAACATATAGAGATTACTATAGAGATAAAAGGGGAATTACCGAGCCTGAGATTGTACTTCCTAGGTCAGCACATGCTGCGTTCCTTAAGGCCTGCGAGTATTTTAATATAAGGCCTGTAATAGTGGATCTCGATGATGAGTTTAGGGTGGATGTTGAGAAGGTTAAGGAGTCCATTACGAGGAATACCATAGCGATAGTGGGATCTGCGCCTAATTTTCCATATGGTACAATAGATCCAATAAAGGATTTGGCGGAAATAGCTATGGATCACGGTATTGGAATGCATGTTGATGCGGCATTAGGAGGATTTGTTTTGCCGTTTGCGCGTAAACTTGGTTATGATGTTCCTCAATTCGACTTTGAAATTGAGGGTGTAACCTCGATAAATGTAGATACACATAAGTATGGATATGCACCAAAGGGGTCTTCAGTTATACTTTATAGGAATCCTGAGTTATTTAGGTACCAGGTCTACACGATTGGTGATTGGGCTGGTGGTATTTACTTCACACCAACAACGTTAGGTAGTAAGCCGGGGTTTACAATAGCAGCTACGTGGGCTGTTATGTTGTATTTAGGCGAGAAAGGCTATATGGAGATAACCAAGGCAATGCTTGAGGCAGGCAGGTATATAATTAATGAGGTTGGGAAAATCAAGGAGTTGAAAGTTCTCGGTAAACCACTATGGATAATAGCCATAGCGTCAGATATTGTTAATCCATACGTAGTGATGGATTACATGTCACAAAGAGGATGGCACTTAATAGGTCTCGTGAAACCCCCAGCATTTCATATAGCACTAACCTATAGACATACACTACCTAATGTTAAGGAGGCATTCATTAGTGATTTACGGGAATCGGTTAAGGATGCCCTAGAGAAGGGACAGCCGCCTATTGGAATGGCGCCGATTTATGGTATGTCCGCATTTCTACCAAGGGATCAAATAAATGCCATATTGAGGGAGTTTATTGATTGGTTATATAATCCATGGGACTAACTATGCCTAGTGAGAACCCTTACTTCATAGGTATTGATTTAGGTACATCATCATGCAAGGTCGCCGTGTTTAATAGGGAAGGTACATTAATAGCATCATCAACTAAACAATACGGCTTAATACTTGGTAAAGATGGAAAAGTTGAGCAGAACCCGCTTGAATGGTGGAATGCCGTCAGAGATGCCCTGAGGGATGTATCGTCAAGGATCGACAGTAATAGGGTGATGGCGATGGGAGTTACTGGACAATGGTCTGGTACGGTGCCGATAGATCGGGATGGTAATCCATTATATAATGCCATTATTTGGATGGACACCAGGGGTAAGGATGAAATACGCAGGTTAATCGGTGGTTTTCCGTCGATATCTGGTTATCGTGTTGATAAGTTATGGAGATGGTTAAGAATCACTGGTGGAGCACCTACCAAGTCTGGCAAGGATTCACTGGCACATATACTGTATATAAGGGATAATATGCCTGATTTATACAATTCCACGTATAAGTTTCTAGAGCCGACGCACTTTATAGTGATGAAATTAACCGGGAGAATTGCAGCGTCCTGGGACACATCAATACTACTGTGGGTTACCGATAATAGGGACCCCGATAATATTGTTTATTATAGACCACTGTTAAAGTTGGTAGGAATACCTGAGGAAAAACTTCCTGAACTGGTGGCACCGCCAACCGTTGTTGGTACATTAACAAAATCAGTAGCTGAGGATGTGGGGTTACCCGAACATGTGAAGGTAATTGCGGGTTGTGGCGATATACCTTGCTCCTTGGTGGGCGTTGGTGCTGTTGATTATTACGAGACTCATATATACATAGGAACATCATCCTGGATTACTGCGCATGTGCCATTCAAGAAAACAGACATACTTCATAACATCGCATCACTACCCTCAGCACTTCCAGGTAAGTACTATGTACCAGTAGAGCAGGAGAACGCTGGCAGTTGCCTAGATTACGTAATGCGTACTCTCTCGATAAGTGATTACGATGAAGTGAATAAGATGTGCATGGAATCACCACCAGGTGCTAATAAATTACTATTTTTACCATGGTTACTTGGCGAAAGGGCGCCCGTTGAGAATCCATACCTAAGAGGGGGATTCTTCAACATGGGTATATATAACACAAAGAATGATATCGTCAGGTCAGTAATGGAGGGGGTTGCGTTAAATATAAGGTGGTCGTTTCATACATACGCAAGCTTCATAAACCGTCGTATAGATCACGTAATACTTGGTGGCGGTGGTGCCCAATCAACTATTTGGCCTCAAATAATTGCTGATGTTCTAGGCATTAAAGTTATGGTTATAAGTAATCCAAGATATACAACAGCAAGAGGTGCTGCATTACTGGCGGCATATGGCGCAGGAATAATGCCGCTAGACGAAATAAAGAGCGCACGACAAATAACCCAAGTATTCGCACCAAACGATAAGCTAAGAAAATTATACGATGAATTATACACAGTATTAATAAAATATTATAGAAATAATGAAAAAATTATGAGGAAAATAAACATATAATTAGCTATATAACTCTAATGAAAGCTTTCTATTTTTTAATTCACTGAACTATTATGAACTTATTTAATTATTTCCAATGAATAGTAAGATTTATTAGTGGTAAATTATTAATTTGTAATTGAATGCTGATAAGCATTAAGTTATTCGTAATTGATAGGAGGGATGATGAGTATGTGGTAACAGTCAAGAACGCAATTAATGAGGTAACCAAAAGGTTGGATTTGAGGGGAAATCTTGTGCGTTTTGTCTCTGTTAAGGTGAATAGGGAGTTCCTGGATATAATCCGTAGCATGATACTTGGCGGTGAGGGTCCCGCTGAGTTTGTGCCGATAGTTAATGAGTTGAGGGAGTATGAGATCTTTGATTTGCCGGCTCTTGTGATTAATGAGAAGAAGGTATTTGAAGGCAGGACTCTAGGTCCAAGTGAAGTTAGTGATCTCGTTATAAGGAGAATAATGGATCTCATAGGTTAGGCTCTTAATACAAGCGATTCCGTAGTTATTCTAAAATATTTCAGTCTGTATTAATCATTATAATTTGTAATTTTGTAATACTGAATTTATTTAGGTAATTTATAGAATAATGTTCACTATATTCACATGGTTTTATTAATATTCACCATTCATAAACCATAAAACATATGAGCACATAGATAAAATTTAAAAAAATAATAAGCACCTTACTTAGCCATGACAGGGAGTACTGGGGATGTTAGGAAGCAGAGTGTTGGTTTACGTAAAGAGTTAAGTTTACTTGAGATAACGATAATAGGCCTTGTCGGTGCTATTGGCACTGGGATACTTTTTAGTACGGCTAAGATGGCTGAGATTGCTGGGCCTGCTGTGGTTCTTGCGTGGATACTTGGTGGTATTTTCTATTTATTCATAGGGTTGACATATGCGGAGCTTGGCACCGCATACCCAGAGGCTGGCAGTCCATCTAGGTTCTCGCTATATACTCATGGTAGGATAACGAATATGTTAAACGCATTTGCTGACTTATTGTGGTATTTATTCATACCCCCAATAGAGGCCATCGCTGTGGTTTACGGTATTAACTTCTTCACGCACAATTTGGTGGCACCGAGCGGTGTACCTACATTATTGGGTGCTGTTGTTGCCGCATTGCTTATACTACTGATGGTACCATTTAATTATTTTAGCGTTAGGGGTTTTGGGATATCCACTACCATCCTGGGCGTAATCAAGGTCATACTTTATCTCTTGGTTGCTATTGGATTAATGGCTGTGGTGTTTATACCGAGGAATTTCAGTGGATTACCAGGTGGCTTTCTGCCCTATGGCTTGGTTGGTGTGTTCATGGCGATACCCTACGGAATGTTTGCCTTCGGTGGTGTTAGGGTAATACCTGACTTCGCAGAAGAAATGCGTAATCCCCATAGGGATTTACCGTTGGGAATAATACTAGTTGTTGTTTTGCAATTGCTCGTTTATATACTATTTAGCGTCGCCTTTGTTGGGGCTATAGATTGGTCAAGATTAAACGTCACCCCTGGTCAGTGGTCAAGTCTCTCGTTCATAAGGAAGACAAACCCATTCCTATACCTAAGTAGCCTATATGGTGTTTCCCTCGTATTCATAGTAACGACGATAGTGGCTATAATAGGTCCCTTCGTTGTTGGTTACATATACTTAGGCGGTGGAACCAGGATCTTATTCGCCATGGGTAGGTCTGGGTATGTCCCCAATCTAATGAAGTTCATTCATGAAAAATACGCAATACCCTACTGGGCATTAATAACGTTCGGCATCATCGGGATACTCCTGGCCTTACTAACCGCCCCAATACCGAGCATTTACGGCTTAATAGATGATGCAGTAGTCGCCGGTTACCTGGGCTTTCTTACGAACCCCGTGGCTATGATTGTGAATAGGAGGCAGGAAGTACCCGTGAGGTTTAGATTACCAGGTGGTTTTTGGATAGGCCTCATTGCCTTCATCGGCGCCTCCTACATAACTTATTGGTCGGGCTGGCCTGCCGTACCTTATGCCGTCGCCTTCGTTTTCGTAGCCTCCGTAATATTTGGGGTAATATATAAGGTACGCCAGAACTTCACCAATGCTATTTGGTATGTCATTTACATGCTTATTTTAACACTCCTAACCTACATTGGCCAGACAGCTGGTGGGCCTACCCCAATACTGAAGTTTCCATGGGATATGGTGACAGTCACAGTGCTAGCCATAGTATTTTACATATGGGGCATATACTCAGGACTACCAAAACCATATACAACATCGCCGGTGAGGTCATGAATAGGCATACATTAATTTAAAATCGACCTCAAAAGTATTAGCCTACTATGGTCGTCCCAATTATTGGCGTTGGCATCCTCGAACCCCTCACGCGCATCACCTAGTTAACGAGGGTGTTGATGTCACAATAATAGAATGGAGCGAGTATGGTGCTTGGTCTAGGGCTACCGCTGACTTGATTGAGTATGGGATGTTCGGGAGTAATTTCATCAATGTTCCAGGTTATATGATGAAATTCCTCAGGATGGTAAGGAGTGGAGATGCTGCGATTAGGTACGTAAGTACTGAATGGGTACCTAGGTATCTGCGGAGTTATGGGCAGGGGGTCCCTGGGAATTACCTTAGATGCGTTGAGGTCAATCAATGAGTACTCAAGGAGCGTTTATAGGAGGCTGGCTGAGGAGGGTAATGATTTCGAATACTCCGAGGAACCCTATTATAAACTAACCAGCAACATTGAGGGGGCTATTAAGGAAGCCAGGAGGGGTCCGTTGAATCCTAGGTTTGATGTTGTTGAGTTCATGGGTAGGCAGGCGTTAGCTTTTTACGGTACGGCTAAATTATCTACGGATTTGCTGGTTAATAGATTATTGAGGGAGATTGGTGGTAAGGCTAGGGTTATCAAGGGTTTTGTTTGGGATGTTGGTGATGGTGAGGTGTACCGGGTAATGGTGATGTTTTGAGGGGTGATGCTGTGATAGTTACGGCTGGTTACTGGTCATCAACACTTGGAATACCAGTAATGCCATTTAGGGGTTTGGGAATTAGGGTTAGAGCAAGTGCGAGACTTAAGCACCCAGTATCATTCGATGACCTGGGCATATTCGTTATACCATTCAGCGGTTGGTTTAAGGTGACGTCTAGGTTCGACCCAGACTGTGGTATTGACACCGGACCACTTAGGGAGGTTGTTAGGAGGGCTAGATCAGTCTTTGGTGATTTTGAGGTTATCGATGTAACCATCGGTTATAGACCATGCACACCAGACGGTTTACCAATCATTGATAGAATTGGTGATGAGACGTACGTAGTAAGAGGCGGTTGTAGACTTGGTTAGACGCAGGCGCCTGGCGTAGCAAAGCTCGTAACAGACCTCGCACTTGGAAGAATTAAGCAGTCGGATTTAGGAATTAATAGGTTTAGGAAATTCTAAGCTTAAGTGTTTAGTGTTTTAATGTCTAATTGCGTTGGTTAATTGCCCTGCTTTCTCGATCGTAATTATCGACTAAGCAACCATACCTGCCTCTCCTCCATATCACCATTGTTATGCAACATGTATTTATGGTACTCACCGTTAGCGATTATGCGGCAATTATCCTTAGCGAGCTGGCTTGGTCTGTAGTGGTCTATCACCGTTGATGATGCATATATGGTTAAATCACCAACCTCACACATGTAAATCCTGTAATACCTCTCCCTAACCCCATCCCTACCGTCATTCAACAACCTATAGTAACTACCGGCTACGAAGGATACGTAATCACTGCTTATCAACGCAACGCCTAGGTTTGCGCCGGTCCTTACATGATTAAGTAGCCAGGCTAGATCATCCTTACCAACATCATTACCTATCCTCCTAGCCAGAGCCAGGTTTGCTATGTAGGTATCATTATACCTACTGGCAACACCCTCGGAAACGTCGGCGGCCTTTAGTAGCAAGTCCTTACTGAACGAGCCATTATGAATCATGTAGAGCTCGGAACCACCATTAGTGATAGCCCTAACTGGGTGTGTCGAGAATATGTTTATTGGAGTACCTGTGCTTGCAGCCCTTGCATGCACCATCATCACCACAACACCATCCAAGCTCTTCAGGAAGGGCCCAATAACACCAACTGGGTTGTCCTCGAAAATAGGTTTAACGCTCCTATGATGAAGCATGGCAACACTAGAATCCCTAATCCCAATGATCAACGCTCCCCAACCATCCCTATGTTGCTCCTCGTTTAGGAACTCCCTACCGTAGGGATCCATGGATGCTGCATTAACAAGGCTCTTGACCACGCCCACCAGGGTTTCACCATCCCTAACACGACCCACTGCCAGAACCATCCTACACATACTAGTTAAGCGAGTAGTTAATGGGGCGATTATAAGTGTTGCGTGTGGTTAGGAATTGGCTTAATGGGTTTCAATAGACCCATTGGGTGCAATGGCTTCATTGAATTACCTTACCTATCTTCTCCCTGGCGTTCTCGACAACCAGCAACGCCAAACCCAGGTCTGTCAACTCCCTCAGGATACTAATTAATAGTGTGCTTTGGTTTACGGGGGTTATTATCAATATGTATTCACCAGCCCTCGTAACTATTAAGTCCGAACTCCCCAAACCAGCCCTACCAAGCATCTTATCAACAGAACCCTTAATCGCAGCCAAAACGGCACCCAGGGACTTCATATTTACGCTATTCCTCGACACGGATGATATGATGAAACCATTACGATAAATAAGCATGGCACCCACAATACCATCACCAATATCCATAGCAAGGCTCCTCAATATGGAACCAACCTCATCGTTAATCCGGGACATGCATTTTAATCAAAAAGAACTACCTTATAAATTTTTATTTCAACAGACTCCATGAAAACGTTTGCATATAAATCGATTGAAAGCAAAAGTTCTTCGATGGAATCTGAATTAGCATTTAATTAAGGATTGATCAGGCAGTGTATCCATGAGGTAGGGCTCTATCTTACGTAATACACGTGGGTGAGAAGGGTCCAGCGCGCGCATTCTTGTCGTAACATTCAGTTTTTAAACTATGTTCAATTACACATAATAAATAATCTACATATATAATCAGCATTTATATATAGGTCTCTTTACTCATCTTATAAACATTGTATACGTGCCATAATTAAGAACATATTAATTTACTTTTTCATAATTGACATAATGATTATTAATACAAGGCTCGAGATTATTATGAGATAAGCGTACTACTCACTGAAACTGCATCAACTTCGCTGGATGATTAGTACTCGTTATACTAGCAGCTCTCGAACCCGCTGTTGAGCCCTTGGGTTAGTTCATAGCACTACCGAAATAAGTCATAAAATAATGCACAGCTAGCGTGGGTGTTCGGTGCCGTATTTTGAATCATCCTTGGTTTACATATGCATAGATTTTGCCATTACTACCTATTGTGCTGAAGGTTATTGTGAACCCATTACTTGGCATAATACTTGTGCGTACACCGTAGCAGAATATTTCCGGCACACCACCGGCTGAGTAGGCATTTCCGCCAAGGTTTATTGTCACTGGATCTGTCATAGTGCCATTCACCGTGTACATCACTAATGTAAACATGCCCTCGCTGTTTGGCGGTATTGTTATTGATGGCTCTAGGTCACATAGCATCGAGCCTATCGTCGTTGTTCCTCCTATTGTCAGTTGCTTGTTCCCGTTGTTCTTTATGGTTATTGTTATTGTTATCAGATTGTTTGACTTGACAACCGTGGCATTTGTTGATACATAGCTAGGGTTATTACCAGGATTTTGAGCATATATTAGTGATGTGAGTACGTTCTCTAGCTTATTGACGTTGAAGTTGAGTGGTGCTAATAGCGCTATTGCTAGAGCTACCAAAGTGATTGTAAGGAATATGTGTGATATATCCATTGTTCCCAATTTATTTTTGTAAGTCATTAAATGAGTATTCAGGCTCTAGTATTTAAATTTTTTCTTCAATTTTCTAAGAAAATACGTTCTATTCTAAATAAAACCACCCATACCCAGTTATTAACATAGAAGAAAAATAAAATAAGCAATGATTTATGAAGAATAAATATGGCACCAAACCCAATAAGGATACCGGTGGCATTCATAGACCCAGTCATAGGTGACCTGGGCGGACCGCCTGAATCGAGTAGGTGGATTGAGGAGAGGAGGGCTGCGTTCATGAATGCTGTAAGGGGTGAGTATTCGGGTGTTGATTTTGCGTTCTACGACATTAGGGATTTGGTTGATGTTCAGGAGTTCTTCAATAGGGAGGGTAACGCCGTTGGTTATGTTGTTGTGTCCTTGAACTCGATAATGGGATATATAGACCCGATAATCAGGAGTGGTAAGCCCGTGATCATAATAGCCGAGGCATACGCAGGCGCTGGTGAGTACATACTGGGCCTTAGTAAGGCGGTTGATGAGGGTTACCCAGTCATTGGCGTTGCAACAAGGGACATAACGAGTAAATACGCAATATCCAAGATCAAGTACCTAATAGCCCTGGCTAAACTAAGGAATAGTAAGATATTGTTCGTGGTTTCACCAAGCCTGAAATCCCACCTCACGTGGCAGTTTGGCCCTAACACGGACATGTACAGCGTGCTTAGGCTCATCCAATCAATAACGGGTGTAACACCAATAATAATGGATGCCAATGAGTTTAGGGCGAGGTTCTTCGACAACGTTGATCAGAGGGAGGCGGAGGCCGTGGCCGAGGCCTGGATTAGGAATGCGGAGGCTGTTTATGATGATTCGAGAGAGGAAATCGTGAATTCAGCAAAGCTTTACCTGGCAATGAGGAGGGCGGTTAGGGAGTTGGGTGTTGATGCCATAGCCGTCGACTGCATAGTGCTGTACAACACCGGCTTATTGAAGGCATGGCCGTGCCTGGGTTACATGCAGTTGTGGTATGACAATATAATACCAGTCTGCGAGGCCGACCCATACGCCGCAGTACCAATACTCATAGCCAAATACCTATTCGGTAGGAATGGCTTCACGGTCAATGTCGGCGTTGATTCAGAACGTGGCGAGTTCGTTTATCACCACTGTTACGCACCAACGAATCCGCATGGCAGTGAGAAACCCGAGGTGCCCTACATAATAACGAAGGCCCACCTAGGCACTAAGCACGCGTCAATACACGTTAAGTTACCAACCAATGAACCTGTCACAGTAATTGGATTTAACCCAGAGGAGAGGTTGTTATCGGTGCATGTTGCTAAGGCCTCCAATAATGAGTATGCACCGCAGGCCTGCGCCACGAAACTTATTGGTTCTGGAAATGTTAATGCTGTTGTTCGTAATTGGCGCTGGAGGGGTGGTTGGCATAGGGTGGTTGTGTATGGGGACTTTAGGAGGGAGCTTGAGGAGTTCGCCACATTGCTGGGTCTTGATTTGATCAATGAGGATTTATAACCTCAAGGTCCTCCTCAACCACTCACTGGTTTCATGAATTATCGGTGGTTTCCAGTAATCCCCCGAGAACGCCTTTAGTATGCCGATTATCCATACTAGGAATACGCCTAGGGCATAAAGAACCTTTAATGCCAGGGGTATCACGATTGTGAAGGCGAAGATTAGACTCACGATCTCCACCAAAATCCATGCGATGATCACAACAATCGTTAGACCTATCGACTCAATAGCCCAATACCTAACATAATCATCTCTAGGCCTTACGATTAGGGCAACCACAGCACCTATTATAAACAACGCCCAAGCAATAACAGCCCAAACCCTGCTCTCCATACTCGAGCTCATCAAGATAGCGAACCTCCTGTATATTTAAACCATTGTATCACCAATGCGTAAAATAGTAAGCATTATTAGGCTTGAATTTAATTAGAAAATGGTGTCCAGGAAGAGCAAGAAAAAGAGTGAGGAGGAAAAGACTTCAGGCTCAGCATCAATAACCTCATTCCTATACGGCACAGGAGAGCAACAAGCCAAGACCAGCGCAGAGATAAAACCAACCGAGACAAAACCAATTGAAACAAGGAAGGAAGAGACAACGGAGGAGAAACCACGCACAGAGAGCGTGGCCAAAGAGTATACCAAACCGGCAGCAAGTGGCGTTGAGGGCGAGATACTCAATCACATAATGAGTAGGGGTAGTGTGACTAAGGATGAGTTAATGGCATGGGCCAAGTCCAGGGGCTACAGGATATCCGACGTACTAAGGGCCATAGAGAGCCTCACGGGTAGCGGTAAGGTTAGGAAGAGACTCAATGATAAGGGCAACCTAATTTACGTATACGTCAAGCAGTAATACCCACGTAATGCCCATATAATTTCGAAAGTAGGTATTAGCGACCCTTATATTCCATAGAGACAGGGCATTAGTGGGTAGTGATAAGGCTTCTCAGTAGCAGCAGTGAGTCCCCAAGGTAGATCACCCTGGAATCGCCAGGGCGAAGCCTTGGGGATGATCCAAAAAGTAACTACGTAGGAGCGTACCCTGTCTTTCCCTTAATCACGATGAGTATTTAAGAAGGGAATAAATAATCATTCATTAGCAATAGAAAGATGCAGTACATAGATAAGCACCTGCAGGAATGCCTTGCCAGATTAGGACTCAGTTCTAATGAATGTCAAATAATTCCTACGAATTGCGAGGGTATTCGCTCACTTCTTCGTACACAAACGAATAAGCTGAAGGATAAACCGGAGAAGGTACCTGGCGTGTATATATTCATTGATGTTAACAGGGTAATCTACATTGGCGAGGCAAACAACATAGCCAGGAGGGTTGGTAACGAGCACTGTAAGGCAAGAATTGGGGCCTCCGAGGAAGTTGCCAGGTTCCTGGTGTACCTGCTCGACAAGATTTGTGCACGAAGGGATGAGTGGGTTAACTATGGCGTGGTTAATCGAGAGAAATACATCGTTGAGGAAGTCCTAATGCCCGTGATAACCAAATTAACGATATTGGTAATAACATGCCCACAACTCAGGGACATAGACAAGAAGAAAAATAAGGCGAGACTCAAATTGGAGAATTGTTTAATAAGTAAGTTAAAACCAATACTACAGATGTGACGATTTGCTCCGTTCAAATAAATCTCCTGTATAAATTACCGTACCTGCCTACGAACCCCCTAATCCTGATCTCATAGCCACACCTGGGGCACCTATTGCCGATTAACTTAACATCAATAACCCTGTCCCCATGCCTCTTAATCAGGACGGCGCCGCACCTTGGGCAGTACGTGTGTTGACCGGGGTGTCCTGGCACGTTGCCCGTATATACGTAATCAAGCTCCTTCCTAGCCCTCCTCCATACATCATCAATCATCTCGATCGGTGTTGGCGGGTTGCGTAGTTTATGGGCTGGATAGTACGCGGTTATGTGAAGTGGTACGTCCCTACCGAGTTTTGCCACTACATTTATCACCTCGTCAGCCTCATCATCATTAACACCTGGTATCACTAGGTAAGTTACTTCCAGGTGAATGCCGAGTTTGAGCGCATGCTCTAGGGTATCGATCAGTTTCCTGAAGTCCGCCGCCAACCAGGACCTGTAGGTCTCGGTACCACCCTTAATGTCCGAGTTCATACCCTCGAGGCCGGCCTCGCGAAGGGCGGTTAATGCCTCAGGCGTTAAGTAGCCATTGGTGTTTATTGAGGTGTGCAACCCCTTGCTCCTGGCTATCCTGAATAGGTCAATTGCGTACTCCGTGAGCAACGTGGGTTCATTAAAGCTTATATTAACGCCGGAGTCACCATTCTCAATAGCCCACTCAACAACCCTATCGGGCGGAACATAAACACCGTCTAGACTAGCGAACTTACTCAAATGCCAATTCTGGCACCAGGCGCAAGGGAAGTTACAACTCCAGGTACTAATCGTCATCGCGGAAGTCCTTGGGTAAAAGTGGAAGAGGGGCTTAATCTCCATGGGCCTTGACTCGGCAGCCGTTAACAAGCCGTAAGCAACAGTGTAGAGCTTACCGTCCAGGTTAAACCTCATGCCACAAAGACCAACCTGCCCACTCGACAAGGTACAACGCCTATTACAAAGCGTGCACCTAACCCTACCACCGCCAAGACCGACATAGAACGGGCTCTCCCTAACATTGGGTAACCTAAGCAGGTCCTTATCCACCTCGTAGGTCCTCAGGGCCCATGAGTGTATCGGCATTCTAAACCAAGGCGCAATACGTGGTTATAAACCTACATGGTCCCCTACGGCTGCAAATCATCAATATGGATAAACGCAACCTCAAATGAGCACGTAAGCATAATACCCACCAAGTGCCTTATAACGAAACACCCACCTACAAAACCCCTACCTCGCCAAAAACGTCATGACATACAAACGCACAATAATCCCAACACAGGGACTCTACGAACTAAAAACAGGCAACCCCAAACAACACCATACATGACATAAGCCCACAGCAATAACGCCACTCAATTAACTAAACAGGGATCCCGCACTTGGGAACCCTTAAATACGTGGTGCATTACCTTAATTTTAATGAGGGTCTCGTTTATCGCTGTTTTGGTTATTGCGGTTTTGGTCGTTGCTGCGCTGGTCTATTTGTTAATTAATCAGGAGATTCAGGAGGCACCAAGGATCGCCTTATCGAATGCTAAGGAGTTAATACTCGCCGAGAACTTCACGGGTACGTATTATACAATCGTGACCACACGGATGAATTCGAGAACGTCAACGTCAAGTTCTATCTTGACTATATCGAGGTCCCCATCAATAAACGCTTTGGTGATGAATGGTACGGGATTGCTGACCGAATCCAATGGTGAGGTGGTTCGTGCAAATACCACAGAAGCCACTTGGGTGCGAGGTAATGAGGTTTGCCAGGTACTGGTATCGATTAGCAACGTCTCGCTCTACAATAGGACTGCCACGTTCTGCATACCTAGCAATTACACAAGGTACCTATTACCCCTCTACACAGATGAGGAGTTGCTTGGTAATGCCACGTATGTTGGCGAGGGCTCGTGGAATGGCGAAACCACGTACTGCTTCAGGTCGGAGATGACGATAAGTGAACCATCGATAATGACAACGGCAGGCAAAACAACAATAGGCTCACCCATCACCCTGGTCATCAATGCAACGAAAATCTGCATACTAAGCAACGGCGTCATCGCAAGCGAGACCGTATACGAAATAGGGCAACTACCGAACCACCAATCATTCGTGACAATAATAAACGAAACCCTCATAAGCTACTCCTTCACATTCAACCAACAACTATTCAATCAAATAACAAGCAAGGCAGGACTAAGCTAAGCCTTACATATACGTAACGACCTTAAGAGGATACGTAGCGCCCAGAGGAGACCGTGGGTGGGGATGCCCTTGATTTCCTAACGAGGGCTTTCATCGATATTGTTGCTACGGAGATCACGGTGAAAACTGCCTTGAGCGTCTCGCCTGGTTGGACCTTGTTTGGTCGGGTTGTTTTACCGAGACTTCTAGGTCTGTGGTTGCTAGCGGTTAGTTTATTGTTTGGTTTCGCAGAGCTTGTGCTTGGGGTGTGGTTTGGGGTGAGGCTTGTTAGGGGGCGTGGTGGGTAGGGTTTTGGTTCATGTTTTTATTATGCTTAGTATGTCGTCTGGTTTTACGTTGGTTGTTCCTTTCTCTATCATCGCCCTCAGGGCCCAGTAGTAGGCAGGTATTTGGTAGGCGTGGTTCCTGCCGATCCATGGCTCATTTGGTAATTTGGATAGGTGCTTTATGCCTGGTGGGTTTATGTCTATCATCACGTTTTCCTCCAGGAGCCCAAGGACCCCCTCGACAGCGTCGGGCTGGCCCGTGAACTCCCCGAGCCCGTAGTCCCTCGCGGCTATGTTGCCCTTCTTGATTAGCCACTTTAGTGCTTCTTCAATACTGCTAAATGCGCTCGCATTCATATGTGCCTTAATCGCG
>WYEB01000307.1_pt1 | contig 18330 bp, 21 predicted proteins | sample 6343061 | NCBI WGS metagenome assembly WYEB01 (sample SAMN13812332, study PRJNA600296) | hot springs metagenome | biome: ENVO:00000051; feature: ENVO:00002007; isolation source: sediment sample from Evening Primrose shelf | place: USA: Yellowstone National Park, Evening Primrose Hot Spring ... | reverse complement strand
TAATTCTTTAGCTTTTAGTAGTAATATTAGATTTAATGCTGGATATACAATCATTATATTTAAAATTATTACAATTATATTTCCCAATAAAGGTATTTTACCAATTATTAATAATATTATACCAGCAATAATATAAAATAAAAGCCAGTATGCAAATAATGTTAAAGACTTCTCAGCATCTATTGATAATTTATTTATTTTCCCAAAAATAGATCCATAAATACTATATAATAATAATAACCAAATTATTCCACTAAATATTATTATAATTATACCAATAACTATTCCTAAAAGAATATATGTAAAAGTATGAAAATTAGATAAACCCATCAATATTAATTGCTGTAGATTATTAATATTCAATATATTTGAAAAAGTTGATCCTAGCTGTATTAAAATGCTAACTAATACTACTAATATTATAGTTATACCAATAGAAAATAATAGATTTGGTATTAATAATGATAAAAATGATGTTTTATAATCTGGATTAATACTTTCTCCTGTAACTTTTGTATAATACCAATTAGCTAATCTTGGATAGAAATATGAATATATTATTGCTCCTAATATTGGTAATAAAAATAATAAACTCCATAATATGTAAAATAATATACCAAATATTAAACTATCTATTATATGACTCTTTATTAAATAAATAGACTTTTTATATGTTTCTAAAAGACCCATAAAAATTTAATTTTTAGTAAAATTTAAAATATTATCTTTTTGCAAACTTTATACCCTTCTTTTCATATTCAATAATATTCATTAGCAATTCGTCCTCATTTTTATATTCCTTCTTTAATAAAAATCTCGCAGATAAATAACTTATACCTTTACCAGCATATATAAATACAAATTTTTTACCATAATTTTTTAATAATTCAGCAGTTATATTTAATTTTTTCTCATCTTCCAAATCTTTTTCACTTTTTGCAACACCAAAATATTGACCCCCACATTTTTTACATTTGAATTTTTCATCATAATCTTTTACTTTTATTTTATATTTTGTTCCGCATGCCATACAAACAAATATTAATTCTGTATTTTCAATTCTTTCTTTTACCAATTTTAATACTTCTCTCCATTTATCAGAAATTAATACATCAGATACATATTCTTCTAATCCTAAAATTGCTAAAGGTGATATATTTTCTCTATCAACAATATTTACCTTTATTTTTCTTTCTTTTATTTTCTTTAATATTTTCTTTAAATTCTTTAAATCCAATTTTTCAATAAATAATTCATTTAATGTTTCCTTATATACTGGTGTATTAATTAGATGATCTAAAATTCTTCTTAAAGTAGATTTTGAATAATCTGCATCTTTTCTAATTACTCCAAATCTTTTTGCAACATGAGAAAATTTCCATAAAAATAGATCTGTATTAACTATTGCCTTTTCCAATATATTTTCAACATTATCTATATCAATATTTTCAATTACTTCCTTAATATTTTCTTTTGTAATATATCCAGCCTTTAACATTATCCTATAAGGATCTGTCTTTATCCCAACAACAATTCCATATTTTTCAGACAATATTTCAGAAATTAATCTTGATAATGCATCATTTATTTTAGTTCCAAATGGAGAATGAATAATAAACCAATCCCTATATTGTTCAATATAAATATTATCCTTATTTGGATAAAAATATAATTCTTGATTTTTTAGTTCATCAAAATTTAATAAATCTCTTTTTATTTCCTGTGCTTCCTGTGCAACTTCTAATGGAACTGGTAATAATTCACCTTCCCATGAAGGTATTGCAGATTCAAAATCTTTTTCTAATCCAACCAAAATTTTATTTTTTTCAACTTTTTCAATCTTCCATGGTAAACCCCTTAATATAAATATTGTACCAGGATTTCCATGCTTTGCAACAAATTCTTCATGTAATATACCAATTTTTTGACCAGTTGTTATATCATATACATCATATGATTTTTCATCAGGTATCATTGAAATATTATCTAAAAAATAAAATAATCCTTTTCTTGTCTTAATTAATTTTTTATTTTCTTTATCATATATTAAAATCTTTATTGAATCTAAGAAATTTATTATTTCTAAAAATTCATCATATTTTAAATCTTTATATATATAAGATCTTTTTATTGTATTCCAAACAAAATCAATATCAACTTCTCCATATTCCAAAGTCATTCCTACAATTTGATTTGCTAATACATCTAAAGCATTATAATATATTTCAGGTTTTTCAATTTTCATGATTATTATATTTATCACAAAGTTATATATAAATATGCTATCGAAATAAAAAATAAAATAGAAAATAAATATTAATTTTTTAATCCTAAATATTTATCTAAACTTTCTTTAAATTCCTTCCACCATACAACATAATCTTCATATTTTTCAAATTTCCAATCATTAGAATTTAATTCTCTGCACATTGTAGATACAAGATCCATTGCTCTTTTACTTTCCCATAGAACTGGTTCTGCATTTGCTTTTATTGAATATTCAGCAATTTCCTTATATAAATTTTTATCCAAATCTTTTCCAGTAATTTCCTTATATAATATATCTAATACAGGTTCATAGACTCCCCTATAAAATCTACATATTCCTAAATCTTCAATTAAAGATTCATTTATTGCTCTACCATATGAAAATCTTGCAAAAATTTCAGGTCTTGCAAATGAATTTGAATAATCTGTCCAATATTTTCCTAAGATATACATTGGAGCAACCATACCTGGACTCCAATATAGATTTGGAGTTATATATCCATCATTTCCAAAAGATACATATACAACATAATCATTGAATTTATTATCCTTAATCCTTTCCTTATATTTTTCATTTAATATTTTAGAAGATATTCTTATTCCCTTTTCAGATATTAAAGATAATATTTCATTATTTTTCTTAATTAATCCTTCAATAATTTTTTCTGCAATTTTTGAATTTTTATATGAATCATTTTTTGGATCAAAATTCTCAAAATTAAATATTGGATATTCATTTAATCCAATTTCTCCAGGTTCCAATAATTTATTTTCAATTAAATCAAATAACCATGAAATTAAATATCCAATTTCAATTGCATCCATTCCATATTGATCTACTATATCTACTAATTTTAATGCTTCCTCAAATATATAATTACCAATAAATGGACCTAAAGAATGAAATGGCTCATAATCTACTTTTTTTCCTTTATATACTTTTTTACATGCTACATTACATAAATCTCCACAGGTAAACCATGTTTTACTTTTTATAAATACTTCTTCCTGGAAAGGTTTCCAAAATAATTCAATAATATTTTCATAATGTTTTCTCCTTAATTCTTTTGGATAATATATTGATTTATATCCAAATAATGGTAATAGTTCTTTATATAATAGATAATTTTCTCCAAAAGTTCCACCAGATCCTGTTTCTGGATCATATCTATATTTCTTTGTCTTTTCATTAATAACATCTATATATCCTTTTCCAAATTTTTCTAAAAATATTTTATTTATTAATTGAAAATCATTTACTTTTTCATATCTATATTTATAATTTCCACCAGAAACTATACCTAAAATATTATGACCTTTAAATAATGAAGATCCCCCACCACCTCTTCCAGAAAAATCTTCAGAACCTGTTCTAAATTCACCATTAATTATATCAAATGAAAATAAATTTCCATTATATGTATACATAGATCCTTCTCCAACAACAACAGCCCTTGCATTATAATTTGAAAAGAAATCATTATATTTTTCTAATAAATATCTTGAAAATGCATATACACCTTTATAATTTTTATATGAATTTACATAATTTACAGGTTCTATCTTTACATTATTTGGAGAAATAAAAATTACAGAAGGCTCTTTTGAATATCCAATAATTACAATTTCATCAATTCCAGATCCCATAAATTTAAACCCAACACCACCAATTGAAGAAAAGTGCAATGTTTTTGTTAATGGACTTTTAAATATTGCAACCATTCTATGAACTCCAAATAATTTCCCCCCAACAAATGGACCTAAACCAAATATAAAGGGAATTGAAGGATCATAAACATCTTTTTTCCATGATTCATATTCATTATGTATTTTTAATCCTAAAGAAATAATACCTTGAGAATCTATATCAGAAATTTTATATTCTAAATTATCTAAATTTATAATTAATGTTTTCATAATTCATAATAATCTTTTATCCTTTTTTAAGATTTAGGATTACATATTTTTAATGGCAATTCATAAAACAAATATAAGTTCATAGAATATCAATAATATAATAATTAATATTGATTCATGGTTTTAAAATAATTAAAAGTATTCATTTTATTATCTAAAAATTTTAAAAGAATTATTATAATAATCTTTCATGAAAAAAGATTATATTTACATATTTCTTATATCATTTATACCTCAATTAATTATCTTATTATTATCTCCTCCAATATTATTATGGGACGAATATTCATATTTAGATAATGTAAAACATGCATTATTAAATACACCATATTTTGAATATTATAGATTTCCATTATTATGGTGGATATTAATTCCAATTTCTTACATTACAAATTTCAATATATTTTTCATAAAATTATTTTTAATTTTTGTTTATTCTTTATCTACAGTATTTTTATATAAAATATTGGAAGAATATGATAATAAATATATAAACTATATTTTGATTTTATTTTATTCATTAAATGGATTATTTTTAATTTGGGCATCTAGAATTTATCCAGATGTTCTAGCATCTTCTCTATTAATCTTTTCAATATATTTCTATATAAAATACTTTAAATATAATAGAGAAAGAAATTTAGTTTCATATTCATTATTTTCAGTTTTATCAATTCTTACAAAATATGAATATGGTTTATGGTTAATTTCTTCAATAATTTTTTTAAAAAATAAGGATAAATTAAAAACAATATTATATTCTTTATTATTTTTAATCCCATACTTTTTATATAACTTAATATTATATCATAATCCAATATTTATATTTATTAGACAGTCTGAAATTGTTTATAAATATACATCTTATCAACCTCTTTCATTATTCTTATCTAATTTATTTATATTTTCTTCCGCATATCTTTTTTCTTTATTACAAAACCCAAAGAAACTTGAAAACTATAATAGATCTATATATTTATATATAATATTATCAATAATATTTCTTGCATTTTTTGTTAAATCAAAAGATGCAAGGTATATTTTAATGACATTACCTTCATTTTTAACATTAACAAGGATATTTATTAATAAAATAAAGGGATTGCAATTTCCATATTTATTTTTATTTTCATTATTAAACATTATATCAATATATTATGGTATAGCATTTTTAATAAATTATAATACAAATATTGGAAATACATATTTAAATTATATATACGAAGCTTCAAATTATTTAAAATCATATAATCCAAAAGTAATATTAACAAATGTTAATTGGCCAATGGTTGCATATTATACAAATTCTCAGGTTTATATAATGTATAATGCTACATATTTAATTCCAAGAGTTTATCCTCAATTTATTATATATTCTCCAAATTGTGGAACAACTTTCCCATTTAATCCAAATGATTATAATATATCATTAATATATTATTATATAGATCCAAATAATTGCCAAATATATATCTATAGAGTAAATAGTTATTTTGTTAAATAACCTTCCAATTCATTTAAACTTGCAAATCCTCTAATAACATATGTCTCATTATATCTATATATAATAATAAATGGCCAGGTTGTAATATTATACTTTAAATTATAGTAACTTATAAAGTAATTTGGATAACCAGAATCAAATGAATATATATACAAATTATGTTGATTTTGCACATATAAATATGTTAAAATATCACCTTCCTGATCACATGCACTTCCACAATATTGATTATTATAGAAATATAATATCAATGTGAAATTCGTTATATTACATTCTTCTATATATTTTCTAGTTAATAAAAAGTGTAAATATTCCATATTAAAATATTGTGATTTCAAATATCTTACTTCTTCTTTATTATAATATATATTTTCCTTTGATTCTAAATATGTCAATTCCTGTCCAACCTGAGCAATTTGGGACTTTAAATATTCTAAAAAAGATAAATAATTACTATTACATTCTAAACTTTGAGAACTTGCCAAATATTGGGCTGAAATTACCAAAGAATTTATTTCATCAATTTGTAATATACTCTGTTGAAATGAATATTGATATAATAAATAACCTAAAATTATTCCTAAGAAAAATGATAGTATGGATATTATTACTGCTATTGCTATTATGTTCCTAGGCTTGTCCATATTTCTTATTTAACAGTTTATTTATTAAACTATTATTCCATACAACTCCACCCCATCTTAGATTCTTACCAAACATTTTATAATATAATGCTACTATTATAAAAATTGCATTGAAGTATATTGAAAAAATTAGGTATATAATTGAATAATAAATTATTGATAACCATGATTTTGATTTATCATATCTTCTATATATACTAATAAAAAGGAAGAAATCAATTAATAAAATAATTGAAAATATTATTAAAATCAATTGAGATGTAGATAACAATTGAAAGACATATGTATTAATATTAAAGGAAAAAGAATTTTTTATAAAATATAATATATCATAATTTACAGAAGATAAATATATTAGAAAGTTATATAATTGATATCCATATGTATATAATATTGCTGAAAATGCTAATGGTAATAAAATATATAGAATTATATTAATACCAAAAACAACTTCTCTTAAATATTCATTTTCAATATCTCTATATTTCATATAATTTTCAATAAATCCCAATGTCCATCTTACTCTTTGTCTTAATAATGATTTAAAATTGTCTGGAGGAACAGTTTTTATAACAACTTCTGGACAAAATTTTATTTTAAAATTATTTTTCTGAGCTCTCAATGCAATTTCCATATCTTCACTTATATTTTTTTCATCAAATAATCCAATTTTTTCAAATACTGATCTTTTAAATACAGAAAATGGACCAGATGCTATAAATACAGAATTCATTGTATCAACAACAATACCAGAAAAATTATGTATTGCATAATCAATATATTGATATTTTTCAATGAATTTCTCTGTATTAATTGTTTGAATTGCTGGAACAACAATATCTGCATTATAATAGTACATGTATTTTAACATTTTTATTAAAGAATCTTTTTCCGGAATAGAATCTGCATCTAATGTAACAATTATTTCTCCACTAGATTTATTTATTCCATAATTTAATGCAGAAGATTTCCCACCATTTTCCTTTTTATATACCTTTACAAAATTATATTTTTCTTCATATTCTTTTGCTATTTCATATGTATTATCCTTTGATCCATCATCTACAACAATTATTTCCAATTTATCCTTTGGATATTCTAAATCTATTAATCTTTCCAATGTATTTTTTATATTTTTACCTTCATTATATGCTGGTACAATTATTGATACCTTTGGATAATCTTTTATCTCATAATTAATCTCTTCTTTATCATATGATAATAGAAATAATAGAGTATATATTGAAATTAACAATTCTACAAATATTATTATTAGTATTATATAAGGGATTATGTACATATTATAAAAATATTCTAAAATGTAATAAATATATTTTATTTATGGTATATGTAAAATGGATAGGACATGCCTGTTTTTTAATTAAGAGTACATATGGAAATATATTAATAGATCCATTTATTAAACAAAACCCAAAGGCAAAATATGAGCAATCAGATTTAGAAGATATAGATATTATATTAGTAACACATGCACATTTTGATCATTTAGGTGATACAATAGAATTAGCTCAAAATACCGATATAAAAGTAATTTCTAGTTTTGAAATAGCTAAATATTTAGAAAAATTTGGAATAAAAACAACTGGATTAAATTTTGGTGGTAGAACAGTTCATAACAATATAGAAATATATTTATTCCCTGCAGTACATACTTCAAGTATAACCGATGAGAATGATAATATATTATGGCTAGGAGATCCAGGTAGTTTTGTAATAAAAGTTGATGACAGGACAATATATCATGCTGGCGATACTATGGTATTTGAAGATATGAAATTAATACCAAGAATTGTTGGGGATATTGATCTTGCCTTATTACCAATTGGAGGACATTATACAATGGATATTAACCAGGCTTTAATTGCAATAGAATATTTAAAACCAAAGAATGTAATACCAATGCATTATAATACATTCTATGCTATTGAAACAAAACCGGAAGTTCTAAAGGAAAAAGCAAAAAATACAAATGTAATAATATTAAATCCGGGTGACTCAATTGAAATATAAAGAAGCATTAAAGGAATCCTTTTCCTTTTATTTTAATAATTTTAAGGATATATTTTTTATATATTTGATTTTATTTATACCATCGATACCATTATATTATACTAAAAATGAATTATTTGGAAATTTAGAACATCTTTTAATTTATTTATTTTTATCTATTATATTTTTTATAATATTTTATACATTTACAAGGTTAACAATATATTTTTATTATGAAGAAGAAAAAAGTATATTAAAATCTATAAGAAAATCGATAAAAAATTATTTTCCATTCTTATTAACATATTTAATAACTGTTATTGCAGTATTTATTTCTTTTATAATTTCTTTATTTATATCTATATTTATCTCAATTCCTTTTTTTGTTATAAATATGCAATTATCTAAGATAATATATATAATATCATTTATTGCTTTTTCTTTACTTTTAATAATATTATTTAATAAAATATTCTTTTCTCCAATGATTGTTATATTCAAGAAAAAAACAATATATGATTCTTTATATGAATCATGGAGAAATATAAAAATAAAAGATTCTGCATTAATATTGCTTTTTAGTTTTCTTATAGATTCTATATTAATAATAACTTATATAATTCAAATATACTATAATAATTCAGTATATTTTTCTTTATTAAATTCCTTTATATCTTCAGAATTTGTAACACCAATAGGAAATTTATTTTCTATAATATTGTATAAACAATATTCAAAAAAATAAGACTATTTTTCTAGCTCTTTATAAGCAAACCACCAATCCAAAGCTTCTATTTCTTTTTTCTTAGCTTTTTCTTCTATTTCCTTCATTTTTTCAATTGAATGTGCTGCTGGTAATATTACCTTATCTCCTATTAAACTAGAAGGTTTCCATTCTAATTTATCTGCATACCAATTTGCAGGTAATGCAACTTTTTCTTTATCTGATACTTGTAATGCATATGCTAATCTATATATTTCTGTAATATTCCTTCCAACTTCTTGTGGATAATATAATATTGCTCTTATAATTCCTTCTGGATCTACAATAAATACAGCTCTTACAGTATTTGTACCCCCATTTTCTGGTATCATTCCTAACATAGATGCTAACTTTCCTAAATGATCTGCAATTATTGGGAATGGAACTTCTGTTTCTGCCTTTTCCTTTATCCACTCAATCCATTTTATATGAGAATATACCTGATCTACTGACAATCCTATTAATTCTACACCTATTTCTTTAAACTTTGGATACATTTTTGCGAATTCTACAAATTCTGTTGTACATACTGGTGTAAAATCTGCTGGATGACTAAACAATATAAACCACTTCCCCTTATAGTAATCCGGCAATTTTATTTTTCCGTGTGTTGTATGTACTTCTACTTCTGGAAATCTACTACCTATTCTTGGAATTCCATTATATTTTTCTTCTTCCATAGAAAATATAGTTATACATTATTTTTATAAAGGTTAAAATTCGTACCTAAATTATCGTAATTGATAATAATCTATTACAATTGTCGGCCATACAGATTTAATACCCTCAATACTTTGTAAATATTTTATATATTCATCAAGTTCTTCAGGCTTAGAATATAAGAAATCTATTAATATATCATGATCTCCTCCAGTTAAATATATATCTTTTATATTTTTATTTTTAGATATTTTTTCTAATATATTAAATATTTTATCTTTATCTATATTCAATCCTATAAATACTCTTTTATATCCTAATAAGTTATAATTTAATTCAACTGTAAACTTTTTAATTATACCATATTTCATTATTTTTTTAATTCTTTTTCTAACAGAAGCTTCTGATATATTTAATAATTTTGCTATTTTGGTATTTGATATACGCGAATTATTAATTAATATCTTAATTATTTTATTATCTATATCATCTATATACGATCTTCGTACCATTAATAACTAATTTAATATAATAATTATAAAGCTTTCTATTCACTATTATATATGGATTCTATAGATTTTGAAGTTGAAAGTACAAATGGAAAAATAAAATTGAGCAATGTATTAAAGGAAAAAGATTTCGTAGTTTTGTATTTCTACCCAAAGCATTTACTGGCGGATGTACACAAGAGTTGAAGAGATTTGTAGAATTATATGAAGAATTTAAAAAATATAATACAGAAATAATTGGTGTAAGTAATGATAAATTAGATACACAGAAGAAATTTGCAGAAAAATATGGTGCAAAATTCCCATTAGTTGCAGATCCTGAATTAAAGATAATAAAATTATTTAATGCAAAAAGTGATAGAGGAAAAGGAGCAAGTAGAATTACTTTTATAATAGATAAAAATTTAAAGATTGTTGAAACATTAGAATCATTAAAAAATGCTGCAGAACACGCTGACAAGGCATTAGAAAAAATTAAAGAACTATATAGCAAAGGCATTTAAATCTAATTATTTTTCTTCTTTCTTCCTCTAGTACAACCCATATTTAATAATAAATTATTTGGATAATATAAATTTTTCTAATAATATTTGATTATGATAAAAATATTTGATTATGAACTATATTCTGGATATATAATGTTAAATGGAAAAATTGTTGCTTATTCTTTACATAATAATATGGATATATTAACAAAAAATTTAGTAAGAATTGCAAAATTTCATAATTTAAATGGAGATCTTATTTTTGATGAAAATTTAGATAAATTTTTTCAAGAAAAAATAAATAGAGTATTAAATAATAAAGAGAAATTTAGTCTAGATCTAAGTAAATATAGATATAAAGATATATATGAAAAAATATTGGAAATACCTTTTGGAAAAACAATAACATATAGGGAATTATATAATAGCCTAAATAAAAAATATAATATGCTACAAATATTAAATGCCATAAAAAATAATCCATTTATTATTTTAATTCCATGTCATAGAGTTATTAAGGAAAATGATATTTCTGGTTATACACCTTTAGGGATTGAATTTAAAAGAAAATTATTAGAATATGAACACAATTTAATTATTACTTAGTTCTTTATAAAACCTAATGTAAAATATTTTGAATAAAATATAATACAACAAAGTTTTTACTTAATATTTCTTACCTATATTTTATATAATTCTTCTGGTTTCCTACCTAATAAATATGGAATAATACCTCTTTTTTCCATACTATATTCAAAATCATCTTTATTATAATATGCATATTTTTTCATTTCTAGTCCATTTAAGGGAATCTGATATTCTATACTTTTATATTCATTGTTAACATAATATGCATAAAGATTTCTATTTTTATGTACGAAGAGATAAACGGTTTTATACCAATATCTTGAATAGAGGATACTAAAGGTATAAAATTCAGAACCTTTACTAATTATTTCTGTTTCTAATAAAGCATTTATTAAAATATTAGTAGATCTGAATAATTGCAAATGCGCTTTTTTATATCTTTCATCATTTTCATTTTTCATCAAACCTCTTTTAAGTTCAATATTATATAAAAATAATTTACCATCGTATCCTCTTGCAATAACAAGAGCATCTATTTCTGCCTCTCCTATAGTATGATCTTTTAATCTTTGTGGCAGATAGAGTTCCCCATTTTTTGCATACATATCTATTGAATCTTCTATCTCTTTATATCTAGGTGAATCTCCAAATATTATCTTTATAATTTCTTTGCTTATTATTTTTTCTACTGGAGAATATAACACATATTTTCCATCATAATTTATAGTACGCCTAATTTGAAGATTTCCCAATAAGATGTATGCTAAAATTCCATAACTTCCATAACTTTCTAATAATTTATCTAACCTTTTTTGAAAAGATCTTTCACCTAAAGGGCCTTTACTTTTAAATTTTAATTCTGATAGATCTAAAGAATGTAAAGAAACGATCTCAGATAAAGATTTTGAATCTAATGACATTATCTAATTCTTTCAATTATTTCTTCGCATAATTCTCTCTTATTATACCATTTATTTTCAGGTATTATTTTTCCATCCATGTCTTCTAAAATTTCATATTCATTTATTTTATTGTTATAAAATATTAAAAAGTCCTTCAAAAATTTACCGTTTTTATAGGTCTTTATTATTGTAGTAATATAAGGATCATTAGATATATAAAAAGATATCTCCATACAAATCTTTTTTAATAAAAATTTATATACATTCAGTGTATATATTTCATTGTTTTTTATATTAATAATAATAATATATTCATAATCTGACTTATTTTTCTTTAATAAAGATAAAAATGGAAAATTATAATCTATATCTTCCTTATATTTATATTTATTATTAAATTTATTAGATAGTTCATCAAAAAATTTTGAAGGATCCCTTTCTATTTTTTTATATATTCTATATATTTTATATGATTCTTCTTCCTTAAAATCTAATAGATATATAATTTTCTTATAGGATACATTTTCTTTCCATTCATTTATATTAAATATATAATATTTATCATAACATTTCATTCCATAATATTCTTGCCTTCCTTTTATATTTAATTTTATGTCTAATTTTTTAAAATCACATTCATTATTTAATTTATTTGATTCATATTTGATTATAGAATCTAAAAACACGTTAAAAATTATATTTTTAATGCTTCAAATCTCTTTTCTACTACTGACCAATCTATATTATCAAAGAATACATCTACATATCCTTTTCTATTACTTCCATAATCTAAATAATATGCATGTTCAAATACATCTAATGCCAATATTAATTTTGAATTTTGTACCATGTATGTATTTTGCTCATCAGATATACTAATTACCAATCTATTTAGATCATCAGACCATAATAACCAAGCCCATCCTCTTGCACCCATAGCAGTTGCTTTCATTTCTTTAACGAATTTTTCAAATGATCCAAAGTCTTTATCTATTTGAGATCCCAATGATGATCCAGGTTTTCCGCCTTCTCCTCCCAAATGACTAAAGTATATTTCATGATTTATCATTCCACCAAAAGCTCTAGTCCATTCAACTTTTAATTCCCTTATTAATGAATAAGTTACATTTGCTGCATTATAATCCTCATCTGTCAAATTATTTAGCCTTTGTGCTATCTCATTAAATTTCTTTACATATCCTTCATATATCTTCAAATGTTCTTCTATTGTTTTTGCTGAAATGCCCTTCATTTTAAATAATTGTGGCCTCTCCTTCTTAAAATCTATTGGTTTTCTTTCTGAATATTCCATCTATATATATTATAACAACGTTTTATAAAAATTAATAAAACTCAAAAAATACATATCCTTATAGGCCTCTAAGCTCCCTAATTGCTAACCTTATATCATCTTCGTGTACAGTTTTCCTTCCTGCGTGTTTTGCTAATTCTATTGCTCTAGCAGATATTGCCTCTGCTACTTGCAATACTGATTCTACCATTGCTAATTTTGCATCCTGTCCTACCCTTGATGCACCGGCCTTTCTTAATATTCTATATAGTGGTGCCACTGGAATTGGTGTTGTTCTCTTTGCCATAATAATATTATTGACTAACTAATATAAAAACTTTTTGTTTTAACATTTGTTTAAGTCAATTTAACACGACCATGATATAATATCCCCTCAATATTAATCCATCATGTCATAAACTCTATCATAAATATAAAAAGTTGTTTCAAATTGAGTTACTATCCCATTAGATTGTTCTACTAATATTGGGTACTCATAAATATTTCCATTCTTTTTTAGATATTCTATAAATAATTTTAAGTTTATTTTATTATTATAATCCTTATATAACCATCTATATGCAAAAGGAAGAGTTTTATATTTATTATATATCTCCTGGAAAAATTTCTTAATATTTGGGTCTCTAATTGGTTTATCAGACATTATAGAATATATTCCAGATGGCTTATCTTCCTTTACAAGTCCTATTCCATTTGTAGCAAATGGTTCAATTGCATATATTCCTTCAGTTAATTTTATTTTTGATTTATTATCATAATTTGGTATTGTAATTCCAGAATGTAAAATATATTGTTCTATTTTATGACCAGATAAATTATATATTGGATTATAATTATAAGATTTAATTGTACTTTCTATTACTTTTCCAATTTCAGATATTTCTATATCTTTTCTTATTATTTTCTTAACATTTTCTAATGCATTTCTAGAAGCTTCAATTAGATCTTTATATTTATTATCATTTATTTCTACAGTAAATGCTGTATCCATACAATAACCATTAACCTGTGCACCAAAATCAACCTTTACAACATCCCCATCTTTTAATGCTGTACTATCATTTATTGTCGGTGTATAATGTGCTGCTATATTATTTATAGATATATTAACAGGAAATGATGGAAATCCACCCAAATCTATTATTTTTTGTTCAATAGTTTCTACAATATTATATATACTTTCTCCAGGTTTCAATAATTTCTCAGCTTCTCTCTTTACTTTTTTTGTTATTTCAGAAGCCTTTTTTAAATCTTCAAGCATTTTTTATTTTCTTTATAGATGTTTCTTTTTCCAATAAATCTAAGAAATCTTTATTTGCATCCTCAATATTTATTGAATACATCTCAATTATATTATTTTTATATATTTCTTTTATTAATTCTTCTATTTTATCAAATAATTCTTCTCTTGTCTTTATTAATAATAATTCTCTATCTTCCTCTTTAATATTATCATTTTCTAAATACAATGTTTCAACTTTCTTTATATCTATAGATATTGCATATTTTCTTTCTAATATTCTTTTAGAAATATTTATCCCATCTCCATATTTTACAGATAGAAATACTACAATCATAACAATATTATTATAGAAATATTGAAAACATTATATTTCAATAACATCTTCAATATATTTATATAATTCTTTCCAATCCAAGTAAACCTTTTTTAATGTTAGATATCTTGGATCTGAAGGAAATGGTTTTGGTTCTAAATTATATATAAAAACTTTTTCAATTAAATCCAAGGGAAACAAATTATAACCAACAGAAATTAAAAATGTAATAATTCTTCTTATCATTTCATACAAAAATTTATTTCCTTCAATATAATTTATATAAAAATCATTATCTTCAATTACTTCAAATTTTGTTATATTGCATATTGGATCTTTTACTTTTCCTTTTGCAAAATTATGAAAACTTTTTATACCTATAAAATGCTTTGATGCCTCTATATATTTATTTATATCAAATTCCTTTTCTTCAGATTTTATTAAAATTTTTTCATTATTTATTAAATATCTTGGCATATATTTTTTCTCAAACAATTTTTTAGGTAATTTATATTCATATAATTTACCTCTAGAAAATTTTCTAATATTAATAAATTCTTTTAATTTATATACATTCAATATTTTTATATCATTATTTTGAAAATTTGAAAAATCAATATTTTTATCTGAAGATATAACAATATAATTTTCTTCTGCATTTACTCCCTTATCAGTTCTTGAAACAATTGATAATCTAAATTCTTTTATATTAAAATAATTTAAAATTTCTCCAGAAATTGTTTTTAAATTTTTTTGATATGCAATTCCATGATAATTTTCTCCATTATATTTTATTCTTAATAAATAATTATACATTTTTTATCAATTCTAAAAATTCTTTTGCATTCTCATACATCATTGAATTATTAAACATCACATAACTATCCTTTTTATTATATTTTAATACTTTTTCCTTTATTCTATTTAATTCTTCCCTTGAATAATCATAACTATATATTAATCTATTTCCTTCATGTAATCCATGTAATCTATAATATTTTATATCAGAATCATATACAGGTTCTTCAACATTTATATCTACAATATCTATTAAATCAAATTCTTTACATATCTTTTCCCTATTTTCTTTACTCCATCCTCTTAGTTCTATTGCTATTTTATATTTTTTACCAATTGAATTAAAGAAATTATATGCATTTTCAATATTTTCTTTTGTATCTTTAAATGAATTTGGTAATTGAATAACAATTATATTTGCCCTTAATATATTTGCAATTTCTTCTTGTTTTTCCCAAAATTCAAATACTTCCTTTGTATTTCTTAAATATCCAACTTTTCCCTTTAATTCTTTATAATTTTCTATTTTTGATCTTCTCCATGTAAAAGAATTTACATCATGAGTAATACCTTGGAATGCCTTAAATGTAAATTCAAAATTTTCGGGTGCTTCATTTCTTATTTTTTTTACCCATTCAATATCTGGTATTGAATAAAATGTACTATTTATTTCTATTACATTAAATTCTTCATAATATTTTTTCCTTGATATAGGAAATCCGCAGGTTCCTACTTTTATCATAAAATATTATTTCATAATTATATATAAAAGAACCCGGGCCCGGGGGGATTCGAACCCCCGATCTTCGGGTTAAGAGCCCGACGCTTTACCAACTAAGCTACGGGCCCAATATAAATTTTATGATAAAAAGAAATTATAAATTATTCTATATTATAATCCTTTATTTCTGGTATAAAATTCTTTATAATTTCTTTCTGTTCTTTAGTTAAATCTGAATCCTTAACATTTATCGATATTTTCTTATTATTTTCATCAATATTTAAATCAATATTCTTTTTAGAAATATTATATGTTATACTTAGAATTCCTAAGATTTTTTCTTTTAAATCTGTAACTTCTCTATTTAATTTTATTACATATAATAGATCTTTACCTGCATATGGATGATTAAAATCTATAACAACTCTTCCACTATTTACAGATCTTATAACACCAACCATATTATCTACATTTACAACTAAATTTGGTATTGGATTTATATTTCTTTTATAAAATTCACTTATAGGTATTATTTTAATTAAACTTGGGTCTCTTTCTCCAAAGGGTCTTTTTAATAAAAAGTTATATTCTTTCCCATATTCTGCATTAGCTAATTTTTCTTCAATTTCCTTATTCAATATATTATATCCTAAAGGCATTATTACCGGCTCATTTGTTTTTTCCAATAATCTATTATCTTGATCATATATTGAATATTCGATCTCAACCCACTTTACCATTGATGAAAAAATCTAAATAAAGTTTATATAAATTATTTAAAGTTTTTGATTATCTAAAAAAGATAATTTTATTAATTTTATTTTCAAAAAAAATTAATGGATAATAATGCGGAAATTTTTGATAAAGAACTGGAAGAATATCTAGCACAGGCAACAAAGAGGATAAAAGTTATTGGATGTGGCGGTGGTGGAAGCAATACAATTTCTACATTATACAGTATGGGAATTGAAGGCCCAGAATTAATAGCAGTAAATACTGATGTTAGACATTTGTTAATAACAAAAGCACATAAGAAGATATTGGTAGGAAAACAATTAACAAAAGGTTTAGGTGCAGGAAAAGATCCTAAAGTTGGAGAAGAAGCTGCAAAAGAATCTGAACAAGAATTAAAGAAAGCAATAGAAGGTTCTGATGTTATATTTATAACCTGTGGTCTTGGTGGTGGAACCGGAGGTGGTGTAGCACCAATTGTTGCTGAAATTGCAAAAAAGATGGGAATATTAGTAATTGCTATATGCACATGGCCATTCTCTGTAGAAGGTGCAAATATATGGGATAATGCTTTATATTCATTAGAAAAATTAGAAAACAATGTTGATTTACTAGTAATTATTCCAAATGATAAATTACAAACTTTATATCCAAATATTCCATTGATGCAAGCATTTAAAGTTGCAGATTCATTATTAGCAAATGCATTAAAAGATCTAACAGAATTGCTAACAAAACCAGGATATATAAATGTAGATTTTGCAGACTTTAGATCAATTGTAGTTGGCTCTGGATATGGTATATTTGGAGTTGGAGAATCAAATTCAGAAAACAAAGCTGCAGAAGCTGTTCAAAGAGCACTAAATAATCCATTAGTTGATGTTGATGCTACAGGAGCTAAAGCTGCATTAGTAAGAATTGTTGCATCACCAGATGTAACACCTACAGATATAAATAAAAT
>WYEB01000306.1_pt1 | contig 18344 bp, 19 predicted proteins | sample 6343061 | NCBI WGS metagenome assembly WYEB01 (sample SAMN13812332, study PRJNA600296) | hot springs metagenome | biome: ENVO:00000051; feature: ENVO:00002007; isolation source: sediment sample from Evening Primrose shelf | place: USA: Yellowstone National Park, Evening Primrose Hot Spring ... | reverse complement strand
GACGTCCTTGAGCTCTGGGTGAGACGGCAACGCTTCTGCGTAACTACTAGTTATCTTTAATCGCTTCTAGATATCGTTTCGATATGGGTTAGGTTTATATGGTACTACCGAGAAAGCCTTCACTGGTGAAGCCCCTGCCTGATGACGGGCACTGCTCACGAGGGTGGGAGCGATAAAAGGTGTGGATGGGAGGGTAGGGTGTTTCCCTCGACCAGCCCCAATGAGTTAAGGGTGACTGTGTATGATCCCTTAAGAGGGGTGCCCGTGGCGGAACTAGATTAAAAAGTAAGGAAAAGTTACGCCACGGGTAAACACTTGAGCAGCTGGTCAACTACCGTGTCGGTGATGGTCAGGGTCGCAACTAGCATCACCGAGGCTATTATGATGTCATAGAAGAGGTAGGGGTTGATGAAGTGTATCCAGTAGAATATGGAGAGCTGGACCGCTATCGTTATTATTACGGCGTAGAGGCCGAACCTAAGTATGTTGAAGACGGAGGCCAGGAACGGGCTGCTGGCCCCTCCCACCTGCCTCTGGATGTAGTCCGCCAGTATGTTGATGGGGGCCACGCAGAGGGTCAGCAGGATTATGGCGCCGGCCAGGGACGGCAGGTAGTTGGCTGTCTCCTGCATGTAGACCGTCGCCGGTCCCAGCTTCAGGACCGAGAACGCTATGGCCAGCGTGACCAGTATGATGAAGGCCTTGACGGCGCCTACGCTTAGGCCCAGGAGGCCCTTCACGTCAGGGTACTGCTCAAAGTACTTCAGCGAGAGGGCCCTCCTGAGGGCGGCAGCGACTCCGTAGGCCACTATGACGTCAATTATGACGATTATATGAACTCTACTATTGACGGGAGCGACTGGGTAAGGGCATGTACGGGGGGCTAGCACCACGCCATAGTAGGTTGGTGTTTTAAAAAGCTTTGGTTTAAAAATATCTGTGAATGATTATTATGATATTCTACAACAATTCCACGTTTTCATTTGTATACACAGAACCTCTTAGCGTTTTATCCGGTCCAGCCGCTCACGCTGACGGGCAGCCTTGAGGGGCCTATACCCTTCCCAGCCTGTGGTGGGCGTCGGCTCCCTGGTCCTGAGGGGACAGGAGGTACTCATGGTCAGGAGGGCCGCGCCTCCTGAGGCAGGCAGGTGGGCCCTTCCAGGGGGCAAGGTGGAGCTCGGCGAGGGGGTCCTTGAGGCGGCTGAGAGGGAGCTCGAGGAGGAGACGGGCCTCCTCTGCAGGCCCCTGGGCGTCGTTAACGTTGATCAAATAATATCAAGGGACGAGGCCGGGGCCGTCAAGTACCACTACATATTGATCACCGTGCTAATGGGGGACTGCAGGGGCACGCTGAGGCCCTCAAGCGACGCCCTCGAGGCGGCCTTCCTTGACGTAAGGGCCTATGCCGCGAGCCCTGAGGTAGCAGAGTCTACCAGGAGGTTCCTGCGGAAGCTGTTGAACGGGGAGGTCCCGCTTGGGAGGCCCATAAGGGTGGAGACGTCAAGCCCTCGCGAGTGAGGACCTCAGTAGGTCAGGCCCTCCTCGGCCACCTGCTCCCTTACCCTCCTCCTGAGGTCCCTGTCCTCGAAGGGCAGCAGGTCCCTGAGCCTCTCCGGCACCGCGAGCCTGTGCGCCCTGATCATCTTGACGATGGCTTTGTAGGCGGCGTAGGCTGCCAGGGCCTCGTCATCTATGTTTGAGAGCGCTATGGCCTTGGCAACGTCATAAAGCGCCCTCAGCTCGCCCTCGCTCTCGATGACGCCCTTCTCGCCCTCTCCCCTGCTCACGACCCTCGCCAGGCTCACGTAGTGCCGCTCGTCAAGCATGACCCTCAGCCTCTTCTCCTCAGCCACCGCCTCAGCGCCGTCGGGCTCCGAGAACCCCTGCGGCACCTCCTCGTCTGAGGGCTCCGGGTATAAGAGGAGGGCGTCCGGCAGGTACGCCTCTACCACAACTGAGGAGAACCCCCTGAACATCTCCTTCGCCAGGCTCTCAACTAGCGAGTGCACGAGGAACAGCGACTCGGTGCTGTAGCCAACGTCGTAGTCGGCCGCGCTCAGGTCCTCATCGTCCTCGTCTCCCTCCATAGGCAGGTAGCCCTCCCCTCCCCCCTCTAGCTCAGATATAAGCTGGATCAGCCAGTCCTGGACCCTGTCCACGGCCCTCAGGAGCACTAGGTACGACAGGGCCGCCACGGCGACGCCTGCTGTCACTGAGACCCACGCGGGCCACCTGACGAGGCTCGTGACGATGTAAATTGACGAGAAGGCCAGGGCCCCCAGCACCAGGGCGCCAACGAAGGCTATCAGCCTAATCCGCGTGACTATCAGCCCGTCTTGGCCTTAGGGGCCCAGAATTATTAAGATTAACCCACGTCGTAGATTAGGGCGTTAGCCTCACAACGCCCGAGGTGAGAGGTTGCCGAGGGTTGACCCAGGTCAGTACCTGGTCGAGATGGCTGACGTCCTCAGGCTCGGGGACAGGGAGCTGAGGGAGCTAGCCTTGCTCGCGCTGGGCTCTGGCGGGCTCTTCGTGACGTCCCCGTCTATAGTTACAGTCAGGACGAGCCAGGGCGCCCTGCGGCTGGCCATCGGGGTGGGGTCCCTAATCCTTGACGAGAGGCCTCCCTTTAGGCACTACGTTATAGCCGCGCCGGAGTGGGTCGACGCGTGCAGGGCTGGGGCCAGGGAGCCCTCGTTCAGGTCCCTCGGAGGCCCCTCCGTGAGCCTCGAGGGGGTCGCGGTAGCCGTCGACGTCTCTGACCCCGTCGCCCTCGCGCTGAACTCGTCAGCGTTAACCGGGGAGTTTACAACGTCGACGGAGGGGCGCCCCCTGCTGGTCGTGACCGGTGAAGGCGGAAACAAGGTCAACGCGCTGTCCCTGGCCCCCGACGGCTACCTCCTGGGGGCCCTGAGCGGGAGGGCGCATGAACTGCTGACGTACCTGCTCACGCTCTACACTAGCTGCCAGAGAGGACCTCCCTGATCCTGGACCTCAGCAGCTCAGCTACCAGCTTCCCGTCAGCCTTTCCCCTGAGCCTCTCCATGGCCCGGCCCATGAGGGGACCGAAGGAGGCCTCCCCCTTCTGCCTCACCAGCTCAAGGTTCTCCTTAACAACCTCGTCTATGACTCTCCTCACCTCATCCTCGCTTAGCCTCGTCAGGCCCAGCGCCTTGGCCGCCTCCTCGGGGCCAAGCCTCGGGTCCTCGGCCATCTTGGCCAGTATCGCCTCGGCGGCCTCCTTGGCCACCCTGCCCTCGGCAAGGAGCCTCACCAGGCCCTCTATCTTGTCCTCGCTAATGGAGTCCACGTTGACGCCCTTGCTCCTCAGCCCCTTCATCGTGACCACTATAAGCGACGCTATAAGCGTGGGGGACAGCGAGGCCCCGTACCTCCCTATGAGCTCCTCTATGAGCGGGAGCCTCGGGTCAGCCACGGCCTTCTCCGCGAGCTCCCTGCTCATGCCGTACTTCTCAACGAACCTCCTGACCTTGACCTCGGCCGGCTCCGGCACCAGCTTCTCGGCCTCGGCAAGCATGTCAGGGGTCACGAGGAGGTGGGGTATGTCGGTCTCAGGGTACATCCTCTCCCTGCCGGGCCTAGGCCTCATGTAGCGGGTCGTCCCGTCCTCGTTGGCGGCCCTCGTCTCCTCAGGGACTCCCTGGAGCGCCTGCCTGACCCTCTCAAGTATAACTGAGATGGCCTTCAGGGCCCTCTCGGGTCTCTCGGCCACCATGGCGAAGGCGTCCTGGGCGGGGTCTGCCCCAAGGGCCCTATAGACGGCCTGAACCTCCTCGGCCGTTATGCCGTAGGCCGGCAGCTCATCGCTGTGGAAGAGGCCCTGCACGTCGCTCCAGAACCTCACGTAGTCAGCTATCTCGGTCCCGAACCTCCTGCCCGGCTGCACGTAGGTGCCGAGGAGCCCCTTCATGCGGGGCAACCTGACCGCGAGGACCTTGCCCCCTGCCTCGAGCGCCCTGGCTATCACCTTGCTCTTGGTGCCCCTGAACAGGTCGGTCACGTCAACAGGCTCCTGGTTAAGGTCCCGCTCGGTTATGCCGCGGGCCCTCATCTCGTCCCTTATCCTGAGCAGGTTGACCTGCCTCATGACCTCGTACTCAACTATCTTGTCTATGAGGTCAAGCTCCTGCACCCCCTTTATCTCGGTCTTGGCCCCGCCGACTATGCTCACGTTCAGGTCCTGCCTTATGGTGCCGAGCCCCCTCTTGACGGCCCCTGTCATCCTGAGCAACATGCCTATGGCCAGGGCCACGTCCCTGGCCTCCTGGGGAGTGTGTATATCCGGCGCAGTGGCTATCTCTATGAGTGGCACCCCAAGCCTGTCAAGCCTGTAGTCAACGACCTGCCCCTTCTCCCCGACCTTCCTGGCCGCGTCCTCCTCGACCACTATAGTCTGGATACCGTAATCCTTGCCGTTAACCGTTATCTTTCCCCCCAGCGCCACTATGGCTGTCCTCTGGAAGCCGCTCGTGTTGCTGCCGTCTATCACTATCTTCCTCATCACGTGAACCTCGTCAACTATTGTCGACCCCAGGGCCTTGGCGACCGCGAGGGCTATCACTATGGCCTCCCTGTTGATCGGGTGCGGGGGCTCCTCGTCAGCCTCGACGAGGCAGTAGTGGCCTGAGGGGGCCTGGTAGCTGTACTTCCTCCCCTTCCTGTACTCGAAGAGGGCAGCCACGTCAACCTCGCCCGTCTCGCTCCTTGTGGGCCTGAGCCACCTGGAGAACTCGTCCCCCTTCTCGGCCTCAGTGAGGTCAGTCGGGCAGCTACAGAAGAGCTTGTGGCTTGTGTCAAGCTGCTGGTGTATCTCGAGGCCTACCTTGAGGCCCAGGGCCTGGTAATCAAACTTCTCCTCAGAGCCTGTCATGATACCACCTCGGGAAGAGCTTGAGCTCGTGCCTGGGGTTTATCTCGCCAGCCAGGTTCGTGAGCATCAGCCTCCTCACCTCATCCATGTCCCTCGTCCTGGCGAGAACCCATGAGAGCTTGACAAAGGCGGTCTCGGGCAGCATGTCCTCAGCCGGTATGACGCCGGCCTGGAGCATCCTCCTGCCAGTGCTGTAGACGTTAAGGTTGACGCGGCCGAAGAGGGTCTGGGTAGTTATCACGACTGGCACCCCTGACTCCACGGCCCTCTGAAGGGATGGTATAAGCCTGTTCGCCACGTGCCCGAAGCCTGTGCCCTCTACGACGATCCCGTGGTAGCCCCTGTCGACGAGGAAGTCTATGACCTCTGACGTCATGCCTGGGTAGTACTTAATCAGCGCCACCCTCTCGTCGAAGCCGTTCTCGGGCTCCAGGCCCTTCGACCTCCCCTTGAAGTCGTCCCTCAGCATCTCGATCTTCCCCTCGTAAGGCCATACCTTAGCTAAGGGAACGTCATTAACGCTCTGAAACGCGTCCCTCCTGCTGCTGTGCATCTTCCTCACCTTGGTGCCCCTGTGGGCCAGGGCGTACGTGTCGCCCGTCTCGCCATGCATTACCACCGTGACCTCGCCGAAGGGGGCCTCTGAGGCCACGAGCACGGCGGCTGTCAGGTTGAAGGCCGCGTCGCTGCTGGGCCTGTCGCTGCTCCTCTGGGCCCCCACGAGGGCGACTGGCCCAGGGAGGCCCCTGTGAAAGACGAACGAGAGGGCCGCTGCCGTGTACGCCATGGTGTCGGTGCCGTGGGCCACGACGACCCCTTCGTAGCCGGCCTCAAGCCTCTTAGCGACCTCATCAGCTACTGTCTCCCATGTCTTGGGCGTCATGTCCTCGCTGAAGATCGCCATGACCTGCTGGACGTCGACGGAGGCGTACCTGAACATCTCGGGCACAGACGCTGCCAGCTCCTTGGCATCCATGTAGGGGTGCACGGCGCCGGTCTCGTAGTCAACCCTGCTGGCTATGGTGCCCCCTGTGCCGAGTATCATGACCTTCCTCTGGGGCGGCCTGACCTCAGTCTCAGAGAGGCTCACGGGCTCGCCCGGATGAGATGTCAGCTCCCCCCTTGACAGGAGCCTTACGGTGGCCTTTGGGCCCAGACGAACGCCGACGTTGTAGCCATTGTCGAGCTTTATAACGACAACTCCTGGGGCCGAGAACTCGTCCTTGGGCATTAACATACCTCTGAAGGTAGCCCCGTCCTCCCTGGTGACCTCTATAAGGTCGCCCGGCCTCACCCCAGCCTCGGCCAGCTTCCTCGCTACGAGGTCTGTGTAGCCGAAGTACTCCTCCAACTAAGCCCCTCGTAGTTGCTGAGGCCCTGGGGTAAAAAGGAGATGTTATCAGGCAGCGGCCTTAGCCTGCTGCGCCGCCTTGAGGACCCTCCTCACGAACTCAACCTTGTTCCTGAGCCTAGGGGCCAAGTTCTTCTTGTGCTTGGGCTCTATCTTGGGCGTGGCCTTCCTAACCTTCCCGGCCTTTGTCATTGATCCGTGCGTGGGCATGGCTCATCAGGTCCTCTGCTGCTGGGCTCCCTTAAAAACCCTGCCGGCCTCTGCGCGGCCAACTGGCAAAGCTTTATTCCTACCTAGGCACCTAAAGGGCCTGGGAAGAGGGCCCTTGAAGGTATACGTGGTTGACACCCTGGCGGGCTCCTACGCGGTGGATGAGAGCGGGAAGGAGCTGGCCTTTGAGCCCATGCCTAAGTCCAAGAATGAGATAGTGGAGGAGGCGATGAAGGCCTACAGGGGCGAGCCCCTCCAGTCCTTCGCCAGGCTCGCGGAGAAGTTAAAGGTCATGAATCCGGAGCTCGTGGTCGTGGAGGACGACGTTGAGGCCAAGTACCTGGGCCAGATGGGGCTGAAGGCCGTCGTTGAGGAGGGGAACGCCGTCGCCGTCTCCCTCAGGTCAAGGCTTGCCCAGGAGCTCGTGAGGGCTGAGCTAGCTAAGGACGTCAGCGAGGCCCCTTCCTTCGAGTTTGAGGTCGCCTACGAGTTCACGAGAAGGGGCCTCATGGGGGCCGCCAAGAAGCGCGACCTCCTCCTGGCTCACGCAATAAGGACCGTTGACGACATTGATAAGACCCTGAACCTGTTCGTCAACAGGCTACGTGAGTGGTACAGCGTCCACTTCCCAGAGCTGAACGACCTGGTGGACGATCACAGGCTCTTCGTCACCATAGTGTCGCAGGTGGGCACGAGGGACGAGATGGACCTTGAGAGGCTTAAGTCCATCGGGGTCCCCGAGGGGCTCGCCAAGAGGATAGTTGACGCGGCCAGCAAGAGCGTCGGGGCGGAGATATCAGAGCACGACGCTGAGGCCATGAGGACCTTCGCCGGCATATCCCTTCAGCTCTACGACCTCAGGTCCCAGCTGGAGGGCTACATAGGCAGGGTCGCCAAGGAGGTAGCGCCTAACGTGACGGAGCTCGTAGGGCCCCTGCTGGCTGCGAGGCTCATAAGCCTGGCCGGCAGCCTTGAGGAGCTGGCCACGATGCCTGCCAGCACAATACAGGTGCTTGGGGCCGAGAAGGCCCTCTTCAGGGCCCTGAGGACGGGCGGCAAGCCGCCCAAGCACGGAGTAATATTCCAGTACCCTGAAATATTCAGGGCCCCGAGGTGGCAGAGGGGCAAGATAGCGAGGGCCCTTGCGTCCAAGCTCGCCATAGCTGCCAAGGTTGACGCGTTCAGCGGGAGGTTCATAGGTGACAAGCTGAAAGAGGAGCTGCAGCAGAGGATAGCTGAGATAAAGAAACTCTACGCTGCCCCGCCCAAGAGGAAGGAGGAGAAGGCTAAGCCGCCCGCTAAGCCTGCAAGGCCCGGGAGGCCGCCCAAGAGGAGGGAGGGCAGAGGCGGCCAGAGGGAGGGCAGCAGGGGTGAGGGAGGCAGGGGGTGATGTAAGGTGAGGGTCTACGAGCACGAGAAGTGGAAGGGGGTCTACGTAGCTGAGCTGGACGACGGCAGCCTGAGGCTGGCGACCAAGAACCTGGTCCCCGGCCAGAGGGTCTACGGGGAGAGGCTCTTCAACTACGAGGGGGTCGAGTACAGGGAGTGGAACGCCTACAGGAGCAAGCTGGCGGCCGCCCTGCTGAAGGGCCTCGAGGAGCTGCCGGTCAAGGAGGGCGACAGGATACTTTACCTGGGCATAGCGAGCGGCACGACCGCCAGCCACATAAGCGACATAATAGGCCCCAAGGGCCTGATATACGGCGTGGAGTTCTCGCCGAGGGTCATAAGGGACCTCATGCAGGTCGTGGCGGACAGGAGGAACATACTGCCCATACTCGCCGACGCCAGGATGCCTGAGAGGTACAGGCTCATGGTAGGGATGGTGAACGGCCTTTACGCCGACGTGGCCCAGCCTGAGCAGGCCGACATAGTTAACAGGAACGCCAGGCTGTTCCTGGAGGACGGCGGCTACCTGCTCCTTGCCATCAAGGCCAGGAGCATCGACGTGACTAGGGAGCCAAGCGACATCTACCTCAGGGAGATGAAGAGGCTCGCCCAGGGAGGCTTCGAGGTAATTGACGTGGTGCACCTCGACCCCTTCGACAGGGACCACGCCATGATCTACGCCAGGTACAGGAGGCGCTCTTGATGAGCGGCGAGGCCAGCAACCTTGCCGAGAGGGTCAGGAGCAGGTGGAGGGAGGAGGTAAGGAGGCTTCAGGCCCACTGGCCCGCAGAGCAGGTGACCCTGGAGGAGCTTAAGGTCAGGAGGTCAGTAAGCCTGGCCGACGGCACCGTTCACGAGATGGACCCCGAGGAGGTCGAGAGGCTCCTCAGGATTGTCCCGCCCTACTTCAGGCCCTTCATGAGGGTCCCCCTCCTCCTCAGCTACGTAAAGGAGGAGGATGGGGCGGCCAGGTACTTGGTGATGGGCGACAGGTGGCAGAGGAGGCTGGCCGAGCTGATGGTGAGGGGCGACTACTCCTCTGAGGGCCTAACGGAGCTCTCGGTGGACGAGTTCGTTAAGCTCCTCAGGGAGTTCCGCTCCCTCGTCTTCGTCTCCCTCAGCCTGGCCTAACGCTTTTAATGCATGACCTCCTTTGACCTCCTTAGGAATTACAAATGTCAAGGCTTGTGGACGAGGTCTACGAGGGCGCCCTCAGGGCCATGGAGGTCCTGAGGGGCGTGGCGAAGGAGACCCCGCTGGACCTCAGCTACACCTTCTCAGCAATGACAGGAGGGGAGGTCTACCTGAAGCTTGAGAACCTGCAGAAGACGGGGTCGTTCAAGGTAAGGGGCGCCTACTACAAGATATGGAGGCTCGGCGAGGCCGCCAAGAGGGGTGTCGTGGCCGCGAGCGCAGGCAACCACGCCCAGGGGGTGGCGTACGCGGCGAAGCTGCTGGGCGTGAAGGCTACGATAGTGATGCCGACCATCGCGCCCCTCTCCAAGATCCTGGCCACTAAGTCATACGGGGCTGAGGTGATCCTCTACGGGTCCCTCGTGGACGAGTCCATAAGGAGGGCTCACGAGATAGAGCGGGAGACGGGCGCGACCTTCATACACCCGTTTGACGACGTCGACGTGATGGCCGGCCAGGGGACCATAGCCCTGGAGCTCATAGGGCAGCTGGGCGGCCCGCCTGACGTGGTCGTGGTCCCAGTTGGGGGAGGGGGGCTGATATCAGGCATCTCGGCAGTGCTGAAGAAGAGGTATGGCCAGAGGGTCAAGGTCATAGGGGTCGAGCCGTCCTATATGCCCAAGTACAGGGCCCTGATAAAGGAGGGCAGGGAGCTGGGGCCTGAGTCATACTCCTCAGGCCTCATGGATGGCCTGCTGGTCAAGGGCGTGGGGATCCTTACAAGGCAGGTCATAGAGGAGCTGGTGGACGACCTGGTCACAGTTGACGACAGGGAGGTGGCCAAGGCAATGTTCCTGTTGCTCGAGAGGGCCAAGACCCTTGCCGAGGGCGCAGGGGCGGCCTCGCTGGCGGCCATTCTTGAGGGCAAGGTTAACGTGAAGGGCCAGAAGGCCGTGGCCATAATAAGCGGGGGCAACGTTGACCTGACAAGGATAGCTAACATAATAAACTACGAGCTCTACAGCGCGAGGAGGCTAGTCAAGCTCGTTGGGGCCGTCCCGGACCAGCCGGGGTGGCTTGACAGGGTCCTGAGGAAGCTTGCGGAGGCCAGGTTCAACGTGGTTGACATAAGGCACGACAGGTTCACCCCCTCTATCATGCCGGGCTGGGCCATGGTGGAGGTGCTGGTGGAGGCCCCCGACCCCGACGCCGTGCCTGAGGCCATAGAGGCCCTGAGGAGGGAGGGCCTCGAGTTCAGGGAGGTATATTGATGCCGCGGGCCCTCAGCAGTCCCAGGTACTCGCTGTCCGAGTAAATGGACTCCTGTTCCTCCCTCACCTTCTCGAGGAGCCCCCTCGCGGCCCTCCTGACGAAGGAGGCTATCCACTCGGCGTCCTCGCGGGCGACCCCCTTGGGCCTCGGCGGAAGCGCGGCCCTGCCGAGGCTCCCCTTGGCTATCAGCCAGGCCCCCACGGAGGCCTGGGTCGCGTGGGCTGCCAGCTCTTCAGCGGTGATGGCCCCTCCCGATGCCCAGTACAGCTCCCTGACGTAGCTAACCGCGGCGGCCCTCCTCAGCTTGTCCCTCCACTCGAGGAAGAGCCTGTCCCCCTCCGCCCTCACGCGGGCGGCGAGGGCCTCAGGGTCGACGCCCGTGAGGGGGGACCTGGCGGCCGCCGAGGCCAGCGAGGGGTCCGCTACGGCTGCGACGCTGCCGTGAAGCAGCGTTAACGCGGTCGCGAGCGAGCTGTGGAGGACAGCGTTCATGAAGGCGTCAAGGGGGTCCCCTATGTCAACCTTTTCCCCATTAATGATCTCGGCTACCTCGTCAGCTGTGACAGGGTCGGTGGCAACAGGCCTTCCGTCAATGACTAGCCATGGGACACTCCACACGCCAGCTCTAAGCGATTCAATGCCGCCGTCGAGGGGCATTAGCTCAACCCTCTCAAGGAGGCCTCGCCTGCTCAGTCCCAATATGACCTCTCGGCTCGTGGCGCAGCTCTGATGGAAGTACAGCCTGAAGGCCGTAGCTTTCCCCTCAAGGCCTGTTACATGGGTCGCCTTTTAAAGGGTCTTCTGGACGCCCTGCTGGGAACAGGTCTGCAGGGCCTAAACTGTTAAGTAAAAGGAAAAGAAACAAAGAAATATTAAACAAAGGACGTTTACGAATACCGCTCACTTGATTACGCCCATGTCCCTTAGGACTATCTCGAGGTCCTTGCAGCACCATATAAATATAACTTTTTAGTAATAATTAAAAAAGATATTTAAAAGTTACTTAGAAAGCCTCTCCTTGAGCCTCTTGGTGAGGACTGGCACGAACTGGTACAGGTCCGCCACGACGCCGTAGTCGCAGTTCTTGAATATGGGCGCGCTCTTGTCGTTATTTATGGCCACGACAAGCTTGGCGTCAGTTATCCCCGCAAGGTGCTGAGGCGCCCCGCTTATCCCTATGGCAATGTAGAGCTTGGGCGCCACCTTGTGGCCGCTGAGGCCTACCCAGTGGTCCTCGCTGAGCCACTTGAGGTCAGCCGCTATCGGCCTTGAGCACCCTATCTGGGCCCCCAGGACCTCAGCCAGCTCGAAGGCTATCTTCAGGTCCTCCTTCGACCTGAAGCCTCTCCCCACGCTAACTATGAGCTCGGCGGCCTCTATGTTGACGCCTCCCCTCTCCTTTGGCCTCCTCTCAAGGACCTTCACGGTCGGCGAGGGGGGCTGCACCGTCTCAAGGGTCCCCTTAGCGCCTCCCTTGGGAGCCCTCGGCGTCTTCCTAGGGGCCAGCAGGAGAACCGCTGGCAGCGGCACCTCCTCGAGGGCTATGGCCCTCCCGCTCAGGAAGCCCCTCCTGTAGCTTGCCGAGCTCCCTGAGACCTTGACGTCATAGACCTCCGTCGCCAGCGGCAGGTCGTAGAGGCCGGCGACCCTGGAGAGGACGTCCTTGAGGTTCTTCGTGGTGGGCGCCAGGATTACTGACGGCTTAAGGCTCTCGTAGAGGGACCTCAGGGCCAGGAAGAGGCTCTCAGTGTCGTCAGACCTCAGGTGGTGAACGGGGTGGCTGTAGTCGAGCAGGGGGCTTGGGTCGACCTGGCCGAAGACAAGTATGTGGGGCCCCCCGACCTGCCTGGCTATGGTGAGCGCCTCAGCCACGTCTTCCTCTTTCTGCGCAACGACCAGCGAGGTCATGGCCATCACCTCACCCTGATCACGCCCTCAGCGGCCAGGGCGTCTATCAGCTTGTCGGCGGTCTCCTCAAGGGTCTTGCCCTCTATTATCGTCTGCTTCCTCTTAACGGCCAGCACCCTTGCCTCAACGAGCTTCCTCTTGGGCTTCACGACGCCCTCGAGGTCTGAGGCCTTAATGACGTGCTGGGGCTTCCTCGAGGCCATCCTTATCTGGATGAGCGTCGGCGGCCTTGGAACGTTTATCTCCCTGGTCACGCTCACCACCGCGGGGATAGGGGCCTCGACCACCTCTACGTAGTCCTCAACGTCCCTCTCCGCAACTATCCTCCCGTCCTTCACGTCAAGCTTCCTCACGAAGCTCACATAGGGGAGGCCCAGCTTAGCCGCTACCCTGCCGGCCACCTGCCCGGTGAAGCCGTCAATTGTGGCCTCGCCGGCCAGGACTAAGTCGGGCTTAAGGTTGAACTTCCTTATAACCGCCACTATGGCGGAGGCCGTCGTAACGGGGTCCCCCGGCGTGAGGGAGTCGTCCTCGACTATGAAGGCCTCGTCGACGCCCTTGGCGAGCCCCTCCTGAACCGCCATCTTTACGTCCTTGTCCCTCTTGTCCACAGGTCCCCAGGCGACCACCGTTATCGAGTATATCTTAGACCCCTTGAAGTAGGTATCCCTCAGCCTCACGGCCTCCTCAACGGCGTTCCTGTCTATGTCAGAAAGCTTCAGGGACATGTAGTCAAAGTCCACGAGCCCCTCAGGCGTACCCCTTATGGTCTCAGGGTTGAGCGCGGGCTTGAGCAAGACTACTAGGTCCCCCAACTAGTTCACCTGGGGCCCTAAGGTCAGAGCGGATAATAAGGAGCTATTTGAACGGGACCTTTCCGCTCTAGCAGGACTACCTTATATCTGCCGACCGCCTGGCGAGGCCCTGGCGTCCAGGCCTCACGCTCAGGTAATCAGCGACTTGAAGACCTGCACGTATGGCACGCCCTCGATGTAAATCTCGGAGCCAGGGGCCACGAGGCCAAGGGACCTCGCCAGGGAGACCGCCCGGTGCCCAATGAGTATAATCATGTCTGCCTCCTCCATGGCCCTAATGACCTCCTCTTCCTCGCCCACCCTCTCGCCAAAGAAGTCCTCGCTTACCTCAACAACCACCCCATCACTTGTCCTAAGCCTCCTGTTCAGCAGCTCGGCGTCAGCGACGGCGACCATCACGCCATATTCTGTCCTCATGACCTTGTAGGCCAGCCTTGTCAAAAACCCTCGCCGTCAGGTCTGCACTAGCCTGTCCCTGAACGCCTGGAACGGGTTCGTAAGCGCCCTGCCGTTGACGCTCACCGGCCTCCTAGCCGGCGGCATGGCGAGGTAGCCGGGCATTATTTTCTCTATCCTGGCGTCGAAGGGCTCAATCATCGTGTTCCTATAGAATATGCCGAGGGGTATCCTCGGCTCCCACTCAAGCATCTTCTCGACAATTTTGGGCAGCTTCTTGAGGTCCTCCGGCTTCTCCACGTTGGGGTCCCAGGACGGGTCCTCCTTGTCAAGGTAGTAGATGCGCTTCTCGTACCACTCCTTCGTCATTATGTCGTTATAGGTCGGGCAGGGCTGGAGCACGTCAATTAGGGACGTGCCCTTGTGCATTATGGCCGCCTTTATCATCTCCTTCAGCTGATCTATGTGGTAGGCATACGCCCTCGCTATGAAGGTGAACCCGCTAGCGAAGGCCAGCAGGAGCGGGTTGATAGCGCTCTGTATGTTGGGCTGGCCCAGGGCCTTTGTCTTGAACCAGAGCGGGAGGGTCGGGGACGCCTGGCCCTTGGTCAGGCCGTAGACGGCGTTATCATGAAGTATGATCTTTATGTCTATGTTCCTCCTGCCGACCGCCACGAAGTGGCCAGCCCCTATGCCCAGGAGGTCACCGTCGCCTGAGGCCACTATGACTACCTGGTCAGGGTTAGCTAGCTTGACCCCCTGGGCCACAGGTATGGGCCTGCCGTGCAGCGTGTGTATGTTGGCGGTCTTTATGTAGTAGGCTATCCTGCTTGAGCACCCTATGCCTGAGACTATTGTGACCTTCTCGTTAGGCAGGTCGAGCTCAGCGAAGGCCCTCTGCATGGCCGTAAGTATACCGAAGTTGCCGCAGGCTGGGCACCACTGAACCCACGTGTCAGTCTTGTAGTCCATCCAGTTACGCGCCATCGCTCACCACCACCAGGCCTTCCTTCATGCTGAGGGCCTTCTTAATTCCGCTATATACCTCCTGCTCCATGAGGCTCCTAGCGTTGAGCTTAGCTATCCTCTTCTTAATGTCAAGCCCTGTGAACATCCTTATGGCCCACACCATCTGCCCGAAGGCGTTGTTCTCGACAGCTATCACGTCATCAGAGGTCTCAATAATGCCCTTGACCATGTTCGTGGGGAAGGGCAGGAAAGTCTTAATCTGGAGGAACCTCAGCTTGAGCCCCTCCGCCGAGAGCCTCTCCATGGCGTCAAGTATGGGGCCCTTAGTGGTGCCCCAAGAGATAACGGTCACCCTGGCATCGGGGTCCCCGTGCAGGACAGCCTTCTCTGAGTCGGGTATCTCACGCTCTATCGTCTCCATCTTCCTGATCCTCTTCATGACCATCCTCTCCCTCATCACGGGGTCCTCGGTCACGACCCCCTCCTCATTGTGCTCAAGGCTCGTGACGATGTACCTGACGGCGCCCAGCGGGGCCCGTGGGCTTATTCCGTCGTCCGTCAGCTCATACCTCTTGTAAGTCTTAGGGTCAGGCTGGGCAATGAACTTGCCCCTGTCGAGCGGCACCTTGTAGGGGTCTACGTCCTCCATGTCAAAGCTCATCATTGAAGCCGCCATGTACTTGTCTAGCAGGTGTATGACGGGCACCTGGAACCTCTCGGCCCAGTTCAAAGCCTTTATGGTGTCATAGTAGGCCTCTATGTGATCGCCGCTGGCCAGGACTATCTTTGGCAAGGCCTCGCCGTGACCAGCGAACATGGAGTGGAGCAGGTCGCCCTGGCCCTGCCTCGTGGCTATGCCCGTCGAGGGGCCTGTCCTCATCCAGACGCTTATTACGACAGGGACCTCTGCCATGACCGCGAAGCTTATGGCCTCATTCATGAGCGAGAGGCCAGGCCCGCTTGTCGTGGTCGCGACCCTGGCCCCAGCCAGGGCCGCCCCTATGGCCATGTTGAGGGCCGCCAGCTCGTCCTCGGCCTGGAGCGTGAGCGCTGGCATCTTCTGCGCTCCAAGGGACCTGGCGGCGTCCTCGTCGAGGTCGAAGACCCTGTGGGACTCCATGTAGAAGGCCTCGTCCTGGCTCGGGGTTATCGGGTAGTAGGTCTCAAGGGTCACGCCCCCGACTATCTTAGCCATGGCAACTATGTCGTTACCTGTCGCGACCATCCTGACCTTGTTCCTATGGGGCCCGTCTGGCAGCGGCTTAGCGACGCCGTAGTTCTCCTTGACGTACTCATACGTGACCCTGGCCGCCTCAACGTTCGAGTCTATTATCGACTTCCTCCCCGCGAAGTAAAGCTGTATGGACCTCTCAACGGCCGCCAGGTCTATGCCTAGCATGGCGGAGAGGGCCGTTATCGTCATGGTGTTCACGGTCTTGGCAACGCTCACGACTGAGGTCTTGAGCCTGTCGGCCGTGACCTTTAGGAGGTCCTTGAGCGGCAGGCCCACGGTCTTGACTCCCTGCCTCGAGAGGTACTTGACGAGCTCTGAGGCCACGGGCTCAACCCCTTTCTCCTTCAGGTCCTCCCTGACCCTCTCCTTCGTCTCGGGCTCCATGGGGGCTATCCTGTCCATCCTTGTCGAGAGGCTGTCGTTGTCATATATGAGGTAGCTTCCAGGGGCCAGCTCGTTGTAGTGGGTGAATATGGCCTCAGCGTCAAGGGCTAGGAGCGCGTCAACGGGGAGCCTGACGCTCCTCGGCTTCCTTGCCCTTACCCTTATGTTGTAGTAGCTGTGGGCCCCCATTATGTCGCTGTGGTACTCCCTTATCCCGAACACGTCGTAGCCCTTTATCATGAAGACCCTGAGCGTCATCTGTCCTGAGGACTCTATGCCGCCTCCCTGGGGCCCGCCTATCATGACGTCGAGGTCGACGTTCTCGCTCAAGCCTAAGGCACCTGCGCCTAGCAGGCTGTGGCCCAGCCTATTAAAGCAGAACACTTAGGGCTGACAGGACTTAAGATAACACAAAAGCATCAGAAGGCGCCATATATCTCCTCCCTGACGTCAGGGTCGACGTAGGCTCCGAGGTAGACCTTCACGCCTCTCCTAACCAGGAGCCTTGCCTCCTCCCCCGTGACCCTGGTCCTGAGCTCAGGGGACCAGTAGAAGGAGCCGTCCTCTATCACTATGGGCCTGAACCTGTCGCAGCCGTCGTCGTTGGCCGTCAGCCTGCCCCAGAGCGTGCAGAGGCCTATGAAGGGGTACACCACGTGAGGCCTCCACATGGCGCAGTCCGAGCACCTGCCAGCGGCCATCTCGCACCGAAGCCCTTTAAGTCAGGCCTGGATTTAACGCTCAGCGGGAGTTCCCTTGCAGGCCAGGTACAAGCTCCTCATACACGTAGATGAGGACTCCAGGGAGAAGCTCGATATGGCCCTCAGCATGGCCTACAACCTGCTTGACGTGGTGGGGGAGGGGAACGCTGAGGTGGTCCTGGTCTTCAACGTGAGGGGGCCCATGGCCCTAATGAGGGGGAGCCTGGACGACTACGCTAGGGAGAGGGTAAATGAGCTCATGAGCATGGGCGTCAGGTTCTACGTGTGCTCCATAGCTATGAGGAGCCTCGGGATCAGGAGGGAGGACCTAATAGACGGGGTTGAGGTCATCGACTCTGGGATAAAGAAAATAGTGGAGCTCGAGGGCCAGGGGTTCGCGTACGTTAAGCCGTGAGCAGTTGGTGTTCGGCCCGCCTAGAACTGCATGAATGGAAAACAAAGGTCCCTAGTCTACGCCTGTTGAGGCCTAACGACGGGCCTTCAGCTCTGGCCCTGCTTCTTCTTCTTGGTCTCGGTCTTAGTGCCGCAGGGCATATCTATTCCCTCACGCTTACTTAAAAGGTTCTGTTTAAAAGGGGGAGTACTTGTAGGGACTTCCAACTACCTTCTAGCTTAAAGCGAAGAAGGGCTTGGGGCCGAAGGCCCGGCCCGCGTCTACCGCTGGACGAGCGGTGCGGGGTGGGCGCTTACCGCGCCCGCCAGCCGTGAGGCTGTGAAGGTGAAGGCGGTAAGCCGCGAACCTGTGAGCCGCCCCAAGGGAGCCCTCGCCCTTCAGGGCGGGGAGGAGGTCAGCTCGCCTAGAGGCCTGGCCCTGAGGCTCCTGCCCACCAGGTAGAAGGTCCTCCCTGCTCCGTGGAGCAGGAGGTTCACCTTGGAGAAGTCGTAACCCCACCTGGTGTAGAGGCCCTCCTTAACGTATACAGCGAGGACCTCAAAGGCGTAGACCCTGGATTCCCCTACGTCCATTTTGCTTGAGACCCTGGCCTCAAGGGAGGCCACTGCGTCAGACCACCTGGGCACCGAGACCCTCTCAGAGGGCTCCAGCCTCAGCCCGAACCTTGAGACCTTGTCGACGTCCTTGCCTGAGACCGAGCCGAGCCAGTAGACCACGTCGGCGAGGCCCGAGTGGGGCACGTTGATGGTTGCCTCAGGGTGATGTTCAAGGCACTGGAAAGTGTAGTTCCCTCTGTAGACGGAGACCGCCACAGAGGGCGGCTCCTCTGCGACGGGCATGTTCCACGAAGCCGGCATGGCGTTAAGCCTGCCGTTGGGGCACTTGGTTATGAGCACCACTGTCAGGGACGGGTGCAGGGTCCTGTAGAAGCCCTCCATGGGCTCAAGCCTGACGAACCTCTCCACGCGACCTCCCCAGGCTATATCTTGAGGGAGGAGGTAAAGGGGCCTCAGCCTCCAGTCCCATTGTAGTGAGGTCCTGTGGCGGGCTTCAAGGCGGAAGCCCCTGCCGCTAGGCATGGCGTACTGGCAAAGGCGTAACGGCGTTTAGGGGCTGAAGGTCCTCACCTAGCGTAGCCCTGGAACAGGCCTAGCAGGGCAGCGGCGGCCGTGAGGGCGAGGCCCATGGCGGCAGCCTGAAGGTCGACCGAGACGACCTCGTAGTAGAGGCCCAGCGCCATCAGGACTACCCCTCCGGCGGCCAGGAGCGGCC
>WYEB01000305.1_pt1 | contig 18359 bp, 15 predicted proteins | sample 6343061 | NCBI WGS metagenome assembly WYEB01 (sample SAMN13812332, study PRJNA600296) | hot springs metagenome | biome: ENVO:00000051; feature: ENVO:00002007; isolation source: sediment sample from Evening Primrose shelf | place: USA: Yellowstone National Park, Evening Primrose Hot Spring ... | reverse complement strand
AGGTGCTTAAGGCTTGACCAGAAGTATGGCCAGCTGCCCTCAATTAATGCGTCTATTGTTGGGAAGCCAGTTATGTACCTTGGGGCTGCTAAGGTTGGGTCTGCCATGAGGTTTGGGGGTAGGACTCCCCAATAATATGCTATGAATAATTGAAGCAGTAGGGCTGCAAGAAATGGTGGCATGCACCAACTTATTAGGTACAAAGCCTTGACTGTGTAATCGCCCCATTCATCCTTGTGCTCGGCGGCAAAAGCTCCCGTGAACACTCCTATTAGGCCTGTCAGTATCATGGCGACGAATATTAATTGCAGAGTTCTTGGTAGGTAAATGGCGATTAATTCACTAACGGGTTGCTTAAAATAGGGTGAAAAGCCGAAGTTGAATGTTAATGCAGACACCAGGTAGTAATACAATTGAACATAAATCGGTTGATCAAGGTGGTACTCCTTAACAATTGCTTGAATAACCGATGGAGCTGCATGGGGACCAGCCCATACATATGCTGGGTTAGGTGCTAGTACATGTGATAGTATGAACGTTAGAACTATTATCCCAAGTATTAATAGGAACGCCCTAACTGCCCTATTTATTACGTAGGTCCAAATAGACATGACCTAACCTCATAAGGTAATAACGATTTTAAATATTTACTCACTTCAGAAGTTTTTATGAGGGTCTGCATGCGGTGGTGTTATAATACATGAGTGGGAAGTAGTAACCAAGTATTCCTGGATTCCAAAATACACCCTGCACATAACAACTCTGTACCCAATACTGTCTAATTGCATAAAGCCATATATCGGGTGCCTGTTGGTAGGTGATGTTATAAACCTCAGTAACGTATTGAGTCATTAGGGTTTCGTTCGTAATGAAGGGTAATACATTTGTTAGATCGTTCACCTCAGTGTTGTTGAAGCAAGCCACGTTACCAGCTATGCCACTATACATAGCGTTTGTTTGCACAACAAGATCCTGATAAACTGGATCTAGCCAGCTTGGGTACCAGTACCAAATCAACATCTGTGGGTAGCTGGGTGCTGTGCATGGTTGCGATATCAGGTTCTCCTCCTGCTGAGTGGTTACTGGGTTTAGTGTTAACTGCACACCGATTTGTGACAGCATTATCTGTACCTCCTGTGCTATCTTGACCTGGGCTGGGTCGTCTGAGACGTATGTTAGTGTTAATGATAGTGGTTGCCCATTGGGGTTAATGACGGTGCCGTTGGGTAGGGTTAACTTGAAGCCGAGGCTCTTGAGTATTTGTATTGCTAGGTTTGGATCGTAATTATATGGCGGTAAATTACCTGGATTATAGAAAGGCATTCCGGGGCTTATGGGCCCTACGTATAACTCACCGGCGCCCATGGCTACTGTATCCAGTATTTCCGTGTAATTAATCGCATGGACCAATGCCACCCTAACCGCCGTTATGTTTAATGGATACTTTTGATTATCAAGGGTTATCATTAGGAATAGCCATGTTGGGGCGCTCGGCGGTTCTATCACAACCCTGAGGCATGGGCTCTGTTCCAGTGATGGTAGGTAAAGTGGTGGTAGTGCGGGTATGGCTAGTGGGCCCATTAGCTGGGCCTTACCGCTCTCGAGCATATTGATTATTTGATTCGCGGAGGATGTGTACTCAAGTATCACAGTCTTTATCTTTGGCGGTGTGAGCATTATGTTGCTCTCACTTGGTGGTAGTTTCGCAGCCCAATAATTCGGGTTTGCCTGAAGCACAACCATTTGCCCAGGAACCCACTGAACCACTTGATACGGCCCAGTACCCATGGTGTGGGTATTCATATACGTATTTTGCTGATTCGGAACGACACCACCATGCTGATCAACGAAAACTGGGTCTACGGCTGATGCTGGGTACTCGGCGAGGATTTGTAGGAAGAACATGTATGGGTTAAGGAGCTTGAACTCCAGTGTGTATGGATCGAGAACTACAATTGCTTGGTTTGGATAACTCATGAGTTTCTGTATTGTTACGTTGTGGACGTTGAAGTTGCTTAGGACGTTGGCTAGGGCGTAGGCGCAGAGTGTGTAATTGCTCGTATAGGCACTATTGCCAGTGGCATAAGCCAATGCATGGCACGCACCCCAGGGAATAGCATAACCTGTTATTGTAGCCTCTGTGCCGTTGTAGAGAATGTTTGTGAAGAAGCTTGCGTCTACCTGGTTCATGAGTATTACCCTGTATATGCTGAACCAGAACGTTGTTGCATTAACAGGGTCACCATTGGCGAAGTAGACGCCATGCCTTATGTTGAATACGTAGACGGTATAGTTAGGTGCGACCTGCCATGAACTCGCTATTATCGGTACGAATGAATTAATACTGGTGTAATTAAACATTATGAGGCCTTGGTACACGTTCGTCATTATCTCGTCCTCACCCGCGTAAAAGCCTACTGCTGGATCTACGGAGTTTGGTGGCTCATTTTCGATCGATATTATCACACTTGTATTGCTCGGTAATGGACATGAAACGGTGGTAACAGGCTTCGTTACATTAGTTACTGGTTTGGGCGGTGTTGGTTTAATTGTTAGTGCATAGTATATGCCGATAACTATAGCAACCACTATGACTATTGCTATTACCGCAATTACAGTCCTACTTACACCATTTCCGTAAGGCATAAAACAATAAATAATTTGGCGCTTTTAAGCTTTGTGCTAAGCATCGTTTTGTTCGTAGTATGTACGTGGTGTTAAAATTATTAAGGATCCTAAATGCCATGATAACGTATGAAGATTATTACCAGTAGGGAGGATGTGGAGAACTTGGTCCTAGGCGCTACCGTACTTGGTACTGGCGGTGGTGGTGATCCGAATGAGGGTTTACAGCTACTATTAAGCATACTTAATGCGGGTAAAGTAATCAAAGTTATGGACGTATCCGAGCTCGGTAGTAATGATTTAGTCGCAGTCCCCTATTACGTGGGTACGGTAGCGCCTAGCGCTAGGTCGAAGAAGCCGAGAAAAATTAGTGATCCACTCAGGGTGGCCGCTGATGAGTATGGTAAGGTCCTCAATAGGGAAATTACGGCATTTACAGCCACCGAAATGGGTGGTGGTAATACTGCGGTCGCCATATACATCGCATCGATGTTGGGTAAACCCATCATTGATGGTGACATGATCGGTAGGGCGGCGCCCGAGCTACTCCAGAGCACCGCTAACATAGTCGGTATACCACTTTACCCAGCCATAATTGTTAGTGAGACTGGAAATGTAATTATTATTAAGGAATATAGTGACTTGGAGGATTACGAGGCATTGGCTAGGTACGTGTCAATACTCGCCGGTAGGCACGCTGTCGTAATCGACACGCCAATGGATAAGGAGCAAGCTGAGGGGGCCGTTGTTCGAGGAACATTAACCCTGGCAATGAGGATTGGTAGGGCAATGCGTGAAGCAAGGAGTAAGGGTGAGGATTTGGCTAAGGTTGTAGCTGGGGTTTTGGGTAGCTGGGTGATTTTCCGCGGTGTTGTTGATGCGTATGATTGGAAGGATGAGGGTGGGTTCCTGATAGGTAACCTCTTAATAAGGGGTTCCGGTAAATGGGGTGGCTTGGTGTTTAGGTCGTGGATTAAGAATGAGCACATAATGGCTTTCCTAAACGATAAACCAATTGTTATGCCACCCGACCTAATAATCGTTATGGATAGTAACGGCCCAGTAACGAATGATAAGGTCAAGGTTGGCGAGGAGGTTGCCGTGATTGGCGCCCCCGCACCAGGGATTTGGCGTAGTGAGAAGGGATTGGAACTATTTGGTCCTAGACACTTCGGGTTTAATTTTGAATACGTGCCTGTGGAGGAATTAGTCAAGAGGCATGGGGTGGTTGAGGGATGATGAGCCTTGAATTATTCAATGCTGCGTATAAACTCGTTAATGATGTACTGAAGGTTAGGGATGGTGAGGAAGTGGTTATAACGACGGATACGGGCAGCGATTTACAGGTGGCGATGGCTGTCGCTCAAGCCTCGATAATTAATGGCGGTAAGCCCCTAATTGTGTTGAGGAATGAGGCGCCTGTTGTTGGTAAGGCTATGGATAGGTTCATACCGGTTAAGACGCTGTCGGCCGTACTCAGCAATGCAGATGTGTGGGTGTCCCTGGATAGGTCGTATTTAATATACTCAACGCCCTATGAAAAGGCTATGGAGGTTGGTAGGGCTAGGTACATGGAGTTGTCGGGCTTTAACCAGGACATGATGGTTAGGCTCATTGGTAGGGTTGACATACAGGCAATATACGAGTTCCAGAGGAGACTTGCTAGGATAACCAGTAGGGTTAGGAGGATGCGCATAACCACGGAATTAGGCACCGACGTAGAATTCGAGAACGACCCAAATAGGCCCGTGCTCGTTGAGGGCGAGGTCAATGGACCCGGCGAATACATGCTCTTTGGACAGGTTGATTGGGCACCCATTGAGGAGAGTATAAACGGCGTTGTTGTTATAGACGGTATGATTTGGCCACCAATAGGCATACTCAAGAACCCAGTTAGGCTCAGAATCAAGGACGGCAAAATCACTGAAATAAGCGGCGGCCCAGAGGCTAAGGCGCTCGAGAAATGGCTCAATAGCTTCAATGACGAGAAAATGTTCATGACAGCCCACGTAACGTACGGATGCCACCCAAATGCTAGGCTTAGTGAGAATATTGTGGAGAGTGAGAGGGTCTGGGGTGCCGTTGTTTGGGGTTTCGGCAGCCAATCCTCGACATTTAGGGGCAAGCTAGGCCTAGCAAGCTCCCACGTTGATGCCGTAATGCTCAACTCCACAATCTACGGAGATGGCGAATTAATAGTGAAAAACGGCGAATTCATGCACAAGGAGTTACAGGACATCATAGATAAACTACGTTAATTCATAAAAATAAATAAGCGGTATTACTACTTAACATACTTAGCGATCCATTTCCTTGCCGTTATTATGCCTATGCCCGTTGTGACCCAGATTGCAACGCCTACGGCATTGATTGTTGATGTGAACGCGCCTGGTAGGAATCTGAGGCCCGCAATTATAAAGACAATGCCCAAGCCAACCAACCACCGCTCTCCACCACTAAGCATAGCACCGCCATTACGTATTGTTGAATCTGTATTTCTAAGATAGACACTTCTTCATGTGGTTTCTGTTAAATGGTTATAACTTGCGTCGGTTCATGGAAATAGATTGCCCAACTTTTTGTTGTTAGGAGTGGGATAAGCAATGCAAGGCAGAATGAGATCCGTAGGATGTGAACTTTAGGAATGGCTTTAGTAAAAGTAGCTGCAGTAAGTGAATAGACATGGCAATACGATAAATACAGCCACGCGAAGACTTAGGTCGTATTTCCTGGAGATTAGTCACAAGTCCTCGTAATTAGGGATAGTTAAGTATTTAGGTTAAATGCTTAGCAATACAATAATGGTCAGTCCTAAGGATAGAATTAGGCATTTCTTAAAGGAACTTGTAGAGAGGGGGATTGACTTAGCCCTAGTCTCTACGCCAGTTAACCTAAGGTATTTAACTGATGTTAGGTTGGAGACCTTCGAAAGGTTTGGTGCATTGTTAGTCTGCGTGGGAAGTGGTGAAGTAACTTTAGTAGTGCCTAAGTTGGATGAGGGTAAGGCTCTCATCACTGGGTTACCCTACTTAACGTATTTGGACCAAGAGGGGCCTATAAATGCCGTTAAGAGAGCCGTGTCTCGATGTGGTAGTGTTAGGGTTGTTGGGTTTGAAGGTAGCGCACCAATTAGGTACCTTTGGGTACTTAGGGATGTTCTTGGTGAGTTTAGAGATGAAACTATTGACCCAGTCCTAGCTGGCATGAGGATTGTTAAGGATGAGGATGAGTTAGGCAGTATAAAGGCTGCGGTTAGGGCTATTGAGGAGGGGCTTAGGGCTACTAAGGAGACCATTAAGGCTGGGGTTACTGAGGCTTGGCTTGCCAGGATGATCAGCAATGTAATAGCTGAGGCTGGGGCTGTGCCAAGGGATGTCCTGGTTCAGTCGGGACCGAACTCAGCCATACCCCACTGGTTACCTGGGAATAGACGCATTCAGCAAGGCGATGTCATTGTTATTGACATTACTGCAACGTATAATGATTACTACGGTGACTTAACTAGGACGTTTGTGCTTGGTGAACCGCCAATCGAATTTAACAGGGTTTACAATTTAGTTAAGGAGGCTCACGACGAAGCGATTAAGGCCGTTAAGGCTGGAGTGACTGGGACATTCATAGATTCAGTAGCCAGGGAAATAATTAGTAGGAGCGGTTATGGTGAATACTTCATACACAGGACTGGGCATGGAATTGGGCTTGAAGTCCACGAGGAGCCTTACATAAGCGGTGACTATAATAAACCATTACCAAGGGGCTCGGTATTCACCATAGAGCCTGGCATATACTTGCCAGGTAAGTTTGGGGTTAGGCTTGAGAGTAACGTTGCAATAAGACTTAATGGTGAAGTCGAAGTCCTAGATACATACTGGCCATATTAAATCAAAATTTAATGATACATTGTTCAAAAGCATCCTTTTAGACTATGAGATTACAATCCCGCGAAGTTAAGAGTATTAAAGGCATGGCAAAACATATTTTAGGGAACAAAATATTTTCATTTTAGTTTTCGTTATTTCTTTGCCATTATTATGTTACCATACCTGTCTTTCATTGCCTTCCAGCCATTAAGTACTATTATTGTTGCAGTACTTTCCTCAATAATAGCTGGCCCCCTTATTTCAGCATCTGCAGGTAATGATTCTTTACTATAGACTGGTACCCTTATTACATTATTATTGCCCATGTAGACATCTCTTTCCTCAATTAATGCCTTACTTATGTCGCCCGTCACGGATATTTGCTTTATTTCGGGCTTTGGCAGTTCGTATATACCTCTGACGTAGAAGTTGACAATCTCCACGGGATTGCCCTCGAGCCTAAAACCATACTCAGAGTGATGCCTATCTTCAAAGGACTTAATCGTGTTCTTAAGCACATCGAGAGTGACCGGATAGTTCGTCTGAACCCTCAATGTGTACTCTTGCCCATAGTACCTCATGTCTAGGTAATACTCAAACTTTACCAAAGATGGGTCAATACCCTCACTCTTGAAATCGCTCATTACTTTATTCCTTAATTCCTCAACTATTTTAGATATTTCTTTAGTCTCGATTTCATTTACCGCTAACTTCATTATTCTAGTCTCTGTGGCATCATGAATCACATCTAGATTGAGCATGCCCCATGCATTAAAGACACCAGCTGGTATGAAAGGAACAATTATTTTCTTGATATTAAGCTCCTCAGCAATAAAGGGCGCGAACATGGGACCGGCACCACCGTGCGCCACTAATGCGAATTCCCTTGGGTCATAACCTCTCTGAATAGATACTACTCTAATTACGTTTGTGGCCAATTCATTGGCTAACCTTATGATACCAAGTGCTGTCTCCTCCACTGTTAAGCCTAGTCTATCCGCTAACGGCTTTACGGCTTTAATAGCCAATTCCCTATTTACCTTAATTGCACCACCCAACAACTCCCTTGGGTTTAGGAATCCCGTTATTACGTAAGCATCCGTGAGCGTCGGCTCCGTACCACCTCTACCGTAACACGCGGGACCTGGATATGAACCGGCAGCTTTAGGCCCTACTCTAAGCCTACCTGCCTCATCTATCCAGGCTATACTTGTACCACCTAATCCTGTCTCGAAAACCTCAATTATCGGTATCATGGCAGGATAGCCTGGGCTATACCTTGAGGCACCTATGTAATATTCGCTCCTAGTTAGGTAGTTGAGGTTTCTAACCAGTGATGCCTTGGTAGTGGTGCTCCCACCATCAAGGACCACTAGGTTACCTTCACTGACCACACTACCAAGCCTAGTGGCACCAAATACTCCCGATATCGGGCCTCCTTCGACCGTGTATATTGGGTAGTTCTTTATGAAGTTGCTTGTGTTAACACCACCATTGCTAAGTACTATGTAGAAGACTCCTCTAAACCCCATCTTAGTGAACGCCTCTTCTAGTGACGTTACGTAGTTATAGAATTTAGGCAATACATAGGCATTTAAAACAACTGTGGAAGTCCTCTCATACTCCCTCCAGAGTCTCGTTAAGGCGCTCGATCTGGATATGAACTTACCCTTCAAGTGCTCCTTTAGGTACTCCTCGGTCTCAATCTCATGCTTGGGGTTGGCATATGAATTTATGTATGATATAGCCACACTACTTACATCAGGAACCTTACCTAGTCTCTCTATTATACTATCTAAGTCCTTATAGTTCAATGGTATCATAACTGTGCCATCATACATAACTCTCTCCTCAACCTCAAACCTCAACCACCTGGGAACCAGTGGCTCAGGCTTTCTATACATTAAATTGTAAAGGTCTCTCCTATTCGACCTTTGTAATTCCAAGATATCTCTAAATCCTCTCGTGGTTATTAATGCCGTACGCGCACCAGTCCTCGTAATGATCGTATTGATCACGACAGTTTGACCATGAAATATAAACCTAACACTACCCATATCAATACCCAACTTCTTCAGAGCCTCAACAACACCACTAACAATGTCTGGTGTGGTCTCCACCTTAACCCACCTAAATTCCCCAGTCTCTTCATTCAATGCATAAGCGTCTGTAAAGGCTCCCCCTATGTCAACACCAACCCTCCACATACCTACTCACCCCTATACACGCCGTAATATGCCTTAATACCGCTAGGTAGTGGTACGCACTCAACCTTACCCTTCATCGACTCCCTTAATGCTTTGGTTGCCTCGTAATTAATCCTATAGTTTGGCCACTCACCCTCAATGACGACACCATAGTACTTCTTGGCGTCATCGATTGTTATGTACTCATTAAGCACATCATTAAGTACAAGCATTGGATCCCTCTCGAGTGGATTCCCATAACCACCACCACCAGCACTTCTTATACTAACCACGTCGTTTTTCCTCAGAGGGAAGTTGGTTATCTTCCTAACCCTCATTATTTCCTTTCCATCTCTAATTATCGCCATGTAATTCAAAGTGCCGTGGCAACCCCCAGCTAGACCCCAGGGTGGGAACTTAGCCCTATTTATCCCCGTGGTGAATATGAAGCCATCAGCAAGCATCCTATAATCCTTGATTATTCCAAAGCCGCCCCTAAACTTTCCAGGGCCTGCGCCGTCTAGGGTATTCAATGTGTACCTATCGACTATCAGGGGATATCTCTGCTCAAGTATTTCTACAGATGATGCAAGCGTTTCACCATCTGCGAAAGCAACGAGACCGCTCTCGCCATCTCCTCCCTCGTGTCCACCCCAACCACCTGGATTAGGCTCTACAAGCACAACATATTCGTTCTTCCTAGGATCGACACCAGCGATTATTTCGGCGACAACGGATAGGAAGTGCCCAGCGGAGAGCTTATCGGGTACGTACGGTGCCAACGCCTTCCATAACAGGTCTGCTGCATATGTCATTGTTTCCCAATAAACCGATGTTGGCACGGGCCATTTTGGATTGAATATTGAGCCCTCGGGAGCTATTACCTCAAACCTCCTCGCTATCCCGCCGTTATATGGTTCATGGGGGGCCACCAGCGCCATGAATACGATCCTCGCAGCAGCCACGGTAGCTGGGTATGGGGAATTTATTGGCGCATTAACAGCTGGGGGATTACCGCTAAAATCAACTATCACCTTGTCCTCAGTTATTTTAACTCGGGCCTGTATTTTAAGGGGCTCCTCATGAGTACCGCTATCGTCTAAATAATCCTCAGCATAAAATTCACCCTTCGGTAACTTCTTAATACCTTCTAGAGCCAGTTTTTCACCATCGTTAAGTATATCCGTGAATATATGCTTAAGAGTCTCCTTACCGTATTTATTAGCAAGCTCCTGAACCCTCCTTATACCAACCCTTAGTGCAGCAACTAAGGCCTCCAGGTCCCCAATTGCGTAATCGGGTATTCTACTGTTATGCCTTATTATGTCGAAAATATCCCTATTCCTTTCACCACGCCTATACAGCTTAACAGGAGGTAAAATCAAGCCCTCTTGATAGATTTCGGTGGATGCAGGTCCCCAACTACCGGGGTTTGTGCCGCCAACATCATTGATGTGCCCCTTAGCCACCGCCATACCCACCATCTCGTTATCGATATACAATGGTGCAACAACGCCCACATCATTAAGGTGGGTGCCTGAAACGTATGGATTATTAACAACAAACACATCACCCGGTTCCATGGGTATATTCTCCTTCTCGCAATACTCCTTAGTGTACTTTGCCGTGAAGTCCATAATACCTATAAACCCTGGAACGCCAATTCCTATGGAGAGAATCTCGCCATTGATGTCTGTGAGGGCGACAGAGAAGTCATACGTATCGTAGAAGATAGAACTCTTGGCCGTCCTTATACTTGTCCAGAACATCTCATCAGCTATATTAATAAGCGCATTTCTAACGATCTCCTTAGTCACAGGATCATACTCAACCATCACTCAGTTATTAACGCAGAAATTTATAATCCTTGATGGTTATATTCAAATTATAAATACTATGTAGAAGATGCTGTAGTAATAAATCATCATCGGTCCATTACGATAATATTATAACGATTGCAACATCAATAATAAGCATAAAATTTATAGGTACTAATTAATAATATTTAATCCATGGAGACAAAGGAATCGATGTATAGCAAAGCTTGGTATGATGTTCTTGGAGATATGCTAAGTCCCACTGATATCAATTTATTGAGGTTATTAAATGAGGATGGTAGATTAAGCGATGCCGAATTAGCCAGGAAACTTAATGTTAGTGTTTCCACTGTAAGAGCTAGGAGAAGGTACCTTGAGGATAGGGGCATACTTAAGATCGTGGGTGTTATAGTGCTCAAGAATCTCAATCTGCCCTATGCCGATGTCATAATACAACTAAATCATAAGCAATTAAATAAGTATTACGGTGAATACTTAGAGTACCTAATCAATAATGATAAGATTTATGAAATAACGCAGTACCTCAATAACTATGTGATGATACGTGTTTTTGATAAAGATTATCAGCAATTATTAGGCACCATAAACTCAGTAATACTTAGTGGTAAGGAAATAATTAAAAGATACAATATCTTTGTAGCAGGTACGACATATAAGGCATGGGGTAGGAATGTACTTTAGAGAGTAAATATCATAAATATATTTATGATATCGTGAGATGATTATTTATTATTACGGTGTAAATGCAATTATACGATTATTTTATCCTATCATAAATATCATTATGTATAAATATCACGTATGTTCTTATAAAGACAAAATAAATTAACTTTTGTGTCTATGGGTAACTCAGGAACAGGATCTACTGGCGGAGAAATGTTAGTTGGTGAGCTTTTTAAGTATGTAAAGTCTGGTAGGGTACAGTTATTCGTTGGTATTACATTGTTTTTCGCCTTCGCGATAGAGGCTTGGGAGTTCATGATACCGTCATTCATATTATCGGCATTAATGAAGTACTTCAGTATTGGTTATGCAATAGCGGGTTTATTGCTATCAGCTCCCTTCTATGGGGCATTATTGGGGGCTTATGCACTAACGTGGATACCTGATGTTTACGGAAGAAAGAGGGCCATTCAGATAGGTATTATTGGTTATTCTGTAGCCGGTATAATAACGGCATTCGCACCACCTAATAATTATTGGTGGTACTTCTGGTCTAGGTTCGTGGCTGGTGCATTTCTAGTTTTGGTTATGGGGCAGCCATTCCCATACCTTGAGGAATTCATGCCTGTTCAATCTAGGGGAAGGGTTACTGTGTATTTGGCGTCTGGATGGCCTATAGGTACGTTGATGGCCGTTGGCGCTGCCTATTTAGAGCCATGGATTCATTGGCAGGGAGTTATTTTAGTGAGTGTTGCCGCTATGTTGATATGGTTGATACCTGTCTCGTTAATCCCCGAGTCACCCTATTACTTAGTCGCTGTTGGGAGGGAGAGTGAGGCTAAGAAATTGCTGAGGAGGATACTTGGTAATGAGTTGTATGAAAAGCTTGGAGTTGAGAATGCGAAGTTGAAGGTTGAAGAAAGGAAGAAGGGTAATATGCTGGAACTATTTAAGAGAGACCTGCTGAAGAATACGTGGTTAATATTCTTCGTAAACATATTCTACTCATTCGCCTACTGGGGCTTATTCATATGGATAGCAGCTATATTACAATCTAAGGGACTAACGTTTGTGGGCACTCTAGAGTTCGTGATAGCCGCAGCCCTGGCGCAATTCCCAGCTTATTTTGTCTCAGCAAGTTTGGCTGAGACGAGGTTAGGGAGGAGGATAACTACCGTATCGTTTATGGCTTTAGCAGGCGTGTTCACATACTTCTTCGCATCATCAACAACAATAGTGGATTTACTCGTGTTCTTAGTTCTATTATCCTTCTTCAACCTAGGGGCTTGGGGTGTGTGGGATGCTTGGGAGCCTGAGATGTACCCCACACCAATACGTGGTGTGCTTATGGGTTGGATAACGGGTGCCCAAAGGATCAGTAATGCAATAGCCCCTACCATTATAGGGCTCTTATTGGCAATTCATGGCGTAACTTTCACAACCGTAGTAACAACAATAGCGATCTCGGCATGGATCTCGGCAATACTAGCTTTATTCTTACCAGAAACTAGAGGTAAAATATTGAGGTAATGAGTTAGGTGATTTGGCATGGTTATTAAAATAGTTTACATAAATCCTGTTGGTACAAGCGCATTCGATAAACCTATGAAGGAGTTTCTCGATAATTATAAATCACCAGATACCGACATAACGGTTGTATCGCTTGAGAAAGGACCTTGGCATCTTGAGTATTACAGTTACGATGCCTTAGTAATACCTGACGCTCTTAAGGTGATAAGGGAATTTGAGGGTAGGGGGTATGATGCAGCAATAATCGGTTGTTTTTACGATCCTGGGCTTCATGAAGCTAGGGAGGTAAGTGACATGGTTATTACGGCACCAGGTGAATCCTCAATGCACATAGCATCCACACTGGGTGATAGATTTAGCATAATTGTTGGCAGGAGGAAGTGGATACCGCTCATGGAGCAAAACGTTGTTAAATACGGTTTTAAGGATAAGCTCGTTTCGTTTGAGTCTGTGGAGTTGGGTGTGTGGGATTTCCATAAGGATGTGGAGGAAACGAAGAGGAGGTTGATAAGGGCGGCTAAGAATGCCGTTGATAAGGGGGCTGAGGTATTAATCCTTGGCTGCACAGTACTCTTTGGATTCTTTAAAGACCTTGAAAAGGAGGTTGGTGTGCCCGTTGTTGATCCAATAATAGCTTCGTTAAAATATGCGGAGTTCCTAGTTGAGCTTAAGAGACGTATGGGTTGGACATGGAGTAGGATTGGTATGTACGAGAAACCGCCCAGGGAGGAAATAGAGAAGTGGAAACTACCATTATAATCCAATTACTCATAAATTTATTAAAAACCACTTCATGTAAGTATGCCTTCTTACAACATTACCAAAAATACAATATGACAAATCCCCATCAATCAAAACCCCCTGAGGAACTACACCAAGCTGATAAAATAATGATAACACCTGTCTTTTGGATCTCCAACCACTAAAGATAGGTACACAAGGGCGAGAAGTTTCGATATAAGAAAATGAATTAAGTTATCTGTTCCCTAATTAGACTTAGTGTCTTTAATAAATCGTTAGCTTTAAACATTGTTATTTCTGGCACTATGGTGACGTCGTTATTCAATTTACCTAATTCTGCAATTATTGGTTTATAATAAGCGGGTTGAGATTAGGCTTGGTTCAATGGTTAGTAGGTGGGTGGTCTTCATATTAAGTGGACTTAGGGGCGTTGTGATGAGTAGCGTCATTGATGGACTTAGGGAGAAGGGGTTGGATTATATCGTTAAGACCAGTGGTGTAAGGGAGGGTGGTGAAAGGCCCGTAATTATTTACGTACCCAATTTCTTGGCGGTGGACATGGTTAATGATGTTGCTGAGGTCATGCTGGGAGTATTGAATAGGCTTGGCATTAACAAGCCGCTGCTCTTCAAATCTGACGTATTCGCGCAGGAAGGCATTTACTCAGGTAAGGCAGGTGGTATGAAACCCTATATCTACATGACGTCACTGAGGCTTAAGGGCTTTCACTAATGTGCCGTAGAACTTCCTGAAGTTTAGGTCTATGACCCTAACGGCCTCCAAATCCCTCCTTAAGTGCTCGATTATATCGTCATAGTGACCCTCCGCATACCACCTGACTATATCCTCACTGCTACCATGCAAATCCTCAACATTTAAACTAGCCTTCCTGGCTAACTCAACCATCCTCTCTAGGCGTAAGTCCTTGAATTTCATTCTGTTGAATGGTAGTGTTGTTTGTAGGTGATCAATCACGAACGTGTCATGCCAAAGCGCATTAAGCCTGTCTAAGGAATCGACCTCGTGCTCAAAGCCTTTCTGTATGAGTAGCGGTATGTCGTAACGAAGCACATTAAACCCAACCACAACAATAAAGTCTGCCCGATTCCTAACCTCCATAAGGTACCTGTAAAAGCTCCTCACCAACTTACCCTCATTATTATTGTTCCTCCATATCGTGAAGAAGCGAAGCGCACACCCAGCACTAGCTGCCTCACCCTCCTCGCACTTTATGCTTGTGGATTCAGGGTCATACCTAGTCCAGTCCTCAATAACCCCAATGGCTATTACCTCCTCATTAATGAAGGCATCCTCCTTACGCGGTCTATACGTCTCAACATCGAGGTACAACCTCAACTAATGCACCCATTAACTAGGCATAGGCACCATTTTTAAGAAGTGAAGCACGAACCTAAACAGCGCAAGGATGGAAAATGCCTCACTTGCAGCTTCAACCGCGCGAAAATGCATAGGAGGGATGTTATTGAGTACATATTCAGCGTTGCCGATTACATCCTCGTTAAAGACGTCAGAGGGGAGTTAATTAGGGCAAAGAAATGGCAATGAATTATTTTTATCATTAAATGGATGGGTAAGATTGATAAGGCTGATGAGAACAGTTTTATAGCTTGATTTGTTTATTGCTTTTTGTGAGGGAGTTTCGTAATTTCATTAATGTTAAGTTGGGTGATGATGTTGTTTATGGTGTATTGAATAACCTCAAGTCCTGCATTAGTGAGCTCCTTGCTAGGCAGTACATACTCAATGAGTTTGGTGACGACGTTGTGATTAGGTATGAGCCATCCTTCCTAAGTCCCTGTGATGCTATGTTTAAGTTCATGTTACCGCTGGATGAGAGTGTTAGGAGGGCTGCCTGTGAGAGGTTTAAAGTGAAACTTTTTGACAAAACAAACATCCTACTGCCAGAAGGCGTTAATATTATTGAAGAGGCCAACCTCAACGAGGTATCTTATGAACTAGGTTATTCTCATCTTACCATTGAAGTCCCAAGCCTAGTGTTTAATCTGAGGCTGGGTAGTACCTGGGATTTAATTAGTAATTGCCCATTAATTGAGACCAAGCTTAGGCAAGACCTTGGAGGCGAAGGTTCCGTAAGTACTGATTATTTAGAGTGTCTCTTTAACTCGGACACGATGACGTGCATACTCCGCAGACATTCCGTACTCTCCTTGATCAAGCACGCCAAGACCTTTCGGGTCAATACTGACGACTTCATCGACCTGGTCAATGAGCTACTTTGCCTACAGGCATGCGTTGGTGATAACGTAGATGTTCAGAAACTTGTTGATTTCCTAGTGGTTAAGGTCAATGGCAAGGAGATAGGCAGTGTTTACTTAATTGAGGCGAAATCCATCACAAACCCCGACGAGGAGTATAAAGTTAGGAAGAGCCTGAGGGTTTACGGGGAATGCTTGAGGAAATGCGCTAAGCGCCATAGGTACGCATTCGAAGTAATAAATGCGCCAATAAACATGCCTAGGGAGGCAAGGCTTGAAATAACTAGGGTAACAGGGGGTTAATGCGGCAATATCTGTTCTGTGATGACTCGATGTGATGTGGGTTTTTAAGTGGTTGTTTGTGTTTTTGCTGTGCCTAGGTTGTCTGGTAGGGTTAGGGTGGTGTTGAGGATTGTTGGTTTTGTGCTTATTGTTGTGGCTGGTGTTTCGTTTTATTTGTCGCATCTTTATCAATCGCTATCGAGTAGGTATAATGCAACGACTCTGTGCCTTGAATCAATAAGTAACCTGAGTAGGGTGTCGCAGTTGGGTCGTGTTGTTGATGTGGTTAGGTACTATGTTGGGCATTATCATGTGTCGATGAGGGTTGAGGTGTTTGGTTATAATGGGTCGTTGTTGTTCTCGTACGGTTCGTATGTGCCGCCTGTAATTTCTGTTGGTCGGGCGTGCTGAGTATTATTACTGGTGGGCGGGTGTCTGTTGTGAGGTATGGTGTGTGTATGTACTATGGTGAGGATTACGTGTTCGAGGTTGAGGTTGGCGTGTTGCCCGGAGCTGTCTACTTCTTCGTGATTGGTGTTGCCCTGTTGTTTCTTGGTCTTGCCTTGATTGCGATTGGTGGGTGATGTTTGTTAGAGCGTGGTTATTAGTGTGGCTATTGTTTTTGTGTCGTTTATTAAGTTTGGTATTTTCGAGTACTCGTTTGGTTGGTGTGCTACCTCGTCTATTGTTGACCAGACTACGGCTGGTATGCCCATTGCCCTGAAGTAGGCTGCGAATGTTCCGCCGCCTATGCCGCCTATCCTTGGTTCTATTCCTCGTGTTTCTTTCAGTACCTTGGTTAGGGTTTTTACGATTTCCGAGTCCGGTGACGTTGGTTTTGGTGCGTCTAGCCTCTGTATTATCTCCCTCTCTATCCTTGGTAATTGCTCCCCATCAATTACCCTCCCATACACAGCCTTGACCAGGTTCGCCACCGTGTCCATGTCCCTGAGTATATCGTCTAGGTTGTACTGTGGTAATACCCTGCAGTCCATTACGAATTCGTGAACCCCAGGCATTATGTTGGGCGAGGCGGATGGATTGCTAGCCATTGTTATTACGAAGGTTGATTCAGGCGGGTCGTAGAGTGGGTCCCTCATGTCGTATTTTGTGGTTAGCATGTTCTTTAGTAGGTATGCCAGTGTTATCGCCACCTCATGGGCGTTTAGGCCCTTGTTTGGCGTGCTCGCATGCGCCTGCTTGCCGATCACCCTGAACCTGACCCATAGTATTGACTTCTCCGCAACCTCTATGAAGCTACCATCACTATTCCCCGCGTCCGGTACCAGGGCTGAGTCCTTTGTGTCGAAGAGCTCCGGGTTGTTCTTCATTAGGTACTTTATTCCGTATTCCGAGCCAGTCTCTTCATCACTGACGAGTGCTAGCACGATTGTCCTCCTTGGTCTAATCCCGAGCTCCATAATCGTTTTCACAGCGTAGAGCGACGCGACGAGTGATTGCCCATTATCCTCACTACCCCTACCGTAGACCTTGTCGCCGACCACCCTCGGCTTGAAGGGCTCCGTCACAGTCCAGGCACTTAGGTCGCCTGGTGGTACAACATCTAGGTGTGCCACAATCCATAATTTACCCGCGTTTGGGTCGGTGCCCCTATATATCGCAAGTATGTTCGGCCTAACACCACCCTTAGCCCTCTTGTCCGGCGCGTCAATGCGCCTTACCTCGTCGAAGCCCCAGTTCTTGATTATCTCAAGGAGCGCGTTTGCCTTATCCAGCTCGCCCTCGCCACCGTAGTCGGGGCTTATTGCTGGTATGCTTATTATGTGCGTTAGTGTATTTACGATATCATCTTTTAAACCGTCAACTGTTCGAGAAATTCTCTCGTAAATTGTGCCCAATGACATGTTATTAATGCATTATTGGTATTGCATTTAAAAATACTCCCTTTGTTGGGTTTGCGTAATTAGGCATGGCGCTGCCAATGTTGCTACCCATTAATTTAATTGTATGTTTTAATATGGGTTGGAAGATGTTATTGTTAATGATCGGTGTTGGTCGGGGTTCCTTGATTGTAATGCCTTATGTGTGCTTTTTCCATTCCTCATAGTCTTTATATGTGATTTTGTAGCCCCTTGGTGGTCTTGGCTCATAAAATGCGAACTTTGGTACAGGGTATGGGTATATCCTGCTAATGCCGTCTAATCCGCTGAGTATTTTATCAATGTGCTCCACAGGTATTATCATGCTTATTTCATCCTCCTCCGTCCTACCAAACCCAATCTCACCTGATGATGGTAGGTTTATTTGGGGTTTCTTGGTCTTATGTGCGTTAGTAATGAAGGAGCATGATGATAACCCTATAAATCCCGTTTCTGGGAAGATTCCATACCAGATCAAGGCCTTAGCAATTGCCGATATCTGTGTTGGCGTTCCATA
>WYEB01000301.1_pt1 | contig 18533 bp, 21 predicted proteins | sample 6343061 | NCBI WGS metagenome assembly WYEB01 (sample SAMN13812332, study PRJNA600296) | hot springs metagenome | biome: ENVO:00000051; feature: ENVO:00002007; isolation source: sediment sample from Evening Primrose shelf | place: USA: Yellowstone National Park, Evening Primrose Hot Spring ... | reverse complement strand
TTGATGCTTTTGAGACGCAGAGCTGTCTGCCGAACCACAAGACCTCGGTATCCCCCAGATCCCCTGGGCAAGACCCGGCGAAAATGCAGGGCTTGCTTACAACAGGCACAAAACTGTTCCTTGATTACTTTAAATCTATGCTGGAAAACGCCACAAGAGGGGAGCTCTTGACAACGCGCCATATAACCTCCTCCATGCCAGCTACGTAGGGGATGCGGATAGTGTTGCCTTCTATATAGACCGCGACATGTCGGCCGCTGGCTTTCATCTCGCCGACGATCCGTCGGTAGAGATGCTCAGCCACTTGTTGCGTAGATACGGTTATAGAGATCAGAGGTTCCATATATACCTTTAAGTACCTGATATATAAATCTTCTCCCGGCCGTGCCGTTAGTGAGGCCAAAAAGACTTAAATCCCGGTGGAAAAACAAGTACGAGCCCGGTCGTCTAGCGGCCAAAGGAAAACCCGGCTTGGGATGCGGGGAGTCCGTTGGGACCCGTAACTTTGGACCGGGAGGGGGGAGACCCCGTGGCCCGGGTTCGAATCCCGGCCGGGCTACCATTTCTTCATCTTTCGCTCAACGTTAATCTTCGGCACAGATAGATCAACCCGTGTCCCGGGTTCAAATCTGGGCCGGAGACACTCGCTTTAATCTGCTTAAAAGGACCCTATACATACGTGTTGAAGCCTAAGACGGATCCCTGTATATTTCTCCACGGCGAGCCTGAGGACTGGCGGCTCCTCCTGGGAGAAGACTTCGTAAATGAGCTGATACGACGTCTAAAGCACGTCGCTGGCGACTTAGACCAGGTGGTGCGGTACATTCTCGACAACCCCGGCGTGGCCGGCATAGCGGTTAGAGGTCTCGTCTTTGGCGGACCTTTCCGCGAGGAGTGGAGGCTCTTTGCGGAAGGTGGCTACGTGGATCCCGGCGCCAGGGCTAGGTGGCCCTACGTGCCCAACGAAGAACAGCTAGGCCTCCGCATCCAAGTCTCGCCCTGCTTCCTCCTGGCTTCGTTGAGCAGGGAGGTTAACTACGTGTGGAGGAACAGGGCTTCCTCTCTCTTCAAGTGGGTGTCTGCGGTGCCGCGGAGCAAGCCTCTTGAGGTGTTTAGAGAGGCGTTTCCGGCGTGGCTTAGAGAGGTGGCGCAAAGCCGCGGCTACGCATGGGTGGCTTGGACTAGGTGGAGAGATAGGCGAAACAGGGCATTGGCGGAGTGGCTCCACTGGCTCGACATGGGGAGGATGCCCCACATAGACGCGGCCCTCGGCCGTATGTACGAAACAGCGCTCCGTACAAAAAAGTCAGCCGCAGAAGTCTTGTACGTACCGTCGTAGGGCCATGGCATCGGTGCTCAGAGAGGTGGAGGCGCGGCTCGGCGAGGGCTGGAGGATGCAGTGGGGGCCGCCCCCCGGCGGAGTATATCTCTTGAAGGAGGTATACATGGCGGATCCTGAGGAGGCGTCTGCCTACTGCGGAGAGGGTGACCTCGTGGTTGTCTACATCGTCGCGGCGCTGGAGGGCGGACTGAACGTGGTGTACGGCAGGGTGAAGCCCGGTTTGTCCAAGTGTCCCATGGCCACCTTCATGCGGAGATTCGCCAAGTCAGAGGCGAGGCAAGCGGTGAAGACGCTTGTCGACTTCGCCACGGGGGTGGACAAAGTGCCCCTCTTTCAAATAAACCCCGAGCTGATCAGATTCGCAGGCCTCTGCGACGAATACCCCGTGGTCTGTGAAGACCCCGTTGTCGTCGTAAGCAAGCTGGTAGCCGCATCCGCCAGACGGCAGAGGCAGAGGGAGGCAGAGTCGCCGCCGAGGCCGCAGACGTGGCTTTTGGAGGAGCTGGTGAAGATTCTAAGAGAGAAGATTGAGCTGGACGCCGGCTTCGTCGAAATAGTGAAGAAGATTGTCGAAGACCCGGAGCGGCTTAGGGGGTGTTATGTTTGACGCCTCAACTGCGGCTCTGCTGAGGGAGGTGGAGAGGGCGTGTAGAGACGTCGAGTTCTACCGGTCCCATAAGGACGTGTGCATAGCGGCGAGGCTTGCGCTTATGAACATAAGAGGACGGGGGGTCAAGGTCAGGCCGTCTCTTCTGCGTCTTGCCGAGCTTTCAGACATAAAGACCGCCTCCAACGTCCTTGCCGAGCTTAAGAGGCTTGTGGGGCCTGTGGCGGACGGCGAAGGCCTTAGGAGGGCCGCCGCGGAGTATGTATACAAGAGAATCGCCGAGGCGTTATGCGGCCGCTGAAGATCGCGTTAGTGACCTCCCTCGACGGGGGGGTTGGGAAGACGACTCTGGCGAGCGTGTTGGGCGTCGCCAAGGGCTACGCGCTTCTTATCGACATGGACTGGGAGAAGGCGGACCTCTCGCAACTCTTTAGAGCGCCTCGGAAGCCGGGCTGGCTGGCGCCTTTTCTCAAGGGCGACGCGCCTTACGTCCACAAGATAACCCCCATGTTATATCTCGTGCCGGGGTACGAAGCCTTCGAGCTTTATCAAAGGATGGGGGAGGACGTGGCGGGGGACTTCGCCGAGGCGTTGATGGAGTGGGTTGAGTACCTGCCGAAGTTCGTCCAGCGGCTGAGGATGCCAGCGGACACAGTGATTATAGACACGACGGCCGCCTTGAGGACGGAGCTTCTTTCCAGGTTGCAGAAACACGGCGTTTATAACATATTTATGACAGACCGCCGCCTCATCTCCCGCATATCCGACGTCAAGGCTGAGCAGTACAGAAGATACATGGCCTACGCCAGCCTGGTGGTGGTAAACCTCGTGGAGAAAGACGAGGTGAAGATGGCTAGGAAGATAGCGCCTGTTGTGCTTAAACGCGTCTCCATCAAGGACTACTACGGCGAGTCTGTGGCCGACAGCGTGTTGAGAGACCGCGAAAACAGGAAGGCTGTAGACCAGCTTGTATACCGCCTGAAGGTGGCATGATCTACGCCCACGCAGACGCCGTCCTCAAGTCGCGTTGTGTCCTTAGGAAAGAGGGCGTCATAGTGGACAGAGGCGTGAGGACGGACGTATGCATAACAGAGGACTTCATGTACGTCGTCATAGACCCGGAGCTCCCAGACGACTTACAGACGGCGTTGCTGTTGATTATGTTCCGGGGGGCAGTTCCCCCAGACGAGAGGGAGTACCCTAAGCTGGTAAAATCAGTAGCCGAAGGCCTCAGAGATAAGGCCATCTGGTCTCTCTACAGAGAATACAGAGATGTGGTTCACTACCTCTTGGACAGGTGGTCTGGGGCTAGGGAGTACATGGGCTACGGGGCGCTTGAGGCGTTGATGCGAGACTCCATGCTCACCGAAATCGTCATCCCCCAGTCCGTGGCGCCCGCCGCCAAGTACACCTTCATACCGAAGAACCTAAAGGAGCAGCTGGACTACATCAAGTTCCAGATGGTGGAGCTGGGGCGGTACAGACGCGTCGTGGCGGTGAGGAACGAGCTCCGCCTGCCCACAAACATCGTCATCCCAGAGCCTCTCATGTACGTGGTGGTTAAGCAGTTGTTGCCGTCGTTGACCATGGACAGGCCGATGCTTACGCGAGAGGACCAGATCTACAAGGCTAGAATAGCCGCGGACCTTCTCGAGTTCAATGTGAACATAAGAAAGGCGTCGGCGTACCCCAAGCCCTCTAGGTCGTTGCTGAGGCCGTATTTGACAAAGCCTAAACACGTCGGCGAGGCTAAGGCTGAGCCGTACAGCCCAGAGGGGCTTGAAGTCCTTGCCTTCGCCTCTCTCGTCCTCGAGACGCGGGGCTCCGTGGTGTTTTCAGGAGGCATGGGCACGGGCAAGACCACGCAACTGAATCAGTTGCTTTATCTCACCCCGCCTTGGTTTCAAGTAGTGGTGGTGGAGCGGGGCGCCCGGGAGATCTGGGCCCCCCTTGAGGGGCAGTTGCTCCACCTCTCCGTCCCCTCTGAGGACAAGCTGTGGATTGCTCTGGACCAAGCCCTGCGCTACGGCACTATGCACACGCTGGTGGCGCTGGCGGAGGCCAGGACGCCGCAGGAGCTTATGACGCTGGTGAACTACAAGCTGACGGGACACGGGGCTCTTACGACGATGCACGCCGACACAGTCGGCGACGCTGTTCTGCGCATTAAAGAGGCCGAGGCGCCGCCGGAGGGGCTGGACGGGACTCTTGTAATTCAGCTCTCCGCCGTGGGAGGGACGCGCTTCGTCAAGGAGGTGAAGGCGGTGGTGGCCAAAGGCAGAGAGGTCGACGTGGCCGAGCCTTCTGAGCTTGCGGCTAGAGTTGCGTCTTATGTGAGAGACATGTACGACAACGACTTAAAGAAAGAGCTTTCTCTGAGGATGGAGGCGTTGATAAAGGCCTCGGAGGTGGATGACCCGGCGGCCGCCAGGAGGACGGTCGTAGAGACGGTCTGGCAGAGTCGGCTGGACATTAGAGAGTACCTCTACGAAGAGGCCAGGCGCTTTGGGTACATTTAAGGTTTTTTCGGGTGATATACATCGCAGTCTATGTTGAAGAGGAAGTCGCTTGCCGAGGTGTTAGAACAAGACGGAGAGGTAGGCGGCGGGGAGAGACCCGACGCTGGGCGGGAGAGCTGGCAAGACTGCCTCGTCAAGGCGCTTGTGGAGATGCCGTCTGAAGTGGCGGAGAAAGTGATACCGTCGCTTCCTAGGGAGGTTTTGGTAAAGGCGCTTCAAAGCAGAGACGACCCCTACGTGAAACTCGCCTTGAAGCTCCTCGGGCTGAGCCCATGAGCAGGCTGGAGAAGCTGGCCCTTAGGCACGGCTTTACTCTATCCACGGCAAGGTGGCTCGAGGAGTTGGCAAAAGAGCTGGGAGTCGGCGAGAAGAAGCTCCTCAAGGCTGTGGTGAAGTTGGCGAAACACGGAATATGGCTAGAGGCAGAGGATTGGCGCTACGTGGCGCAGCACATCGACCTGTCGCGGCATCTAGATATGGCCGTGGACTATGTCATCCGCCGCGCGGCCTCCGGCGTCTCTCCGGCCGAGGCCGTGAGGGAGCTCCCTGCTGCCGTCGAAAAAGCCGGGAAGCTGGCCCACGTAAGAGAAGTCTTAAGCAACTTGATCTAAGGCCAGATACGCAGTTTAAAACGCTGTCTGCACCCGCCGAGGCGGAGGCTGGCTGGACGTGGCTGAGAAGGTCGGCCGCAGTTTAAGATGACGTTACCTCTGTTGAACGCCGCAGACAGGGTTTTTCCCCTCGTCTCCTTTCCTCCGGCATGAGGAGGGAGGATTTCTACATATCCGCGGCGCCTATATTCGCCTCGTATATCGGCGTGACGTCGGGCAACGAGGCGCTTAAACACGCCTCTTTCAACACGGCCGAGCTGGACGAAGTGGAGTCTAGGAGGCTCTTCGTGGCGTCGCTCATGCCAACGCCCTCCACCCAGTTCATCGAGGACAAGGAGGAGTCTGCCAGGCAGTTCGGCTTCGCCCTTGCGCAGGAGGAGGCTGGCGTGGAGAGGCAAATCCTCGTCCACTCCTTCCTAGAGTCTATGAAAGCCATCGCCGTGGCTAAGACAGAGGCTAAGGCGAGGCTCTACGAGTCCATCACCTCGTCGCTGGGGGCGTTGTTCCTGCTTCCCCTGTTCCTCCTTTTCCTCTGGGCCGTCGGGGTCTTTGACGTAGATCCCGCTCTCCTCCTAGCCCTCATCTTCGGCATGACCGCCGCCATGGCCGCCGTGGCGCTGGCGGCCTCCCCCTTCGACGTGAGTCTGCGGAGGACGTATGAGTGGTCTATCCCGCTGGGCCTGGCCGCCGCTGTAGTCGGCTTGTTCAACGCCCCGGCGGCCTTCATCGCATTCGGCGCCGTTACGTACCTCTGGCTGTACATTAAAGACCGCCTCTGGTGGTTTGGCATTAGGCGTGAGGTGCCACCCATGCTGAGGTCGGCCGCGGCAATGCTTAAGGAGGGCGCCCCGCCCGACTTAATCTTAGGCCGCCTCATTGGGCGGTATAGGGTGGCCGCGAAAATCGCCTACGGCTACTTCATACCCTCTAGATACTTCGTCCTTGCCAAGGCCATGTACCGCGCCATAGTGGAGGCCGGAGGCGCCGCCGCCGTCAAGGCCGTGGAGTACATACAGACCATAATCGACATAGAGACGTCTGCGGTAAAGAAGATGGCCAGGCAGGCCGCGGCCTACTTCGCCCTCTTCATAGCGGCCGTTGTCATTGTTGCTTTCGCCGTCTCCTCAGCCGCGAAACAGCTGTCCTCCGCCGAGCTGGGCTACATGCCCCTCCTCAGCCCCCCACCGTATGAGGAGGTCAGGGCTGTTTTGGCCATGGCCATGTCGCTGATAGCCGCAAGCTACATCACCATCTTCATGGCCCCCGAGGGGATACATAAGTCCGCCTTCATAGGAGGCGCCGCAGGCGTCGCCCTACAGCAGGTCTTGCTGGTTCTGCTGTGACGGCGGACGTAGGGTTTTTCCGGTTGGTTGTTCATGGGGTCAATGCCTAAGAACAAGATTAGAGGTCTAACGACGGTGGAGGCGTTGCTGATAGCCGCGGCGTTTATAATAGTGGGGGTGATTGGCCTGCTCACGTTCCAAGGCATGGGCAAATCCGCGGCCCAGGCGCTGAGGGCCAACGCCATAGCCACTGCGGACCGGGCAGGCTTCGACGTCACCATAGAGGTGCTGAACGGACAGCTGGACGGCGTGTTGCTGGCCTACGGCGAATCTGGACAAAGTCTGCAACAGGCCAGTAACGGCTACTGCATACTGCCAAACGGACAACAAACACAAGGCACTACGACTTTGAGACTCAATGGTCAGCCGCTGGCGGCTGGCCAGTCAATCACCTGCAGATTCAACGTGGGACAGCTAGAGCCTGGGAAGCAGTACACCTACGTCGTATACGCCGTAGATGCGCAGACTGGCAAGACGGTTCAGATCGCCAAGGGGGTGGTCACGGTAGGGATAGCGTAAAAACACCCTTTTCTCCTCTCTTCTCCTCCCCCCTTTCACAACTCCCTCCCCGGTAAGGTTTTTCCTTGCGCGTTTGCCAGAGGGGCATGTCGACGGTAAGGTGGGTCTGGCTGGCGTCTCTACTGCTGGCGGTCTCTGCATCGGCGTATGTGAGCTGGATCCCGCCGCATGCGGTGTTGGTGCAGGCGTATCCCCTGAACGCCACCCACTTCTCCGCCTATGTAAACAACACGACAGTCTACATCGCGCAGGACGGGCTCTCCTTCCGCGGCTCTTCGGCCGAGGCGCAGGCGGTTATGCAGTACCTCTACTCCCAATGCAGGTACGTTGCGGTAGACGTGCTCAACGCCACGCGGCTCTCTAAGAGCGCGCATCTCTGGATTGCCGACGTCTACTGCTCCAGAGACGGCTCCATGTGGCTTTGGCTGAGGTGGCTCCCCCTCCGCTTCACCGCCTACAGCGGCTACGTCCAGTTCACCAACGCCACCAACGCCACAGTAATTACGCCAGTGGGCACATTCGTGAATTACATCCCAGCCGGGTGGTACCTAGACCCCGCCACTAAGGCCGTCTTCAAGATTCCGGGCGCTAACATAACCCTTCTGTCTTATGTCGCCAGCCTCTCGGCTCAGCTCAAGGCCCTCAAGGCCGAGCTGGAGAGGAGCAGGGCTGATGCGAACCAAACCGCCTCGCTCATCGCCAAGCTGGAGGCCCAGGTCGCGGCACTGGAGACGCAGAGGCAGGCCCTTGAGGAGGCTCTGCGGCAGAGGGAGTCTGAAGCCGCCGCGCTCCAGGCCAACCTACGCGCCGCCCAAGCCGAAAACGACCGGCTCAGGTCACAGCTGGCACAGCTCAAGGCCGAAAACGACCAGCTAAAGGCAAAGCTCGCCTCCATGAACCAAACCCTGGCCGGGCTAAACGCCCAGCTGTCGTCCCTAAAGGCCCAGTTGTCGGTTCAGCCGACAAGCGGCGAAGAGGGGCCCAACCCCCTGATGTATATACTGCCAGCCGCCCTAGCCGGAGTAATAGTTGCCTTCGTCATATACAGAAAGAAGAAGGCAGAGGAGTAGGGAAAACCAATTCAATTCTTTTTTAATTCCACAACCTCTATAGGCATGACAGTTCCAAAAGTCCTGGCTGTGGCGCCGCTACTGCTGGCCGCCATCGCTGTGGCGGCTTCGTTGCTCAGCACAGGCCCCTACGACTACTTCCCGCGGAGCACTCGGCATGTGTACCTGCTGTGGTTTCCGCCTCATGCCGTGCCTATGAACTTGACGTTTCTCAACGTGACGTGGTGGAAGCCCGAGGCCATATGGTTTAAAGGCACGTACTACGTGCATGCCTGCATCGGCGCGTGCAACTACGTGCCAGCCACCATCTACGTCGTCCAGGACGGCGTGAGGATGAACCTCTTCAAGGTTCAGCGGCCGCAAGTCATCGCCAACTTCATCGGGTGGCACATCCAGAACCGATACTGTGCGCAGGGCATAGCCATGGTTGACCCCATCAAGATAATTGAGCTGAGCCCCACCACCCAGATATGGATCTCCGACGTCTACTGCCTATACGGCAACAACTGGTTCTGGCTGAGACTACTGCCGTACATATTCGACGATTTAACCGTCGAGGGGGTAGAGGCCGTCAACTTCACAGACACGAGGGTGCATGTAAGAGTGCCGGCGGCGCCCCCCGGGGACTACGTCATCCCCGGTGGCTGGTATCTAGACCCGGCGACGAAGAGGGTTTTCAGAATTCCGAGCAACGACACGGCAGTAATGGCGGAGCTCCAGAGGCTCAGGATGAGGGCATCCGAGCTGGAGGCGGAGCTGGTGAATAAGACCGCCAGGCTGGCCCAGCTGAATGCCACCTTAATACAGCTCAACTCAACCATCGCCCAGCTCACCGTGGCCCTGGCCGAGGCGAGAAGCGCGCCACTCGCGGCCGAGAACCAGAGGCTGAAGGCCCAGCTGGAGGAGCTCAACTACACGCGTGCGCAACTTGAGGCGGAGGTCAACGCCTACAAGTCACAGCTGGAGGCAATCCGCACCTCCGTGGCAACCCAGCTGGCACAGCTCACAGCCGAAAACCAGGCGCTGAAGGCACAGGTAGCCTCTATGAACAAGACTCTCGCCAAGCTAAACGAGGAATACGCCTCCCAGACAGCCCAGCTACGACATCAGCTGGAGACCTGGACGCGCGCCGCCTGGATAGGCGCCGCCGCGGGGGCGGCCGCCGGAGCCGCCGCCACGGCCCTGGCGCTTAGGAGAAGAAAGTAAGATTCATCGGCATTTAGAAAACAAAGTAAGGTTTTTTCCTTCCCCCCTCTCCTTCCCCCGTGGAGGACTTCATAGCGGCTACGGTCTTCGTAACCGCCCTCGCGGCGCTGTTCGTAATGGCAGTGGCAACGCTTAAGCCATTCCTACCGTCGAAAATAGTCGAGGTGCCGGCGGCGCCTGGAAAAGACGCGCCGACTATAAAAGTCTACGTCTACAACCACACAGGCAGACTCTACGCGGTGGAGTACGCAGGGAGCGACCCAGAGGCCTTCAGAAGAGCCCTGGAGGTGCCGGGCGACCTCGCGGCCGTGTTCACGGTCTACCCCGGCGGCTACAACTGCACGAGGTACACACGCGCCCCCGTGAGGATCGGGCCCGACCCCTACACTGGTTTGTGGTGCCCGCCCCCCTTCGACGCGGAGGTGGAGAAAAATTGCATCCCCGTGGGGCTTACCTCTAGAGGCAGGTGGCTTCTTGTTCAGTACAGCTGTCCGGGGGTGCCATGATCGCCCTTAGGGATATCCTCATATTTGCTGGGCTTGCGGCCCTCGCCGCCGCCGTAATTGCGTCTCTGTTTCCCGCGGGGGAGGGAGCCTCGCCGGTGCCGGCGTGTTCAGACTGCGCGTTTAAGCTTACGGGCGGGTACTGGATACGGCAGTACGGCAACTACGCCGCACTTTACTTAGGCACAAGAGAGGCGGCGAGGTACGGATGGGCCTACAGAGCCGACGGAAGACCGCTGTCGATAGGGGAGAACGCCACATGCGACACAGCTATGTACCTCTGGGTGGTCGACGGGGTGGCGTACGTGTCGTGCGACGGCACGCCGCCGAAATTCGGCCGCGACGTCCTGGGGCCGAAACTGCCTTTCGTCGACGTCAGCGTCAGTTCAGACTGGAGAAGAGGTTGCGACACTACTATCAGATTTGAAGCAAACCTCACGGAGAGTTACTTGGCGACTGTAGAGGTGTACGACGAAGAGGGGAGACTGGTGGCTTCTGCTACAGGCACAATACCTGGCTCTGTATCCTTCTCCATCCCGATGGCAGGGGTATACCGCGTACGTATATCCGCGCCGCCGCTCCTCGACGAGTGGTACACCTTGATAGCTCAAGTCCGCATATCAGACCTGATCAGGGCACGGGTGTTTACGTTGAACAACACGCAAGACCTACGGCCCCCCACATCGCTTAAGATCTTCGACCTCACCAGCTACTGGAAGAAGGGCTACGCCAGCGTGACGGTGCGCGTGAACCCAGCCGGGGCCTCCTTCACCCTCTCGGCGCCTACAGGCGCCTTCGCCGACTACCTCCTGGCTTGGGAGGACTGCCCCAACTGCGACTCGACGTACGGCGCCCTGTACATAGACGAGGTCTGGCGCCTCACCTTCACCCAGACAAACATAGTCCTCACCCGCATCTCCTCGCAGGGAGGCTTCTGGCATGAGGTGTACGTGACCGTTCCGATTAGCGGCGAGACGTTGATATGGACGTGGAACAAGCAGGGGCCGAAGTATAATAGCTATGGGATAAACGGGTTTTCAACTATCGTGTGGTTTGAGTCGCAGGATTCCACCATGAACGCCAGGGCGATCTTCGCGAGGGGGTGCTCGTGGGATTGACATGTGGTCGCTGGCGTACGGCTTGATTGCGTTGGCCGTCGTTGCCTTTGTTGTGCTTTACGCCGCGGCGCATGCGCCGAGCTTCAAGACTGTGAACCTGGCAGACCAGCTCTACGGCGCCAAGGGGTGGCTGGCCAGCAACCTCCCCTCGTTCCCCAAGGTGGAGGTTAAGTCGCGTTTCCGCGTCTTCGTCAACGTGGTGAGGGTGGTAAAGGCCAACGCCACGGCGTACGACTACCGCACGAGGCAGTGGGTAACGTTCCCGGTGCATCTGCCGGTGGGGTATAGGCTTGAGAGAGCTGGGGAGAACGTAGTCTACCAAATCTACATAAACGTGACGAGATGTAGATATACCGCGCTTCCTCGGGGCGAGCCGGCCATGCTCTACGAGATTGAACTTAGACATTCCCTCGACCAACTGCCGTGGCTCGACGTCTACGCCGCAGTGCCGCACAACCTCACCCAGTACTACAGCTGGCTCCACAGCTTCTACACGGCGTGGCGCAGGCCGCCCGCTGTGGGTTTGACTCCCAGGGTAGGCGCAGATGAAGCGTTTATGGAGCTCGTCAAGGCCGAGCACGTCCTCGTCTACAACGCCACCAGCGACACTGCCAAGCTGTACGTCGCCGCGCCGGCGGCGGCGCTATATGTCCTACTCGTGGACTATCCATTAAAACTACCGCTTACCTGTCCAGAGCAGATCGCTTCTGCATCATCCGAGTCGCAAAGAAGCGACACGCCCACAATAGACTTTCCTTCACCTCGTTAAGGTTTTTCCATAGGCGGCCTGTCTCTTCCATGCGGCGCCTAATCCTAGTCTTGGCATTAACGGCGCTTGTGTGGGCGCAGATCACCGTAGAAAGCGTAGAGTGTTCAAAGATATGGGGAGGCAATGTGTACACAAGCCGGAGCGTTTCGATTTCGTTCAGCTTCGGCGCAGTCGGCCCTGTTATGAGCACTGATTCATCCGGCAGATTCTATGCGTTCTTTACAGACGCCCCGAAGGTCGAAGTCTGGAATACGCCGTTTTACAACGCCACGCGGATATACATGGCTGAATACTTGACTAGTGGGGAGTGGAACAGAGACCTAACCTACAGTGTTACGGTGGAGTACTGGAAGCCGGAGCCGTGGACACTGACGGAGTACATGTGCACCGCCAGGCTAAGATACGGAGAATGGACGTGGACTGAGATACGGTATTACTGGCTTGTCAACGCCACGCCGCCCCGCGAGACCTCCACCATCACCTTCACAGTACCCTCCAACGCGGTCTCACACTCAGAATCCAGAACTCTATACGTCTCTCTGAGGCCGGATAAATTCAGCTGGTTCTATTCGCCGCTCTGTACGCAGTTGCCAGACGCATCTACGTGGCCAAGTTGCACGCCTTTCGAGGGCTGGAACAAGGTGACGCGTGCTTCGTCTCCAGAGGTTTGGCGAGCTCTTATGATAAACGGGAAGAGGCCAGGCGACAAGATCGCGGGATATGGAGTAGAGGCCGAGGTGCCCTCTCCGCTGTATTACACAGACAGGCGGCTCTATGGAGACTACCCCGTAGACACCGCCGCCGTGTCTACAGACGAGGCGGGCACGTGGAGCATATACGGCATCTCACCGGAAGGTTTGTGGTTTGGGACGTGGATTAAGGTTGAAGTGACTGCCGTCCCCACCAAGTGGGGGTATGTAGAAGCTAGACCGCCGAAGTCAGTGCCGCTGTACATATCTCGTGTCATTGGAGTCCCCAGAGGCGTTGATCCAAGGCTTAGTGTAGGTCCTCCTGAGAGGTTCATAGTAGGCTGGGGCGGCAACGCGACATGGGTTGGCGACAGGTGGGTGTGGGAGTGGACGCTTTTGGCAGTCGCCTATAAGACGCCGTTTATCCTAACGCCGTATGTGGCGTTGGCGCTAGACCCGCCCGTGTTGCTGAAAGTCGGCGCAGGAGTCGCGCTGATAGGCAGAACGCCCGTCGAAGTCCACATGCCTCTGGGCTCTGTTGCGTATCTCCACGCCGCCGTGTTGTGGCGCCTCGACGCACGCGGCGTCTGGATAAACTCCTACCCAGAGACGTATCTACGCGCCGTAGACCAACAGGGGAGGCTTCTAGAAGAACACTATGAGGAGGTCGGGTCCAATGCTAAACTAAGATATGACGCCCAGAAAAGCGGATGGCCTGTAGCGGGCATCAAGTGGGCGGGCTTCGCCGCCGCCGTAGATGAGGAATTTAGAACTGTAACGACGGCTTGGTACGCGCCGCCAGACCCCTGCAGACAGTGGCCGAGCCAGCTCCTTCACTGCACCTACTCACAACACGTCGTTACCAAGGTAAACGGAACTTGGGCGGGCTACTCACGCATAGGCAGGCCGGGCAATCAGTGGCCTATAAACAGAATACCGCTGGTGGACTGGATGGTAGTGAGTCATTACGGCCCGTGTGGGGGCTTTAAAGACTTCATGAACGTCGTCGCCGGCGACCCGGTGCTCTATTACTGGTATCAATACCACCTCAGGCTCTGGGCGTTTAATCCCCGCACCGGCGACTGGGATATAGAAGGTAGTTGCCGCACGGAGGTGCCTCATCACGTGTCTATGCTGGGGTCTGTATACAGAGACTCGGAATACAGAAACACCACTAAGGCGGATAGCACGCGGCTGTACCACCAAACCGCGCAGGGAGACTTCTACAACTATGTGTTTGAAGTGGTGGAGGGGGACAGCAGGCCGCCTGGCTTTACCGACGCTCTGCCTCTTGGCGTGGCTTCTATGGTGTCTAACTCCACATCTTGGGCTTTGTACATAGTGCCGACTACGGTGTGCAACTCGTTGATATGTGTCGACTTTAGGCCGGCGCTTTGGGGCCCGGCGCCTGGCCCCGCCGCCGACTTGGCGTTGCCCGGCGCAGGCTACTCGTTCCTCCTGCTGTACGTAGGCAGGCCCAAGCAGACAACTGTCAAGATCTATGTGGAGATGGGATACGTGATGAGCAGAGGCAGAAGCGGCGTGGAGTATAGATGGGTTAGGAGCTACAAGCTCCACGAAGTTACGAAGAGGTGGGACTTCCTCGACGCAGTCTACATAGGGCCCGGCTGGCACCGCAGCTACACGCCGCTTCCGCCTTGTCAGCCGCTTTATGTAGATGCCGGCGGGGTTTACGTCACGCCGGCGAACTGGACCGGGCCTATACAAGTGGTCGTGGAGGACGACGAGGGACGTCACCACTTCGTCTTCTTTGTGTCCAACGACGTCTCGTACAGAATCAAGACCGCGACGGAGGCGCCTTTGTATTTCAATGCTCCACATCTTAACCTCACAATTTTCTTCTACCTCGGCGGCGTTCCTTACTTCCACGGGGTGAACGCCTTCGGCGAGGGGGGAAGACAGACGCAGTTCTCGTGCATATCTGCGTCCGTGAAGGCGAGGTCGCTGTTAGGGGAGGCGGACTACGTGTCGCAACTTTCATCCACCATGGACTACTGGGGTGAGGCTGAGCTGTGGGCAAGGCTCAACTTTATGAACAGCTTCGCCAAACCGAAGATTGAGCTGGTCGACCCGTGGAGAGGCCTTGTGAAGGTCAAAGCAGACGGCCCAGTGGCCGGCTTCGCCTTCTACGCCCAGCGCGACGGGACGTGGGTCAAGATAGGCGAGGCCGGCGGAAGATGCATCTTAGCCAACGCCTCCAGGATATTCCCCTGGGATCCAATCCTAGTCCTGCCGCTTGTGGGTCAAGAATTGGCCGCGAGGCCTGGCGATATGGTCACGATCTGGCGCCCCGAGACTGCACTTTTGTTCAAGACCTGGGCCGACCTGGTGGGCTACCCCAAGGGCGCCAGAAGCGTCTTGGTCGTCGTGCGGTCATGCTGACCTTTAGATACCTCCTCGCCTTGGCGGCGGCCGTCGCCGCCACAGCCGCCGCGGCGGTGGCTGTATCAGGCGTGTTTATGTCGAACACGCCACTCCTCGCGTCGACGGCGGCGTCTATAGCGGCGGGAAAGACAGCCCACCTAGACACGCCAGTGGCTGTGAGACAGTACCTCGCCTACTACAGCTACGTAGCCGGCAGGTGGGTGCTCACCAACACAACAGGCGTCGAGGCATCATCCATACCTGTATACGTCTTGGGCCTGGGCCAGTGCCCCCAGTCGATTCAAGGCCTGCTCGGTAAGACCTACACGCAAGGCAACGCCACAGTCGTCTTGACCAACTGCGTGCTGGTCATGCCGTGGGTGCAGGATAGCACCATCACCCACTACGCCGCTACCTGCCGCTCCGGGACAGACTTCAAGCCCGAGACGGCTGAGGTCGAAGCGTCTGGGGTCAAGGTGAGACTGGTGGTTGTAAACTGCTAAGGTTTTTCCTGGCTCGTGTTCAAGCTGGTATGAGACTAGAAATAGTGTTTATACCGGTGATATTCGCGCTGGCGGTGGCGGCTATGCTGTTCATCAAGCCGGTTGAGGTGCGCAAGACTGACTTGTCTGCGGTTTTTCTCTACTGGCCGGAGGCGTATAAATACGCAGAGGTGGGAGACCCATCTGTGATCTACAGAGTGGTCGGCTTCGTCATATGTACCGCTTCAGGTCAGATAGAAGCATATCCAGGCCTGGCCTATAAGGTGTTAAGTCTTTACTGCCGTTTTAAGCCATGATAGAGGAATACCTCGACCTCGTGGCAGTGATGTTGATGGCCGCCACGGCGCTTTCCCTAATCTTCGGCGTCCAATATATTTCTACACCTTCTGTATGTCAAGCAGTTAAGCTTGTGTTGGAGAATCCAGGCTCGGAGCTTCGCATCTACGGAAGGTTTGAAATAAGAAATTACACAGACCACCTCTACATAACCTGTGGGCTGTGGGTGCCTAAAGACCAAGTGTTAACAATTGAGAAGACCCAGGGGTACATGATAATTGGAAGCACGGCGGAGGGAAAGCTCTATATACGTTAAATAGTGATACATAATGTTAAACATGCACAATGCGTATCTGACGAAGCGGCTCCGATTTTTAAAAGATCCACTAGATGTGAGAACTTGCGACATGTCCGGCGAATCTTCTATAGTTTTCTTCGGCGTGCCCTGGGACGGCGCAGTTGCCGGTAGACCAGGCGCACGATATGCGCCGGCGCACATAAGAACTGCCTTATGTAGCCTCCCCAAACGCTTCGACTTGGAAGACATGGGGGATATAGACGTCGTGATAGGAGACGCGGAGGAGACTTGGAAAAGAATTAAAGAGACCGCCAAGGCCTTGATCAACCGGCGCCAACTCCTCATAGCTGGCGGCGACCACTCTGTGTCGGCCTTTACATATCAAGGCCTGGCGGAGGGGAGGCGCCTCGGCTACATTGTGCTAGATGCACACCTAGATTTACGTACAACCTCCGAGGGTTTGACAAGTGGGTTAACAACAAGATTAATCCGCGAATATGCAAAAGAGGCGCCGATTACCGTAATTGGAGTTAGGCCGTGGGCAAATCCAGAGTACATGTTTAACCTAGCCGAGAAGCTAGACGTAGACTACTACACAATAGACGACTTAGAGAAACTTGGCCTAGGCGAAGTAGTAGACCGAGTTGTTTTACGTCACAAAGACGTACAGAACTACATAAGTATAGATCTAGATGTAGTAGATCCTGCGTTTGCGCCAGGTGTAAATGCGCCGAGCCCTGGGGGGTTGTCCGCCAGAGAGGCGATAAAACTCGTGGCTGGTCTTTCAAAGGCGCTTAGACCGATAGCAGTTGATACGGTGGAGGTGTCGCCCCCATACGATGTTGGCAACGTCACATCGAACCTAGCGGCTGTGCTTCTTTACGTGTCGGTATGGCAGTAGAAATAGGTAAAAGACTAGAAATAGGCCAAGTGGTCCAGGTGGCTTTATTTAACACAGAGGTCACGATGCCTCCTGACGTAGAGGAAAAGATTGAGACAAGCCGAAGACTTTACCTAGAGGCGCTAAGGAGGGGGGAGCAGATCTACGGCGTGACCACAAGCCTCGGCGAGTTAGTGAAGGTAAAGACAACTCCCAGCGGCGAGAGAATCTTGTTGGAACACGCCGCAGGCGTTGGCGAAGTCGTGCCCAGGGAGTGGGTGAGGGCGGCCCTACTTATTCGTGCTCATCAACTGGCGTTGGGCTACAGCGGCGTCCGGACGAAGGTCGTCAAGACTCTTGTCGAGTTGTTAAACAAAGATATAACGCCCGCGGTACCTAGATATGGCAGTGTGGGGGCAAGCGGAGATCTAGCCCAGCTCTCTCACATAGCGTTGACGTTAATCGGCCGAGGCTACGTACTTATGGACGGCGTCCTACTACCGGCGGAAGAGGCGTTGAAAAGAAGAGGCATAGAGCCTCTTGATCTAGACCCAAGAGAGGCGTTGGCGTTGATTAACGGGACCTCGTTCTCCACAGCGGTGTTGGCGTTGGCCGTATGGCGCATAGAGCGGTTGGTAGAAAAATACTTGGAGACGTCGGCGTTGTTCCTCTACGCAGTTGGGGCCAACTGGAAGGCGTTGGCAAAAGAGACCCAAGTTAAGAGACATCCCGGCATTGAGAAAGTGGCTGGTATGCTGGAGTATGTCGGCGGTGGAAAACGCCTAAACGACCCCTACTCGATAAGATGCATACCGCAGATAATGGGCGCCGTCTACGACTCAGTGGGGTGGGTAAGAAAGATAGTAGAGGACGAGATAAACTCGCCGAGCGACAACCCAATCATTTTACCCTCCGGTTCCAGGCCGACGTGTCATTTCCATGGACAGCATATAGCAATAGCCGCAGACGTATTAGCGATAGCGCTAGCCGCCTGGGCAAATCTAGTAGAGCGCCAAACTGCTCAGCTTCTACGTGGCGAAGTCACAGGAAAACCCGACTTTTTGGCCACGGAGCCGGGAAGCGTGGGCGACATGATATATCAATACACCGCGGCATCTCTCGCGGCTAAGATAAGAGCGTTGGCATCGCCTCACTCGATACATAACATACCTACAAGCGGGCTACAGGAGGATGTAAACTCTATGAGCCTCAACGCGGCCGTGAGACTACACGACATGCTCAACCTCTTAAGACACCTCCTCTCGATACACCTCGTGGTGTCTCTCGACGCGACAAACTGCGACAACTGCCCCCCGAAGACGGCGGAGCTGTATCAGAGGCTTAAAAGCCTGACGCGTAGCAAAATCCCCAGCGAGAGAATCGAGGCCGCAGGCGAGATATGGTATTAATAAAGGTCAAACAGTTGGTATCTGCAGAAAAAACGCCGTGGACGGCCGGCGACCCCGTATACATCTTACAAGACGCAGCCGTGGCTGTGAAAAACGGCGTTGTGGCAGACGTGGGCTATTGGGAAGACCTAAAGAGGAGATACGCCACGGAGGAGGTGTGGGACTTCGGCGATAGTCTGCTAACCCCCGGGCTCGTAGACCCCCACACCCACCTTCTATTTGCAGGCTCTCGCGAGGACGAGTTGGAGAGAAAACTAATGGGTGAGAGCTATGAGGAGATAACAAGAAAAGGCGGCGGCATCTACAAGACGACGCGGGAGACAAGAAACGCGTCGACAGAGCAACTAAAGAAAATCCTAGAAAAGAGGCTACAATCCGTGGCTAAATTCGGCACAACAACGGTAGAGGTTAAGACGGGCTATGGCCTAGACCCGGAGGAGGAGCTGAGGCTGGCCCAGGTGATACGCGGCGTCAGAAGCTATGTAG
>WYEB01000300.1_pt1 | contig 18536 bp, 16 predicted proteins | sample 6343061 | NCBI WGS metagenome assembly WYEB01 (sample SAMN13812332, study PRJNA600296) | hot springs metagenome | biome: ENVO:00000051; feature: ENVO:00002007; isolation source: sediment sample from Evening Primrose shelf | place: USA: Yellowstone National Park, Evening Primrose Hot Spring ... | reverse complement strand
CCTCAAGAGGGGCCCAGATCTCCCGGGCGCCCCTTTCCACGACGACCACCTGCGTCCAAGGCGGCGTCAAGTACAGCAGTTGGTTCAGTTGTGTGGTCTTGCCTGTGCCCATGCCGCCGGAGAACACCACAGAACCCCGCGTCTCGATGACGAGAGAGGCCAGCGCCAGCACCTCAAGCCCCTCCGGCTTGTAGGGCTCGGCCTTAGTCGAGCCGCCGGCCGCCTCTGCGGACTTCGCCGTGTAGGGCTTGAGCAGAGACTTGGAGGGCTTGGGGTACGCCGACATCTTCCTAATGTTTACGTTGTACTCCAGGAGGTCGGCGGCAATCCTCGCCTTGTAGATCTGGTCCTCTCTAGTGAGCATGGGCCTGTCCATGGTGAGCGAGGGGAGCAGTTGCTTGACGGCGATGTACATGAGGGGTTCTGGTATTACGATGTTGGTGGGGAGCCTTAGCTCGTTTCTGACCGCTATTACACGCCTATAGCGGCCCAGCTCCACCATCTGGAACTTGATGTAGTCTAGTTGCTCTTTTAGGTTTTTGGGTATGAAGGTGTATTTGGCGGCGGGCGCCACGGGCTGGGGCATCACTATTTCGGTGAGCATGGGGTCTCTCATCAACGCTTCAAGCGCCCCGTAGCCCATGTACTCCCTAGCCCCAGACCACCTATCCAGCAGGTAGTGCACCACATCGCGGTGGTCTTTATAGAGGGACCAGATGGTCTTGTCTCTAAGGCCCTCCGCCACCGACTTCACCAGCTTGGGGTATTCCCTCTCGTCGGGTGGCACGGCGCCTCTAAACATGATAAGCATGAGGGCTGTCTGTAGGTCGTCTGGGAGCTCTGGGTCTATGACGACGTACATCAAGTCGTCGGTGATGCATACGTCTGTCCTCACGCCTCTGTCTACTATGACGCCTTCTTTTCTTAGCCAGCACCGGGCGCGGAGGGTGGTGTCGGCGTGGGCGTAGATCATGTGGTCTTTATTCTAGTGAGCACGGTGTCGATAGCCTTCTTGTTGTCTTTGTCGCGTAGCACGGCGTTGGCGACGGTTTCGCCGTAGTATTCGGTGATTTTTACGCGTTTAAGCACGACGGGCGCCATCTTTCTGGCTATTTTCACTTCGTCTTTCTCCACGAGGTTTACCACCACCATGCTGGCGTAGGCCATGTACCGCCTGTAGTGCTCCGCCTTGACGTCGGAGATGCGGGAGATGAGGCGGCGGTCTGACATAAACACGGTGAAGGCCCCCATAGACTGGAGCTTAGAGAGGAGGTTTAGGTTGAGGGCGGCCGGCGTGTCTATGACGACCGTGTCGATGGGGATCCTCAGGGAGGACACGTAGCGAGGCAGATGCCCTACCCACTCCAGAAGCGCCTCTTGAAACTCGGCGGCGGCCTCCTCGCCGTATTTTTGATACAGCTCCACGGCCTCGTAGCCGGGCATGACGTAGAGCATGGGGTTGACGCGGTGTATATACGGCCTCTGGCCGTCGATAAACGGCGCCAGCCACCCCGGCTTCCGAGGCGCCCGGAACAGCTGTGACACGTCGGCCTTCTCCCAGTCTGCATCTATGAGGAGGGTGTAGCCCTTGGCCACCGAGAGGACTGAAGCCAGGGTGGTCTTCCCCACGCCGCCGTCTAACGAGCTCATTAGGACTATTTTGACGGGCCGCATGGCCGCATAAGCCGGGGGGCCGGATAAACCCTAGCCCCGCCTCCTCAGTATCTCCACCCAGGCGTTGCCGCCCAGCTGAGGCTCTTGCCGGCTGGGCGGCCCCGCCGGCCGGGCCTCTCTCTGGAGGCACTGCCTGAGGAGGGTCTCTATGCCGGCGAGCTTCTCCTCTACGCCTCTCCACGCCTCCGGTTGACTGAGGAGGAGTCTCAAGGCCTCTTCTACGAGGGCTGAGAAGGTGGTGTCCAGCCTAGCCGCCGCCTCCTCCGCCTTGGCCACGAGGGAGGCGTCGATGGTGACGCACTTCGTTTTTTTCACAGATGCATAGGGGGGCCGGGGGATAAACCGTGTAGAGCCGGAGGATTACGCCGTATTGTAGAGCCGCCGATTTGTACTGCGGTGTATTGTGAATTCGGCGTCTTACATTGTGCCGTAGTCGGCGGGATATTGTAGACATGCCGTTTTATATTGCGCCGTAGTTAGGCGGGATGTTGTGGATGCGCCGTGTTACATTGCGGCGTTGTTAAGCGGAGTACGGCGTTATACGGAGCGCAACGGGGTGGCCATTAGGCTGAGGGCGGCTAGGATAAGCTGGAAGCCGTAGGCCTTGTCGCCTGCCAGGGCCCTCCTCCACAGCCTTCTGAAGAGGACCTCATTTATCGCCAGCACTTCCCGGGCCTCCTCCACCGTGTAGAGCTTATCGGGCTTCAGCTCGGCGGCGCGCCAGAGGGGGTTCCGCGGGTCTTCCCAGCGCTTCTTCTGGGCCCAGAGGCATAGGGCAAAGGCAACGTCTCTCCCGTCTACGCGGCGCCGCCTGCCTAGGCCAAGGTAGAGGCGGAAGAAGGAGGCGGCGAGGGCGTCGAGCCAACGCGGCTCGGGGCCGAGCTCCTCTGCGAGGGCCTCCAGCGCCGGGGCCGGCAGGCTCAGCTCCTCCAGCTTAATACTCCCTTCCATCACTTTGATGAGCTCTTCTGCGTCTCTTACGGCGGCGGCCCGGCGTATAAGCCGCTCCACAGCTTCGGCGTAGGCGCAAGACGGCCCGTCTAGGCAGAGGGGGTAGTAGGCTGAGAAGGTTAGGGAGATCTGCATAAGCTTGCCGCAAACAGCCATCACCGCCTTATCCATTGAAAGACGTCTGGTGGGGCGGGGGATAAACCTACTCCTCCGTCTATAAGCCTACGCCTCAAGCTTCTTAAGGAAGAGTTCTACCAGCTTTGCTACATATGCCTCCGATGGGGCGATGTCGCCGAGCTCCCTCCTCAGCTGAGCCATCATCTCGCCGGTTCTTTTGAGCATGGCGTTTCTAATCCTCTCGCGGTCTCCTCCCCCAACAGCGGCGGCCAGCTCCTCCACAAGCCTCCTAACTATCTCAGGCCTTATCCTAACCATTGGGCCGGCGGGGGCCGTCTTGATGAGAACCGTCAAGACGCAGAGGTCGAAGTGGGTGTTGAGAAACTGCAAAGACTTCTTACAGCCCCCCTCCAGCACCACGTCGGCAAACGTCCGCACCTCAGCAAAAGGCCCGCTGTGCGTCCTGCTAGTCATGGCAACTCAGAAGCCTCGTAACGCACTCCTCTCCACAACACCGTCTCACCAGTCTCAGCACAGCTGGGTCGAGCCGCGCGGCGGGGGCATTATCGATGTCTACGGCGGCGCCCTTGTTTTTTGTGGTCGTCTCAGCTGTGACGTTAGCTGTGTCGTCTGGGCTGGTTTCAACTGTGGGGCTTTTCGGCGGCGCCAGGGGCTGGGGGGTTAGCTGTTTTCGCATGGCCTCGACCTTCTTCGCCACGGCTTCTTCAGTGAGGCAGATGTTTGGCGCCGCGTCGCAGAGACCGATGATGCTGAGTATTTCCCTGTTGAAGGCGACCCAGGGGAGGCTTCTTGTCCTCGCGATGTAGAGGAGGAGGGCCTCCAGAGCCTTCTTCTCCTCCTTCACGTCTACGTAGAAGGTAACAGGCTTACATTTGCCCTCCAGCTCTGGCGCCCACTCCACGTCGCCGTAGACGTAGCAGACGACCTCCCCCCGGAGGCAGGCCTCCTCAAGCGGCGTGGAGGAGTCTCGCCGCCTCACCGCGGCTATGTAGACTAGGGGGAAGCCTTCTTCGCATAGCCTCTCGGCGAGGCGGGGAGGATGCGCGTTTTTGAGAATCTTGACGCCGGGGGGAGGCGGGCCGGGGCGCTCCACCCAGGCGTAGCCGCCCTCCGTTAGAAAGCGGCGGAGTCCCTCTCTAAAAACATCAAGAGTCTCGCCGTGCATACTACCCATGTTTTGGTGGCAGAATCGGCGCGCCGATTTTGCCACCGAATTGACGTTCAACTTTCCTCCGCTTTAATACAACTGTGTCAAGAGAGGACCGGGGCGTAAACTTCCCCATGGCTACGTCTATGTGTGGCATCCGGACGTTGTCAAGCCAGTACAGCCACTCCGCCAACGCGTCGTTGTACCTATCTCGCGACTTTATGCTGGCCACCCACACGTAGCCCCTTGCGGCGAGGGCCCTCAGCTCTTCTGGAAATACCAGCGAGATGTAGCTGTGGGGGTTGTGCGACGTGGGGATGTCTTTGAGGTGCTTCAAGAGGGTGTGCGCCTTCCTCTGCCACCTCCTCTTGGTCTCGTCGAAGGGCATGAGCATGTAGGCGGGCGATATCTGAATCCACACGTCGTCTCTCCTCACCCCCGTCTCCACCTTGGGGAATTTCATACGGGCCCCCATCTCCAGCCTGCCGCGGAGATAGTCCTCCCACTCCCGCCCGTAACGCCCCGAAAACCTCACCCCCGCCAGGACGAGCCGCATAGCCGAGGGAGAAGACACGCTGTAATCCACGAGAGCGTCTAGACCGTCGACGCCCACAAACCTCGCCCCCTCCAAAAACGCCTCAATGCACCTCCAGCCCAACAGCTCCTCCCAGGCGCGGGGGTCGCGGTGGATCAATACCGATGGGTCTACATGCGGCCTACAAGCCACGGCCCCGCGTGCGGCTTTGCTACGCCTGTCAGCAACACAGCTGACTTCGCCGCCCCCAGCCCCGACGCGCCGCGTTGCATAAGCATTCACAACCCCAAATAAACACCCCCTAAAAAATACACTAGTAATACTAAACACAGACAAGACACCTCTCCAAAACTTCCCAAAAACACAATATAGAAATATATCATATATGGCTTGATAGTTTTTGTGAAGTCCCTCCCAGTTAGACCGCTGTGGCTACGGAGAGGTCACAGTAACGGCGCTAGTCCCGCAACTAACTATAGAATGTAAAAAGCAATGCCGACGCAGGTTTCGATGCTATTTAAGTATCATGCTTTATATACGCTTTGAATCTTAAAACCCCGTAAGTAACACATATATGAGGGACGGGGGCCTGGGTCCTGCGCCAGCCCTCATCAAGATCAGCGGCTCACAGCTCTGTCACGCCCCGCCCCCGTCCCGACGTATATACTTATGCCAATGTTTATAAAGATTATTCGTTGGTAATACTTTTGTTGGTAATACTCCTGTAATATTTCGTTCAAACTATAGTAATACTCCCTATATACCATAGTAATACTCACTATTCCTTTTGTTTTCGTCTCAGTTGCGACATGGTTAAGGCGTTGAGGACGCCGGAGGCGGGCGCACCTCGTGCTGAACGCATGTAGAGCTCTTAATCATCGAGTGGAGTCCGGCGAAGAGGGGTCTACACTGTTGGGAAGGGCAGAAAGCCCCTCCACGAGATTAAGGCGAGGATTGCAGGATGTTGCTGAAGCCGTGGAGCCCACGGCCGCTGTCAGCCGCATAAGCTGGCGGAGACACGCCGCGAGAGGCCACAAGTAGCGAATAGAAGACTCGTGGAGGGGGTCGCGAGGGCGCAGGAGCTGGAGAAGCGGCTATGCCGCCGGCAACAGAACGCAAGAGGGCTTGAGACCTGCCGCCTCACGGAAAGCCCAGCCGCGGGAGGCGCCGCTAGATGCGGTAATAGTATAGCTTCAACAGAGCCGACCTACACCCTTCGTTGTTTAAGTCGCCGCAGTTCTCGTAGACAGCGCGGAAAAGTGGTTGATCCACGGTGCACCCGTATACCCGGGAGCCCAGCAGGCTGTATTGTTTAACCGCGTCAGCTGTGCCCTCCACAGTCGCTAGCAATATGAAGACAAACAGTACCGTGGAGGGTGTGGACGCCAGGTTCTCCATAAGTGTTTTGCCGTCTGTCACCTCTAATAAGGGATACGTCTCTGGTGACTTACTCTCCATTTCCAATTTCGGACTATCGGCGGCTTCTTGATCACCTGCAGTAGACGCCACAGCATCAACGCAGTCTTTGGCATAGCCGCGTTCTTCAAGGGCTTCGTCTTTCTGCATGCGGCCAGTAAGCATTAATAAAGCCGGCCGAAGCTCCAGTGAAAGCTCAGTCTTAAGCACGTCTTCAACTTCTTCCAGCCTTGCCCCTCCCCACGCCGAAAAACCTAAGCATAAGCCGAGTAGCCACGGAGGCCCTCGGGTCGCAGTCCGGCAACCAGCGCCGCCCTTTCAACAACTTCACTGACTCCTCCATGTCGCTGAAGCACAGAAGCCCTTAGCTCTCTCGAGAAGATCATCCCAGCTCTCCGCGGCGAGGATGCGGTTCTAAGAGCAAATTTGCTAGAGACGAGGTAGATTTCCCAGTGCCCCAGCTTTCTGTCTATCTACGCCGCCTTTTCGAACTCCTTTGCGGTCTCTTCCAGCTTCCCCGCGTCTAGCTAGCCCCTCTCGTCAAGGGCGTGGTTTAGCTTGTAACGGGCTAGCTCAGCCGTGAACCAAGTCCTCAAATTTTCGATCACTTCCCCGGCGTCGCCCGCGGGGCTCCACGCTCTCACCCACTCGGCGAAGTCTTCATCGTTTTCCATAATTTTTCTCAACTCCTCTGGACGGGCCGCCGCCTCCTCCAGCGCGCTCCTCACCGCCTCGGTCTCTTTTACGAGGTCGCCTAAGCCGCAGTGCCTCTGCACAAGCGGCGCCAAGACTTCGTTGTGTAGCGCCGCGGCCAGCACATACGCCCCAGCTATAGTATTAAACAGGCGTTGCGCCGAGAGGCCACCCTCCGGCGCCGCGGCACCGCGCTTTTTAACCTCGCCGTACAGCCGGCACATATCAGCCACCGCGCTCTCGAGACGATCCTTAATGTCCTCCAAGTATCTTCTCAGCAGGTTTGAGTAGGCGAAGATGGCCTCCACCAGTAGACAGCGGCACTCTGCATCGAGGGGGCGGCTTCTGAGCTCTTGTAACGCGTCGTAGATGTACTGCACGGTTGCTGAATCCAGTATCATCAGCCTCGAGACGGCGGCCAGCAGATGGACGAATCTACGGGGTGCCTTCTCGCCCAAAGGACTCCACGCCAGTAAATTCGGGTACACGAGCACCAGATTGGTCACCTTTCGCATCGCGGTAGACGCCGCGTAAAGCAACAGGTCGGCTGCCTCTTCATCCACCTCAGCTTCGGCGGCCAACACGACAAGGCCCAAGGCGTAAAGGGCCTCAGGTGGCGTGAACCCCCTCCTTCTCCAGCTATCTACCAACGCCTTCAAGGTCTCGAGACTGATTGTGCTAACGGCGGCCTCAGCCGGCGCTCTCACCAAGTAGAGAAGCCCCGCGGCTTCGAACGCCAAGGGCGTTGATACGATAGGCGCAATTATGCCGTCTGCCGTCACGTAGTCATCCACTACGCAGGGCTCAAGCGCATCGCCCAACACAGCCTCTACCTCCTCGGGCAGATCCCCCCGCCTAGGCAACGACAGATGCGAAGCCCAGGCGTGGCCGAGGATAAAGGCCACCCTCTTCACACACCTACGTTTCTCTTCCTCGCTAAGTTGCGACATATCATCGGCAAGACCGCTCCTTATCAAATCAATAATTCTGCTAGAGTTTATCGCTTTCTCCTCTTTCTCTATTAAACCGCACTTTTTCAATTCATTAAAGCCGCCGACTAGCGCTTGGTAAAGCTCCTCAGGCTCTATCTTCTCCCTATTTACGGGGGAGAGCGCCGCCTTTTCTATCGCCTTCTCCAGAGTGCTGTGGTGCCACTTCGCAAACCATCTCACCACTTCGCTACTTCTGACTTCGTCACTGCTCTTTCCAAGATCTATCAAGATCTCCTTGGCGAGTTTCACAGGTATAGGCCCCATCAGCCCTCTAAGCACTATCAGCGGGGCGTAGACGTTTGCCTTCTTCCTATCGCCTCCCAGCACCGCGTACCAGATGTAGTCTAGGGCGAAGTCCACAGCCCTGCCCTGTGCCCTCCTCAACGCCTCAGCCACAGCCTCCCGCCGGCAGCCCTCCCTCTTCAGCCAGTCTCCCGCCAACGCCGCCACCAAAGCCCTGTTGTCGCCGTATTTCCCGACTTCTTTAGCCACCTCAGCCGCCACCTCGCCCGGACAACCGCTGTAGCTCTCCACCAGTCTCTGCAGAAAGATGATATCGTCACTGCGCACCTCCACAGCCACATGCGCCCCCAGCTTATCTTTCACAAGCGCGTACAAGTCGTCGCTAAGCACCACCACGCTTGCCACTCCCTCGTCATGCGCAACGTCCCTCACAGCCTCCAGGAGGGCGAGCTCCTCCAAGCCGGTACGCGGCCTATGCCGAGCCCCCTCCCAGGGCCTCCGCGGGTAGCGCCGCGGCTTGGAGGGGTCGAAGTAGAGGATGGGCTCCCTACCCGTCTCTCTAGTCGTGTCTACCTGTTCCACTAATGTATCAAAATCCTCTTTTTCCCTCACCTCCACAACCACGGCGCGGTCGCCTACGATCTTCTTCGCTAGGGCCACTTTCGTGAGTACCGACTTCCCCTCTCCCTTGGGGCCGTGCACCACCACCAGCTGACGCTGGCTTAGCTTTTCTGCCAGCGCCGCCTCGGCGGGGTGCTCCACGTAGACCGCGCGCTTCCTCGCCAAGACGTTCCCCACGTATATCTCGCCGTCGCCGAAATACACGCCCAGCTGCTCTGGCACGTGATATACGCCAACCTTAACCCCCAGAGGTCTCAGCCTCCCCTCAAGCTCGCCGTAGATCTTCTCAAGCCTTTCCACAAGCTCCTTCCTGAGCTCTTCCAAGTCGTCTTCGGTGGCTATGCGTCTTCTTTTGAGGCGGGCCAGGTTCTCCACGAAGGTGGTGAAGGACTCGGCGTCCATCCCCCACTCCAGCGCCAGCTGGTCGACAAAAGCCTCGAGGACGTCGGCCACCTCGCCGTCTTTCAAAACCTCCGCCGCCCTCTCCGCCCTCCTAAACAACTCGGCGATGCCCGCCGCCACCTTATCCTTAACCTCGTCCCGCCCCCAGCCCTCCAGCACCGAGTCGGCCAGCTTCTTTATGAACTCCAGGCCGGTTTTCTCCGCCAGCCTCTCAGCCAGCCTCCACAGCCCTTCGGCGGCAAGACCACCGAACGCGTAGCCCAGGAGGTCGCCTAGGGCAAGGACCACGGCGGCTCCCGGCACCGCCTTAAGGGCCTTTCCGAAGGCCTCTGCAAGCACGTCCTTAAGCCCCAGCCTGCCCGGGCTCAGCTCCTCCAGCGTCTTTCTAGCCTCTAGAAGTTTTTTCAGCTTTTCCTTGTCCGAGATCTGCAGAGGTTTGGGCGAGATGCCGCGGTACTCGCCTCTCGCCACGGCCTCCAGCCTGCTGTGCTCCACCTCGGCGAGGGCCCGCAGCTCCTCCTCCAGCTTCCCCGCCGCCTCGGCGTAGTACTTAGGCAGGTAGAGAATCTTCACCTGTAGATCCTCCCTCTTCGCCTCTCCAAGTCTCTTCACCAGCAGGACGGCCTCTTGGGTGCTTCGGGGCACCACGGCCACGCGGTAGACCTGCTCCCCAGCCCTCTTAAACTTCTCAGCCACGGCTTTCACAAGTTACTCAACGTCTCGGTAGCTGGAGACGCCGGCCTCCTTCCTGTAGGCATAGACCACATCCACGAGCTTCTCCTCCTTCAGGCGTTTCACCACCTCAAAGCGGGAGGAGCCCGGAGGGACGAAGACAACGACACCGCGGCGCAAGCCCTCCACTTCATCCCTCACCTTCCGGGAGACGGCGCAGACAAGCTCCTCCACATCCACACCCCCACTTTAAGCTACTATAAAAAGATGATACCATTTTAGAGATTTCTCTTAACCCACTTTTAGCTTATATCGGCGTGTAAAGACGGCTACTCGTCGAAGTACGTCTCTGTAATAAGTAATATAATTTTGGCCAATCTGATGTAATATTTGGGTGTAATCACTGGGCCAGTTTTATTTCGACTCTTTTTTGCAAACTCATTTACAAGCGTTACGATTGACGCTGGTGTCTCTTCAAAGAGCTTGTCAACTAAATAGGGATCGACGTCTCGGACGTACAGCGTCATGGCCAAAGCCGCCAGGGCGTGCAGAAGCCAGGTGGGGAGTGCAAGGGCCTGGGCACCTTCTATGGGTCTTCCATATTTGGCCAGAACTCTGAACAGGTCAACGGCGCGTTGCCCGGGCGGACACGCCTTAACTACTGGCGGGAGGTCTGGCGGCCACCGCTCGGAGAGGTATACCAATATACAACGCCCTTCCAGGACAACCACTGCGTTCCTCATGTCTGACCAGCGAAACGGTTTTAATAACAATTCACCATGCATAATGTGATTGAGACGCATCTGCTTAAGGCGTTTCTATACGCCGCGAAAAGGGACCTCGGCTACAAAGACTTCTTCCTCGCCGTAGCCGCCGTAGGCGGGGCGCCGGCCCATGCCGATCGCCACCTAACGGCGATGCTTAGGGAGCTGGTTCAGCTGGCTTCCAGGTCGCCTCCGGGGTGGCGCATCCCAAGAAACGCCATATTGGTGGACGGGCTGGGGCTGGCCGAGGCCTACTTCATATACAGGTCGCTTGCCGCCGCCGGCGTGCCCCCCGCCGTAGACGTAGGCGTGAACCTCCGCGGCGACACATACGGCTTCAAGCAAAGACTCGGCGTCGAGAACATGATCCAAGCCTCGCAGAAGCTGGAGGAGCTGACCCTCTTCACGTCAATAGACAAGGCGGTGCACAGCCTTCCGTCCATGCCGGCCGAGAAGCTGGCCTCGGCCATGGAGCGCGCAGTCGCGGAGAGGCTGAGGCTGATAGCGGAGGAGGCGCTGAGGAGACGCGCCTCCATTGCAACAGACCATGCATACGATGTGGTCTGCGCCCAAGATGGATGCAGGCTCTGCCATGGCCCGAGGTGTCCAGGTGCGCTGTCGAAGTTAGCCGTGGCGTTGTTGATGGGCTAGCCGCCGTAGGTGTACGTCCAACCGCCTGATTTGACGGTCACGCGCTTCACGTAGCCCTTAACAGCGTTAAGGAATGCGGCCAGCGTGTTGGGGTCTGCGACATCTAACACCACTTCCACCTCGGCCCCCTCGACGAGGGCGTCGAGAACTGCGTCGAAGTCCGAGAGGCGTCGCGCCTTTGGCGAGGCGGGAGAGGAGACGTTGGGCGCGGCATCGATTATCGTGGAGGTAGGCGGTTGCTGTAGCCGTTGTTCCATAGGCGCTTCTATTATCACGAGGTCGCCTACCTCCTTCACCACATACCCCTGCTTGCCGGCGTTTTCCCTCACCGTCTCCAGGAATATCCGGTAGGCATCTCTGGAGAAGATGAAGTATTGGCTACCGACCCTGGCTATGTATGTGGACTTCGGCAACTCCGCCCGGTCTCTCAGCTCGAATCTGCGGCCGAGGGATGCCGCCGTCTTCCCATCGTATATGAAATCCGTGCGTTGCGCAAGGGTGTTGAGGTAGGCGCTGATGACATCTCTCATTGCCGTGATTTCTTCTGCATGTAATGCCTCCAGGAGTCTCTCGTAGGCGACGCCCCTGCCGAGCTCTTTCCTGCCGACCTCCGGCCTGACTCTTGTCGGCTTCACGATGCCGTCCACCGGCGACTTGAAATACGCGGTGGACAGCGAGTCGGCCACTGCTTGCATCAATTCGCTGAAGACCTTGGAGCCCAGCTCCGTTGCGGCTTCCACCAGCTCCTGCCGGAAGGATTCAAGAACGCGCTCGTATATCTTCCTGTCGGGGATCATCTTCTTTACATGTTCGCTCTCCCTTGCTTCCAGATACTTCCTGGCGTCTCCCACGGCTTTTATAAACGCGTCGGCCCTTGCCAGCGCCGGGGTGAGCACGTCGTAGTTCGGAGCGACCGCCGCGACGGCTAAGGAGCTTCTTCCGACCTTCTCCAACGCCGACCTGGGATCGCCCGAAAGCACGACCACCAAGTTGAACACTCCGTCTCTCAGCTCCTTGGGGTCGAATGTAGCGGGATCCTCCACCACCACGAGGTTGCTCCAAGTCGGCAACATGGTCGCGTGCAGGAGCTCCTTCAGGCGGCGTTGCACCGCGTCCGCCGCCACCGACTTCACCGCTTCGTTGAAGGCCTCGCTCAAGAAGGCCCTTATGTTGAGAAACGGCGCCACTACATAGACGACCTCGCCGTTTTTCACCATCTTGACGTGCGGTAGCGTCTCCAACTTTTTGACAGTCTGGGCCGCCCTGTCCTTGGGCATGACATGTGAGAGCTCCTCCATGAGCCACCTTTCTGTGGAGGACACGACTCCTCTGTCGCCCGCCACCACGGCTGCCAACCTCTCGGCATCGCCGACCATAGAGCCCGTGAAGACCGCGTTGACCGCGTAGAGGAGGTCTTGGTCGCCGCCGACCCTGCCCCTAATTACGTCGTAGAGGGATTTGTACCTATGGGCGTCCGTGCCGAGAAGCGCGGATATGGCTGTCTCCGTCAGGTGTGCGGCGGTGACCTTGTTGTGCTCCGTCTCGCAAGCCGACAGTGCATAGGCCGCAAGGGCTTTAAGCAAGCCGCGGAGGTGGTGCGCGCCGGGGAAGAGGGAATCCTCCCTCAACACCTTCTCCGCAAGGTCGTAGAGACCGCGGCTGAAGTCATTTGGCGATAGGCCGAGCCGCTGGGCTACGATCCGCATGGCCTCGTCGGCGCTGACCCATCTGGATGCGGCCGACAGCTTGATTCTCTCCAGATCTCTCTCGAACTGTTCAACGAAGACGCCGACTCTACACGTTTCGGAGATGCGCTTCCATCCTCTGTAGTCGCTCCGGGCGCTGGCCATGAGCAACACAACGGCCGAATCGCCCGAGTCCGCCAGCGGTCTCCTCCTCTGTACCAACTCATATATAAGCCTGAGGAGGTGCACCATTTCGTGCTCTGGACTGTTGCAGTTCATGGCGGCGAAGCCGAAGAGCTCGTCCACCAGCACTACGACATTCGTCTTCGAGTTTATCGACTTGGCGAGGCTTACGTAATCGATGTGGGATGGGTTGTAGTCGGCGCTCTTTATCAAATCCGCCGCTGCGCGGTCTCCCGCCATCCTCAGCGACTCCTCGAAAAGCCTTAGCGTCTCCGCCGCGTTACCCGTCTTCAAATCCACAGCCAAGACGGCGGTGGGCATGTCCAATATGGCGATGTCCTCGCCCAGAAGCTTCTCCAAATCGGTTCTGAGCGCCCGTTCGTAGTGTGTCCACTTCTTTAGCGAGTAGAAGAGGTGGAGGAGGAGCGCCAGGAGGTGGGTCTTGCCGCTTCCCATGTCTGCGTCGAGGAGTAGCGCGGCGAATCTGCTCCGCCTAACCCTCATCGCGCCGAAGACCAGGGAGAACACGGTCTTCATGCTGTCGGTGGGGTACGTCAGCTCGATAAAGAATTGCGGGTTCGAGTAGTCAGACGTTACATCCCCCTTAAGGAGGCTGTGGACGAGGGAGCTGAGGGAGGGCGCCAACTCATCTACCGAACGCCCTACGGCGTATTCCTCCAGCCTGCTCTTTAAGCAGTTGCGCAGGCCGCTCATAGCAAAGATGCCAAGTTGCTACACTTTAGGTTCAGCTTCGCGCCGGCGGCCGAGATGATGAATTTGGCCAGCGCCTTTTCCTCCTCGCCGAATCCCCCGAGGCTGAGCTCCTTGAAGACGTCTGCCGCCGAGCGCACCATCCCCTTGGCGCATAGGTCGTCGGCTCTATATATGGCCTCGAGCACTGGGCAGATCGCCAGTTTGTGCCTCCCAAAAGCCACGTCGCGCGGCCTGGCCAACTCCCTCGCTTCGCCCTTCCCGAAGAGCAACCCCTCCAGCTGGGCGCCAAGCACTTGCGCCAACCTATTTGCAACATCGTACTTTACCCTGAGATTCCCATCTGAGAGCACCAACATGCATAAATACAGCTTGCTCCTCGGATCCAAAGAGGCCGACCTGGCTTTGGGGACGCCGTGCCGCTCCGCCAGAGCGTCCAGGAGGGCGTCCACGGCGATGGAGATGGCGGCCGACATGAGGCCCTTTATCTGCGTCCCGTCCAGCGCCTCGAACCGCGTGGAGGCGGCAAGTCCGTTGGCTATGGCAGTCACGGCGGCCTCCCCCAGAAGCCCCCGCTCCAGGAGCATATCCGCCGTCTTCCTCGCCTCGGAGTACACAGCTTCGCGGAACCGCGGATCGTCCGGCCCCTGGATCAGCGCCCTCCGCGCCGGCCCGGCCACCACCACGATGGACGTGTTGAAGGCAGACGATTCAAGCGCAACCCTCCTCTGCGGCGCCTGCGTCCACACCTGCCACGCCTTGATCGCCGAGAAGCCTGCGCGGTAGAGCCTGAAGAACAGCTCCTCCCATCCCTCCACCTTGCCGTATGTGTACCACAGGATGAAGAGGCCGTCCTCCTTCAAGACGGCCTCAGTGGCTCTGAAGAACCGCTCGATCTTATCGCCGAACCCGGAGCCAGGCGGCCCCCTTATTTCATGTGCCTTAGGCAGAGAGGTGCTTCTCGGCGTCCAACCGAGCTTGACGCGCTCCGGCGGGAACAGAATGTCCAGGACGGGCTCCAGCGCCGACCTCAGCACCTGCCAGAAGAACTCGGAGACGCCGGTGTAGTTGTGTTGCTCGTAGTAGGGCGGATCCACGTGCACCACATCCACGCTCTTCGGCGGCAAGTTCCTGTCCAGCTCCGCCGCGTCCCAGAGGTATATAGCGTCACCCTCGCCCCACAAGCCTCCCAGCGACTCCGCCAGCCACCGCAGAACCGGTAGAAGGCCCCCGCCCGTGAGGTGGAGCTTGCCGGACTCAGCCACATCCGCCTCGAATGCCCACGGCAGGTTCTGTGAATGAGGAATCGCCTCCACGAAGTCGTAGCCGGGCTCCAGTTTACGCGTCAATGCATATTGGCCCGTAATCTCGCGTATTGACTCTGTACCTGAGTCCCACTGTGTGGCTATATTGTTGTAATTAGCCATCTTGCCTATCCCGAGGGCCAGGTAGAGCGCAACGGCGGCTCCGAGCTCGCCGTGCTTTTCCTTCAGCTCCTTCGCCCTCTCTCTTACGTATTTGATGAGCTTATAGAGGGAGAGGAGCTGGCGGGGGTTGAAGAGGTGGTGCCAGTGGGTCAGTCCGGCCTGCACCATGGGCCTGAACACCTCGTTGTCCCTGTCTATTTGGGCCGTGGGGAGGACGAGGAGTGCGTCCTTCGCCTGCGCTAAGTCCTTGGCTACATCGATGAGTAGCTTGAGGTCTGCGTCGTTCGGCTCGCGGTAGCCGTTGCGCACCTGCACGGCCACGGGTATGTAGAGCCTCTTTATCTTCTCCTCGACGCCCTCTGACCTTCCTGCGAGGAGATCGCCTATCAGCTTCCTATGTTCCTCCGCCCACTTGCGTTGAAGCACCTGCTCGCTAAGGGGGGCGCCGCAGTGGGGGCAGACAGCTGGCGGCGCGTAGGGCTTGTCCTGAATTTTCGCTTTCACACTGCCGCCTGCGAACTCAAAGGCGTAGTATTTCGCCTTACCTTCTTCCTTGGAGAGAGCCGTGGTCTTGACCAAAGGCACCACACCGCCGCAGGTGTGCACCGTACCTCGGACTAATATGATGCCCTTAGCGTCGTCCGGGTAGTACTTGGCGAGCTCGCGTCTCGCGTAGTTGAGCAACTTCTTGGCCTCCTCTAGCGCCAGCTGGAAGAGCTGTTTGCCGTATTTGGCAGGGAACTCTATCGAGGCCCTGAGGAGGAGGTACGCTACGGGGTTTAAGTCGCCCGCCACGACTCTTAGCCCAAGTCTCTTAGCCTCCAGCGGTATAGAGCCGCCGCCAGCCATGGGATCCACGAAGAGCGGCGCGCGGTCGCCCAGCTTTCTCCTAAAAGCTCCTCTGTCGGGCTCAACGCCGAAAAGCGCATAGAGCCGCCCTTCGCTCTCAATCTTTCTCTTCAGCTCCCCCATGCCTACGATATGTAAGAGCTCCTGCACCGACAAGTCGGCCGGCAAAGCCGCCGCGGCGTTTAAGATGCGGGCTACCGCCAAGGGCTCCCTGGCGGGGTAGTAGTGCATGTTGTGAAGCTTCGGCAAATTGGTCCTCTTAACATCTCCAGTAACGCCGAGCACCTCGAGAACCTCGTCCATCAGCCAGCTCGGAAGGAGTTTCAAAAACGCCATCTCGTGCATAGCGAAGATGTTCATCTCCCTTACCGGTATCTCCCTCTCTATTAATTGCATGTGGAACTATATAAACTGAGATAAAAATATTTGGACGCTTGCACCCCATTAGGCAGATTGTCGGAGGCCGAAGCAAAAGGAATTTATTATGGTGTGTACAAACTTGTCATGAATTATCTCCTTCTCAAGGGGTCGCTTGAGAATTTTCTTCACAGCTTAGGTGATTTCGTGGGGAGGCGTTCTGAGTTGATTAGGCAGTTCCCCGTGGGTGTCTTCCTGTGGGGGGCCGGCCGGGTGGACAGCCGCGTCAAGGCGGGAGTCGGCGTGTTTCTCTACGTGACGAAGAACCAGTATAACGAGGGCGGGCTCGTCCTCTACGGCCGCCTCCTCGACGTGAGGGAGTTCTCGGGGAGGTACTGGCCCTCCGGCGAGTGGCACTACCTCCTCCCCATAAAGACAGAGAAGGCGGCAGAAGGCGTGGTGGAGAGCCCCAACGACCCGGCCAAATGGCGCCTGCCAGATAGGAGACGGCTGGAGGAACTCGGCGTAAGGATACTACCAGGCATACAGACGGTGAAGCCAGAGCTGGCGGAAAAGCTGGCAGAGCTACTGAAGCCGTTGCGGTAGACCCCAGTTAACTGCAGTGCGTAGTTATGTGAAAATTAATGAAAAATAAGAGGCACGAAAAAACAAGGTGTAGAAGAGAGGCGTTATATGAGTCCTTCCCTCTTGCTCAGCTCCACGAGTATCGAGTGCATCTGCTTCACGGCCTCCTCTGCGGTGATGGCGTCTTGGAAGTACCGCGCGACGACTTCGTTCAGCCGCGGCTGGGCGGCTACCCAGATCGGCGACGTGCGGGCCGGCGTACCAGCCTCCGCTACCTTAGCGTAACTATCCGCCAGCCTATTCCGCTTCCGCACCTCGGGATCTGCATACACGGTGACTCGGGTGAGCGGCATCCCCACCTCAAGGTGGGCCTTCAGCTGGCCCTCGTAGGAGGTGGCAACCCTCACGTAGGCCTTGGCCGTCTCCTGGTTTCTGCTGAACTTAGGCACTATGTAGTACCACACGCCGCTGAGGGTGACTGGCCCCTTTCTGCCGGGGAGGGGCATGACCTCCACCTTCCCCACCACCTTGCTGCGCTGGGGGTTGTCCACGTACTGGATCCAGCCATTCCATACAAAGCCCGAGGCGGCTTCGCCTTGGTACACAGACTCGTGTATAGAGCGGAGGTCTGGCCAGTTGGTGATCTGCGGGTGGCCGTTTTTGACTAAGAACTTCGCCGCCTTCAACGCCTCAACCGCCTCCTGCGAATCCAGCACCGGCGTGACGCGGTCTTTGGGGTCGAAGAAGGCGCCGCCGTATGCCAACAGGAGTACCGCATATGCGTCTCCCGCCGCCCCGGCGGCCTGCCCCCGCGTGAAGTTGCCGGTGAAGCCGTATATCTTCGGCGCAAGCCTCCTCTGCACAGTCTCAGCTATACGCATGATGTCATCCATAGACTTGGGCCTGCTCTCCCCGATCTGCTCCAACACGTCTGTTCTGTAGAAGTATAAGAGGAAGTTGCCCAGTATCGGCACTGCCCAGAGGCTGTTGCCCGCCTTGACAAGCTCCAGTAGCTTAGGCGGAAAGCCCGAGAGGTCAACTCCGTCTATGACGACGGCCCACTGTTTAAACTCCATGATCCAGGACTCTTCAAGGTACATAACGTCGTAGTCGGCACTGCCCCTCTGCATGGCCAGCTTAGCCGCCTGGTAGAGGTCGTCGTAGCCCTTCGGCACGTACTCCACAGCCACGGAGGGGTACCTCTCTTTGAAATAAGGAATAAGCCCCTTTTCGTGGGCCTCTTGCTGATAGTCAGTCCGGCCCACGATTACCAACTTGCCTTGGGCGGCGCCGGTCGTAGGCGCGGCCGACGTCTGCGTAGTTGCCGTCTGTGCAGAGGCTTGGGTTGTTGTGCTGGGGGGTTGGGGCTGGCTTAGTTGCCAGAGCACTCCGCCGGCAACTGCGGCAACGGCGGCTCCGCCTACGGCCATAAGCAACTGCCTTCTGGACATCTTTCCACCTTGAGACATAGACGGACCTGCGGCAGGGATTATATCAATTGTCCATATGGTGGGGCAGGCGGAGCCGGCGGCTGGGTAGGCGGGAGACGGAGTGTTAAGAAGCTGTGTCATATGAAGAGTGTTTCTGCTAGACGCGTCTATAGAGTGGGAAGGAACGGGGGCAGGTGGAAAAAGCTAGTGTTTTTGCCGCGTCTCCGTCTTTTTAACTATTAGCTCTCTGCTTAGAGTCACCACCCGGGTTATGCCCAGCGACAGCGCTTGGTTCACCTCTAGGGGGCTGGTGACGGGCCCTATCATGATTTTCATTTCTCTGGAGAGGGCGTATTTGACGTGGCGGGCGGTGGGGAAGCCGTTGCTTATGTCGAAGTAGACCGCCCTTG
>WYEB01000296.1_pt1 | contig 18622 bp, 19 predicted proteins | sample 6343061 | NCBI WGS metagenome assembly WYEB01 (sample SAMN13812332, study PRJNA600296) | hot springs metagenome | biome: ENVO:00000051; feature: ENVO:00002007; isolation source: sediment sample from Evening Primrose shelf | place: USA: Yellowstone National Park, Evening Primrose Hot Spring ... | reverse complement strand
TATATTTTCTAAACAAGTGATAAGACTGAATGGAAGGGTCTATAAGGATTTTAGCAAGATTAAACACTGGTGTGTTTGTTATATAGGACATAACATACAGGCAAGCTATTTGTAAGTCTGAAACTTTTGGCGGTCTTCCTACTTTCACTTGTTTTTCACAGTCTGACAAGACTATAGAGATGGACAGAAGGACTTGTTGGTATAAACTATTAAGGTAGTTCATTGTTGCGCCTCCTTAGTGGGATTTGAGGGTATTATAAACCCCTGCCCACTAAGGGCTTTTTTCAGAAGATTTTCTTAGCTTTTCTGAATTTCTCACCCGAGGTATATTTTTTAAGAAGGATTATAATTTATTTGCTATGGACAAATGGGAAAAATTTTTAATAGAGCTTTCAGATAGAGTTATTGAGGGCGAAAAGCTGGGTAGAGAGGAAGCCCTTGCTATTTTACAAACGCCCGACGAATATATAGCCCTTCTGGTGTATCTTGCCCAAAAGGTCAAACATCACTTTCATGACCCTAACAAGGTGGAGCTCTGTTCAATAATAAACGCCAAAAGTGGGGCTTGCTCGGAGGACTGTAAGTTCTGCGCCCAGTCTAAGTTTTATAAAACTCCCATAAATGTTTATCCTTTGGTGCCAAAGGAAGAGATTGTGGAAGGTGCCTACAGGGCAGTGGAGTTTGGGGCAAACAGATACTGCGTAGTTTTGAGTGGGAAGTCTGCCACACCGGAGGAGGTGGAAAGGATTAAAGAGAGCGTGGAGGAAATAAAAAAGGTAGAAGGTTTACCCATAAATGTGTGCGTGTCTGCGGGCACACTGGATGAGGAGTCCCTCCTAAAGCTAAAATCAGCGGGTGTCAAAAGGACCAATCATAACTTGGAGGCTTCCAAGAATTTCTTCCCAAAGATCGTCAGCACTCACACTTGGGAAGAGAGGTATGAAACCATAAAGAGAATAAAAAGGGTGGGGCTTTCCACCTGTTGTGGGGGCATCTTTGGGATGGGTGAGTCCGATGAGGACCGGGTAGATTTAGCCCTAACCTACAGGGAACTGGAGGTGGATTCTATACCCTTGAACTTTTTGATGCCCATCGAGGGAACGCCCTTGGAGAAGGCACCGGGTGTGGAGCCATTGGAAGCCCTCCGTATAATTGCCATGTTTAGATTTACAAACCCAAAGGCAGAGCTAAGGCTCTGCGGTGGGAGGGAACAAACCCTCAGAGACTTTTACGGCATGGCAATGCTAATGACCAACGCCATGATGGTAGGGGGCTACTTGACAAGGGCAGGAAGGGACATAAAGAAGGACTATCAGCTCATAAAGGATCTAAAGCTTGAGAGGCTTGAAAAGGTTTTGGAATGATTGAGGTCTGCGATGGCTATGAGAACATGCAAAAAGATTATGAGAACTTCCTGCGGGCTGAAGAGGGTGGAGGACCTTTTTTTAGGCTTTACCTTTGGAAGAAACCCGTCATCAGCTTGGGATTTCACCAAGAACCAAGGGATTTTCCTGTGGATGTGGTAAAGAGACCTACCGGTGGTGGTGCCCTTCTGCATGGATGGGACATCTCCTTCTCGGTGGTGGACGTAAAGGAAATGTGGGGCAAAAGCCCAAAGAAGATCTACCTCAGGCTTATGGGACTTTTAAAGGAGAGCCTTGAGCGTTTAGGTCTTTCCCTTGAGCTTTCCAACTACGAAGGCTCTTACAGGGAATACTTTTGCCTATTCCAGCCTACCTTTGGGGAGATAACATACAAGGGAAAAAAGTTGGTAGCCTGTGCTCTGAGAGTGGGGAAAAGGGGTTTTTTGCTCCACGGGAGCCTTTTCTGGACTCTGGACTATCTCAAAGCTGAGCAAATAATGGGTATCCCAAGTGAAAGGCTCAGGGATAGGATGATCACCTTTGAGGAGCTATCAGTCTCTTGGGAGGAACTCCTGAAGGCTGTTGAGGATTTTTTCACAAGGGTTATGCTCTGCAAAGCGAGCTATGGCCTTTGAAAATTCCTCCCTGTTGGAAAGGATTTTTTCCAAAAGCTTTAGAACAGTGTTAAGCTCTGCTTCTTCTTGCCTTATAACCAATCCACCTCCAAGCTCTTCTATCTCCTTGGCGTTGTAATACTGATGATCTCTGATTGCATGAGGGAAAGGGACAAACAGGGCAGGAACTCCGTAGAGGGAGAGCTCAGCTATGGTGCTGGCACCCGCCCTACTCAAGGCTAAATCGCAAGCTCTGTATATCAAGCCCATGTTTTCAGTAAAGGGTAGGACTAAGACGGGCATGTTTTTGTAGGCGTCTTTGAACCTTTCGTAATCCCTCTCTCCTGTTATATGCACACCTTGAAAGCCCGCCCTTTTAAATATCTCAAAGGCTAAGTTGTTTAGAAAGACAGCACCCTGACTGCCACCCATCACCAAGAGAGTTGGCTTGTCAGAAAGGTTTAACAACGCCCTTGCCTGTTCCTTGGAGAGTTTTAGCCCATCTATTAGAGCCCTTCTCACCGGCAAGCCCGTTTTTACAACCTTTTCCTTTGGGAAAAACTTTTTGGAGTATTCAAAGGATACAAACACCCTTTTGGCAAACCTGCTGAGAAGTTGATTGGTAGTACTTGGGATAGAGTTCTGCTCGTGAAGAAAGAGGGGAGTTCTTTTTAGCACGGAGGCAAGACCAAGGGGAAGGCTCGCATAGCCACCAAAGATAATGCTAACATCCTTCCTTTCAAGCTTTTGCAGAAGAGACAAAGAAGAGGAAAAAATACTATAAAGGGACCTTAACTTTTCTACGGGGGACCTTCCCAAAAAAGGATACACCTTTAAAAATTTTCCCTCCACCGGCAGTAAATGGCTAAGTTTTCTTTCTATACCTCTCTCCGCGCCTATGAACTTACAGGGAATTTCCCTCTCCAAAAGGCACTCTATTAGAGCCAACGCTGGAAAAAAGTGTCCTCCGGTTCCACCGCCTGCAATGTAAAGCATTTCAAAAAGAATACCACACCAAGCCTAAGTATTCCCTTAGGGCTTTGTAGCTGTCTGCAAAGACGCCCATTTTTGGCAAAAGGCTGTAAAGATTATACTTCATATCCCTCTTAAAATCGGTAGGGTACGGAACCACCTCCAAGCCCGCTTTTTGAAAGGAAAGCAACGCCCTTCTCATATGGTAAGCTGAACTCACCAATATTATTTTTTTACATCTCAGTCTCTCGCAGAGCTTTTTTACCTCTTGGGCGTTCTCTTCTGTGTCTTTGCTGTTCACGTCCGTGTGGATTTTGCTTTTATTCACACCTAAGGTTAAGAGGAGTCCCCTCATGATCTCCGCTTCCGGTAAGGTACCGATGGAGGCACCACCTGAAAGTATGATGGGAAGGTCTGTCTGTTTGTGAAGCACAAAGCCCGTAAGCAGTCTCTTTGTGGAATCCTCTTTGAGGATGCCCGTGTTGTAGGCACCACCACCTAATATTACTATGGCATCCCCCTCCGGTTTGGAGGGCACAGGGTATGCCTCCTCCAAAGGTTTATAAAGCACATCCTTTATGGGCTCTATTGAAAGCAGATAGACGAAAAGGGCAAAGGAAAAAGCAATAAGTTTTGCGAACTTTCTCTTGGTTAAAATACCAAGGAGCACAAAAGCTATTACCAAAAGCCCGGGTGGAAGGATAAAGTAAGCAATCAGCTTTTTCAAAAAGAACATCAGGGTCTTCTTCTGGTGGCAATAAGCACTTCTTCCACCTGCTTAGCCTTTGCTATGTCCATCAAAGAGACCACAAACTTGTGGGCGGTATCCTCGTCTGCTTCTATTATCAGTCTTTTTGGCTTTTTTTCTTCAAACACTCTTGCCAACTCTTCTAAAGTAGCCCCTTTACCTTCGTAAAGATATTCTCCATTTTTCAGAACTTGAACCCTAAGCACTTGCGTGATCTGTTCCTTTTCGCCTTCTTTGGCAAAGGGAAGTTTGACCGCCAACAGGGTTATGGGAGATTGAAAGGCAAGCACCGCCAAAAAGAGGAAGACCGCCAAAAGGGTATCCACCAACGGAACCACATCTATGTATGCCCTCTCATCAAAGCTTAGCCTACGCCTCCTCACGGTAATAACCTCACAAACTCCAACAGTTCCTCCTCCAAGCGGTTCAGAAGGTTACTTCCCCATATTCTAAAGACCCAATAGAAGAAGAGGGCTGGAATGGCAACCGCCAAACCCGTCGCCGCAGCCACCAAGGCTTCACCGATGCCCGACGCAAGAAGGTTCAGGGCAGTTTCAGACTGGTTTATAGAAAAGGCGTTGAAGACCTTTATGAGCCCCGTAATAGTTCCAAAAAGACCAATCAAAGGAGAAAGGCTAGCAATCGTTGAAAGAAGGGCTAAGTTCTTTTCCACCTTTGGCACCAAAAGGTCAATCTCTGTTCTCAGAGCTTCTGTTAGCCCGTTCTTGGGAACCTTTCCACCTTTGAAGTCCTCCAGAACCCTCAAAAGGGCTTTGCTTCCCAGGGATGTATCTAAGGAAAGCAGCTTGATTGCACCATCAAGGTCTCCGTTCCTCAGCAAATTTTTTGCCTCTTTTAGGTTCTTTGAAAGAAAGTTTGAAGAGCGTAGGTTTATCAGCCTTTCTATGGCTACAGCCCAGGAAACCACAGAAAGCAAAAGCAAAGGATACATAACCAATCCGCCCGTCTTCAAAAGGGCAAACACTCCCTCCATCATCGCACCTCACATTTTGGAAGTTCTCTTTTTAACCTTTCAATTTTAACCCTTTCTTCCCGAGAAAGGTTATTAGCATCCACCCTTTCAAGAAAACAGCTAGCATCCCTTCTTAAACGGAGCTCCAAGAAGATTTGGACACCTTCCAATATGGCTGAGTTGTATACCTGAGCACCTTTGTTTTTTAGGGATATGTCCACAAGGTACTCGAGGGCTTCCTTTGGCTTTCCTTCCGCTTTTAAGAGTTTTGCCATTTCCAACTTGGCTTTGGCGGAGAGGTTAATGTCTTGACTTCTTGTGAGGGCAGTCAAGATGTTTCTGTCCTTGGTGTTCTCATATATTTTCCATAAAGTGTTATCAAAGGAGGGACTTCTGTAGCCAAGGCTGATCAACTGGTTGGCGATGGCTCGGGCTTTGTCCCACCTTTTAATGTTTGCATAAATCTGCATTGCCCTCTCCTTATCTGACAGGTCTCCGCCTTCCAAGAGCTCCGCCGTGCTTTGTTGATCTCCAACCTCTTCATATAGCTTTACAAGCTCCCTCCTTGCAATGGCAGACTCTTCACTGCTTCCTTCTTTATACACCTTATAAAGTAGCACCGCCTTGTTTCTTTTGTCCTCTTCAATAGACGCCAATTTTAGCAATGCTTTGTATTTTAAGGGCGAGCTTCCTTCAAAAAGCTCTATCAGGATTTTTTCAGCTTCCTTCTTTTCTCCTCTCTTTATGAGCAGGTCTGCCAACTGATACTTTAGCTCTGGGGCATAGGGAGAGTTAGGTTCCTTTTGAAGATAGCTCCTTATAAGCTTTTCCCTATCGCTTGGGGGCAACTCCCTTTCTTCCATTCCCAAAAGGGCTAAAGTAGCTTGGCTGGCCAATGGGTCCTCTGGAAAGCTCTTTAAGACTTCCCAATAAACTTCCTTTGCGGAATCCACCTTCCCCAAGTTATACAGGGCATCTCCAGTTTTCATGAGTGCCCATACACCAAAGGGACTATCCTTCGGAACTTTTTTAAAGTAATCTATAGACCTCTCATATTCGCCCTCCATAAAATAGCTCAGCCCCAAAAGGTATAGTTCTTCGGGAGAACTTTCTGTAAGGAAGCTCCTTGCTAAGGAGGGTTTGCCCAAAAGGAGAGCGGACTTTGCCTTTAAAAGCCTTGCCTTTGGATGGTCTATCCCTTTAAGAACTTTTAAAACATCCTCGTATTTTTTAAGGTTATAGTAGCACAATGCCCTGTAGTAAGGGTCATCAAAATAGCTTAGGGCTGAAAGCCAATCCCCTTTTCTAAAAAAGCTCCAACCTAAGTATTCCTTATAGAGCTCCGGATGACGTTCCCTTACAGCCTTCAGTGGTTCATCCATGGGCAAATCAGCCCAATAAGCACTTTCCAAAAGCCAGAGGTAATCTTCTCTATCCTTTTCCCTTTTGCCCTCCAAAAGGCTATAGGCGGTCTTGTAGTCGCCCATTCTAATAGCAGAATAGACTGCGTATTTTATGTTTTTAGCTTCAAGAAAGTTAGAAAGGGCAAGCTGATAGTCTCCTCTGTTGTATGCTATAATTCCCGCAAGCTCCAAAAAGCTGGGGTCCTTGGTTATGTTGTATGTGATCCTAGCCAAAAGCACATCCCTTTGGGCTATTTGAGAGTAAAGGGAATTGGCGTATTCTCTGTTTATGGTCTCAAGGAGACTGGCATACTGATAAGCCCTGTTGGTATCCTTCTTCTGCAGGGCTATAAGCCCAAGGTAGTACAGAGCGACACTTCTGTAGGGTTTGGTGGGTTTTGAGTATTCAAGGAGTAGTTTTTCCGCCTCATCCAGCTTTCCTGTCTGAAAGAGAACAATAGCCCTTCTCAGAGTGGTGCTGTCTTTGTATTCTTCTCTGACTTTCCCTTTAACGAAGTCCAAAACATAATTGCAATAATTTTTAAACACAACCTCTTGACAGTTGGGCTCCCTATAGGTTTTTCTCTCTTTAATCTCGTAAATGGCACTCCACAGGGGGTTTTCGTTTTTAGGAACACTGTCCTTCAACTCAAAGTTCAGGGCGTAATAGAGCTCGCAGGCGGAATCTCTGTATACGTGCGGAAATCTACAGGAATTTTCAAAGAATTTGAGGGCTTCTGACCTTTGCCCTTTCTCAAGCTTCATAAGACCGAGCACATACTCCGCCATAGGTCTATAGGGGGAAGACATTGTTAAAATTGAGCCAAGCTCCCTTTCTGCCCTAAGAAAATCACCCTTGAGGTAGTAATCAACCCCAACTTTGTATGCGATGGCATCCTTGGGTTTCCCACAACTCAAACCATCTCCTTCCACCTTGGCGACCGGTATAAACTCCATCTCCTTGGGAGGTTCTAAAAGCCTTGGGGACAAATCCATAGGCTCAGACCCTTTCAGTGGAAGGTTCTGAGGGGGGCTCAGTTTGGGCTTTTCCTCCACCTCTTTGGCTATGATCTCCACCTGAAGGTCAAACTCCTTCTTTATCTGCGAGAAAGCTATTAGCAACAAAGATAGACTAAAGAGCGTGATGAGCCTGAACATACCACTCTCCCAGGTGACAAGTTATGTTTAACTTTACTATAACATTTCTTTTTTCTTCCATATGCACCAAGCTATAGCTGGCGTTATCACAGCCAAAAACCCAAAACTTTGAAAGGTCTATGTTCAAAAGTGCACAGAGCATAGCCCTTATTGGAACCGTGTGGGAAACTATAGCCACCGTTTGTCCCCAGTGTTTTTCTCTTATAAACTCCAAAAAGTCCTTTACCCTCTTGAAAACATCTTGCAAAGATTCACCCCCTTCAAACTTTACGCGGTGAGGTTCCTCAAGCCACATTCTGAAATCCTCCGGAAATCTTTCCTTTACCTCCTCCACAAGCATACCAGACCAAACCCCATGGTCTATCTCTATGATCCTTCTGTCCTCTATAATCTCTAACCCTTGCCTTTTGGCAATCTCTTGGGCAGTTTGATAGGTTCTCTTCAGGGGGGAAGAGTATATAACATCTATTTTCTCCTTCTCCAGAGCCCTACCCAAGAGCTCTGCCTGTTTTAGTCCGCGCTCAGAAAGCCCAGGGTCCAAAAGCCCCTGATATCTACCTATTGGGTTCCACTCGCTCTCTGCGTGCCGAATTATAAATAGCTTTACCACAACCCACCCTCTGTTAGCACCTCGGAGTAAGCCCTCACACCCTCACCCAGACCATCAAACAAGCCAAGCCTCTTTAACACCACCTCCAACATACCCACCAGCATGAGCCCATCCTTTGGGTCTACACCCATATGGGATATCCTGAATATTTTACCCTTTAGCTCATCCTGCCCGCCGGCAACTCTCACTCCATACTTCAAAAGGAGCCTTCTTATGTCCTCTGCCATTGGGGAAAAGACTGAAGAAACTGAGATGGAGGGCTTTTCTGCAAAGGGCTTTAGTCCAAGCACCTCCACCGCCCTGAGCGTAGCCTTTGAGATCAGCCTGTGCCTGTTTTCTACCCTTTCCATACCCTCCTCCAAGAGCATGCTGAGGCTTTCCTTTAGGGCTAAGATCAAACTTATAGCGGGCGTCCAGGCGGTCTGTCCTTCTATCTGCTTTTTTAGCTCCTTCTTTACGCTAAAGTAAAAGGCACGGTCCTTTAGCCTTCTTTCTGCCCTTTGAGAAAACCAAAGCACAGAAAGTCCCGGAGGCAAAAGAAGGGCTTTTTGGGAGCCACCAACTAAAACATCAATACCCCATTGGGAGGGTACGATCCTATACACACCCAAGGCGGTTATGGCATCCGCCACCAATAAAACCTCCCGATCCCTGCACAGCTCACCGATCTCCTTTGTGGGATGGTAGGCACCAGTGGAGGTCTCTGAAATTTGCAAAAGGACACCCCTACAATCTGTATGCTTGTCCAGAAGCTTTTTCACTTCCTCCGGGTCGGCGGATTTACCCCATTCAACCTTATACTCTATGGACTCCAAGCCCCAGTGTTTTGCCAGATGTAGCCATCTTTCCCCAAACTTTCCACCGTTTATAACCAGAACCTTTTCCCCCTGCTCAAAGAAGTTCAGGATGGCAGACTCCATAGCACCGGTGCCTGAGCTGGCAAAGAACACAAAGTTTTCGGAGTCTTCCTCCAACAGCCTCTTAAAGAGTTCTCTGACCTCCAGAAAACTCCTTTTGAACTCCTCCGTTCTGTGATGGATGATCTGCTCCCCTAAAACCTTCCTTACCCTTTCGGGAATTTCCACAGGACCGGGTGTAAAAAGTCTCTCCTTCATCTTTCCCTTTCTCCTCTTATGAACTCCTCCACCATCTTCTTTGCTTGCCAGTCAGGATATTGGATGGGTGGATGCTTCATGGTGTAGGCACTTATGGAATACAAAGGACCGCCTATGCCCCTATCCCTTGCCAACTTACAGCACCTTATGGCATCTATCATAGAACCCGCACTGTTTGGCGAGTCCTCCACATCAAGCTTTAGCTCCAAGGATATGGGCACATCACCAAAAATCCTTCCCTCTAACCTTATGTAAGCGATCTTTCTATCCTTTAACCAGGGTACCCAGTCGGAAGGTCCTATGTGTATGTTTTGGTCTCCTATATCGTAAGGAAGCAGAGACTCTACCGCCTGAGTTTTTGAAACCTTCTTGGTTTTTAGCCTGCTCCTTTCCAGCATGTTCAAAAAGTCTGTGTTTCCGCCAAAGTTTAGCTGGTATGTGCGGTCTATCTTTACGCCCCTGTCCAAAAATAACTGCACCAAGGTTCTGTGTACTATGGTTGCACCCACCTGGGACTTTATATCATCTCCCACCACCGGTATGCCTTCACTTTCAAACTTCTTTGCCCACTCTGGGTCAGAGACTATAAAGGTAGGCATACCGTTTATAAAAGAGACGCCCGCCTTCAGGCACGCAGTAGCGTAAAACCTCGCAGCCTCTTCTGAGCCCACGGGCACATAATTTATGAGTATTTCTGCACCGGTATCCTTTAGCACTTTAACCACATCCTCCAGTTCGTCTTCTTTTTCATCTGCAAGCACAAAGGTCCTGTCGGGTGGGTAATTCTTCATATGCTCCGCAAAACCGTCCAAGACCTTCCCCATACGCACCTTTACACCAGTCTTCGGCACGTTTGGTTCAAAAATTGTTGTACAGTTGGGTGGAGAGAATATTGCCTCTGAAACGTCCTTTCCTACCTTTCTTGCGTCTATGTCCCAAGCAGCCACCACTTCAATATCCCAAGGTTTGTACCCTCCTACGTCCTCAAACATTAAACCACCTACTCCTTGACCTTGATTTTTTTGGTAGTAATAGATACCCTGAATCAAAGCACTTGCGCAGTTGCCCACACCCACTATTGCTACCTTGATTTTTTTACCCATTCCAAACCTCCAAGAATCTTAAATAACTATTATACGAAGGCCTAACTCTTTGGTACCCTATAAAATAAGCCTAACACCCTCGCACCTACAAGAGCCACGATCCCAAAGGACCAAAAGAATACATCCATCCCAGAAAGCTTTCCCTCAAATAGATGTAGCATAAACTCCCTTATAACAAAGGCTATTAGGACTTCCAATAGTATATCCACCCTAACCCTTTCGTGTTCAAAGAAGTCTATAAAAGCCCTTATAAGCTCAAGCACTACAATCAAAGAGAGTACGTTGGTAACCAGCTCTTTAAAACCCAATCTGACCGTAGCTTCTGTGATGGTAAGACCAAGCTCCGAAACCGTCCTGAATATACCTACAAAGAGCCCAATTATGAGAGTTATTATGGTTATATTAAAAGCCAGTCTAACAAACTGCTTGTATAGTTTAGATATGGTGTCCTGGAACATTTCCTACTGGTTTATTTTAATGTATACGTCGGGTGAGAAATTACCCTTCCAGCCTTTCTGAACTCCTTCCACAAAGGTATATTTTCCTTATCTTATTTTTTTATGCTGGTCAGGCTGAGCATAGACAAATTCCTTCTCATAGAAGGGCAGGAGCTCTTCTTTGACAGAGGTCTCAATGTGATCACGGGCGAGACGGGAACAGGAAAGTCTATGACCTTTTCCGCCCTTTTGTTTTTGATGGGGGAGCAGGGTGATTACGAGGAAGGCACTGCGGTAGAGGCGGAGATAGTTTTAGAGGATGAGGAGTTTATCCTAAGAAGAGAGATAAACAGAGGAAGGAGTAGGTTTTACCTCAATGGGCTCAGTAGCACCCAAAAGGTGGTCAAGGAAATTCTCTCGAAGGCTTTACTCTTCCAGGAGCAGGATGACAGGCTAAGAATTTTAAGAAGGGACTTCCAGAGGGACGTCTTTGACAAAAGCACGGGAGCCATTGAGCTGAGAAGGGAGTTTGAAAAAATCTACCAGCAGTTAAGGGAGGTGGAAAAGGACTTGGAGCAACTTGCCCACCTGGAGAGGGAAAAGGACCTCCGGCTTAGAATACTCAAGGAGGAGCTAAGGGATATTGAAAAGGTGGGATGGTCGGAAGAGGAGTACGAGAGGGCTTTAGAAATTCTAAAAAAGTACGCAGAAGGGGAGAGGATCAACAGGCTATCCCTTGAGGGGGTTGCGCTGTTGGACGAAGTGTTAATACCCGGTTTGAAGAACTTGGCAAAGCTCTTGGAAGGCTTGGGGTTGAGCCAAGAAAAGGAAAGCCTCACGCAAATTCAGGAGGAATTTCTTGAACTCAGAAAAAGGCTCTCCAACCTTTACGAAAGCTGGGACCTTGAGGAGATAGACCGGCTCAACCAGAAGGTCTTTGCGGTGCAGAGCTTGGAAAGAAGATACAAAAAGAGCTACAAAGAAGTTTTAGAGCTCGCCAAAGAGCTCAAAGAGGAGATAAAAAGGTTAGAAAGTATAGAGCTGAACCTTGAAGAGCTTCAAAGCAAGAGAGAAGGGCTAAGGGCTAAGCTCAGAGAGGTGGGGCAAAGGCTCAGTGCCAAAAGAAGGGAACAAAAGCCTGTTTTTGTAAGCATGGTAATGGATAGCTTGAAGGAGCTTGGTTTGGAAAAAGGAGTCTTTGATGTACTCTTTGAAGAAAGGGAAGGACCCTTTGGCTTTGAGGATGTAAGATTTTTGTTTTCCTCCTCCGGGGGAACACCCAAGGACTTGGCAGAGGTTGCCTCGGGCGGGGAAGTCTCCCGTTTAGCCCTGAGCTTATTTTTGCTATCTCCGGCAGCCCAGACTTACCTTTTGGACGAGATAGATGTGGGCATAAGCGGAGAGACCTCCCTCAAAATGGCAAAGTTTTTGAAAAGGCTATCCTCAAAGATGCAGATTATAGCCATAACCCACTCGCCCGCCCTTGCTTCCGCAGGAGACAAACACTTTAAAACATACCGGGAGGGTAACCAGGTCTTAATAAAAGAACTTGAAGGAGAAGAGCGTCTGCAAGAGGTGGCAAGGCTCATGGGCATAATAAACAACCAAACCCTTAAAGGTGCGGTGGAGCTTATGAAGGAGGTGCGAAACAGTTGCTAATTTTCGTTCAAAAATTATATAATTGCAGTTCAGCATGACAACAAAACTTTTGAGTGTAAAAAACAAAAATGACCGCAATTTCGTAACGGTAGAGTGTTTATTGGCATTTGATAAAGACGAAGATAAGGAGAAGGTATTAAACCTAATGCGTAAGTTCTCCTCAATGGTCAGGTTTGCCTATAAAAGACTGTTGGAGAAAATGGAAAGAAAAGACCTGAAAAAACTGTTAGCCCAAAAGTATGGAGTAAACACACGGTATTCGGATTCCGCTATATTTCTGGCACAGCAAACTCTGGACTCTTGCATAGAAAAAGGGCAAAATCCCAAAAAGCTTATTTTTGGTTCAAGGGAGTTGTTGGAAAAGCTAAAGAAGAAACACTTAACAGGTAAAAGGAGAGAGAAACTAAGACAAGAATGGGAGGAAAAAAGGTATGGCTTTCTGTATTCCAGGGGAGACAAATCAAAGGAGGGCAATCTAAACCTTAGGCTTGTTAATTTGGACGGTCAGTGGCATCTGAGGATTAACTTAGGAAACGGTGAATATGTATGGGCTAAGGTGGTTAGGTCTGCTAAAAGAGAGAGGGACAGGTGGATAAGCTTTGTGTGGGACTTAACTCAAGCTGAGAGAACGGGCAATTGGTTTGCCTACACGGTAAGACTTAAACTAAAAAACGGAAAAATCTACGCACAGATAAGTAGAGAGGAGAACCTTCCTGAAATAACCATTACAAAGGAGAACGGAGTTATAGGCATAGACATAAACGCATATCCTTTTCATTTGGCTTTGGCTTGGACATCAAGGGATGGGAACTTGGAAAAGTATGAGAGGATAAGCTTGAATGAGCTGTTGGATGGGAACGCAGACAAGAGGGAGTATTTGAGTTGGCAGATTGCACATCAGGTAGTGGAGATTGGCAAGAGGGAAGGGAAGGCGATAGTGGTGGAGAATTTAGAGAAGCTCCCGAAAGGTAGAAGAGGAGACGGAATGCCTAAGTTAAGACAGAAACTACAGAAGTGGGTATACAAGGGACTGCTGGAAAAGATTGAGGTTGCGGGCAAAAGAGAAGGAGTTCAGGTGATAAAGGTCAATCCTGCATACACATCAATCATTGGCAAGCTAAAGTATGCACCAATATACAATATAGACAAGGATGTGGCTGGTGCTTATGTAATTGGCAGGCGTGGGCTTGGGTTTAAAGAAAGCTTGCCTAAGAATTACCGAAGGCTTTTAGAAGATAAGGAGTTTTTGTCTTACTCAGTAGCAAAGGTTGAGGATAGGATTGCTAAGCTTAAGAAGGAGATAGAAGGGGAGAAAAACGAATACAAAAGAAATAAGCTAGAAAGCGAGTTGAGAAGACTGAAGAGGGAGTTAAAGCTTTTGCTTAAGTTGTTAATAGACAGCGGGAAGAGTAAACCAGCTACCCAACAAGCGGTTAATCGTGGGATGAAACCGATGAGGGGTAGGGCAAAGACCCTACAAAAAAGCTGGCGAGTTCTTTCCGTAGCCCTTGCCTTCTCCTGCCTTGAGAGTTTTAGAGACTTCTCTCCCCTAAAGAGGGTGATCCTCTTAGGGGATTGGGTAGGAGCGGCGAAACGAAAAGGGTTAGTCCCCCTTCCTGGTCAGGGGACGGCTGCACAAAATATGTGCAGTTTTATATAGTTTGGGTGACCAGGTAAGCGGTGTTTGAGGATGTCCTTCTGGCAAAGGAGAAAGTTGAAAGCTTTGTCCGTAGAAGGCTGGAGGAGTTTGAAAACTTGGGAAGGTTTGGAGAAACCTACTTTAACTTTAAGCCCTTTTTGAATGCGGAGTATAAGGCAGACCTATTCTCGGAACTTTGCTTTTGCTTGCTAACCGCCAACTCCTCCGCAAGCCTTGGCATAAAGGCACAGATGCAAATAGGAACAGAGGGATTTAAAACTTTGAGCTTGGAAGAGCTAACGGAAATTCTCTCTTCTCTTGGCCATAGATTTGCCCGCCAAAGGGCAGAAAGGATCGTAAAGGCAAGGGAAAGCTTTCACAGAACCTTAGGGCTTTTAAAGGATGGCTCAAGCCCGCAAGAACTGAGGGACCTTTTAAGTGATGCTCGCTCCAAATACAAAGTGGAGGGCTTTGGGCTAAAGGAAGCGTCCCACTTTTTACGAAACATCGGCTACAAGGATACCGCAATAATAGACAGACATATATTCAGGTTTTTGAAAGAAAAAAAGCTCATTCCAGACTACAAAACCATAACGAGGAAAATATACCTTCAGTCGGAGAAGGTCCTCAAGGAAGTGGCACAAGGGCTTGGCATGAGCTTGGCGGAACTTGACCTTTACGTGTTCTATCTAAAGACAGGAAAGGTGTTAAAGTAGGGCGAGCTTTTCTATGGGGATTTTTTTGAGGTTTTCAAGTCCATAGGGGTCTTCTACCCTTGGAATGCTGAGCTCTTGGGTGGGTTCTTCAGAGCAGTTTATAACCCTCCTTGTTTTTATGAAGCTATTCTTTTCTAACATCTGTGCCTCTTGAAGGGCCAAGGGTTCTTGCCTTGCAACCGCAAAGAGCAATCCCTTTTCCCTCAAGGTTTCCGCCAAGAACTTTACCTTTTGGAGCCTTTCTTTGAGAAGTTGGGGTAGGTTTCTCTTCCTGTTCATAAACCGGTCTAACTCCTCCTGCCGATGGCTGAGCTGGACCAAAAACTCAAGCCACTCTTGAACCAAGTTTAGAGAATCAAAGAACCTGAGCACCTGTCCGGTAGGCGCAAAGTCCAAAACCACATACTCGTACTGGGGCAAAAGCTCAGAGAGTTTATCAAAGACCGCAGTTTCCAAAGAGGTGGGAGAAGAAGAGATCAAGGACGCAAACCTTTTTGCACCCTCCAAGACAGAGGGAGAAAGAACCTCCTCTAAGCCCTTTAAAACTCTATCCACATAGCTCCGGGCTAAGCTTTGGGCATCAAACTCCACCGCATAAAGATTTGGGAGAACTTGAGTGATATTGCTTCCTACCGATGTTTTGAGTATACCGGAAAGGGAATGTGCTGGGTCCAAGGAAGCCAAAAGGGTTTTACCCTTCTCAGATAGCCATAGGGCTAAGGCGCAGGCTAATGTGCTTTTGCCAACGCCACCCTTCCCTCCAAACATATAAACCTTTTTTAACAGCACGGTAGAAAGTCAAGCTTTGAGTGTTCTATGCCCAAGGTTTTGTGCCAAAGGTGAAATTCAGACAAGAGTTCCGGATAAAGGTCCAAAAGGTATATACCTAAGGGATTGTCAAGACCGAACCATTCTAAGAACATAGAAAAGAGGAGGGCAGACCTCAGGTCCCTGAAGTCCGCCTCCACGGGTTTTTTAAAGTGAAGTTGGACAAATTCCGAAAAGAGTTCTCTTACTTTACGCTCAAGATCCACTGGGCGAGTTGTTTGGCTTCTGCGTCAGACACGTTCTGAGGAGGCATTGGCACAGAACCCCAAACGCCAGAACCACCCTTCTTGATCTTGTTAGCCAAGTAATTCACTGCATCAGGCTTGCCCGCATACTTCTTGGCTACGTCCGCGTAGGAAGGTCCCACCTTCTTTGCCTTTAGGTCGTGGCATGCCATACAACCCTTTTGTTGGGCAAGCTGTTGGTTAGCAAAGGATATGCTTACAAGACCTACTGCCAGTAGCATTAGAGCTTTCTTCATGTTCACACCTCCTAAATAAGGTTATTCTGTGTATTATAATAGGAAAAGCCATATGAAAAAATCATGAAAATTGGCGTCTTTGACTCAGGCGTAGGTGGGCTAACCGTTTTGAAGGCCCTCAGGGAAGAGTTGCCCTCTGCGGATTTCTTTTACTTGGGGGATACCGCCCGAGTGCCCTACGGTGGCAAGTCCAAGGAGACCATCCAAAGATACAGTCTTGAGTGTGCGGAGTTCCTCCTGTCCTTTGGCATAGAGCTATTGGTGGTTGCTTGCAACACCGCCAGTGCTTACGCCCTGGAGCTTCTAAGGGAGGGTTTAACCATACCCGTGGTTGGGGTAGTCCAGCCTGGCGTTGAACAAGCCCTGAAGGTCTCAAAGACCAAAAGAATAGGTGTAATAGGCACGAGGGGCACAGTGCAAAGTGCGGTATATCAAAACCTTTTAAAGGAACAGGGTGCACAGCCTATAGCCAAGGCTTGCCCCCTCTTTGTTCCCTTAGTGGAGGAGGGTATAATCAACGGCAAGATAGCCCAAAGCGTAGTGGAGTATTACTTGGAAGAGCTGAAGGGTAAGGTGGATACCCTCATACTTGCCTGCACCCACTATCCCCTATTAAAAGAGACCATAAGGGAGTACATGGAAGATGTGGAGATTGTGGATTCTGCCCAAGCGGTTGCCCAAGAAGTCAAAAAGTTGGCAAAGAACGAAGGGAATGGGACCCTGAGGCTCTTTTTTACCGACAACTCGCCCAACCTAAGCCATCTTATAAAGCTGATCCTTGGAGAGGAGCAAAGCTACGAGACCATACCTGTCCTTTGTAAGCTCTAAACATGCGCGCCTTAGTGCAAAGGGTAAAGGCCTCTTGGGTGGTGGTGGATGGTAAAGAGGTGGGGAGGATAGAAAAGGGATTGAACATACTCCTTGGGGTCAGGGTGGGAGACACGGAGGAGAAAGTGGATAAGCTGGTGGAAAAAGTGGTACATCTTAGAATATTTGAGGACGAAAGGGGTAAGTTTCAGTATTCCCTCTTGGATGTGAAGGGCTCCGCCCTTGTGGTTTCCCAATTTACCCTTTATGCCAACACCCAAAAGGGCAGAAGACCCAGCTTTGAGGAGGCAGAAAAGCCAGAGAGGGCAAAAGAACTCTATGAACTCTTTGTCAAAAAGCTTTCCCAGTATGTGCCCGTGCAGACGGGCATCTTTGGTGCCCATATGGAGGTTTTCATAATAAACGACGGACCTGTAACCATCCTCTTGGAGGTTTAGAGTTCAATCTCCAAGAGCATACCAAAGGGTACCGCCAGACCACTTAGATATAGGGCTCCCGGTCTAAGAAGGGGCAATAAGTTCAAAAGCCCCCAATCCTTCTCTCCAAAGAACACGGACACCGCGTCTAAATCGTTCTTGGAAACCAAACGGAATATGGCTTGCGTGTTCATCTGAGAAAGTATGTATTTATTCAAGTTTGCGGGTCTTTGGGTTATGGCTATAAGCCCAACACCAAACTTTCTACCCTCCAAGGCTATCCTCTTTGTCATCTGAAGGGCTATGTTTTCCCTTCCTGTAGGAATGTCAATGGCACCCCTCTCCGGTGCAAAGTTGTGGGCTTCCTCAAGGACTATGATCCGCCTCCTGCCATCCTTCATTGAAGAGAGGAATATCTCCTTCATGATAAGCCCCACTATGTTCAGGCGGGATTCTGGGTCTGCCAGATCGCTCAAATCACATATAACCAGTGGACTTTTAGAGTTCACCACCTCCTTTGCCCTTTCCCATACTAGCCTTTGATTTCTCACTGCGTCCTCTCCAAAGTCCCTTGAAAGGAGCTCCAAAAGGTCTTCCGCCTGCTCTTTAATGTCCGCGGGTGCATCAAGGAGAATATCCTCCAAGCTCTTTTCACTGTAAGCTATTTTTTCTAGGTCTGGCTTTAGGGACCTCCTTATTTTCCCAAAGAAAGCCCGCTCTTGGGAGGACCTTTCTCCCACTTCAAAGCCATACCTCTTAAACAACTCTTTTATGTCCTCCGCACCTACGGGAAAGAGGGTATAGGGAAACTTCACATAATCTATGAATTCCTCGTTTTCTTTTAGCTTTTTGAAATACTCTCCAAAAAGGTCTATGACAAAAACTTGGGCGTAGCCTTTGTCCTTTATGTCCTTTAAAAGCCGAACCACAAAGGTGGTCTTCCCAGAACCTGTGGTGCCAAGCACCGCCATGTGCATGGTGGCAATCTTCGTAAGGTCCAAGTAGGCGGGTGTGCCCACGCCAAAGAGCTTACCCGCAAAGACCTTAACCTCCATCGGATAGCCGGACATGTTGGTGCCCATAAGCTCCTTCAATTCCTCCTCTTCTTCCATCCTCACAAACTGGGTGCCCACTTCCAAAGTCTTTAAGGGCACTCCAAAAAGGCTCTCCTTTTCCTTTTCCCTGTGCTTTATATATTCGCAAACTACATGAACCTTCCCCACCTTTATCCTTCCGCTTTCCTCTGCCATGCCGTTTATGAGGGCAACCACCCAGTCCTTTTGAAGGCTACTTAGTTTTAGACTAAGGCTATCGGGACCCAAGGTGCTAACGTTCCTGAGCTTACAGACCAAAAAGCCTTTGTCTGTATTTACCTTCAAAAAGCTCTCCTCAGGTAGGTCTTCCAAAAGCAAGACCTCCAACTCGGTGGAAGAGTGTGCCCTCAGAGCAACCGCCACCGTGTTTTTGTCCAGTTTAACAGAGGATCCTTTTAAAAGCTCCCAAAGTGCCAAAAGCTCCTTTATCTTCTCTTCCTCTTCAACCAGCACCATAGCTTCCA